>Ga0137358_10000883_pt1 | contig 15187 bp, 16 predicted proteins | sample Mad1_20_16metaG_FD_105551 | JGI IMG/M metagenome (GOLD analysis project Ga0137358, IMG submission 105551) | Vadose zone soil microbial communities from Angelo Coast Range Reserve, California, USA - Mad1_20_16 metaG | ecosystem: Environmental > Terrestrial > Soil > Vadose zone | place: USA... | reverse complement strand
CTAGTCCAACCTTCGAACACAACATTAGGAGGCTATCGGCCACGCCGAACACCGCGAGAAATGACAGCAGGTCCATGACACGTCCCTACTGGGGCATCCTCTAAAGCTCAACCACGAGAACGTGGATCAAAACGTCCACCCGAGTGATGTGGTCAGCCCTAGATCGTTCTTCGGAGCATTAATGGGGGGCCTAGTGTCGTAGTTCTCATAGACCTGGAAATTCCAGTAGAAAGTGCGGGTCAGCTCAGTGCGGAGGTAGGATTGAGAGCTTATGCGCAGGCGTCCCGGATCGCTGAGGCTTGGGAACAACAGTGTCTGTGAATTGAGATTCAGTGTTTTGAACCGAAACGTAGAAAATGTCACTCCGAATAGAGACTCCGCATTATTGCGAACCGGATCAGTGCCGGGCTGGGGGACATAGCTTTCATGGCTATAAGCGCCCCCTGCAAGTACTGTCAAAGCGGTTTTGTCGGTTTGAACCAACTTTCTCCCCATAGCTGCACCATAAGTAGAACGCAATTGTAGATCTTGCTGGTTGCTCTTCAGTAGAGAGAACAGTCCTGCCGCGAGCCAATGGTTGGTAATCATCCGCGCGTACTGCGAATCGAACGTAAAGCGATTGGTGTCCTTTGCATTCGCTTGAGAACCGAACTGCGAACTGGTCGCTAGTTGCACTGAGTTCTTGGTAGTGCGAAACGCGACATCAGCACTCAGAGATGAGGTCGTAGCTGTATTGCCACTGGAGAAATCGAATCCGTAACTGATAGAGCCAGTCAGCTGATTCCAGAAGCTGACTTCCCGCTGACCGATGGCAATTACATCTGATGCAGCCACGTCGACGGCTGCGCCCTCGGTGATAATCTTGAACTCGTTACTGCCGCTGCCACTGTTGCCATCGTTCTTGCTGATGAATCCGGTCACACGTTTCCCGTCGCTCAACCCCACAATGAAAGTATCTTGGCTCTCCATAGTTTTGACCTCCTTCCAGTCGAGATGGACGTCATCCTTCATATAACTGGACTTGAAGGTTAGTTCGCCGTACTGCAACGCCTTAATCTCACCAGTAAACTTGTCGCCATTTTTCATGATAACGACATCATCTTTTCGTTTTCCGAACGAGGAACAGGTCCAAAGCACCACCAATGCCAGTGGCGCTACGTATTTGAGTACAGTAAAACCTACCCACCCTAGCTTCTTCATCACTTCAAGGCCCTCCTGAGCCCCCTGCTGACAGAGGCTGAATTGGCCCTGTAACTACTCCGGACTTTAGTTTGCATTCCGGTGGCTGAGCTCCACCTGCTCGAGCACAACCCGCCACGGCCCCACATGATGGGGGCACCTTCGGATACTAGTGGAGCAGAGAACGTGCTCTTCCTGACAAAACTGACAGTTCTCCCTTAGGGCGCCGTTTGGCATCTTGTTCGTAATTGACGGAGACACTATGACCCTTCCCCGCTTGTCTAACTGGATACGATTTGTCTGCGCAACAGGAATGATTGTGGTTGTCTTGCCCATTTGGACGGGAGCACAAACCCAGGCTCAACAAACGTCGGACGTCCAACTGCTCAGAGACAAACTCCTGCAACTGGAGCAGGAGATGAATGCGCTAAAAGGGCAGATCAGCGTCATCGAGCAGCCTCCGCAGTCCGCAAATCTGACTATGCCCACTGCTGCATCCAGTGGCGCACCTGCGCCAGAGAGACCGCCAAGACCTCAAAAGGAGGATGAACCGAAGAGCAACATCGACCTGTACGGTTTCATCATGCTCGACTCGGGTTATGACTTCAAAACGAACAATCCAGACTGGTTCGACGTCATTCGACCAACGAAATTGCCTTCTTTTAAGAGTGAGTTTGCGCCGGATGGTAAGGCCTACTTTGGCGTGCGGCAGACTCGTTTCGGCGTGAAGACTTCGACCCCAACCGGACTTGGCACTCTAAAGACACAATTCGAATTCGAGTTATTCGGGACAGGAGTTGACGCGGGACAAACGACCTTCCGTCTACGGCACGCCTATGGGGAACTGGGGCAATTCGGAGCGGGTCAAACCTGGAGCCCATTCATGGACATCGATGTCTTCCCGAACTCGCTGGAGTACTGGGGGCCGAACGGAATGGTCTTCTTCCGGAATGTCCAGGTGCGCTGGATGGCGATCCGCAGTGATAGTACCCGCCTCACCTTCGCTGTGGAACGGCCTGGTGCCAGCGCGGATCAGGGCATCTATGCTGACCGCGTCGAATTGCAGGGTGTCAAACCGAAGTTTGACATGCCGGACTTCTCCTGGGAAGCACGCCTAATCAGGAAGTGGGGGTACGCGAGGTTTGCAGGCATATTTCGGAAGATCTCATGGGTCGACACCAATACCACCGATACAGTCGACCTTAGTGGCGACGCTTTTGGGTGGGGCGTGAACTTTAGTTCCAATCGCAAGTTCGGAAAAGACTCCATTGGCAGATTCATGATCGTATACGGCGCCGGTATCCAGAACTACATGAACGACGCGCCGATCGACATTGGTATCAAGAATAACTTCAGCAATCCGACCACGCCGATCAAAGGTGTGGCGCTGCCAGCTTTGGGCATCGTCTCATTCCTGGATCACAACTGGAACGAACGCTTCAGCAGTTCAATTGGCTATTCCATGTTAAATATCGAGAATTCCGATGCGGAGCAACCATCGGACTTTCACCAAGGTCATTACGCACTCACCAACCTGCTGTATCACCCAGTTCCGAGTGTCACGATCGGGAGTGAGTTTCAGTTTGGCCGACGGGTCAACTTCAAGGATGGCTTCAATGTGAACGATTATCGCCTTCAGTTTTCGTTTAAGTACGACTGGAGGAAACTCTTTGAATTCTGACGCCAAGAGAAATTCCTCGGTTACATAGTTCAGGATGAGTGGCTCGAGCCCAGATTGCGACTGGTTGGAAGAAGAGTACGGTCATCGGAGGCACTGAATGGTTATGCAACGACTGCAGCTTAACAAGATGTGTATCGCGGCACTTGTAGCCGTGACCTTCACTCCCATCGCGGTGTCAGCGCAGACTGCTCGCAGTCCGGTGGCCCCCAGGCGCGAACTGGTAGAGTCGGTAGTCCGCGAAGCCTATGACAAATTTAAGGGCGATACGAACGGAAAGAATGCTGACTACATCCCCTATCTCGCCAAAGTGGATTCCAAAATGTTCGGAATCGCCATCGTCACTACGGACAATCAGGTTCTGACGCTGGGCGATGTGAACTACTCGTTCTCCATCCAGTCTATTTCCAAAGTGTTTACGCTGGCGCTTGCGATGGAGGAACTGGGGCCAGATAAAGTTTTCGAGAAAGTGGGCTCCGAGCCAACCGGACGTCCCTTCAACTCTCCCTTGGCGGTTGTGGACATGGGGACTCACACCGGGAACCCATTCGTAAACGCCGGTGCGATCGCAACCACCAGTCTTATTTCCGGCAAAAATGCAGCGGAAAAGTGGAATAAAATCCTCGCTTTCTACAGCAATGCGGCCGGAGAACAACTCACTCTCATCGATGACGTCTACAAGTCAGAAGCTGCCACTAATACCGGCAACAAAGCACTCTCCATGCTTTTGGCCAAGTATGACCGGATTTATGCCGACCCCTTCGAGTCAGTGGATATCTATACCAAGCAGTGCTCAGTCGGTGTCAACGCGACCCAGCTAGCCCGCATGGGCGCGATGCTTGCAAACAACGGAGTCAACCCTGCCACAGGCGTGCAGGTGATTAAGAACGAGCACATTCCTCACATTCTGAGCACTATGGCCATGGCCGGCCTCTACGATGGCTCCGGCGGTTGGGCGTGGCGCGTTGGTCTGCCCGCCAAGAGCGGAGTGGGTGGCGGGATCGTAGCCATCGCACCTGGCAAAGGTGCCATCGTTGTGTTTGCACCACCACTTGACGAGGCCGGAAACAGTGTAAAGGCTCAAGAAGTAATCGAATACGTCGCGCAGAAGCTGAATTACAACTTGTATTCGCCCACTTCGGTGGGTCTGAAGTAGGCGGTTCCGGCCGGCAAAATTGAACGCAAATGCCTTTCCCGGCCCGAATCGCGAATACGAATGTGCCACATTCAAGCGCAAACGTGTTCCCCCGGACGTACGATAGGAGGAACTGCAAGTGATACCTGCTGCGTGGAGAGAGTTAGTCAAGTTCTTGCTGATATTAACTGCAGTGGCAACCTGCTCGGGTTTTGCAAACTCCCAGACCCCAGGTCCTCAGTCGGATAGTGCCACTGCCGACAGCCAGAATGCCTCCGAGGTGCTCAAGAAGCTTGACCAACTGGTCGAGCACAACCGGCAACTAGAAGAACAAAATCGAGAACTGATGGATCAAATCGTCTCTTATCGTCAGGTTCTCGCTAAACAGGCTGGATCTCTACCGGAAGCGACCGATAAAGTTAAGGAAGTCGAGCCTTCGACAGGTTCCGCCACTGTAGGTGACCCTCAGCAGATCGACCAGCCTAAGGCCGTCGCCAACTCCACTTCTCCAGAAGAAGGGCCGTATAAGTGGGGTGGCTACACGCCGAACCTTGGGTATAAGATAGCGAATACCGACCGTGGTGACCTAAGTGTCAGCATATACAGCTATGCACGATACCTGAACCAGTTGGGGCTGGATGCAACCTATCAAGACGCGTTTGGCAGCGTCAAGAATGTGCAGCAACGCCAGGACTTCCAACTCCAGAAAGTACAGATAAAGTTCCTGGGATGGATCATGAACCCGAAGTTCCGTTATTTTCTGTACGCTTGGAGTTCCAACGCCTCGCAAGGCTTAGGCGCTCAGGTTGTGCTCGCCGGAAACCTGAATTACACCTTCAACAAACACTTGAGTGTGGGAGCAGGCATTCGTTCCTTACCAGGGACACGGAGTGTGGAAGGCAACTTCCCATTCTGGCTGGGCGTGGATACACGCCTGATCGCCGACGAGTTTTTTCGCCCTTCGTACACCTCCGGCGTGTGGGCTTGGGGGAAAATCTCGGACCGACTGGACTACATCGCCATGCTCGGCAACAACCTGAGCACGCTGGGGGTGAGCGCAGCCCAACTCAACAATGGCTTTGACACTCTCTCCACATCGCTTGTCTGGACGCCCACGACGGGTGAATTTGGCCCCGGCTTCGGTGATTTCGAAAACCATCAAAAACTAGCGACCCGTCTGGCTGCGCACTTCACCCGGAGTACCGAGGACAAACAGGAGCAACCAAGCAGCGATCAATTCGAGAATACCCAGATTCGTCTCGAGGACGGCAGTGTCATTTTCACACCCAACCTCTTCGGTCCGGGTATTTCGATTACTGATGTGACCTACAAGATGGCTGCCTTTGACGGCGGTCTCAAATATCACGGCTTTTCAATGGAGGTGGAATATTTCTTACGGTGGCTCAACCACTTTAAGGGTCCGGACACGACTGGGCTTGCCCCGATCTTCTCCCACGGCTTCCAGATGCAAACCTCAGCCATGGTCTTGCCGAAGACTCTCCAAGTCTACCTGGGAGGATCGACGATCTATGGCAAGTATGGTAATCCCTGGGATTTTCGGGCCGGTGTGAGCCTTTTCCCATTTCATAACAGAGTTGTCCGGTGGAACAATGAATTCCTCTACTTACATAAGTCTGCAGTGGGGTACACGTCCGTCCCGTTTGCACTCGGAGGCACTGGGCCAGTGTTTCACACGAATCTCGAGTTGGCCTTTTGAGGAGTGAGCAATGGAACGCACGGACAGATGTACAAGGAATCGCGGCAGTGGATTCCTCTGGCGATTGGCCACTTTCTTGTTGGCTTCCTGTGGTTGTGTAACGGCACAGTCCCACCCCTCTGCTGCGGACCAACCCGAGCTAAACGACGTTCACTTCCACCTGACCAACTACATCCAAGTAGGAACTGATATCCATGATTTCTTGAACATCATGGGCACAAAAGTGGGACGTGTCGCGCTATTTGGCATACCGCTGCAGCAGGAGTGGTCGTACCAGAATTCCGGAGATCTGGCTCCAACCTATTATTTGCAAACCGACGCACCGCTCTACTACTACTCCTTCACAGACGCGCACATCGCGATGGCCTATCGCTCTCTCTCCAAAGAGCAGCAAGCGCGATTCGACCCCATGATTACCGGGTTTAATCCGGCAGACATGTATGCGGCGGATCACATTCGCAGAGTGTTGCAGACTTTCCCGGGCGTTTTTTCAGGAATTGGGGAATTCACAGTCCATAAAGAGTTTGTCTCCGCGAAGGTCGCAGGCGAAACTGCTTCGTTACGAAATCCTGCCCTCGACAAATTGCTGGACTTTGCAGCAGAGGTCGGGCTTGTCGTTCTGATCCACAACGATATGGACGTGCCGTTCGCGAGGTCCGGCGCGGAACCAGCTTACCTGTCTCAAATGAAGTCCGTTCTCGCGCGCCACCCCAAAGCTACGATCATTTGGGCGCATACGGGAATGGGTCGAATTGTACGACCGGTTCATGGTCATGCTGCCGTGATCGAAGCGATTCTCAAAGATCCGCAGTTTAGCCACGTGTATTTCGATATTTCTTGGGATGAAGTTGCTAAATACCTGACGTCTACTCCCGAGTCGATCAAGATCTCAGCAGACCTCATCAATCGCTATCCGGATCGATTTCTCTTTGGCACCGATGAGGTTGCGCCGCCAACCCAAGAGAGGTACCTCAAGGTCTATTACCAATATGATCCTCTCTGGAAGCAGTTAGACAAAGAAACCAGCGCGAAGGTACGCTCCGGAAACTACGAGCGCATCTTCGACGCGGCCAGGCAGCGGGTACGAACGTGGGAAGCAGCGCATTCGAAGTGATTCCGTATCGTTTATGCCAATCACCGCTTCGCCGGCTGTCGAAGGCTCGTCATCGAGAGCAGAAGTCGCGATTCGTTAATTGCGTGTAGAGGAGTTTGTTTATGAAGCCGAGGAACAGAATCCGTCTTTTGCTCGTGCTACTCGTCTACGGCAGCGCCCTGACCTCTGTGGCCACCGGCAAACAACTGCCCAATGTCGTGATTCTGGCTACCGGCGGCACTATCGCCGGAGCGGCCGCTACCGGGACTCAAGCAGGATACACTTCAGGTTCGGTGACCATTGACGCGATGCTCGCCGCTGTTCCCGGAATCAAGGAGCTCGCCAATGTTAAAGGCGAACAGATTTCCAACGTCGGATCCCAAGACATGACGCTGGATATCATGCTGACGCTGGCAAAACGCATCAATGTTCTGTTGGCGCAGAACGATGTTGACGGCATTGTCGTCACTCACGGCACCGACACCATGGAGGAAACAGCGTTCTTTCTGAACTTGGTTGTAAAGAGCGATAAATCCGTCGTCATGGTGGGATCTATGCGGCCGTCCACAGCCGTAAGCGCAGACGGGCCATTGAACCTGTTCAACGCTGTCGGCGTTGCCGTGGATCCGCAATCCAGAGGCCGCGGCGTGTTGGTGGTCATGAACGACTGGATCCATGGAGCACACTCCCTCACTAAGACTAGTACGACCGCGATTCAGACCTTTATGTCACCCCTGCGTGGACTCGTGGGTATTTCCAGTTATGGTAAGAATGACTACTACAGCCTACCGGGGTGGAAACACACCACGACAAGCGAGTTTGATATAGCCAATGTTATGAAGTTACCTCGCGTCGACATCCTGTTTGCGTGCGCTGACATGTCGCCCGATCTCATCGACTCCGCAGTGGCGAATGGTGCCAGGGGCATCGTCATTGCTGGGGTTGGCAACGGAAACATGAATCAGGCTTCGCTCGAAGCCGCAGCAAGGGCCGCCAAGAAAGGCGTGGTAGTCGTCAGAAGCAGCCGAGTCCTCACCGGAACCGTTGGGCGTAACGTGGAAGTCAACGATGATGAGATGGATCTTGTGGCCTCCGACGAGCTCAACCCTCAGAAGTCCAGGATTCTACTTATGCTGGCGCTGCTCAAACCGCGTCCCAGCGCGGACATTCAGAATTTGTTCTATACGTACTAGACTCAGTCGCGCCTGTTTTCGCTTAGTCGAAATCTGACATGAGATCGTGTCTGCTGGGCAGTCGACTCAGTCGGCCCACCTTCATGTGTTGGGCCCCACCCCATGATTTATACCAACGACTGTCATCTCTGGCAGTTTTCGGTGTGCCTCGCTCAGACCGAAGATGGTCTTGCCGGAGCGCGTGCGATACGGGAACCCGGCACAGGGCACCTGCGGAATGGCATTCTCTAAATCCCACCGCGACGACTCTAATGTCAGGCGCGGTGTAGCTGATGCAAAACAGGATGCCTTTGCCTCGAGATTGCGGCCGTCTAAATGTCGCACTCGCTATCGACCACTGCAGTGTAAGAGAACGAAAGCACATCTATACGTGCTGTCTGCTCTTTGTGATATCGAGTGTACTTGCATTAGCCCAACCGGGACTGGGGGACTCTAGTCCTGTGCCGCTGATCGCTCTCGAGTCGGGCCCTGTTTCTGGTGCACCCCTTCTCGAGGCTGAACACCGATCTGCTCGTGTCGGCGACACACAGTTCCCTGTCGACAAACTCACTCCCGGCTGTCAGGGCGTCCCATTCTCGACAAACAACACTTTGACTCGTGCGAGCGACCAATGGCAAGCGGAATGGACGACCGGTCGTGAGCTTGCGGCAAAGATTGAGCAGGACTCGACTGTCGTCGAGAACCCCATCCTCATGGCCTATGTAAACAGTCTAGAACTTGCCATTGTGCGAAGGTCAAATGTGCGCGGTTGCTTCCTCGTCTAGATTCTAGACACCTCGGAGGTCAACGCATTCTCGTTGCCAGGAGGATTTCTCTACCTAACCAGTGGCCTGATCCTGATTGATGAAAGTGAGGGAGAGTTGACCGCCGCTTGGGCTCACGAAACTGCGCACGTAACAGCTCGACACTTCGCGAAGATCGAACACAAGATGCGCATTGGGCGACGAGTGGCGTTGTCTGCAGGACGGGCGGGATATCTGGTCCGCCGTCTTCTTGGTTCGCTCTTAACCAAGAAATTGATTCGCAACACTGAATTCGAGGCGGACCAGCTGTCTTTGCAATATCAAAGTGCGTCCGGCTATGACCCGAACGAGTTCAGCCGACTATTGCAAAGTACACTTCAAGACCAGGACCAGCCACCCTCGTTCATCGAGCGACTTTTTGACACACATCCCCTGATCTCGACGAGAATAAAGCGTCTGGACAAGATGAGGAATCGTCTGCTTCCGGGAACTATCGACCAACCCACCGACTCCAGCAAATTCAACGAAGCCAAGGCACGGCTTGCAGCCTTACTGAACTTGGCGGACCCCGACTCAGACTTTCCTTATGCACCTCAATAGGTTCATCGGCTGCGCAATCCACTCCTTTGTTCGACCTGTCGATTCTGCCAGTGGCAGCTGCCCGGCTGTGACTACTAACCTGACACGAGGCGGCGAGACGGCCGCATCGCCGTTTTGTGCATCCGTCATGCCCCTTGAATTGAGCGCAGGCTCCGACTACACGAGGAGAATAAGATAATGACTAGGGCCATTCTCGCTGCTTTAGTGCTGCGAACCATTTTTCGGAGCTGCGCATTCGCACAGCAAGGGCCTGCGACTTCAACGGTGTCTGACCATGACATCCAGTCACTCAAAAAGGATCTACGATCGGCACAAAAGCAGCTCATCGCGGCGAATATGCCGTTAACCGATGCCGAGGCTCAGAAGTTTTGGCCGATGTATGAGCAGTACAATGCCGAAAAAGTGAAGATCAACGACGATAAACTGCTAGTCATTAAAGACTACGCCGCGAACTTTGAGAACCTCACTGACAATCAGGCTCAGACTTGGTGAACAAGTGGGCGCAGGCTGATCAGTTAGCGGTTCAACTCGAACAAAATATGTCCCATGTTCCAAAAGGTACTGCCTGGCAAGAAGGCCGCCCAGTTTTTCCAGCTTGACCGTCGGATTGCCGTTTTGCTGGATCTGCAGTTGGCTTCTGAGATTCCTTTAGTGCAACCCTGGCACAAGAGGTTTTAGACGAAACGGTGGTGGCGAGAAGAGGCGCCGCCTTCGTGATTAGGGCCAAAGGCCGGCCTCCTGCCTTTACTTCTTATGGGGCGGGAATTGCTTGAGCAACTTAACAACCGCCTTGTCGATTCGCTCTAGAGATTTCTGCTTATTTTCGATATCGAGCTTTTCGGTGACGGTACCGGTCCATACAACTTTGTTGGAGGCGCGATCGACAAGGGTGAGCATGAAAGTTCCTTCCGGGACATATGGAGCCATCAGGTTTGTGGGCATAGTGGCTCCGATCCAAGTAGTTGGATCATAAGTGGGGAGAATGGGTACGCTTGCTGCCTGATTGAGCCCAAATTCCATCCCCCCTGCGGGAATCAGGACGAGATCGCCGTCCATTTCCGTCTTCGTCAGTCCCTTGGCATTCAATTCTTCATCGACCCGACCGACAACACTCGCATAGGCCAACGGCCTCGTTACTGGCATCGCGGGCTCGGCCCACGTGTAGCTCCTGAACTTCAGGAAGTCGGTTCCTTTCTCATATCCCACACGTACCTTCTGTCCGAAGGCAGCTACAGGAAATGCGGCTAGTAACGCGTAGGTCCACATTTTCACCAGATTCAGCTTCATTTGGTCTCCGCCGTCATTGAACATAGACGGACTCAATTCAGTCAAAGACAGAGTACCGAGCCCGGCCTGATAAGAAATACTGACAGTTCTCACAGGTTCACCGGATCATTCAACAGAATCTCGTACGCTGTGCGAATTGACAGTTTTCAGATATGTGCTGTTGCAAATAGGCTCGCCTGGACCGGAAAGGGAGTTCACGATGTCGGATGTGGACGTAGCCGGTAGTTGCGCCGCTGGCCCGCAGATGTGGGCCACGCTATGGTATTGCAACCACTGTAACGCGCTGGTTTCGATACAGTCTTCCCAAGCGGTGGATGAAGCATTCTGTCCGGCCTGCCTTGAAGCACCGCTGGAGTTCTGTGGACGATTCAATGGTTTTCCAGGGCTTCAGGTCTGTGACGCTTGATCGCGGGATGTCAGCGAGTCGCAGTGCCGGTACCCGACGGTTCGATTGGGAGAAGGCCCGCGATTACCCTATACCGGGCGAGACAAAGCGAGCGCCGCTCAATGCAAGATTGATGGCTCGGACAAGGTCACTGCAGAGGCGCAGCTTAAGGACATACGCGAAACACCCGGTCTCGCTGGCTGCATGAAACGTATCAAGATCTGAGCATGCGGTGAAGAAAACTTACGGTTACATTGGTCTTTGCGTCCCTTATTCGTCGCGCCACTTCGATCCCACTTTAGGACTGGCATGAAAATGTCGAGAATGGCGAAATCTGGAAGCAGTTGCGTCGCCGCTGCCAGTGCCGCGCCGCCGTCACTGACAGCCCGAATGACGTCGAACTCGTCTGCTAACGTAGAAGTGAGAATACCGCGCATTGATTGATTGTCATCAGCTACCAGGACACGAGCTCTTGCCATGCCACCTCGACCCGAAAGGTCATGCAAGTGGAGTTCCATCGACAAGGATTCCGAGCGGTGATCAAGAACAATCGGGTAGGTATCAACGATGAGAGGAAGGTAAATCGTGCGGCGTAGCGGTCCAACAGGCCAATAGAGCATCAACGGTGAGATGTTCTGACTTGCAAGCTCCTCCCCAAGCCGCACCAAGCGTTCACTCACTGGCAACCGAGATATCTGCGGGCCACTGATCGTCAGTGGCGTGCCAAGTTTTGTCAGGATTGTATCGATCTATATTCTGGGCGACGTCGAGGGTGACAGGTCCCAAATCTTTTTCATATACAACGCCGTCAAAGCCGACCAGGAAGCTCTTCACGCCCGTGACTTGGTACTCGGCAGGAAAGGCCAACAATGCGAAGCCCCCGATCATAGCTCCATCAATCACATAGTCGAGTTGCCCAAAGCGGGCTGCAGGACCTTGCCCTTTGAGTACCTTGAAGTAGTAGCCGTGGTAGCCGGAGGTCTTGCCTGGCGAATACCCTTCCTCGATGGCGCGAGCGACTGCTTCGCTGATAGGACCGCCGGGCGTGTCATCCTCGTTCTTCCAATACAAACCGTCATGCTTTCCGGGCGTGCTGATGATCTTTTGCGCGTATTGATTGATCCCAGACGCGTCGTAAATGTCCGACGCGTACTCGTGCTGCGCCTCTACAAAGCCGCGACAGACCTGTAGGGCGTCGAGTTCATTGGATCCAATACGCCGATAGAGTATTTCATCGTGGCCTTGTTTAGAATCGAAATACCACTTCCCAGCTTTTCTCACGATGGGGACGGGAAGCGGCCAGTCATCGTTGCCGACCGAAAGAACAGCTCGCGTTTTGTCCCGGGCATCTACGGCCACAGCATGCTTTTCTCGGGCCTTTGCCGCAAAGCTCGCGGCAACGCTCTTGTCACGAATCGGGTCCGCCGAAGAAACGAAGTCCTTGCCGTCTGGCCCGAATATCCCCAGCAGTGCGGATACGTCGTACGTTTCTGCTGCTTGGATCAACGTCTCGGCTGCTTCTTGCGGTGTGTTAAAGGCCTTTTGCACATGCGCGGTGTCAGACGTGGCCTTGGATGCAGCCAGTGCCTGAAGAGGGTTTCCAAGAGCGCACATCCCAACAGCAACCAGAAGGACGTATGACGAGTTACATGCAGTTACGCCACGCAGTTGTGATCTCATGGATTCCTCCTGATTCATGGCCTACTCATCTACGCCGCCCACCGCCTCCGCTGCGCCCACCGCCTCCGCGGGAAGCGCCCATGCTGGACGAGCCGCGTGAACCGCTGCTCCGTGCGCTGCTGCCGCTGTACCCGCCGGAACCGCCACCCAATGCGCTGGAGCCCCGAGAACCGCCCCCACTGGAAACGCTGCGGTCGCCGACTCGGTCTCCGCCTCCACCACGATTCGAACTCGCGTTGCCAGTTCCTCCACCGCGATTCGAGGCGTCTCTCCCACCCGCACTTCGGTCGCTGACCCCTGCCTGTTGGCGCCCTCCCGAAGCACCTCCATTTCGATCCCCTCTTTGCCCCTGGTTCTGACGGGCATTTGCCTGCCGATTGGACATCGAATCTCCGCGAGTTGTGCCACCATACTTGTTGGCGGTCGCCCTGTTTGAATAGGGAGCACCTCCACGGTGTTGCGGATTGTGCTGCCAGTTGTTGCCGCCGCTGGCCGACCGATTCGACACGTTCTGCCGATTGGAGTTGTTTACGAAGGTGTTGTTTCTATTGACAGTGACGTTGTTGTTGCCACCCCACCCGCTGTGGTAGCCCCATCCGCCGCCCCAAGCCGCCCCCATTGCGACCCCGATTCCAAACGAAATCGCCATACCGGCGGCATAATATCCGGGTGGCGGATAAGCGATGGGTGGATACGGATAAGCCGGCGCGCCGTACACCACGGTTGGGTTATAGCTGGGGACATATACGACTTCCGGGCTGGCCTGCTGAATAACAATGACCTGCTTGCTTTCGACGACCTGGGTTTCCACTTTCTGCTGCTCACTTGATTTCAGGTTCCCTGCGTCCTTTGCTTTCTTGCGCATTCGTTGTGCCGCGTCCATTACATCGCTCTGCTGCGCCAGAAACGCGTTGCCCAAGTCCGTCGTCCACTTGATGTTTTCGGCCATTTGTTTGACCACATCCGGAAGCGCAGCCATGGCCTGGATGCTAGGATCCCAATCCTGCTTTTTCGCAGCATCCGCTAGCGCCTTGTCTTTCAGATTCTTGTTCTTTTGCAGCCATTGCTGAAGCTGAATGATTTCGAGGGGATAGGTAGAAGCCACCAGGGTCTGGCTCAGAAGTGGGTCAGGATAAAGCGCGATCGGAGCAACCAGAGAGTCGAGCTGTTCAGGCGGAATACGGCTCACCTCCTCTCCAGCGTGGGGACCTCCGCCAGCAGACGATTGTGCCAGTAAGTTCACATCGCCCGGCACAAGCACTATCGCACAAAGGATGGCTATAAACTTTTGGATGATATGCGTCGGAAATTCTAGCCGGAGAAATGTGACTCTCATGATGGACGTTCCCTTCCTATCAGCAGCGGCAACCGTACTCGAGTCATAGAGTTGGCCTACCGATATGTTGCACAGGCACATCGTTGTGCATGTTTGACGCCCGGATCTCTTATGAATGATTGCTTAGGTCAACAGAAAACACGACTGCCAGAAATGACAGTTCGCGTCAGGGGACTGCCCTCTCAACAGCTCACATTTGAAGTCACAGGCAACGTGTCGTCTGCTAGCGGGAAGACCGCTTCAAGCACCTTTCCTGGTGCGCGACGAATGCGTGCCCATTTTCATCCGAATTGATCGTCATGCTCTTAGCGCATTCTTCGCACAGCCAAAAGTATTCGCTACTGCGGAATTTACTCTTTCGAAATCCTGAATCCGAAGAAGAGCGTACTGACATTGGCGGACTTTGTGACACCTCGAAGAGGAACAGCCTTCCTCCCCGGAGATAGCGGAATCCCGCACTGCACGAAGGGTTTGCACCCTTTGTGACCATGGGTCCGCTTCTGCACCCCGTTCCACTTTGCCGTCAAATTCAACTTTCGCTGAGATTCCCTCTCGTCAGCAACTCACTCAGGTAGCGACAACGACAACAGCCAAAGCGGCACACAACACGCCTTGGCTGAACTCTGCGCGCACAACCTGATTTACGGGAGGACTTCTGCTTTGATCTCCACAGAAACTGATATTGGTGGCTGTCCCGTGATGCAGGAATGTAACAGCGGTGACCGTTACCTGCTTCCCTGTCACATCTCGTACGAACCCAAGCTGCACCACGCTAACCGTGCCGCTGACACTTAACCCTCCCGACTGGATTCGAAACGAAACCAACGAAAACTCCTTCGCAACCTGTCGCCAGGGGGCAGAGCGGTAACAGAAACGCAAACATCAGGCGCAAGGTCAGGGACATGGCATGGCCCGTGAATGTTCGACGTCGGCATAAGAGCATTTTGGTGATGGGGAACCCGTAAGTGCTGACAGTTCTTCTGGCTGAAAAGCAATGTTGCCAGCCATACGGCCGAGTACTGCATCTGCGCTAATCAGTTCGTCTTTTCAGTGTTGGGCGCTCGTCCTCGCCTTCGCGCTCACCTTGATCACCGGGAGACCTGCGCCGCAGGGTTGGGCGATTGGGTTCCTCCTCTCGCGCCTGACGCCGATTCTCAATGG
>Ga0137358_10000881_pt1 | contig 15198 bp, 14 predicted proteins | sample Mad1_20_16metaG_FD_105551 | JGI IMG/M metagenome (GOLD analysis project Ga0137358, IMG submission 105551) | Vadose zone soil microbial communities from Angelo Coast Range Reserve, California, USA - Mad1_20_16 metaG | ecosystem: Environmental > Terrestrial > Soil > Vadose zone | place: USA... | reverse complement strand
TACCTCGTGCCAGCATTTCTCCGCACCGTAAAGGCTGCCGAGCTGTCCACGTCGGTCGCATGCAATATCCCATCGGTCGTCGGGGTCCCCGGAATACTGGAGTTGTTCCCCCCGCCGGCTTCCCCCACGGAGCCCGTATCCTGGCCGGTAATCACCGCCGCGTCGTTCACACCCGCGAACTGAACTGTCGCAGTCGCCCAGCTCAGGGTGCCGTTGCCAAGGCGAATAGCGTAAGTAAATGAATCGGTGAGGAACTGGCCCGCCTGGAGCGCGTTAAGCTGAGCTTCGAAAGCTGCGCTCAGGGTGCTTGAATCATAGCCCACCTTGCCATCAGACGTGATCCAAATTTTTGCGCCGTGAAGGCTGGTGTCGCTGCTCGTGGATTCGGCGCGAGAGGTATCTTGCGTCAACAGATCCGTCTGGGTGCCACCAGCACTTATACCGTTGTCGATCGAAAATAGCGTCTTGGCATTGCCGCCGAGATCATTCCCCATGACGTCCAGGTAGACGATTTTCGTGCTGTCTTCCGTCAGCCCCGTCGAAGCGCTCGTGAAAAAATCACCTGTTGCCTGCGGAGTATTGCTGAACGATGTGATGCTGCCGCCGCCTGTTGTCTGAGTAGCCATCTTTTATTCCTCGAAACTCTTGAAGCCTGAAATGCGTATGAAAGGGGTTTGTCTCAGCGAGTGAGATTAAAAGCTACGGCGAAGCGACGCCGCATCCGCCTGATGCGGACTCCGGTGGATCATTCATCGAAGATGGGGAAGAATTCGAAATGTCCCGGAGGCGCGATTCAATCTTGGGCCAATCGACCGCTGGCTCCGTCTTCCGGGTAAATACAACGCGACTCATGCGCACACTCCAACTCTGCTGACGCAGAGCAGGCGCAATCGCACCCGAATATCCATTCACACAAACACAACGCCCATTTAGAAAACAGCGTGGGCATTCGGCCAAAAAAGCAACTGCCGCTAATGTTCTGGGCCTACCGTGAAAAGACTCCGACTACCATAACCCCTGCCCGCTCATGCACGGCTCCCTGCGAACCGCGCACGCTCTTGAAATTTTTTATTTGGAGGACCTCGCCACCTCGCCCCAGGTGATGACCGGGGTTCAGCACGGCAACGATCCCTTAACCTAATTTGGGCGCAACCTGCCGCAAATTTGTATTAACGTCTATATGCCGCGCTATATACTTTCTCTTAATCATGAATGGCGGGCCGGCATGGCGTTTTCCGCCGAATTTGCCCGATAATCCCAGAACTAGAGCCTTTTCCGTTCCGATTGAATCGGAACGGAGGCTCTATTCTTTGTTTTGACGCGTTTTCTTGACGCGAACCGGCATCCACTTCGCTGGAAAACGCTCTAACGCGGCTTTTTCATCTATTTGTCAAAATACGGGATTGAGGGGGTTTTGAGTGCTGGCGGAGAGGGAGGGACTCTCAACCTACCCCATCAAAATAGGTCGATAAATAAAGGTTTATCGGTCTTTTCAGGGCTTCCCACACGGCTCGGGGCTACACCGAGGGGCTACACCGTGGGAAACATGAAGATGCTGGAGCCAGTTCGCAAAAAGGCCAACGGCAAGATCAAGTCGGACGTCTGGTGGCTCCGCAAAAAGGTACCGACTAAATACCGGGCCCTCGTTGGTAAGAGCGAGGTCTGGCGCTCGCTCAATACCACCGACAGAAAAGCCGCGGGAACACGCTGTGCCGTACTTTCTGCTAACTTAGAGGCCGACTGGGCGAGGGGCCTCGCCTTCCAGACGGATGGATCGAATCCAGAGCGGGGAATTGAACCCCGGCGACTGTCGCACCAAGACCTCCACGCACTCGCGGGCGCAGCCCACATCAAGACTCGCGACGCACGGATCGCCCATGCGGGTACCGGCCTAGCCGCGATGCGGTGGGCGGCACTTCGGGACGGGCTGACCAATCCGTTGGCCGAAGACGAGGAAGCCCTGGACGGCGCAGTTCGCGAATTTCTCAAGGCCGAAAACATCGAACCGACAGAGACCGAGATCGAGAAGTTCAAGCCTCTGTTTGCCCAAGCAAAAAGCAATGCCTACGCAGACCTGCTGCGCGCGTCCGGCGGCGACTTCTCGGACTCGCCCGTTATCAAGAGGTACCCTCAGCGCACGACGCCAAAGCTAGACTTCCTTTCAGCGTTCGAAGAGTACGCCGCTAAGGGCGGCCTCAAAGGTGGCGTCCATGGACCCACGGCAAAGCGCTGGCGGCCGAAGATTGTCGCGTTCACGGATTGGCTCGGCCACCGCGACCTCGCGAAGGCCACCACCGACGATGGCTATCGCTGGATGGATCATCTGATCGAGAAGGGATTCGCGCGCAAATCCATTCGCGACGTTTGGATCGCTTCGCTGTCGGCCACAGCCGGATTCATGTGCGAGCGGCGAAAGCTCACTCAGAACCCATTCAGGGGCATCAAGGTCCGCGACGTGCGCGATAGCAAGCTGGACGACGAGAAGGGTTTTACAGCCGAGCAGACCAAGAAGATACTTACCGCGACGCTCGCGACTCCAAGCCATCTAATCTCTATCGAGATGCGCGCTGCCCGTCGCTGGGTGCCATGGGTGTGCGCCTACTCGGGCGCCCGCGTCTCCGAGATCACCAGCTTGCTGCCGGACGACGTCGTCCAGAAGGACGGCGTTTGGTGTATCGTGATCAAACCGGAATTAGAAAAGACCGAGAAGCACCGCACGGTTCCGATCCACGGACACATCCTTGAGCAGGGATTCCTCGGCTACGTCGAGGAGCGCCGCCTGAAGAAGCTTCCGTTGTTCTTCGACCCCGCTCGCGCACGCGGTGGAAGGAGCGGGAACCCTCAGTTCAAGAAGGTCGGCGAGCGTCTCGCCGAGTGGGTGCATTCGCTCGGAATACACGGCCCACAGCCGAATCATGGATGGCGTCACCTGTTCAAAGCCGTAGCCAGGCACGTCGGAATGCATGCCGAAGTCGAAGGATTCATCACCGGCCACAGTACCGGAAAGACGTCCCAAGACTACGGCCCACGGTGGACCAAGACGATGGCAAAAGAAATCGCGAAATACCCAAGGTTCAAGATCGCCGCACTCAGTCGACCCCCGGAACCGCACAAGCGTATCCGGCGGACGCGCGCGCAGATTGCCGCCGACCAGGAGGCGCGAGAGCAGATGCGCCCCAGGCGACGGGCGGCCTAGGCATGAACCCATAAATTCAGAGGCGTTGACGACCGTCCGTTTTGGAGCGCATTGCGGACTCACGTCAGACACCGCGCCATGTCCGAAAAGTGCCAAGAACGGGAGTCTTGTCCGGCTAGATTGCATGCTGAGCAGCAAAGCGCACAACGTCGCTTTTTCAACGCAGCAAGTCGCGCACCCATTCTTGCAAGTACCGAATCGCCGCCGGATGGGAATAGCTCCAACTATGAACAACACCAGCAAGATCGCCCGATATTTTCCAGTCTATGTGCACTAACGAGTGTTCTCCGAAAGGCAGCGGTTCCACTGCAAGGTCGACAAAAAACCCATCCGGTAAGCGCGTCCATCCAAATGCCCACGATGTAACGGCTTGAATCACAATCGCGGCGACTACGATGGACAATCCCAAGAAAAATAGTGTTGGAACAATAACGCTCAGAAAAACGAAGAAGATTAAAAAGAAAAGGGCGACAAAATCCAGCGTCGTTACCATCGCCACTAGTGCATCAAGTAGTGGTCTTCCTCCAAGCTCAATTAGATCTGGTACGATCGCCTGCGAAGTCGCGATACCGACGCTGACGAGAAGCGCAAGGAACGTTGAATAAAGCAAGCGCGTTGTCCAGTTTTTAGAAAAAAGTGGACCCAACACTCGCTGCAAAGCTGCGGATGCCCTGATACCCAGCCACAGAACAAATTGAGCAGTCGAAAGCGCGGCAGCAGCTTCGTCGCCAGAACATCGAAGAAATTTGTACTCCCCATTCGGTAGATCGGCCGTCTGCAAATCAACGGCTTCCAAGACGATTTGATCGGCAGACTTGCCTCGGTACTGCCACCAGAAAGCTATTAGCGTTCCAGCAAGAAGCGAAACCAACCCAAAGACTCCCCAGTAGTAACGAGGCGAATGCTGCAGAATCGCTTGAATGATCCCAACGTCCGCTACGTGAACCTTTAGTGGATTTACCAGGCTCCACCACGCTATCAATCCGGTGAACACCAAGAACAATGCGCTAAGTAACAATCTAGCTGCGTTTGGGCGCTGCCTGATCGCGATGAAGGGAGTAGATAGGAACGCACAACCGACGACTGAAGACGCCAAATTGGTGTGCTGCTTAAGGAAGTAGGCCACGGCGCTTCCGCCATGACTGTGGCCAATGATGATGATCTTCTCGTCAGGCAGACTTGCTGTTATATCAGCGACAGCAGTCGCGATGGCGTCGGCGGCCTCTCGACGAGAGGATGCCAAATTTCTTCCGCTCCAACCGATTTGTTCGAATCGAGGAACGTCTTCGGCCGCTCGGATCACTTCGCTTAGACCGCCCTGTAAGTCATGCCACTCTGCCGAGTTCGCAAAGGTGCCATGAACCAAAATTACTGTCGTCATGCCAAAATTCTACTTCATCCGGTGAAGTCCAGTCTATTAGCTCAGACATTTCAGTTACATTCCATATCACGTCGGCGGCGACGCCAGTCCATCCAATCGGAAATTGAGGGAGAGTCCGCTATGGGTCAAAACCTGACCTGACGCCCTTGAAAATGGGATGTCTGTATTGCCCCCGGAAGCAGACATCGGTGAGCTACGCTGCCGATTGCCATGTCATCGTCTGCTACGATGCAGCGAAGCGCACTGACAAGCACCTTGCCGCGACCGTACATTGCGTTGACGACGAGATTATCGAATGGCTGAAGCGCCGTGAGCAGCGCGGGCGCGGCAAGACGGCGAGTGCCGCGAAACAAAAACCCCGTCAGCCGGTGCGAGGTGACTCGGCGACCGGCGCTTTTACACCAACGGGTCGGACACTCGGTGCGTCGTCACTACCTTGACAGCTACATGGCAAGATTTCTTTGGATGATCTTTGATCAAGTCAACTTTGCACCTACAAACTTCGCAATTGGGCGCGAGCCTAGGTTTTCTTTCGTCGAAGCATCAAAGGTTGCCAATCAACCCCTTTAACTCTTCCCCTCAACCAGATTGCGGTCAGTGTTTGCGCTGGGACATTGAACGGTGACGCAAGCAGCATTGCGCGATTGCCGTACCCAAGAGCGCGCTGATCCATTTTATCTTGATCTTCTGCTTTTCCATCCGCCTCGCCGTCGGATTTGATCAATTCGGCACCGATTTCCCTACAGCGGTTTCGAAAACTCTCCACTATTTGGTGGTCAACGTCCGACAAAACGCCTTCGAATGCAAAAGGTAAAGCACTCTCATCCAAATGGCGATATACAACGGCATTGAGTTTCAGATCTCGGGCCAACTGCTTCACCACTTCGACGCCGTCACTCCACCCGGCGGTGAACACGAACGCTACCTCACAGCTTGCAAGGTGCTCTATTACGTCATCTCCAAACATTTCACGTTGTTCGCCGAGCGACCTCCTGAGGGCGTCGATTCCAAAGCCAGCGGCCAAAATGTCTGAAGCCTGCCCCCCCGATGCAATAAAGTCGTCCACAAATATGATTTGCTTTGCTTTGTTACGCACGGCGTCGTCGATCGCGCAACATCGCGATATTTCGTGCCCGACTAAATCTGAGACGAAATATCCTTGGATGACCCCACTATCCTTGGCGTCGCCAAACGGCACAACCGTGGCACCAGAGAAGCGTGGATTTTGGGCGATGAAAACTCTTATCGCGCTGACAGTATCTTCGCGATTGAGCATCTTAAAGTTTTCAAGAATCTTGAGCGCGCAATCAATATGATCATCCGTATCAAACTGCTTGAGCCAACTAATGATTCTTTGACTCAATGTTGCTCTTGAAGGCGCACTATCCGTCTGAGGCGTCTGATACGCGGCTAATTTTGTTTCGAAACGCGCGATTGTAGAAATTACATCCGCCCGGTTCAGTCTTGCCGGAAAGGGGCGTAAGTCATAGGGCGCGTCTCTATAATAACTCCTCGAAGAAAGAGTTCTTTTTAATCCTTGCAATGCATCCAAGTCTCTCTTAGCGAGTTCTGCCGCGGCTGGGGGAAGACGCACACCAAACTCAAGGCGGATTATTTTCTCAACAGCCAAGAATACGATATTTGCAAGTTCGGGAAGCGCGAAAACATAGCCGAGCGGCTGATCACTTGAGTAACTTTCAGCCCATCCATGCCGATTCACTGTGTATTCCCGAAATGGAATCGGAGGACCCGAGGTTGGCATCAAATACGCTCGGCCGATTTGTGCCCCACCGGATTGCTTAGACTGAACTTGGACAAGCACTTCCGTCTCAAGTTGTTCAACTGATCTAGCGCCTGGTCCTTCATCGCCAAGCATTTCAAGTATTGTGGCTATTTCTTTGCGAATTTTTCCTACAAGCGGTTTACTGCGCTCTGGGTGCGCGAGATCTTCGGCAAACTCATTCAAGCCGCGCTTTTGTCCTTCGTCATGCTCCAAATCATCGGCTGGGTATCGTTCATGCAGCTGAAACGACTTTACTACCAATCGTCTCTTTCTAATTCTCTCTAAAATATTCCCCGCGCGCTTCAAGCGCGACGCTACATCGGCGTTTCCGCGGTATTCCGGATTAACTAAACGCTCAAGATCGTTCGACTTGAGATGCAAAATCACGTCGTCTTCGGATTCATAGAAAAATTCAATGAGGCGTTTGGTAGAAGAAACTGGAGCCAAGGTTGCAACAAACGCTCGGATCATTTGCTCTATCGCCACGACCTTAGGGTGTCGATAGATCTTTGAATAAAGCAGCACGCGAGCTAGGTGCAATTCGTCAAGCACCGCTATTCCCGACCATCTAATGCCGAAAAGCCAATGAGGTCGATCACTCCGGTCAACACGCTTCGCTATCTCAGGAGGAAGATCCGATTGAGAGACTTCCCTAATTGAGATCTTTTGAATCAGCCTCGAAATATCCAAGAGCGAGGGCGTACCTGACATGCGTGCGTCGCGCGCATAATAGTCCAGCTTATCAGCATCAAATGGGCCGGATATTAGCTCGTGCAAAAGTGGGATTCGTTGGTCAATCATCTGCCCTGTTATTGCTCGTCCGACCATATCTTGTAGTCTTAAGATATTATCCAAGGTGCCTGTGCCTAAGGTGATAAGGTCGGGGCAAAGCGGCCATATAGCTTTCCAGAAGTCTCGCATTGCATTTGAACGAACAACAAAAAACGCGATCATTTCTGAAAGCTGGCGTCGTTCAATTCGATGGTCTTTGGCGAATTGAGTAGACACCTGTTCCAGATCCGGAAGGATCGAGAGCGCTTGCTCGCATACATGTGAAAATGCCCCGTGTCCGCAATCGTGCAACAGGGCCGATATTCGAAGCGTCTGGAGTTGACTTTGCTCAATTAGAGGAGCGGAGCCTCTTTGGAGAGCTAGCTCATTTATCGCAGTGGCAAGCGTCTGAGCTTGGTGAAGCGCGCCAATCGTATGCTCGAAGCGGGTATGGCCGGCACCGGGATAAATCCAATGAACGACGCCGAGCTGTCTAATGTAACGCAATCTTTGCAGCAGAGGGGAATCCAACAACGCTACTTCAACCGGGCTTAGCGATATGGTCCCCCAAAGAGGGTCATTGATCTCTTTACGGCTAAATTGTTTGTTGGAAACCTCAATCTCGCGAACAAATAGAGTTAAGTGCTCGCTCGCAAAATTTTCGGCGAACAGTTTCAACTCTTGTAGGCTGAGGTTGTTTTGAGTGTCCGACGCCACGGACTCCACTATCCACCCACTAAATATTGCTAAAGTAGCTATCTACGATTTTTTCCAGAAAAGCTGCAGGAAGCGGATTTCTCTCGAGATATCGTCGCGCTCGTGGCTCGTCGAGCAGAATATTAATTCTCTTAAAGGTCGGGTTTTTCAATTCCACGATGTCGCGATCGCGTGCGGCAAGCACTGCATCTCGAAGACTGACTGAATCCCCGTGCAATTCATCCACGAAAAAGGTGAAATTCGGCGTCACGCTAAGCTCAGCTTCGTGCGCCATCAAATCCTCGAATGCTCTTTCAAACCGAGAGTCGAGTTCTGTATCCGACATCTGAAACTGCTTTTGCCCTCGCAATGCAAGCATAGCAAAAACACCAGCGACGAAGTCGTCGGATGTGACAATGTGGTTCATGAGAGGCTCCGGAAACCCAATCATTAAAGCACTGCTTCGGCCTAAGGCGTCAAGGAAAATGAGGCATGGTAAACGATTGCTGCGCTGCCGCGTTCCATCGCAAGGCTATGCTGCGCTTACTTCGGCTTTCGAGGTGATTTTGCCAGCCGTATCCGGTGTCATTGCCGTTTTTGACGAGATCGACCACGTTGTAGAACCGCCCGCGGACACCGGACCGGATGCAGCTTCTAGCAATGGCGATGGCCAGATGGGTCTTGCCGGTGCCGGTTCCGCCGACCAGCACGGCATTGCGCTGCTGGGCCTCACGCAAAAGCAGGTCGATAGTCTCAAAAGCCAAGGCGACGAATATATTGCCATGTCGGCGTGCGCCGGCTTCGTCGCCACGCTTGAAGGCCGGATTTCCCAGCGTCCTGCAACCGCCCATGACGCGTCAGGCAAATAGGGTCGGACCGAGTAAGCCGTTGCTTCAAGGAACCTTCGGCGGGGGCAGATGGGGGATCCCCCATAAGTCGAACGTAGGCACCAAGTCCCAATCGCTGGGCGCGTCCGGAATATGCACGTCGGCACGGGCCTTCTGGATGTCCATAGTCACGCGCAGAACAGCGCCAGCACCCCAACGAGCGAATCGAGGATTCTGCTCAATCAGCTTCCGCGCAGCGCGAGCCGTGGCGATGCGATCATCGGCCTGCGCGCGGTGCGAGACCAGATTGGCTTGATGGCGGTCATTAGCGATCTGAAATTCCCTTTGCTCGGTCTTCAGGGCCTGTCTGGAGGCGGCGCATTCTCCACGCGCCACCAGAAACTGGCGTTGCAACTCTGCTAGCCGAGACTCCAGTGCCTGCATCTCCGGATCATGCGACGGTCCAAAGACGCGAAGCCACCCCCTCCGCGGTTCGCCGTCGGCGAGCTTTTGAAGCACGTCATCGATCTGTGCATCAATCGACCGCAGCTGCGCCGCGGCTTCCTCGGCTTTTCGCCAAGCGGCGTGCAGCGAAGCCGGCTCTTTAAGCGACGCCGTCCGATTCATGGCCAATGTCTCGGCTTCGATTATGTCGTTGAGATCAGACAACGTGCGATCGAACGGCGGCCGCGCGGAGCGACGCGCGGTGCCCAGCAAATCCAATAACGTCGATTCATGTTGGATGCAGCCAGCTGCGAACCTCAGCCACGAATGGCGTTCTGGAACGGCTTCCTGAACATTGGTTCGTCCAGCCGGGCTTCCAGATTTTCCAGCCGGGCGTGGACGTTCTCGATCCCTTGGATGGTTTCTCGTAAAAGTGTGATCATGGTGTCCATCGGGTGCGGCTGGTCGGGAGCTTCTGTGTCCACCACTAGCTTCGAAATGGGCTCCATCTGCTCGGAGAGGCGCTTGAGAAGAAGATACGTGGCTTCGTGGATGGTCCGTCTGCGCGGTTGATTGACCTGTTGCATTGAATTTCATCCTCTCTTTGAGTGCGTTCTTTCGAAGTCGGGTCAATCGCGCGAGTGAGCCGACGAACGTGCCGTCGTCGGCCGTTTCAATGATCGGCACGTCTGCCCTATCGCCCGTCCGGATGCGGAGCCCCAAAATCGACAGCCTCGCGTCGAAATCGGTTCGATCCGTCGCCGCCGACAGCGAGTCCGAAATCATCTCCCGCAGACGCGGCAGGTCGTAGCCCTGCCGCTTGAGACGCTGATGTGCCTTTTCATCAAAACTCTGCGGGTGATCCGCCGGAGCAATATCGCGCAGTGCATTTTCTGCGTCAGTAGGTATCTCTTTGCCAAGGGCGACGAGCACAGCAGCAGCATGAGCGCCGGGAACTACACGGTGACCCCAGAGAATTTCGACAGTTCGGGCAAGTTTTTCATGTCGCCGCCAATCATGACTTGACGACATGACGCCGCCAGTGAGCGGATCGGTTTCCGGAACGCACAGGTGAAAGTGCTCTTTGCATCCGTCGTCAGTCGCGCGGTCCTTAGTGTGTCGCCAGATAACAATGCGCTTCGGATCAAAACAGAATTCAGCCGCCAAGCGTGCCACCAATTCTGTAAGCTGCTCGTTCGAAATCGGCTCTCCCGGCGACAAAATCCAATGTCGTACGGCATATTCCCGGCCGAACCGCAGTGCGTCGTCCCTCGCGTCTTCCAGGTCCGCGACATTGCCGTAGATTAGCTCCACGGCGTCGTTATCCTCGACATTAGTGATGTGCCGCAGCGCTCGTTTCAGCGCCGGCCCACGGGCCTTGATACGCTTTGACTTGATGATCATCGGACGTTAGCGAGATGTCGCGCCGCGATCGCGCGCAAGTCGTCGGCCGTTGCCCTTACGCGGGCGGCGATCGCTGCCGGGTCCGCGTCCGGAGCGTCGGCCAGTGTCGCCAGCCGGTTGGCCGCCGTCCGGATTAGCACCAAATCGGAAAGCACAGAACGCGATGCGATCCGACCGTAAGCCGCTGCGCGACCCGCTCGCCGCAGCAGTTCCGACACGGACATGCCGGCCTTCGCTGCGGCTTTAGCGATCAGCTCTTTATCGCCAGCGTCAACCCGGAATTTTATCAACTCGCTTTGCATGCCCATGGCTTTTCTTTCGGGGTCCACGGGGCGAAGCCCTTGGCAAACTGCGGGCCACGTCCCGCATGGCTTGCTGTTGCTCTAACTCTTTCGACTGCGTTGCCACGTTTTCAAATTCAGGATGAATCCACAAATCGCATCTGGCAAGAGTCTGTGGCCACGAATCGATCGCGCCTGGAAAGAGCGGACCCGAGCGAGCGCGTCCTTGGGGATTTCTCCTTGGGAAGCTAACCTTTCCAAAGGGCGATCGCACTCTGTCTGAGGTGTAATAAAGATTTGGATCGCCGAATCCCGAAGATCCCGCCGTGACGACGCGCCTCCTCACCATCCTGCTTGCGGAGGAGTATTGACCTCCGCTCTCAAGCCCGGCTCGCAAGGGCCGGGCTTCGGGCTTGCACCAGTCGATCCTCGATCCGATATATAGTCGCTGAAGGAGTCACGAGGTGACCGATAATATAACACCGCCGCCTGTTCTCGCCTCCATGGGCTACGTCGAGCCGCATGCGCCGTTGCTGCGCACGCCGCCTGACGGTCAATTGCTCTACAAAATAATGAAGGCCGAACACTTGCTCGGGTCGGTCGAGGGCGGGTACCTGCACTTCAATCGTGTCGATTCCTACGCCGACTTCCCGAATGCCGACCGCAGCGATGGTCAGCAGCTCCCCCGTGATCAACCCGCCAACGCACGGTCACGGTTCGCTAAGGCGCCGGATTTCTCGGCTGCGAATTATTACGACCAATGCCGCGCCAGAACCTACGCCTGCTGCTTTTCGCTGGAGGACTCCAATTACATCTGGACCAACTACGCGAACGGCGGCGCCAAGGGAAAGGTCGGGGTCGTTTTCGATTTCGCAAAAATGCGCGCGGCGATCAATCGCATCATGCAACCGGGAAACGCCGGGCTTCTCTACAACGGCGTCCAGTGCCGCCAGATTTTTTCCGTGAATTACGGGATCGTCGATTACGTCGATTGGGATACCCATCAGGCGAACGAAACGAGGTTCCCGAACCCGATCATCTACACCTACCTCAAAGACCGGAAACAGTTCTCTGAAGAAAAGGAGCTGCGGGTCTCCTTGTCGGCGATCGGCATCGGGCACTTTGTCCTGGACGACGGTAGCCGGATGGATTTTCCGACCAGCCTGCACTTGCCGTTCGACTTCAGGTCGGCTTTTACGGACGGAACGATTCTACAGATATTGCAAGGTCCGGATTGCGATCTCGACTATCTGCACTCCGGGATGCGCGCGCTTGGTGTCGGCCCGGCTGATGGGTCTGACCTGCCGGGATCGGCCCGGCGACACCCTAGATGGGCACCTTCGAAAAATCGTGGGCAAACGCATATTCCTGACAGCCTCCCCAGACCGCGCGGTTTATCTCCGCAAGGTTCTGCGTCGTGATCGTGCCGTTGGGAGTCGGTGATACCAAGCCCAGCGTCGGGGTGAGCGGGATCACCTGAGGTATCGGAACGTCGGGGACGATGAATTCCCCGTACTCCGGAGTGATGATTCCCCACTGAGTGACAGGTGACAGCTCCTCGGCATACCGGTAAATCCGGATATACAACTGCATCGCGTTTATCTGGCGAGCGGGCATTCGCCCGCCTTCCCGCATGAACATGTACCCGTTGGCCTCAAGGCATTCTTCTTCGTCTTTGGTCAGACGGCTACCAGCCATGCCGTTTGCCTGAATTTCCTGCGACTCGAGATTTCTATATCGGGCGCGCATCTGCCAGAGCGCAAAGAATTGATTGACGATCGGCTTCTCGGTTTCGCCAATTTCGGTGAGCGTGCTGTCTATGATCCTGTCGGCAACGACCTGAAACGCATCCTCGATCGATTTCATGTAGCCGGTTTCGGCTTTATGGTCCCACGCGCGGCGAGCGCAAAATACTAGATCGCCGGGAGCGGCCGTGCGTCTCGCGATCCGCGATCCCTCGAAGAGCGTCACGCGGCCGTCGCTGTTGGTGAACCGAGCGATGCCCGCCACCGGAAAGACGTGTTGCTTGATCGCCAGCCCGCGCGGGTTTCCCTTTTTCGGCCGCTCGTATTTATATGCTGCACTTCGCGTCACGTGGATGCGCTCGCTTTGAATTGCCGAGATCGGTTTTGACCGGCGCGCCTAGACTCGGCGCCGTCCCTACTCCTACCACATTCCTGCCGTACCGGGAATTCGGCATACCCTTTTTATTAAGAATCGCTTCCGATGAATTATCCGATCGACCACCATTTCATTCCGGCATTCTTTCTTGCGCAGTGGGCAGACGCTGGCGACAAGTTAGTGGAATATACGATCAAGCACGGCAAACTCATCCCGAAGCCGGTAGGTCCGCGAGGCACGGGATTCGAGCCGTATCTCTATTCTTTTCCCGAACTCCCGCCGGATGCTGCTCAATTCATCGAGCAGGTCTTTTTCAACTACGCGGATCGTGTCGCCGCAGATGCGCTCAACAACCATCTCACCAAAACGCCTATACCGTGGACGGTCGATCTAGTGAGCGCTTGGTCGCGGTTCGTGATCGCCGTGCACTTGCGTCACCCGGACGCCATGCCTGAACTGCGCGCGGCGGTCAAATCCATTTGGGACGGGAGCGGCACTGCGTATCAAGCCGACTACGAAGCGACCAAGAAACCGGAAGACCCACCCACGTTCGATGAATATCTTGCTGCGCGCGACCCGCTGGTGCCCAGCAAAATGCACGTCAACATGATCGTGAAAGCATTTGATAACGACGTGCTCGGAAAGCACATCAACAACATGATATGGGGCGTGATCGATGTATCGGCTTCACCGCACCGATTTCTCCTGTCGGATCGACCGGTACTTATTGCCGACCTCAAGAAGTCGTTCGGCATGGTTGCACTCCCTATCGGGCCAACAAAACTATTCATCGCAACAAACAGCGATGCTGGAACACGACATCTGCGATCGCTTCATGCGCGCGAGCTGGTTCACAAGCTGAACCATTTTGTTGTCGGCCGCGCCCGGAAATTCGTCTGGGCGCACGATCAATCTCAAACAGCATTCATCGAAAAGCACATGTCAAAGCGAATGGAGTCTACGCCCCTCTTTCCGAATGTCGGCCACTATCCGACTGAGACAGACGACGGGCAGGTTTTGTCTTAGACTTTGTTCGCCAACGACGCTTCCCGAAGGTCTTGTATTTCCTTCACAGTGGTCCTGACCCTGACATATCTGTTAAACGGAAATGTCTTCCGCGTATTTTTCCACCAGCATCGGATCGAAAACGAATGTCGCACCGTCGGCATTCTCAAAGTCCGCGAAGCGGTGCAACGCGAAGGTGCGTTCTTCCATCGGCTTGATGATCACATAGACGCCTTCCACTTTGGATTCAGCGCTCGGATACAACGTTGCAGCACGTCCGGGTTCGCATTCGGGACGAGCTGCAGGGACAGGAAGCCGAAGAAGTGTTGCTGGACGGCCTCCTCCTCCGTACGGAACACCTCGAGCTCGCCGACGAACGGCGTCGGGGGCGCTTGTGTCACCGTCACTCGACGACCTCCACCGGCCAACCGAAGTAGGAATACAGGAACTCCCCGCCGCCTTGACGATCGGTCAGCTTCACGCGGAGCCTGAAGCGCGTGCCGACCGGATAGATCCTTGGATTCACCAGATCCTTGCTGCACTCCACGTGCAGATGCGTCGGGAATTCCTCTCCAGGAACCGGCCTGATGTGGATCGGACCATGAAGCCCGGCGGTGCTGTCGGGATAGTAGCTCTCGACGATGCAGTAGCGGTACGGCTCGTTCCGCTTGGCCATAATCTCCCCCCGCTCGACCCAATACCAACGGTTGCAATTGCTGATATATTGGCCACATCGGAAGCGGAATTCCATGGCCTCCGAGGGGGCCGGCAAGCCATGGCGTGAGGGTTGCACCGAGCACAGTTCGACAATTCTCGCCATGTTTCCTCGCTCGGTATGTGATCACCGTTTCGCTTACCGAACTTCCACAACGTTCTAGCTGGGCGGGGGTGAAGCTGCCGAGCGTCCAGCGGCGGCGAGCGGCGCCAATGCGACACGCACACTGGCCGTAGCGTCGCCTGTGGCCTTGATCGTCAACTCCAGAGTCATGACATCGCCAACCTGTTCTGCGTGCATCCGTTGGATACGGGTAGCGGACTTCACGGCGGAGTCATCACCCGTTTCCCCACCGCCGTCGGCGCCAACCGCCGGACCGCGTTCGGTGGCAATGCTGGCGGAGCCGTACCCCGTGCTGGTTTGCCTTGACGTGATTTCTTCCGCCGCTGTTTCGGGAGTTGAGGTGTAGCATTCGCCATCTTCGACGGTGCCGGATGCCGGCGCTGCGCGGCGGGATGCCGGCTTCGCTTCGCCATCTTCGACGGTGCCGGATGCCGGCGCTGCGCGGCGGGAT
>Ga0137358_10000879_pt1 | contig 15212 bp, 7 predicted proteins | sample Mad1_20_16metaG_FD_105551 | JGI IMG/M metagenome (GOLD analysis project Ga0137358, IMG submission 105551) | Vadose zone soil microbial communities from Angelo Coast Range Reserve, California, USA - Mad1_20_16 metaG | ecosystem: Environmental > Terrestrial > Soil > Vadose zone | place: USA... | reverse complement strand
TTGGCGTTGCTGGTCCTGTTGCCCCCTGGCCTGCTGTTGCTGTTTGGCGGAGTTGTCCTGCTGCTGGCGCTGTTGGCGTTGCTGATCCTGCTGCCCTTTGGCTTGCTGCTGCCGTTCAGGCTTCGCCGCTTGTTCCTGTTTCGCAGGTTTGCCCTTTTCTTCTTGTTTATCCGGCTTGCCCTGCCGCGCGTCAACCGGCGCGGCCATCCCGAGGATCAGAAAAAGCGCCGTGGTACTGATGATTCCAATTGGTCTCATTTGTTATCTCCATTGAATTTCTTTTTGAGCCCGCCACGCGAGATTTGAGGCGCGTCGACTGTCAGGCTCATCCTTGTTCCCGGTCACCCAACGCGGATTCGCGAGAGAGAATGAAAAAGTCCGAACACATTCAAAAGCCACAGAACCACGCCAATGACCACGACTGCGTTCAAGATCGACTTGATGCTACCTGCCATGGGGATGAAACGATTCACCAGCCACAGGAGGACGCCGACGACGATCAGGGTGAGCAAAATCTGAAGGAGAGGCATGCTTTTTTACCTTTCTGTCTTTGCTGCGAGACACTTCTACTCGGGCCCCACAAATTAGTGCAAGCTCTGCCTGGTGCGGTGTACGTGTTGAATGGCTCCACTCAACGAAGAGTGGACTATCGATCCAGACAGATCGTGCGCTTGAGCTGTTGTTTGATCTCCTCAGCGCTTATGGGGGTCGTGGGGAACAAGCTCCGGGAATGGACTGGCCAACAACACAGCCCTTTTACTGCAAGTGAATCCTAAGCTTTGCCTGAGCGGATGTCTGTTCACTTGTGTACAAGTTCCAGCTTTGCTGGAGCGGCGGCGTCAGTTGTGCTGCCGGCGGACGGGCCGCGTGGATCAAGATTGCATTCTGATCGAAGCTCCGCAGTGTCGAGTATCGACTCCTTTTCCTGCTCACTTTGGTTGGGTTCTTGCTGCGCTGGGAACTTTCACTATTGAACTAATCCAAGGAGACTGGCCAGTCGAACACCCGTTCCCGCGCCGGCGGATTCTCAGGCATCCCGTAATGGCCTTGATGGCCTGCCTCATTGTCCAGCTTGATTGCCAGTGCGGCCAGGCACTTTGCCCGCTCAATCAATCGAAATTCGCTCGCGGACGGACTTCGTGAAACGGTGCTGAACATCTCCAGAGATCCAAGCGGTTCATCATTCTCGGCAATGAGTCCTTCAGAACAGAAAGTGTACAAACCAAAGAGCGCTGCGTTCATGGCAATTGCGGCAAGGTCGCTTCCATCCTCCTCCGGTAGGCAGATTAGCGAAACGACGTTGCCAATCTGACAATCGAGGGCGCAGCATATTTCATTTAGTACTCCTGCGAGGGGCGCACGGGTGGAAATGGATCGAAGAAGTTGCTCTTCCGCGCTCAGCAAATACTGAATTTTGCCGTTAAATTTGAGAGGCATTGCGCGGGTTTGTGGTTCGTCGCTCGATCCGGAATTGGATTTATGCATGTGACCCTCTCCTTCTTCTGTTTGTGTTCAGAGCAAATTGATCTTTGTGAGGCTCTCGTCCTTGCTGTGGAGGCAACTTGCCTATGCCGTGCCCGTGAGCATACGCATCACGGCGCATGGTGCTTTTCTCCTGCTTGAAGTTTCCAGCTCGGAAACTTCGGCAGCTAAGGAACATGCCGTTGTAATCTGGTAAAAAGATGTTCGATTCCGCAAACCCGCATGAGTCATTGGATTCGCTCCCGGCCCTCGCGATTCCCGGGATTTGGAGCTGCTGGAAGAGATCAAACATACTGACCAGCAGCAGCGGTTTTTGACCGCTCGGCTTTCATTGCGTATAGGGCCCTATCGGCTGCGTATAGCAGGCTTCCGATCGTCTCGGCATCCTTCGAATAACTGGCCATTCCTACGCTGACGGAAAGCGCCGGCTGTTCGGCATCTTTTGCGAGCAGATCGCAAACCCGCCGCGCTACCAGTGTTGCCGCGGCTACACCTGTCTCCGGCAGGACCAGAGCAAACTCGTCCCCGCCCTGCCGCGCAGCGGTGTCTACGGAACGACAGCAATCTGTCAGGACATGCGCCAGCCGGCATAGCGCCCGGTCCCCCACCAAATGCCCAAATTGATCGTTGATTATTTTCAATCCGTCCAGGTCCATCAGAAGCAGAGAGAATTCCCGCTCCGTGCGCTTTGTCCGGCTGATCTCCGCCTGCAATACGTCGAAAAGACGACGATGATTGGCCAAGCCCGTCAGCGAATCGCTGAACGCCTGGTGACGCAATTGTTCTTCCAGCGCACGCTGTTCCGTTATGTCGACCGCAATGATTTCATAGCCACTAAAATCCCCGCGCTCGTCAAAAACGCCGCGGCCGCTGACCCTCGCTTTCACACTCGTGCCATTCTTTCGTTTCCACTGTACTTCAACCGGCTCGACTCTCACCGACTCGCGGGAGCCTCCAGCCAAAGGCGTTCTGTGACCGAGTTCCAGGACGATTTCGGACGCGCGATTCGCCTCCAGTAATTCCTCCTTGGTTTCGTAGCCCAGCATACTCAAGAGCGCCTGGTTGACGTCGACGAACTTTCCTTCCGCATCGCACCGGCATATTCCGTAAGCGGGATTCTCCACCAGCGCGCGATACAGCGATTGCGAATGCCGCAAGGCCTTTCCCGCCTCTTCCAGCTCGGTGCGCAGCCTCTTTTCATTCAAGACTCTGCGAACGGCCATGGGTAATTGAGCGAGATGCTCTCGCTCCACGTAATCGAACGCACCATCAGCGGTTAGTTGCGCGATGGATTCACTTCCCGTGGCGGTGGTCACGAAGAGCAAGGGAATTTCCCGGACCGTTTGTTGGAGGAGTTGCAAAGCCTGCGAGCTTCTCCAACTCGGGCTGGGGTACTCGGCAACCACGACATCGTAAGATTGGGTTCGGAGCTGTTCCGTGCACTGTGCTAAGTTCAGGACGAAATCAGATCGGACTTTGAATTGGCCCTTCTCGAGTTCTTGCAGGCAGCCGTCAATCGCTTCCGAATCACGGTGAACAAAAAGCACACTTAGGGGACGACGGCGATGAGAGCCCGCGCTTTCCGGTCGGAGGCTCCTCCGAGCAGTCTGGAATTCGTTCTGAGCCAAGTTTGACATGGATGCCCACACGCACGCCTTCGAGCCGTCCATGGATGCCTGGATGAGCGGCTAGGAGGTAGACCCCTTCCAGCTCACCATATGCCGGTAAGAAAACGGCGTCTGTACAGTATTTGACAGTTTCCGTACCAGTACCAGGCAAATCGAAGGGGCTGTTAGCGGCCAGCGGGAAAGCAAAACATCAGGAATCCTCGAAAATATACTGAGGCCTCCAAGGAGTTCTCGGCGAACGGCCATACCCCCCCTGCTCGAGGAATTTGAGTTCAAATTTCAGAACCTCTAAGAGGTCACGCTCATCCTTTTGCATCTTGCACCTCCCAGACAAGTCAAAATATGCGCCTCGCCTAAAGGGACGGCCGTAACCCTCGTCACGTAGCGACGTGACGGCCGTCACAGCCTGAGAGCCTTCGATTCCAGTAGAAATAGGTGGATTGGTCGTCCTCTATGGTGCAGATGCATATGCCAAGTGGGTTTCGTTTTGTGTCGCGCAAGGAGGGAGTTATACTCCCGAGCGGTGAGTCAATGCGCGCCCCCTACGGCTTGGAAATCATTGAGAGCTGTCTGTCCTGCCCGCACCGCGAGGAGCGGCTTTTCTGCAATCTCACTCCCCCGGCGGTACGGAAGTTGGCCGCCATCACCTCGGCTGCGGCCTATCCGAAAGGGGCGATCCTCTTTGTCGAAGGACAATCACCGCGTGGAGTTTTCATATTATGCAATGGCCGGGTTAAGCTCTCGACCTCGTCTGCAGACGGGAGAACTCTCATCCTAAGGATCTCGGAACCCGGCGAGGTCCTGGGCCTGCCCGCCACTGTCACCGGCAAACCTTATGAGCTGACAGCAGATGTAATCGAACCTAGCCAAGCGAATTTCATCTCTCGGACGGATTTCCTGCTCTTTCTCCGCGAACATGGCGAAGCGGCATTGCGCGTGGCGCAGCAGCTGGGTGAAACCTATCATTCGGCGATCGCGGAAATGCGATCCATCGGGCTCTCTCACTCTGCTGCTGAGAAGTTGGCCCGCTTTCTGCTGGAGCTTTCCGCAGACCATGACGACGGAAAAACTGAGATCAGGCTCACCCTCACCCTGACACATGAAGAGATCGCTCAGATGATCGGGGCCTCCCGGGAAACCGTGACGCGCCTCTTCGCCGATTTCAAGAAGAAAGAGCTCTTGCAGGTGAGAGGCTCGACTCTCATCATCAAGAACAAGGCAGGACTCGAAACCGTCGTCAACTCCTAACTCCCTGTTTCCCCTTCCAGGAAATTCTGGCTCCCCTTCGTTGACTCTTATCGAACTCTGTGTTTCTTGCCGCCGCCCGACATGAAGAAGATTCTGCTTCTGATGCAGAATCCGAATCCACTCCATAAATACGGGGATCGATGACAAGTTTCACAGCCGGGAGGTTATAACGAATTCACTCTCCCGGGCTAGATTCGGACAGGCAACCCTTTGGCTAACAGCCGAAAGGATCAAGAAATCTAAGTGCCCTATCTCGTTTCGCTTACGAGAGATTGGGAGCTATTTTTCCTCCGTAGTTACGCGCACAGGACTGTAACCGTGGGAATAACCGTGAACGCAGTCTCCGCGCATTGAGGATTCGGAATCGAACGGCCAACGGATAGCGCCATTCATGGGCGACGACGATTCTTGTAGACGGTAAGGTGTGTCCTGCATGTCCGGCGGAACACACTGTGTGTTGTTCGACACGGAGCGGCACAAACCTGTAGTTCGAGAATTCTATTGTTTTGGGTTGAGAATACTCTGGCGGCCAATTTGCTCTAGGGATTAAAGAACGAAATTGTAAAAGCGCGGGCGAGCTGAAATGTCTTGAGGGAACCAATGTGGCGAAAATTATTGGTTCGTGCAAGTGTGGCCGGTACAGCGGCACTGATAGCGTTAATGGTTGGTTCTGTAGACTGGCGCGCCAGGCGGGCGCTGCGGCTCTCCACGGAAGAGGTTCGGGCGGAACGAGAGATTCGCATCGAAACTCACCCATTTGCTCCGCCCGTGGGAGTCAGCTTTGAACTAGTTAGCGCGCCTGCGGTCTTCCTGCAGGCAGCCCGCTTTCAGAATCATCTCTATATAGGTGGGCCGAGTGGCCTTCTGGAATACGATCTTAGGGGTACCCCCTCCCGGCAATTTATCCCCGGCCGGGATCTGCCATCGTCTCCGCTCGTCGCTCTTGCTCCGGCGCTGTTGGCGGACAGCCGGGAAATGGAGCTCGTGGTAGCCACCGCGCAGGATGGTCTGCTGGCTTTCAATGGCCAAGGCTTCCGCCAGACTCTTCCGCAGGAATCCGAAGCCCGCGCGATCACCTCGATACTCCCGGCGTCCGCCGGACATCTCCTGATCGGAACAAAGAAGCGGGGTGTCCTGATTTACGATGGCAAGCATCTGGCACCCTTGCACCTCTCGTTGAATAGTCTGTATGTCACGGCCCTCGCGGGTACAGAATCCGATTTGTGGATCGGCACGCTCAACCACGGCGTGTTCCACTGGCATGCCGGCGCGGTCGATTCTTTTGGTGAGGAGCAAGGCTTGCCAGACCGGCAGGTACAGTGCCTCGCGACCTCCGGCGAAAAAACCTATGTAGGTACAGTGCTAGGCGTGGCAGTTTTCGATAACGGGCGTTTTTCACAAGTCCTCGCGCCGGGGGTACTTGCTACTTCCTTGCTGGTTACGAATTCGAGCCTGATCGTGGGCTCTGAGGATCAGGGGGTTCTGACCATCCCGATTGGTAGCCCGCAGATGGAGCTCCATCTATCCTATTCGAACAAAATTGCAGAATTGGCCAAGGTCCGCCAGCTTTTCTCGTCCGAAAACGACGTTTATGTGCTTTCAAGCGATGCGCTCTATCAGATGAGTCCGCGCGGCCTGGGCTGGCAACAAGTGTTGAGTCCGGGGCCTGCCATTCTTACCGATCGCAATATTTCGGCGCTGGCCGCGGACAGAAGTGGGCGCGTTTGGATTGGCTATTTCGACCGTGGCCTCGATCTTCTTGACGCGGATGCAGGCCACGCGACGCACGTGGAGAACGACCACGTTTTTTGCGTCAACCGTATCGTGCCGGACGGCCGGACCGGGACTGTAGCGGTAGCTACGGCAAATGGTCTGGTCCGTTTCGATTCGAATGCTGGCCAGCAGCAGGTTCTGACGCGAGCCGACGGGCTTATCGCGGACCACGTCACTGACGTGGCTATTTACCACGATGGCTTGGTGGTAGGCACTCCGGCGGGATTGACCTTCCTGGATGAGGCTGGCGGCCCCCACAGCATGTATGCGTTTCATGGACTGGTGAACAACCATGTGTACTCCCTTGGCGTTTCAGGCGATGAACTCATGGTCGGCACGCTCGGTGGACTCTCTGAAATCAACAAGGAAACCGTCCTGGTAAATTACACGGCAGGCGCGGGCCCCGGCCTAAAGCACAATTGGATCACGGCGGTTGTTCCAGTTGGCGATGAATGGATCGTCGGGACTTATGGCGCGGGCATTCTCAGGCTAGACCGCTCCGGGCGTTTTCAATCCTTCGAGAAAGCCACCGCGCCCTTCGAAGTCAATCCCAACGCCATGCTCGCGACGCCGCATCACGTTTTCGCCGGCTCGCTCGGAAATGGCCTCTACGTCTACGACCGCGATGCGGGGCGGTGGACCGTTATCACTGGTGGCCTGCCCTCACTCAATGTGACGGCCCTGGCGGAAAGCAATGGCACCATCTACGCGGGCACGGACAACGGATTGGTCAAAATTCTGGAGCAGAAACTGCGTCCATGAAAAAAACGCTAGAAGTATTCGCGATCTTGTTCCTTTTGCCTTGCCTTGTGCTTGCGGATGGAGGCGTGCTGATCCCGCGCGACAAGGCGCAACCTGATCCCAAGATCCTGTCTCTCGAAGAGATGGAGATCACCATTCGAATTGACAATGGCGATGCGCGAATTTTCGTACGGCAGATTTTCGCCAATCACACCAGCCAGATCGAAGAAGGGAACTACGTCTTCGCGTTGCCGAGCCGCGCGACGGTTTCCGACTTCGCCGTTTGGGACGGGCCCCTGCGAATTCCCGCGGTGGTGCTGGAACGCAGGCGTGCCGAGGAAATCTACAATCAATTGAAACAGCAGACGATCGATCCTGGGCTGCTGCAAATGGGAGAGCGCGGCGCGGGGGAAGCGGCCGGCAGCGCGATCTTCAGCGCGCGCATCGTGCCGATTGTGCCATTTGGCACAAAGCGCCTGGAATTCGAATACCACGAATCCATACCAGTGGAAAATTTGAAGTCGTACTTTGCGATTCCGCTGCGCCCGGATGCCTACCAGGCACAAGTGGCCCGGCATCTGTCCATCCATTATGAGTTGCACTCGGCGCACGCCATCACGAATTTTCAGGCTGCCGCGAAAAGCTTTCCCATGAAGATCGAACAGAATTCGCCGCATCTAGTGAAAGGACATTTCGAAGGACAAAACGTAAACCTGACGGAAGACTTCGTTACTACATTCGAACTGGACCGCACCGGAAGCGACACGCTGCAAGTACTGGCGTTTCGAAACCCCGTGAGCGGGCAGCCATCGCCGACCGAGACGGCTCCCGTCCGCAGTACCAACGAACCCGGTTTTTTTGCCGTGGACGCTCTGCTTGGTGGCGGACAACAGACTTCATCGGCTGGCGGAAACGCAGCACAAGACTCTGGCCCGACAAAGACGATCGTACTTCTCTTCGATACCTCTCTTTCGATGCAGTGGGAGAAACTGGAGCGCAGCTATCAGGCACTGGAAACGCTGCTTCGCACGCTGCGACCCGCGGATAGTTTCAATCTAATCTTGTTTAACCAGCAGACGCAACTGTTTCAGCCCGCGCCTATACATGCGGATAATGCATCCGTTCAGCGCGCTCTGGACTTCGTTCGTGGCAGCCGGCTGCGCGGCGGCACTGATGTGCAGCATGTGTTGGACGAAGGCTTAAAGCAATGCGCCGGAGGCGGAAACGGCAGCCGTTATCTCGTTCTGCTCAGTGATGGTGGAGCCACACGCGGGCCCATCCAGAATGGCAAGATTGCGGCGTGGTATGAGACCGCATGGAAAAAGCTTCCCGCAGCGCAGCGTCCGAGGACATACATCTTTGGCGTTGGCGACGACGCAAACCTGCCGCTCTTACGTTTGCTGTCGCGAGAAGACGGAGTACTCGAGCAAGTTCTTTCGACCGAACCAATGGAGTTCAAGCTCAATTCCTTTCTCTCCAAAATCGGCAGGAGCCCAGTGGGCCAGTTGCGGGTGGATGTTCCTTCGGACGCCGGCATCGACGCCGTCTATCCTCTGCAGGACTCTGCTTTTTCGGGGTCGCTGTCGGCGTGGGTGGGGCGTTATCAGAAGCCGAAGCAGGACGCGGCATTTGCAGTTCACGGCGTGAGGGAAGGCGCTCCCCTGAAAATTTCCGCAAAAGCCAGCCTGCCGCGGGAGTCCCTCGAGCACCCGCAGTTGCCCAGGCTGTGGGCGCGCGCGCGCGTAGATGCGCTGCTGGAGAAGATTCAGCGTGAAGGTGAAGATCAGGCGACCATTGATGAAATCATTCGCCTCGCGCGGCAGTATAAATTCGTCACGCCTTACACATCGTTTCTCGCCGTGCCTCGCGCGCTGCTGCGCCCCAGGGTGATCCGTCCTGGCGACCCGGTGCTGCGCGTCAGGACTGACGAATCGATTGTCTCTGTGGTCGCGCTGTTTCCGTTCGGCCTGGTGCGGCAGCTTCGCTATCTCTCCGGCGAAGATATCTGGCAGACGCGATTCTTTGCGCCGGGCGACATGCAGGACGGCACCTACAACGTGCGCCTGATTCTGCGTGACAAGGCCGGGCACTCCTACCGCGAATCGAAGAGCTTCGTGATCGCCAGCAAACCGCCAGTCATTCAAATCCGGCTGGACCAGAAGCGTTACCGCCGGGGCCAAGTGCTGGAGTTAAAGGTTTCGGCATCGCACAGCACACGAACGCTGCTCGCGCGGCTCGAAGGAGTCGCTCCTGTTGGTCTGAGATGGGATGCACGCGCAGGCGCAAACGCGGGGCAACTTATGATTCCGGAGCAGATGATTCCCGGCATATACAGATTGACGGTGACCGGCGAAGACGTAGCGCACAACATCGGCTCACAGGGGGTGGACCTTGAAATCATTCCATAAAAATTCTCGCAAACCCCTGATTGCTCTCGTTGCGGCTACGTTCACGATTTTTGCCGCGGGGTGGGTGGCCACAGCAAGCGGTGCTCTTCCCGCGTGGATTCGAAATATCGAAGGACGCACGGCGATCGAAGCCGCATTTTTCCGGTTGATGGCGCTTCCGGGCGGCGAAGTGCTTTTCCGCAGGCCTCCGAGTGAGACGCGACCGGCTCTGGGAGATCTGCTCAAGAAGCAGCCTGGAGATGCGGAATTGTACTCGCTGCGCGCGCTCGAAGACGAGCAGCAGCTAGATTTTACCGCTGCCGAGGCGGACTGGAAAAGCTTCGAGGAAAAATCCGCGGATAAGTCCGCCGCCCTGCTTTCCCTTGCGGACTTTTATCATCGCCGGCTGCAGCCGCTCGAGGAGATCAAGGCGCTTTCTGCTGCCGCGACTGCTCCGCCGGGCGCTTTGGAAAAACTCACGCCTGCCTCCGAGCAGCGCTCCTGGCGTGCGTTCGAACGCATTTTCGGCGTGATCCGCTCGCAGGGACTGCCGGCGGAAGTTTCCGTGGCGCAGTACCGCAGTTGGCTGGCGCGATACCCGCAAGAGTCTTCGCTCTACTCGCGTTTTCTCGAGTACTTGATCTCAGTCAAGGATTTTTCCGCCGCGACGCAACTCATCGCCCAGTATCATGAAAAATTTCCCACCGACGAGATTCTTCCTGTAAAAGCGCGGGCGCTCGTCGAATACCGGCAGGGATCGCTTCAGCAGGGGCTCGCCGTCTATGAAAAAGCGTTCCAGCCGCTGTGGGCGCCGGAGCTGATCAAGAGCTATTTCGATCTGCTGACTCAGACGCACAGCCTGCGAAAATTCCTGGATGAAGCGAAAGCTGGGCAACAGGCAAATCCCGAGGACCTCAACGCAACGGCGCGTATCTTCTACTACTACCAGCAGCAAGGCAAGCTCGACACGGCTCAGGAAACCATAACCAAATTCCGGTTGCGAAAGGACGCTTCCGGATCCGCGTGGAGCACGCAGGAATTGTACGTCTGCGCACGGCTACTGGAGGAGATTCACGCGTACCCGGAATCTGCGCGCTTCTACTTCGCGCTCTACAACAGCAAAGGGATGAACGACGCGCAAGAACGCGCGCTCGGCGGGCTGGCCAATCTCTTGCTCACTGCTCCGGAAACGCCGATCCGATTCGGCGCCGGTGAGCTCTCGATGTATCGCGACATCGCAACGATGGATCAAGGGCCAGGCTATTTGAATGGCATCCTGTCCTTGCTTCTCAATACCACGTCCCCGGCGAGCGAATTCTCCGGAGAAGAGGACCGCGCCGTCTCTTATTTTCATCGCTCGCACGCGGCAGGGCTCGTCGCACTTCTTGACGCCAAGTTTCCCAATTCGCCCCGTCGAGCCGAACTTCACGCCGCAATTTTGGAGTTCTTTGCCGCCTCCGGTGAAAGTGAGGCGGTGATCAAGGGAGGCAAAGAGTTTCTCGCTAACTTTCCCAATGCATCGCAGCGCACCGCGGTTGCGCTTCTGATGTCCGATGCCTATTCGCGGACGGGAAAGCCCCTGGAAGAGTTTGCAATCTATGATTCCGTTTTGCGGGAATTGGCAGCGAGGGCGGACAGAATCCCGCTGGGAGCGCGCAATTCGGAGGCAGAAATTTATTCACCCGTAGGAAACAGGGTCGAGGAGGGCGAAGAATCGGAAGGGGGAGCTACACAGAATGGCGCAATGCCCCGCAGATCACCCGGACAACAGAACTCGGCATTCCAAGTGAATGCGGCGTCAGCATCGGCGCAGGCCGGTGCGCGTTCCCCGGAATATGCGCGTGTACTCGAACGATATCTGGCCCGGCTAGTCGAACTAAAGGAAGTTCCGCAGGCGCTTGGGGTTCTTCGGCGCGAGTTGGACCACAACCCTGATGATCCCGGGCTATACGAGCGGTTGGCAGTTTTTCTGGATCAGAACCGCCTCGGTGTAGAGCAGGAGGAAATTTACCGCCGCGCGATGGCGCGCTTTTCGGACCGCTCCTGGTATCACAAGCTGGCGCGTCTTTATTTGCGCCAGAAAAAGACTGCCGAATTCGAGAAGCTGACGCAGGACGCCGTCCGGATCTTCCAGGGCAGCGAGCTGGAACACTACTTCCAGTCGCTCGTCGGCGGTACTGCCGAGATGTATCTTCGCTTAAACCTTTATGCGAACCGCCGATTCCCCCACAATCCGGTCTTTGTGCGCAATCTTCTTACGGCTTACATGCGAGTCGAAACCCACGACGAAGCGGCCTGGGAAGCGGTTCTGCGGCAGCACTGGTTCGAGGAACCGGATTTGCGTAATCGCTTCTTCGAATTGCTCACACAAACTGGAAGGCTCGATGCCGAAATCACGTCGCTGCAGCAGGGTGTTCCCTCGGAGGGAAAAGGACGTTGGAGCGAGTTCGTGGAGCGGAATCCCGCTGTGGGGCAATACCTGGCGCAGGCCTATCTCTGGCGCTCCCATTTTGAAGAGAGCGCGCCCGTGTTGCAGTCTCTAGTAGAAGAGTACCCTGCCGATGTCGATCTAGGGCAGACGGCCTCTTCCGTTTTTCGTTCGCTGGCGTATCTTGATCCCGCGGCAACCGCCACGGCTGTCAAGATCGAAGACCATCTCCTCGCCGCAAATCCTGGGAACACCCAGAATCTGGCGCGCGTTGGGGACATTTACGCGGACCGCCAGCTCCTTACCAAGGCCGCTGCCTATTGGGAGCGAATCCCGCGGGTCTCTCCTGGCGAGGCAGGGGGATACCTCGAAGCCGCGACCATTTATTGGGATTATTTTGATTTTGACAATGCCATGCGGTTGCTCACGGAGGGCCGCAATAAATTCGCCGACGACACTCTCTATTCCTACGAGGCCGGGGCCATTTATGAAGGAAAGCGCGACTATCCCCGCGCCGTGCAAGAGTACGTGAAAGGTGCGCTGGCTGCGGGCGGCGAATCACCGGCGGAGTCTCGCCTCCTGGCGCTCGCCACGCGGGCGAAGTTCCGCGACCTTGTCGATCGCGAAACGCAGAAGCCGGCGGCCGGTCCTGGCGCTCCCATGGCGGCTGTTCTCTTGCGCGTGCGTGTCCTCGATGTACAGAACCGCAAGCAGGAGCTGGTGAGCTTTCTGGATTCCGTGGTTAGCGGCGCCTCTACCATCGAGCAGGCTGCCGAAATCGAAAATCTCGCACAGAAAAAATCCCTGGAAGCTGTGAGGCAACACGCCCTGGAAAGGCAGGCAGCCCTGGCTACGGACCCTGTTACGCGACTGCAGTTGCGCTACACGCTCGCTCGTTTGTACGAGAGTCGCAAGGATTTTGCCGCCGCGCAGAGAAATGTGGAGTCTCTCTATCACGATAATCCGAAGATACTCGGTGTGGTGCGCTCCACGGCGGACTTTTATTGGCGCATGAAGCTCTATCCTCAAGCTATTGCCGTGGTCCAGCAGGCCGCGAAGGACGCCTACCCCGAACTTGGCAGGCAATTCGCTTTTGAAGCCGCACGCAAGTCGACCGAAACACACGTCTTTCCTCAAGCGCGGGAAATCCTCGCACAGCTCTTGAAGGATTCTCCCTACGACAGCCAATACCTCGCCGCGATGGCGGACACTTACGCTCAGGCAGGTGATCAGCAAGGGCTGAAGCAGTTCTATCTCGACAAGATCGCCTTGTTTCGAAATGCGCCACTCTCTGCCGACGACCGCAAAGCGCGCATCGCCCTACTTCGTCGTGGATTAATTCCGGCGCTCACTCGCCTCGACGGCTACGCTGGAGCCGTAGACCAGTACATCGAGATCATCAACGTTTTCCCCGAGGACGAAAACGTAGTGACCGAAGCCGCACTCTACACGGCGCGGTACAAGCGCCAGCGGCAGCTCGTGGACTACTACGCCAAGACCATTCAGCAATCGCCGCGCGACTACCGCTGGTCCATGGTTCTCGCTCGCATCCAGACCAGCCTTGAAGACTTCCCCGGCGCCATTGAGACCTACGCGAAGGCCATCGCCATTCGTCCGGACCGCGCCGACCTGCGAATCGCCCGCGCCGGTTTGGCCGAACGTATGATGCTCTTCGATGAGGCCATCGGCGAATACGACCGCGTTTACCAGCTGGCGTACAAAGATCCGAAGTGGATGGAAAAGATCGCAGAGATTCGCGCCAGGCAGGGAAAGCCGGACGATGCGGTCGCGGCGCTCAAGACGGCGCTGATCGACGGCCGCCCGGAAAAGGCGGAGAACTCCTTCGAAGCCGCGCGGCGCCTGGAATCGTGGGGGCTGCTGACGCAAGCGCGCCGATTCGCCGAGCAGGGCGTCGCCTCCGCCGGAGCCGAGCTCCTGGCTTCCACGAACAACCACGCAGGTGCAAAGCTTTACACGCGCATTCTGACGCGGCTTCGCGAGCAGGAGACCGCTTACACGACTTTGCAGAACGCCAATTCCGGCGCGGCTTCGTCTTTGCCGGTGATCAAGGAACAGATCGCCAAGGAAGGCATCGCTGCGGCAAAGGACAGCGAATGGCGCCAGCGTCAGAAGGAAATCCGCATAGAAAATGCGCGCGAAGGGATGCACGCGTCCTTGGTGGAAATGGGAAGCGTCGCAGCGCGCTACTTTACACCGGAGGAAAAGGTTTCCTTCGCTGAATTCGCGCAGAAGCTGCGTACTTCGATGGCTGCTCCCGATGTAGTAGAGAGCTTCGCAATTCCCTTGGTGCAGAGGGCGGGCCTTGCAGAAAAAGAAGCTGCTTGGCGATACGAACTCTTGATGGGTGAGAACAAGCCGCCTCAACAATTAATCATCGATATGAACGCCTACGTCGAACTCCAGCGGCGAAGGTTGACCCTGGCGGACCTCGGTCCACAGTTGGAACGCTTCTCTTCACGCTTAAACGGAGGCAACCGGTCCGTGGCGTTTATTGCCGCGGCGCAGGCTTATCGCGCTGTGGGCGCCGAAGAAAACGAGCTGCGCGTATTGGCTTCCGTGGGCCCAGACTATCTGGGTGGTGAAAATCAGAAGCGATTGTTCTCCCTGTTGTTGACCTATAGGCCGGAGCAGCTCGCGCAGATTGCTGCGAATTGGACTCCTTGGGGCCAACAGGCTGCCGACTTTGTTGTCGCCAATGGTGACACGCGGCTCGTCCATGCGGTGGTCGCCGCGCGCGGCCGGTTGCGTCCGCCCGTGTGGTCCAAAGCCTACGGCGCATTGACCGGTCTTTACTTTGCCGAGCCTTCGGCCGAAGTAAATAATGTCTTTCTCGCGGCGCTGGGGGACAACACAATCGCCGAGCGGCTGGGAAAACCGGTGGACCGTAATGCGCAGCTTGCCGGTGACATTTGGTTCTATTACGGTTCGCGATATGGAGAATATCTCGGCGTAATGAAACAGGGTACTCCGGAGGATTATCTCCCTGCGCTTCTCGAGCAAAGCCCCGCTACGGCGGCAGGCTACCTGGCTCTCGCGGACTACTACTTTGAGAGCGGCAACTCCCGCGTTGCAATAAGCGATTACAGCCATACACTCGAACTTACGCCCGGCCGCGCCGATGTGCTGGACCGCCTGGCCCTGGCCTATTACAAGCAGGGTTCCCGATCGGAAGCTCTGGCGCAGTGGAAACTCGCACTGTCCTCGCTCACGCGGCAGATCGATTCTGCCCGTGCTCCGGAGAGTTTTTGGGCGGACTTTGCGCACATTTGCGATCATCTGCACACGCGCCGCCAATTCGCAGCATTGAAGGCGGACGCCGACGCGCTTCTACGTGCCTATCTCCGCCGCAACGGAGACTATCGTTCCAATGCTCCACTCCGAAGTACCTATCTCGCCGCCGGCGACCCCGCTGCGGCCACTTCATGGCTGCTTGATTTGGCTTCGGTTGCTCCGGACCCGACGCAGGTTCTTGCTGATCTTGCAGATGCCCCGTGGATTCCGCTC
>Ga0137358_10000872_pt1 | contig 15240 bp, 11 predicted proteins | sample Mad1_20_16metaG_FD_105551 | JGI IMG/M metagenome (GOLD analysis project Ga0137358, IMG submission 105551) | Vadose zone soil microbial communities from Angelo Coast Range Reserve, California, USA - Mad1_20_16 metaG | ecosystem: Environmental > Terrestrial > Soil > Vadose zone | place: USA... | reverse complement strand
GTGTTCTTGCTTCCCAGCCGTTATTGCGAGACCGAATTGCTGTCGCCCACGGCCTGGAGCCTGTTCGGCGGCATGATGCCCGGCTGGAGCCGGGTGCAGGCGATATGCGATTTCGTGCATCAGCATGTCGCGTTTGACTATCAATGTGCCCGTCCCACCAAGACCGCGTGGGAAACATACAATGAACGGCGGGGAGTGTGCCGCGATTTCGCGCATCTCGCGCTCACTCTGTGCCGGTGCTTGAACATCCCTGCTCGGTACTGCACCGGCTATCTGGGCGACATCGGAGTGCCGGCCATGGACGCACCCATGGACTTTGCCGGTTGGTTCGAGGCATATCTCGGAGGCGCCTGGCGTGTCTTCGATCGCCGCAACAATCAACGGCGCATGGGTCGGGTGCTGATAGCCCGTGGACGTGATGCCGCGGATGTCGCCATGTGCATGACCTTTGGCCCCAACGTCCTACAGCGCTTCCGGGTGTGGGCCGATGAAGTGCAGCCGGTCGCCGCCTAGCATCCTGAGCGTTCTCATGATTGTGAACCGCCCCTCCGCGTAAGCATTTACAATGGAAGATTGCGGCCGACCGAGGGTCGCTCATGATGAGGAATCGTATGGTCGAGAAATTCAAATCCCCGGTGTCGAGAATGATCCTGGCTGCCCGGGTCGGCTGCGCAAGCGTAGCGGCGCTCGGCGCCTCGTACCCAGCCGCGGCATCGGCCACCGCGGCTCCAGCCGCTGTGCAGCCTGCCAAGGCCGCATCCGTTGCACAACCCGCCAAGGCCGCAGCCGGGGCGCAACCTCCGGCAGCGCCGACTCCGGCTGCGTCTTCGACCGTGGCGGCGGGATTCAGCTTCGTCAAGTCGCTAGGCGGAATCGACGAGTATCGGCTCGACAGCAATGGGCTCACCGTGTTGCTGGTGCCGGATCATTCGGCGCCGGTGGTGACTTTTCAAGTGACCTATCAAGTCGGCTCGCGCAACGAGGTGACGGGCACTACCGGAGCGACGCACATCCTCGAGCACATGATGTTCAAGGGGAGCGAGGGCTTCAATGACCCGAGGGGCAACAGCATCAAGCAGTTTCTGGAACGCGTCGGCGGGCAGTTCAACGCCACCACGTCGTTCGACCGCACCAATTACTTCGCGACCATCGGTCGGGAGAGCCTGGAAGGGTACATCGCCATCGAAGCCGACCGCATGCGCCATCTGTGGCTGCGCGAGGCCGACCGACAGTCGGAAATGACGGTGGTGCGCAATGAATACGAGCGCGGCAAGAACGATCCGGACAATGTGCTCATGGAAGAGGTGACGGCGGCGGCTTACGAGGCGCTGCCGTACCATCATCCGACGATCGGCTGGAAGAGCGACATCGAACACGTTCCCATCGCGAGATTGCGCGAGTTCTACGATACCTTCTATTGGCCCAATAACGCGACGGTGACGGTGATCGGCGACCTCGATACCGCCGCCACCTTGAACCTGATCAAGAAATACTATGGCGTGTATGCGCATTCTCCTGCGCCTATTCCCACGATGTACACCGAAGAACCGGCGCAGAGCGGGGAACGGCGCGTCACCGTCAAGCGCCCGGGAGAACTCGGAACCGTGATCATCGCGCACAAGGTCCCGAATGGCCGCGACGGCGATCAGCCGGCGTTCGACATCCTTGATGCCATCTTGAGTTCGGGCAAGAACGCGCGGCTGTATCGAGCGCTCGTCGATCAGGGGCTGGCGTTGAATGCAGGCGCCGGCACCGATCTGCATCACGATCTGTCGCTGCATACGGTGTACGCGGTTCTCGCGCCGGGCGCCGAACATGAGCAGGTCGAGAGGGCACTGCTGGCGGAAATCGCCAAGATCAAATCCGACGGGGTGACGGCGGCCGAAGTGGCGCGCGTGAAACAGCAATTCACCGCCGCCGAAGCCTACAAGCGCGATGGAACCGCCGCGATTGCCGCGGAGATCAACGAGTGGATCGCCGTGGGCGATTGGACTCTGTATGTGACCTTCCCGCAGAAGGTGCAGCTAGTGACTCCCGCGGACGTGCAACGCGTCGCCAAGGAGTATCTCAAAGACGATCAGAGTACGACGGGCTGGTTCATTCCGGTGCCGCCGGCCGCGGAGAAAGGCTCGTGATGCGACACCATGTACTGGCCGCACTGTTCTTGGTGAGCGCCGCCGCCGCGGCGAGCGTGGCCGACCAGAGCCACCGCTCGCAAATTGCGGGAGTCGATCTCATCACCTATCACACCGACGTGAAAGACGTGGTCGTGATTTTAGGATCGTTGCCGGCGGGCGATGCGATGGCCGAACCCGGCAATATCGCCGTTCCCACGCTCGCGGGCATGATGCTCGACCGCGGCACGAAGAAGCTCGACAAGTTTGCGATTGCCGAACAGTTGGACAATGTCGGCGCTGAAATCGCCTTCAGTGTGGGCACGCAGTCGCTGGAGATTCGCGCCAAGTGCCTCGAGAAGGACCTGCCCCTGGTGATCGGCCTGATCGCCGCGGACCTGCGCACGCCCGCCCTGCAGCCGCAAGAGTTCAACAAGGCGAAGCAGCAATTCATCGGCGCGCTGGAAGCCTCGGCGCAGAACACGGAAGCGCGCGCGCAGGAAGCCTTCGGCCGCGCAACATTCCCGCCGGGCCACCCCAACCGGCCGCACACGGTCAGCGATTACAAGGCGGCGGCGAAGGCCGCAACCCTCGATGAGCTCAAGGCCTTTCACGCCAAATATTATGGTCCCGCGCACATGACCCTGGTCGTGGTCGGCGACGTGGCAGCGGCTGAAGCTCGAGCCGAGATCGACAAGGCGTTTTCCGGCTGGACCGGCGGGCAAGACTATGTGCGGCCGGCGATGGCTGCGGTACTGAAGGCCGCCGGCGAAGTATCGGTACCGCTCGCCGACAAGCCGAGCGTGTCGGTGCTCATCGGACAACCGACGGGGCTTCGCTACAAGGATCCCGACGCATTGGCTCTGCGCGTGGGTACTGCGATTCTCGGCAGCGGTTTCACCGGACGGTTGATGGGTATCGTACGCGACAAGGAAGGCCTGACTTACAACATTGGGGCTGCGATGGCCGACGACAGCATCGCGGACGGCCGCTGGGACATCTCGGCCAGTTTCGCCCCGGCTCTCTTGGACAAGGGCATCGCGTCGACGCGGCGCGAACTTGACCGGTGGTGGAAGGACGGCGTCACCGATCAGGAATTGGCGGCGCGCAAGCAAGGCCTGGTCGGCAGTTACCTGGTCGGTCTGTCGACGACCACCGGCCTCGCGAATGCGATTTTGACCGACGTGCAGCGCGGCTACGACGTGAGCAGGCTGGAGACCTATCCGGGGGCGGTCAAAGCGCTGACGCGAGATGAGGTTAATTCCGCGATCAAGAACCATCTTAATCCGAGCTTGATGGTGTTGGTCAAGGCGGGGAGCGTCGCGCCGGCGGCGCACTGAATGTCATGAGCTGATCGGCTCGCACCAAGCGGCGGAGGGATCATGAGCCAGCTGCATGAGGCACACCCGGGTCGCCCGTTCGACCCGTCGGAAATCGGCGCGCTCTCCCACCTTTGGCGCGGCGAGGTGTACCGCAGCACCGTGTGGCGGGTGCGCTTCGACACCACGACCAACTGGGCCGTCGTCACGACGGGCATCGCGTTCTCGGCGAGCTTCAGCGCGGCGAATGCCTCGCCCCTGCCGCTGGCGCTGGTCGGACTGCTGGTGGTTTTTTTCTTGCTGATCGAGGCACGCCGCTACCGCTATTTCAATATTTGGAGGCTGCGGGCGCGCGCGCTGGAAACGAATTTTTTCGCGCCGATGCTGCGCGGTGATGCCATGCTGACCGATGCCGGGTGGATGCAGCGCCTCGCCCACGATTATCGCAATCCAGGGCACCGGATCAGCTACATGAGCGCCGTGGGCCGCCGGGTGCGCCGCAATTACGGCTGGATCTTCGCGATCCAGGCGCTGGCGTATTACGGCAAGCTGGCGATCCACCCGACTGCAATGACGAGCATGGCGGATCTTTGGCAGCGCGCCGCGATCGGACCTATTCCCGGTGAGTTCGTGGTGGCCGCCGGCGTACTCTTTCACGGCAGCTGGATGGTGATCGGCGCGGTGACGCTGTACGAAGAGCGGCACCGCTCGGCGGGTCGGGGCAGGCACCTCGACGGTGCATGACCTGACCGGCTAACGCCGACACTAGCCCGCACCCTCGATTGTGCCCTGCAGCAGCGCTGCCTGATCCCCGGCGGCAATCACGATATTCCACAGCGCGGTCATCCTCAGCCTTGCACGCGCGTTTCTGGACGAAACGTGGTAAGCAAAACGTGTAGTCATTTGTGTCACGTAACAAGAACGGGAGTTGACGCGAATGGACGAATCAGAGGTTCGCTTCCCGGTGAGTTGTCCCCTGTGCGCCCAGGAACTGCTCACCCAAATGCCCATGACGGTCATTGAACGAGCGCTGAGCGTTGGCGCGGCCATTCATCTGCGTGCCACTTGCCATGATGTGCATTGGGAAGCCACGGCATTGGAAGTTGAGCAAATACGGCAGTATCTCGATGCCGCTCGAACGGCGGAGCACATGGATTCCTAGCCGGGAGCAGCGCGGCGAGCGACAGGCCGGAAGAGATGACGAGCGTTGCGCCGGCGGCTCAAACCCTCCCCAGATAATCGAGCTTGCCGATCTCGAGACCCGCCTGCCTGAGAATGTCGTACGCGGTGGTGACGTGGAAGAAAACGTTCGGCAGCACGTGATGGAACAAGTAGGGAGCGCCCAGCATATTCTTGGTGGACGTGCGTGTCTGCCAGGTGACGGTTCTGTCTTCGGAGCCCTCGAACTGCGCCGGCTTCAGCGATTCGAGATAGGCGATGGTGCCGCGAGTCGCGGCGATCCATTCGGCAAAGGTGCGCTGCTTTTGTTCGAAGACCGGAACTTCCGCGCCCGCAAGCCGCGCGGCGCCGCCCTGGGCAATATCGTTGGCGATCTGGATTTGCGCCGCCAGCGGCAGCATGTCCGGAAACAATCGAGTGCCGAGCAGTGCGGCAGGATCGATTTTGCGGGTCTCCGTGTACGCGGCCGCCTTGTCGAGAATCGCCGCGAGACTGCTCAACGCTCGAGTGCAGGTCGGCACAGTGGCCGTATACATGGTCAGGGACATAGGTTCAGGCCGCCTTGCTTGCTGTGGCGAGTTGCCGCAATACGTACTGCAGGATCCCGCCATGTTGGTAGTAGTCGAGTTCTTTCGGGGTATCGATGCGCAGGCGCGCCTCGAACTCCGTGGTCTTACCGCCATCGGCCTTGGCGATGACTTTGACGAATTTCGCCGCGCCGCGGTTGAGCCCCGCGATTTCAAAGGTTTCCTTGCCGGTGAGCCCGAGGCTGTGCGCATTCTGACCTTCCTTGAATTGCAGGGGCAGTACGCCCATGCCGATCAAGTTGGAGCGGTGAATGCGCTCGAAGCTCTCGGCGATCACTGCCTTGACTCCCAGCAGCATCGTGCCCTTGGCCGCCCAGTCGCGCGAGCTGCCGGTACCGTATTCTTTCCCGGCGAGAATCACCAGCGGCGTACCCGCCGCCTTGTATTTGACCGACGCGTCGAAAATGGACATCTGCTCGCCGCTGGGAATGTGCAGGGTCACGCCGCCTTCCGTGCCCGGCAGCAAGAGGTTGCGCAGCCGGATGTTGGCAAAGGTGCCGCGCATCATCACTTCGTGGTTGCCGCGGCGCGCGCCGTAGGAATTGAAATCCGCGGGTTGCACGCCCTGCGCCACCAGGTATTTGGCGGCCGGGCTGGATTTCGCGATGTTGCCCGCGGGGGAGATGTGATCGGTGGTCACCGAATCGCCGAGCACCGCCATCACGCGCGCGCCCTTGATATCGACCAACGGCGCCGGCGTCATCGTGATGCCGTCGAAGTAGGGCGGATTCTTGACGTAGGTGGATTTGCCGTCCCAGGAATAAATCTTGCCCGCCGGCGTGTTGATGGCGTTCCAGTTCGCGTCGCCGGCGAACACGCTGGCGTAGCCCTTCTTGAACATCGCTGAATCCACCGACGCCGCAACGGCGGCGGCCACATCCTTGGCGCTCGGCCAGATGTCCTTGAGATAGACCGGCTTTCCGTCCTTGCCCTGTCCCAGCGGCTCGGTGGTGATGTCGATGTCCAGACTTCCCGCCAACGCGTAGGCGACGACCAAGGGCGGCGAGGCGAGGAAATTCATCTTGATTTCCGGGTGGACCCGGCCTTCGAAATTGCGATTGCCCGACAGCACGGAGCAGGCGACGACATCGGCGCTTTTGACGGCTTCGGAGATTTCCGGCTTCAAGGGTCCGGAGTTGCCGATGCACGTGGTGCAGCCATAGCCCACGGTATAGAACCCAAGGGCTTCCAAGTCCTTCAGCAGTCCGGCCTTCTGCAAGTAGTCGGTGACGACCCGCGAGCCCGGAGCGAGGGAGGTCTTCACCCAGGGCTTGGAACTGAGGCCGCGTGCGCCCGCGTTGCGGGCAAGCAGTCCGGCGGCCACCAACACGGCCGGATTGGAAGTATTCGTGCAACTGGTGATGGCGGCGATCAATACCGCGCCGTCCCGCACGTCAAAGGTCTTGCCGCCCACGCTGGCCTTGGCGGCTCCGGTGGCCCGCGGGTTCTTCTGCGCCCGCTCCTCGGCCATTTTCTTCACGCTGCTCTCGTACACGCTCTTGGCTTTGTGCAGCGGCACGCGGTCCTGGGGCCGCTTCGGCCCGGCGAGAGAGGGTTCGACCGTCGACAGGTTGAGTTCGACCACATCGGTGTAATCGGCCGCGGGTGCGCCGTGGACGCGCCACAGCCCCTGCGCTTTGGCGTAGGCCTCGACCAGCGCGATCTGATCCGGCGCTCGGCCGGTGAGCTCGAGGTAGCGGATGGTTTCCTCGTCGATGGGGAAGATCGCGCAGGTCGAGCCGAACTCCGGCGACATGTTGGCGATGGTGGCCCGGTCGGCGAGCGGCAGTCCCTTGAGGCCATCCCCGAAGAACTCCACGAATTTATCCACCACGCCTTTTTTGCGCAGTATTTCGGTGACCGTCAGCACGAGGTCGGTCGCCGTGGTGCCCGCGGGCAGGCTGCCCGTGAGCTTGAACCCGATCACTTGCGGGATCAGCATGGTCACCGGCTGGCCCAGCATGGCTGCTTCGGCCTCGATGCCGCCCACGCCCCAACCGAGGACCCCGAGCCCATTGACCATGGTCGTATGTGAATCGGTCCCAACGAGGGTGTCCGGATAGGCGAGCGTCTTGCCCGAGGCGCCGTCGGAGAAAATCACGCGCGCCAGACGCTCGATGTTCACTTGATGGACGATGCCGGTGTTGGGCGGCACGACCTTGAAGTTGCTGAACGCCGTCTGGCCCCAGCGCAGGAACATGTAGCGTTCGCCGTTGCGGTTGAATTCGATCTCATTGTTGTGCTTCAGCGAATCGGCCGAGCCGTATTCGTCGACCTGCACCGAGTGGTCGATGACCAATTCGGCGGGGGCCAGTGGATTGACTCGTTGGGGATCTCCGCCGAGCCTGACGATGGCCTCGCGCATGGCCGCGAGATCGACGATGCAGGGAACGCCCGTGAAGTCCTGCATGATGACTCGCGCCGGCGTAAAGGCGATTTCATGATTGGGTGCCGCTTTCGGATCCCACTTCAGCAGGGCGTCGATATCGCTCTTGGTGACATTGACGCCGTCTTCGAAGCGCAAGAGGTTTTCCAGCAGGATCTTCAGGGAAAAGGGCAGGCGGTCGACATTCAACGACTTGAGCGCATTGAGACTCAGTATCTCGTACTGCTCGGCCCCCACCTCGAGCGTCGTTCTGGCCTTGAAGCTATCCGTCATGACCCCTCCACGGAAAAATGAGAATTATAAGTGATTCCGCCGGCGGCCGAATTGAATCGTTGCGCGATGACGCCGCCGCCGAGACAACGCGCACCGTTGTAGAACACGGCGTACTGGCCCGGTGTCACTGCGCGCGCGGGTGCGCTCAAGGTCACGCGCCAGTTCGAATCGGCGACGACATTCCCAACGGCGGCGTCCGGAGCGGCAACGAGCCGCACCGTACAGCCGAGATCGCTCTGCCGATAGCGCGTCTTGACCATGCATTCCACCGGATGGCCGGTGACATCGCCGGATTTCAGCCAGTGCATCTGTTCCACGTCGAAGGCATCCGACATCAGCAGGGGATGGTCTTGATCCTGGACGACGATGAGCGCGTTGCGCTCGGTGTCCTTGTCGGCCACGTACCAGGGCGCGGCGGCGGTTCCGGCGCGTCCGCCCAACCCGAGACCTGACCGTTGACCCAGGGTGTAGAGCGCGAGACCGCGATGCTCGCCGAGAACCGCGCCGCGGTCGTTCTCGATGGGCCCCGGTTCTGTGCGTAGGTGACGGCTCAGGAACTCTTGGAACGGCCGCTCGCCGATGAAGCAAATGCCGGTGCTGTCCGGCTTGTCGTAGACCGGCAACCCTGCGGCGTGCGCCAGCTTTCGCACCTCGGCCTTGCGCAACTCTCCAATCGGAAACAGGGTCTTTCCCAGGGCTTCTGCGGCAACGCCGTGAAGAAAGTAGCTCTGATCCTTGGCCGTGTCGGCGGCCTTGAGGAGTTGCGTCCCGAGCGGCGTGCGCCTTAGCCGAGCGTAGTGGCCGGTGGCGATCCAGGAGGCACCCAGACGGTGCATGTAGTCCAGACAGACGCCGAACTTGATTTCCCGATTGCACAGGACGTCCGGGTTCGGGGTTCGGCCTGCGGCGTATTCGCGGAGGAAAAGCTGAAACACTCGTTCCCGATACTGCGCGGCAAAACTCACCCGATGCAGGACTATGCCCAATTTCTCGCACACGCGGCGCGCATCTTGGAAATCGTCTGCGCTAGTGCAGTAGGCGTCGTCATCATCCTCCCAGTTGGACATGAACAACCCCTGAACGGCATAGCCGTCGCGCTGCAGCAGAAGTGCTGCGACGGCCGAGTCGACGCCGCCCGACATGCCGACGATGACGGTGCCGGCGAGCTTCGGATCGGGGAGAGGCGTCAGGGAATCGGGGGGAGGAAGCATCCGCCCATTATACGGGCGCAGAGGTCAAATGCCCCGCACCAAGGGGCTACATGAGCATTTGCCGCATTTGCGATTCTTGCATGCTCGTCTGCCAGACCTCGTCGAAGAAGTTCAAATAGCGGCGAACGACGGCCGGATCGTTCATGTCGGAAATGCCGTCCCAGCGGTCCGCCTGCAATCGATACACCAACGCCTTGTCGTCCGCGATGATGAACGCGCCGGCGCTCGCCGGATATTCGGGGCTCATGGCACGCAGGTCGATGCAGCTCGTCAGACGGCGCGCCAATGCGAGAAATCGGTTGTTGTCGACCATGGCCCTGGACGGGTCGGCGAGCAGAACGCGCACTTTGGCGTAGGAACGCGCCAAGACCAAGCGCTTGATGGCCTCGAGGAAGGGTTCTTCGCCGTAGATCAGGGGTTCCAGATCTTGGGTGAAGATGGACAGCAGCCGCTGCGCCGACTTGGCGACCTTGAGGCTGGCTTCACGGACCTCGGGCATGGTGGTGACGATGGTTCGGGTGCCCGATCCCGAGGAAGGGTTTGCGCCTGCCGCAGGAACCCGATCCGCGACCGGTTTGGTCCGTTCTTCCGTATTACCCGCCATATCTGACTGCCTCAATGGGAGGTTCACGGGCATTTTGCCCAGCCTCACGTAGATTGAGGGATAGTACCGTTTGGCCCGGAAAGGCCCGTGCTAACTGCGTCACGTTTCGGCAAATGCGGTAATCCACGGCCTATGACCCAGGTATGCGCTTCGCAAGGACCGGCGCCAAGCCCACATAGTCCTTGGGTTCCAAGCAAAGCAGACGTTCTTTCTCCGCCGGCGGCAGATCCAGCGAGGCGATGAACCGGCGCATGGCATCCTTGTCGATGGGCCGGCCGCGAGTGAATGACTTCAATCGGTCATAAGCGTCCGGAATTCCGTGCGCGCGCATGACCGTTTGCACGGCCTCGCCCAACACCTCCCAGGCGCGGTCCAGATCCTCGGCCACGCGCACCGGGTCAAGTTCGATTTTTCCGAGACCGAGTTCGAGCGATCCGTAGCTCAAGACCGAGTGTCCGATCGCGACGCCCAGATTGCGCAGCACCGTGGAGTCCGTGAGGTCGCGCTGCAGCCGCGATATGGGAAGCTTGTCGGCGAAATGCCCCAGCAACGCGTTGGCCAGCCCGAGGTTGCCTTCGGCATTTTCGAAGTCGATGGGATTGACCTTGTGCGGCATGGTGGAGGAGCCGACTTCGCCCTCGACCGGGCGCTGCTTGAAGTAGCCGAGCGAGATGTAACTCCACATGTCGCGCGCGAGATCGAGGAGGACGGTGTTGGCCCGCATCAGTGCGTGGCAGTACTCCGCAATCCAATCGTGCGGCTCGATCTGCGTCGTATAGGCGTTCGATGACACCCCGACGGACTCGACAAAGATCCGGCTGAAACCCGCCCAATCGATCTGCGGCATGGCCACGGCGTGGGCGTTGAAATTGCCCACGGCACCGTTCATCTTTCCGAGGATGCCGACGCGCTCGATGCCGGTGCGCTGGCTCTGAAGCCGCGCGGCGAAATTCGCCAGTTCCTTGCCGACCGTGGTGGGCGTCGCGGTCTGGCCGTGGGTTCGCGCCAGCATCGGCGCCGCGGCATGACGGCGGGCCAGGGAGTCGAGCAGGGCGCCGATGGAATCGATCATGGGCAGCAACAGCGTCGCGCGCGCGTTCTTCAACATCAGGGCGTAGGCGAGGTTGTTGATATCCTCGGACGTACAGGCGAAATGCAGCCATTCGAGATCGGCGGCAGCCGCGCCGCGCGCCTTGAGTTCGGTGCGCAGCCAAATTTCGACCGCCTTCACATCGTGATTGGTGCGCGCTTCGATTTGCTTGATGGCCGCCACGTCGGCGGCGGCCGGGTCCTTCGACAGGGCGGCGAGGAAGTCACGGGCCGCGCGCGGCAGCTTGGCCAGCGCGCCGGCCGCGGGACCCGCGGCGAGCGCCAGGAACCAGGCGCATTCCACGCGCACCCGCTCGCGCATGAGGCCGGCTTCGCTGAATAAATAGCGGACCGCCCCGAGTTTGCCGGCGTATCGGCCATCGAGGGGCGAAAGCGCGTCAGTGGAAGAAATGGCCATCGAGGGATGCGGTCGCTTTGAGTGTAGAATCACACGATATTACCGTAAACGAACGAACCAGCGTGGATTCACTCTATTCGAAAGCGCACATACGCGAGTCTCTCGATCCGCAGCCTTCTCCGCCCGATGAAGACATCCAGTGGTTGGCCGGCGCGTCCCCAGAAGTGGTGTCGCGCGTGCGTGCCTCGTTTCCTTCGCGCCAGGTGCCGGCGGCCGTGCTCGTGCCGCTGGTGGAGCATGCGACGGGAATGACGGTGCTGCTGACGCAGCGCGCCGAAACACTCAAAGATCACGCCGGGCAAATCAGTTTTCCCGGGGGCCGCATCGAGCCTGAAGACGAGGACGCATGGCACGCGGCGTTGCGCGAGGCGTACGAAGAAATCGGCCTCATGCCCCACTTCGTGGAATTCGCGGGATACTTGCCCGATCACCGTGTCATCACCGGTTTCAGGGTAACCCCCGTGGTCGGCTTCGTGAACCCGGATTATCAACTGCGTATCGCCAAGGCTGAGGTTCACGATGTGTTCGAAGTGCCGCTCGACTTCATCTTGGACACCGCCAATCACAAATCCCGGCAGCGCAAGCTGGGCGACCTGACCTACGAGGTGCACGACATTCCCTACGGCGACCGCAATATCTGGGGCGCGACGGCGGGCATGCTGATGACGTTGCGCCGCATGCTGCAGACCCGCGGCGAAAAGCCACGATGAACAGGGAACTCGCGGCGCAAAGCCGGATGCGCGAATTGCTCGCCATCATGGAGCGCCTGCGCGCCGCCGATGGCTGTCCCTGGGATAGGGCGCAGACATTTGCGAGCATTGCGCCGTACACCATCGAGGAGGCATATGAGGTCGCGGACGCCGTCGAACGCGGCGACATGGGCCACCTCAGGGACGAATTGGGCGATCTCTTGTTCCAAGTGGTGTTTCACGCGCAGATCGCGAGCGAGGCAAATCAATTCGATTTTGAAGCGGTGGCCGGCGCGATATGCGACAAGCTGGTGCGCCGCCACCCCCACGTGTTCGGCTCGAGCGGCCCGTTGACCCAAGCAGAACAGAGCGTCGTTTGGGAAGACATCAAGGCGGCCGAGCGCAGTGCCGCCAACGCCGAGCGCGGTCATTTGGACGGAGTGCCGCAGGCGCTGCCGGCATTGATGCGCGCCTACAAGCTCAGCAAGCGGGCGGCGCGCGCGGGCTTTGACTTCGAACATGCCGGCCAGACCGCCGACAAGGTTGCCGAAGAGCTGGCGGAAGTGCGCGATGCGGCCGCGCAGAGCGCGCCGGAAAAAAACGCGCCGGCGCAAACGCCGGGGCGGGCGACGCCTGAGATTTTCGAAGAAATCGGCGATCTCTTGTTTGCGGCGGCCAATTTGGCCCGCAAACTCGATGTGGATGCCGAGGCGGCGTTGCGCTCCGCCAATGCCAAGTTCGAGCGGCGATTTCGCGGCATGGAATCGTTGGCGATGCGGCGCGGTGAGATCTTCGCGGACCTGAACCTCGATGCACAAGAGAGGCTTTGGCAAGAAGTCAAGCGTGGCGAATGACCGGGGAGCAGCGGCCGCTGCGCGCAGCGCCCTCGAGCTCGTTTTCAAGCACGACCCCGATTTGCCGATCTCGGCGAAACGCGAAGCCATCATGGAGGCATTGGGCCGCAGCCAAGTCCTCATCGTGGCCGGCGACACCGGCTCCGGCAAGAGCACTCAGTTGCCCCAATATTGCCTCGAGTCGGGACGCGGCACGGACGCCTTGATTGCGCATACGCAGCCGCGGCGGCTGGCGGCGCGCGCCCTGGCCGCCCGCATCGCCGAGGAAGTCGGACAGCCGGTGGGCCGCAGCGTCGGCTTTCGCGTGCGATTCGCCGATCAGGTCTCCGATGCCACGCGCCTCACTCTGATGACCGATGGTCTGTTGTTGGCGGAGCTCAGCCTCGATCCACAGCTCCGGCGTTACGACACCATCATCGTCGACGAGGCGCACGAGCGGACGCTGAACGTGGATTTGCTGATGGGCGTCCTGAAGCGGCTATTGCCGCGCCGGCCGGATCTGAAAGTGATCGTCACCTCGGCGACTCTGGACATCGAACGCATTTCGCAGTTCTTCGACGGCGCGCCGGTCATCGCGGTCAGCGGCCGCACTCACCCCATCGAGGTTCGCTACCGCGAAACGGCGGATGATGCGGACGATCCCGACCTGCCGGCCGCGGTTCTCGAGGCCTATCAGGAAATCACCACCGAACCTGAGGAAATTGGCGGCGGCGACATCCTGGTGTTTCTGCCCGGCGAGCGCGAGATACGCGATGTCGGCGAGCACATGCGGCGTGAGCTGCAAGCCGATGTGGAAGTCCTGGAATTGTACTCGCGCCTGTCGTGGGAGCGGCAGAGCAAGATATTTCAGCGCGGACCGAGGCAACGCATCGTATTGGCAACCAACGTGGCCGAGACGTCGATTACGGTGCCCGGCATTCGAGCCGTCATCGACTCAGGCTTGGCGCGCATCAGCCGCTACAGCCCGCGCAATCGCCTGCAGCGATTGCCGATAGAGCCCATATCGCGCGCCAGCGCCGACCAGCGCAAGGGCCGCTGCGGCCGCCTAGGGCCGGGGCTCTGCCTGCGGCTATACACGCAGGCCGACTTCGACGCCCGTGCCCCCTACACCGAACCGGAGATACTGCGCACGAATCTTGCCGCGCTGCTCCTGCGCCTGTCCGCCGACGGCCTGGGCGAGGCGGAGAATTTTCCGTTTGTCGACCCGCCCGATGCGCGGGCGCTCGGCGACGGCTATCGGCTGCTGCAGGAGCTCCAGGCGCTGGATACCGATCGACGGATCACCCGCCGCGGCCGCGCCATGGCGCGGCTGCCGCTCGACCCGCGTCTGGCGCGGGCGCTGCTGGAAAGCAAGCGTTTTCGCGCCGAGAGCGAAGTGCTGGCCATCGTTGCAGGCTTGAGCGTCCCGGACGTCCGTATCGCCGTTCCGGGCGGGCCGGGGGATCCGGGTCAGAGCGCCGCGTTCGAGGACCCTAAGTCCGAATTCTCGGCACTGGTCAGGCTGTGGAGGGCGTACCGCAAAGCACGCGAGGGATCGCGGCGCGAATTGCGGATCTGGTGCAAGGAGCGGGGCCTCTCGCTGCTGCGCCTGTCCGAATGGGACGATGTCTACGCCCAGGTCGCGGATCGCGCGGCCGACTTGGGTGTGGTGGCGCAGCGGCAGGCGGCGAGCTACACGGGCGTGCACCGTTCGCTGCTCGCGGGCTTTTGCACCATGGTGGGTACGCGCGGCGAGGAGGGCGTGTATCTCGGCACTCGGGGCGTGCATTTCCATATATTTCCCGGGTCATCGTTGGTGCGGCGCCGGCCGCGCTGGGTCATGGCGGCGAATATCGTCGAGACATCGCGGGTATTCGCGCGGCGCGTGGCCGACGTCGAACCCCAATGGATCGAGGCCGCGGCCGCGCACCTGCTGAAGCGCGAGTATCTCGAGCCCGATTGGGATGAGGAGCGCGAGGAAGTGGTGGCGCGCGAACGCGTGAGCTTTCTCGGGCTGGTGTTGAGCGCAAGCCGCGTGGTGAACTATGGGCCCATTGCGCCGGAAGAATCGCGCCGCATCTTCGCGCGAGAGGCGTTGGTCTATCAGCGGCTGCACCGCAGGCCCGAGTGGCTGCTGGCGAATGACGCCGCCCTGCGCGACGCGCAGCAGATGGAGGAGCGTCTGCGCACGCGCGACCTTCTACAGAGCGCCGAAGCCTTCGTCGAATTCTATGACCGCGCCTTGCCGCGCCAGGTATCGAGCGCCGCGACGCTGGAGTATTTCACCCGGCATCTCTCGGATGCCGAACGGCGCACGCTGACCCTCGATCCCGAGCATATTTTCGTGCGCATGCCGGAACCCCAGGCACTCGCGCAGTTTCCCGAAGTCGCCAACGTCGATGCGCTGTCCATCCCCGTCGAGTACCGCTTCGCGCCGGGTGAGTCACGGGACGGCGCACTATTGCGTATCCCGCTGCTGGCGTTGCCCGGACTCACTCGCGCCGGGGTGGATGCCGCGGTCCCGGGTTTTGCCGAACC
>Ga0137358_10000871_pt1 | contig 15249 bp, 19 predicted proteins | sample Mad1_20_16metaG_FD_105551 | JGI IMG/M metagenome (GOLD analysis project Ga0137358, IMG submission 105551) | Vadose zone soil microbial communities from Angelo Coast Range Reserve, California, USA - Mad1_20_16 metaG | ecosystem: Environmental > Terrestrial > Soil > Vadose zone | place: USA... | reverse complement strand
TCTCTTGCTTGGTCTCTATGCTTACGCTGCACAACCTTGCTAATATCAAACACTGCTCCCTTCCTTCCTCCCACATTATGCAGGCAACGACAGCTCAAATTTCCCATGCACGCGATACATTCGTTCTCCGCGTCGCCATACACAAGTGGCGCTCTGCTCTAGTACGGCGACGCGAGCGAATGGCACAGGCCGATGCCCGCGCAGGTTCACACCTCCAGAAAGCAGCGCTTGTCCGTTGGCAATTGCACTTGCAGGAGAGGCGGAAGGCTGCATGGCGTGCCGATATGCGCGTGCGCATGCAGACCGTGCGAAGTTTGCGTGATGGTGCTCTACGCAGGGACGCGTGGGCGCGCTGGCGTCAGCTGTACCAGAGCCGTCTTATGCAACAGCGCTTTGCCGTGCTCCTCGTCGAGCGCTGCTTCGAGCGATGGAAGGATAAGATGCGAGAGATGGGTGCGATGAAGGAGAGGGCCGATCAGCTTCTGGTAGCGAGAGAGGGGTGGATTGTCGTTCGGTGCTGGGACTCGTGGGTGAGAGCTGTCGAGCTGAAGAGAGGGGAGCGCGAGGTCGCAGAGAGAGTTGGAGCGCGCGTGGTTGGGGAGTTTATGGCGTTTTGGCGTCGTCAAGTGTGCGCACGGTTATATTTCCTGGTTTTGGAATGCTTTGTTGACTTTGTTTCCCCAGGCATGAAAGACAGAAGGCAAATGCATTCCATGATGTCTCCGTGAAGCGGTTCGCTTTAAAACGATGGCGGAATGCCCATAATCGGGTCCTTGTGCGCGCTTTTTGAACATTATCAACTCGTGTTGTAATCATTTTGCATCAGGGATTGGAACGACGAGCTGACAGGCAAATCGCCCGCCAAGAGGGCGCCCTCGTTCGTGCTGTCGCCAGAGTATGGAAAGCTCATGAGCGCGGTCGTCTGCTGGAGCGCGTACAGAATGCCAGAGTGCTTCGGCAGGTCTGGGAGGCGTGGAAAAGGCGTTTACGGCGTCAGAAAGAGCTCGAAGGTCTGGTTTCCAGCTCAATCATCGTCGTATATACTCTTCTTTACTAACAGATACCCGCGTTTAGATGCTGCGTTGTCTTTCGCCCAGCGCTGTCACGTCCATGTCACGTCCTCAGCCCTCCAAGTTTGGCACAAGCGTCTTGCTACGCAACAGGGCGCGAGCGCGTTCGCAGTGCAGTATGCCCATGCTCAGTTACAGTTTCGCATTCTCTACAGGTGGCGTGTGCAATTGCGCGTGCACTTGAAACGTTTCCGCCAAGCTAAGATCGCCGATAAATTCTTCGTCGTGAGACAGGCGTGGAGAATTTGGGTAGATAAGGCAGAGGTGCGTGGGAGGGAGAAACGGTTGAGGGAGTGGAATAAGGAGAAAGCGAAGAAGATATTTGCCAGTAAGTCTAAGAAGTGACTTGTTGGGTCATTTTGAGGGCTAAGAGCTTTTTGGTCCCGCAGGTTGGAAGGAAAAGGCACTGAGGCTGCGCCGCCATCGACTTGCAGAGCAGGAGATCCTGGCGCGTATTAATACGGTAGGACCTCAGCAAATCCCCGTGCTCGACTTTCATTCTCATTAATTTGCTTTCACTTTTGCAGCGCGTGTTGAAGGATGCTCTCAGCCATTGGACGAATCGCGTCATCGCGATTAAGCTGCGCGAACTGGAACTAGTGCAGCAGAAGAACAAGGCGGTCGTTCTGTAAGTTGGCTCAGTCACTGCGTGATATAATGCGCGGTTTGACAGTCTTTCGGGTATGTAGGTCTGCGTTTAGCAAATGGAAGAGTGTGTGCATTCGGCATGTGGAGGAGCTGAGTCTCATGGAGAGCTACCAGGATGTCAAGCGAGAAGGTATACAGCAACTTTTTGCCCATTATGTGGTCTCATATTTTTCTTACAGAAAATATGCGTCGCATGTTCTATAAATGGCTCGCTGCTGCTAGTAAAGTGAAGCATAAACGGGTAACTCTGCAAGAGAGAGAATATGAAATGCAGAAAATTCGACTGGAGAATGCGTGGGATAAATGGCGCGGTCGCTTCCAGGAGGAGAACCTTCTACCACTTGTGGGTGTTTATCCTCCCTGCGCGAGGTGCATGATGCGGAAACCCGGGCTGATGATTAATTGTTGATTATTAGGAGCAGACCTTCATATTGCAAAATCACAATGCGACCATGTATCGCGCATTCGCGATTTGGCGATCCAAAACAAGGGTGTGTCCTTTTGATGCTCGTTAGTGAAGGCCGATCATTGACTGTAATATTTCCAGTCTCTCCCTGCTGTGCACTTCCATGCATCGCATGTCAGGTTCAAGTTCTGGAAAGTCTGGCGAGATGCTATGCCTCGTGCGTTACAAGCTAAGCAAGCTCGCGAGATGGACAAAAAGACCGTCCTCGGTAAGAATCTTCAGTCTCTAGACTAAAGCCGCTTTTTCATTAACTCATGGTCATTGCCCTATAGCGCGATCTTTCGAGAAATGGCTGCAAGTGTATCGGACGAAGGTAGCCCTCCGTGCGGTCGCGTAAGTGGATAAACCTAGTCTTTGTTAATCACGAGTGTTGATGCCTCCCTTCCTTGCTTGTTGTTCAGACGTGCGCGACAGATGCGTCTTCCGACATCGTATAAGCCGGCTCTGACTCCCAGATCGAACCCCGTACTTTCACGTCCTCACAACCTCCTTCCACCGTCATCTATCGAACAACCAAAACCCCGCGCGGCCATCTCATCCCTACATGGCGTGAATGGCACGAGCCCCATGGGCATTGGTCGACCAACCCTCTCATCCGCACGGAGTACAGACGATCAGGGCGTGCCGCGCGCACATCGCCGCGAGCCATCTCCACCACCGAGTCCTACGCGTAGTGCGGCTTCGCAACCACCAGCGCCAAGTGTTGGTGGTGGTGGTGCGGGGGACTCGGAAGTGGCGCGCGTGAGTCTTTGGGCGGAACTGAAGGATATCCGTAGACGCGGCTCACGCACACCTGGCGCTGGCACTGCAAGGGAACCATCTTCGCCATGATATTTTCGCCTGGCTTTCATTTTTTTTCCCCTCGTTGCCCCCGTTCGTCCCCCTGAATAAAAGGAAAGGGGCGGGGCACTAAGGTACGGTACGGCACGCGGTGGAAAATTCAAGCGCGTCAGACGAGAGTCGAACGAACGTGTCTCGGGGTCGTCGCATTGTCAAAGTTTTTTCGGGCATTCCGGCATGCGCGTGCCCACCCCTACCCCCTCTCTGTCAAGACCTACATGGCACGAGACGAGACGACAAGGTGCTTGGATTTTGCCGGTCAATTTGACTACATGCCAATTTGACCAATAATGGGAATGGCCAAGCTTGTACATACACTACCGCAGCGCCCAGTGCAAGTTTAGCTGGGGTACATTCGTACGCGTATCGGTCACTCGTTATCTGTGCCTTAAGATTGGCACCACTTGGGCGCAATGTGGCGAGGCTTGCCGACGATCTTCCCTTCCTCCGTCATATCGGCCTTGTTGACTGGTTAATGCTCCTGCAGGCAGGCTAGAACATACAAGGACAAGTCTTTCATATTATTTTTACTTGCCTGCCTTGTGTGAACCAGACGCGCCCCTTCGTGCCTCCACTTACCGAGCGCGTAAAATTTATTGTTGTGTGTAGCTCTGTAGAGGACGTAATAGCTGTACTGGTTGTATTCATCGATCTAGATGCTATGCTATGCTATTGATAGGAATGTACTAGTATACAGTAATATAGTATGACTATAATATATAGCTAAATGAAATGAAAGGATGCTAGCACGCCTCGTGCACTCGCTGGTCGTTCGAAGAGGGGAGATTACAGTTTTTTTACTCGCCTTCCATCATCTCCAGATGAGGGATTTGGACATAGGCTAGCGAGACGTCATCCAAGTCGCTCGTCGGCTCAACGTTTCCAGACAGAAAGCTAACCGCTCTCTCGTACACCTCCAAATCGCCCGGGCCAGGGCCCGATCCCGATTCGTCATCATCCATAAGACCTAGAATCTGGTCGATGTACCTAAAAGACGTTTTACAAAACGTGACGCGGGTGTTGTTGCGAGGAAGGGGGAGGGGGAAGAAAAAATTAATTTGAGTGACATGACATGACATGACATGCACGAGGCTGGGGATGTATGTATGGTACTGTTACCTTTGATATTCCCCTTCTTCCTCCTCTGATACGAATGGGTGGAGACGCCGCATGGCCATGACGCCAGTATCGGTTGGGTCCAGACGCTCTGTTTCGCGGGGGACGTGGGCTGCCGTACTGGACCTCATGATAGCCACGGAGTTCCGGCGCACTGGAGCAGGTTGCGAGCCCATCCATTTCCGGACCACCCCGTCGATGATCCTGTGCATGCATGCGTGTGTATGACGAGAGACAGCAAGTCACGTCATTCATCATAAGAGTGATGTGACGTGATATGAGGGACATGAGCCACGAGCGTTAGCGTTAGCAGCTGGTTGCATTATCGTATCGTAATAACGCGTGACGGACCGTGGTCGGTTCCTCATCGATACTTTATCACGGGGATAGAAAGGACTACTTTGGTTATTGTCTTTGAACGTCTTTCTGTGTGTGTTCACCTCGAAAATCAGCAACCCCCAGTCGTGGCAAATATTCGGCGTAAATACGGAGGAAATGTACGGTACTTACCCAGGCAGTTTTAATGTGCTGTTCATCGAGTACGCAAAGTGTTTCCCTACAGAGGTGAATAGAAGAGGGCGATAATAGCCCATCCAAAAGTCGCTGGAACGCTCTACGAAGTCGTCGATGCCTTCTCGACATGCTTCGAGCGTGTAAGGAGAGTTTAGGTGCTCGTTTCGGAACCACTGGTAGTACCCCGCGCGCTTTGGGCTTCGTGCTAACGTTGAGTCGGACTGGACGCCTAGAAAGAGATCAATAGCGGCTTGTTTGTCGGCATCTGCCATAATAAATGACATGAGAATGTCGGTTTAGACAAATCTGAGTGCGCTTTTCACCCACCTAGCAAAGAGTTGGTGTAGAATCGCCTAAAGTTCTCGATGATGTCCCGTGAATGACTGTTCCAATGCGGCATACGCCGATAGGTCTCGACACGGTTGACAAGTGCGCTACCTGTATATTGCATGGCCAACGCTGTACATACAAGCCGACCTCAGCTGCGGCCCAAATGCGGAGGGGAAAAAAGGGACACATGCTGTCACCGTGATCATGATACATCTCCGTAAGCATATTGACCGCGTCGGAATCAAAGGCTAGATTCGGGTTATCTACGACCCCAAGGGCATATAGTTGGTGCCCCAGAGCGCGCTTTCCAAATACAAATTGCGCTGCGTTTGTGCGGTCGAGACAATCCACACAATTGGTCCTGCAAATCCCGTTCTGCAGAAGCATCTTGCTGCGCCAAACAGGGCTGCGTGTTCCCATCAGTGTGACACGTCCACCGCAAATGAAATGAAATGGAGCTGTCCGTTCACCTCGCTCGATTATATAAGAAGTGAGAATATGGTTCGGGGCCAGAGTGGAAGAAACCAGTTATTTGGATGGATTCTTCAGCTAGGTCTTCCAGATAACTAATAACGTCTTGGGTTTTCCTGTGAAACATCGAGAGATTAATGCGAAATTAAAACGCAACGAAAAGGATGATGTGAGGACATACTCTTTGTACGCACGCGACATATCCCATGCGTGGTACACCATCTTTTTATCCTCAGGCAAAAACTGGTTCAAAAAGTTGACGCAATGGGTATACTCGTCCAAGAGCTTCGACTCCCTCGGCTGCGGCTCTCGTTTCTTTATCAGATTCAGAATCATGATCGGAGCCCCATAACGTGAAAAGAGGTCGTCAAAGTGCCGCGCCGCCGCGGTGAAGAAAGGATCGACGACGCTGACTGAGAATAAGTGCCCGCGCGCCCAGTCAGCCGGGGACGGAGAGACCAGAGTTCATGGCATCAACCCGTACGCACTTTCGATGGGAGGCCTAGGCGTCATGTTGTTTTGTTCCTGCATCCAGTAGATTGGGATACTTCCGCGATACTACAGCAGCAGGGATTCAATGCTGTACCAGAAGGGGACACAACTCACGTACCTGAACGTAGCTCGTGTATCGAGGATTCGGGCGTCTGAGCCCCTCGTCATTGGGGTATCGTTGCTGAGGATAGAAAAATGGTGTCGTCAAAGCCTCCGACACAATTTGCTCGATCTCGACCTCGTTGGCGACATTCCCCTGTGGTGTTACTATACTTAGCTACGGGATCGGGCCAAATCCCGCAAAGAAAAAAAAATTGACCTCCTCATTTACACCTCGTTTGAGATACCTTGCACCCGCGTAATGGCGCGAACGACGCGCTATCAGCGTTACATAGATGACCCGGCCAAGCACCGTCAACTCTAACATATGAGGTAAACTATGGTTAGAGCTCGAGTCGCAAGGGGAAGCGGAAAGAAAAATAGCGAACTGGCTTGGTCGACATGGCCATGAATGAGAGGGAGGACCCAACGTGCTTTGGGAGCATCGCATTCCGGGTTCTCGAACGCGGCCGCGAATAGATGGAAGTTCCAGGCGAAGCGGTTGGTGAACGGCCAAGGTCCCGAATTGGATTGGATGCGAGAAGTAGCGTTGCTTTGTAACGTGGACGTGATGTCATAAGTGTAACTAAAGGGCGAATCATCAAATCTCGAATCGATCTATCTGAGACCGAGCGCGAGGGGTTCAAGCGTCAAGCACGCACCTGAAATAAAAATTCTTGGTCATGTCGACTTGCTTGAAGACTCCCATGAGACGCTGCTCCTCGCTCGGCTTTTCGATCTTGTGGCTCGATGGTATGGTAAGCATTTCCGTCTCCTCACAGTGATACACGTAGTGGCCACCAAGAAGTGCCACCGGCGATCGCTTTGTGATAATTATCATGTACCAACCCGCGGTGAACCTCAAAAAACCTATATCCACATATGAACCACGGGGGCGACAATGAGATAGAGACGGAGGACACATACCGATGATGCCAAAGAAAACTTTGGGCTTGCCGAGTCCACCGGAAGACTTGTTCCCATCTTCGAGCATCTTGAGCATGGCCGTCATCTGTCTACCGGTATACACCACCTCGTCCTCGATGACAACAAGCTCATCCTGCGCCGTACGATCGATCTTGATGATCCGGTGAGCCGAATCGGACGTGTTGGACGCGACGACGTAGAACCGCGACTTGTTCTCATACAAGATGAACTTGTTGAACGCCAGACTTGCACCACCACCACTTCCACTGCCGCGCACCAACGACCTTTGTTGCTGGTGCGTCGCCGACGAAGAAGGGACGGACGTAGATGACTTAGTCCTAGCTGACGGAAGTAAATTGGCGACTAGGGAAGGTGGTAGCGGGGAAGGTGAAGTAGCAGGCGTAGCGATGCCCGAACACTCCTTCGAATCACCGGCACTCGTGGTGCCAGTGCTGGTGGTGATGGATACTTCACCACCAGATTGAGGTTGTTGCTGCTGCTGGTCCGCCAGGGCAGTAGTAGTGGTGGTCGATCTCGGGGTCAAAGGTCCGGAGCCGGGGTCCGGGGGCCATATAGGTAGGACGGGTCCCGAAGGGTCAGACGTTGTGGCGGACCCGGTCCCGGACTGCGAAGGAAAAGAGGAGGGATGGGATGTTGTCGCCGGCCAGTGCCTGGGCGAGACGAGCTTGATGGCGCCGTCGGTCATCGTGGATCAGAACATCCCCGGGATTTGGAGTCGTCGTTCCTCACATATCATATCACGTGCTGACATATCACGGCTAACACCGACTACTCGAGTGCTCTTAATCGCCGTAGCCATTTTCGTCCTACTAGCTAGGAGGCCGCCTGCAAAGATAACACAAATACCTCCGCTAAATTGAGGAAAAGAAACGAGGCAATGCTGAGCGCGTCCAAACGAAAACAAAGCTTTGAAATACGATTGGATTACTAGGACACCCTTTCCTATTATTAGGCGCTCGCCGGACGTAAACTGATTAAATTCATCACTTTGGGTCGTCCCAGTCTCGGTCTCAGTCTCATCGCCGCAGCGAGTGACCATCAGAACCGATCGGCAGGATGGAATGTCTAACAAGCTCATTAAAGTTACGAAATGGCTGGACTGCCTGCCTATCTTTCTTATCATACTTCAAGTTGCGCGCTCAAGATCCGACGAATCGAGAACCGAACAAAGGCTGTGAGTCTCTTCCAAACCTACCACTCCATTTCATGGAAGAGGGTCTGGAACGAGCTAGTCGGAAACACATCGGAAGACTTGCTTGCGCGCCGCTAAAGAAATAGTGCCACCCACAGATTGGTAGCGAACCAGCCAGCCTAACAGCGAGCTCCACCTGTGAATACACAAGAACGCTTCTTGGAACCGAAGTAAGAGTATACCGGCATCATCGTGGGGGGTGTGAAGAACCTGTGAAATCTAATATATCCATAACTGTAATCACGTTTCACGTTTCTGTACACTGTGGTTGTGGCGAACCCGCTGAACGCCAGACCTGTGGCTGAATGATCGATCAACAAAAGGCTACCCCTTTGAAAAACCAACTATAAAAAAGAAGAAAAAGGCAAGGTGAGTAGGATCCAAGTAAACAAGATAAAAGAAAAACAAACAAACGGGCACGGCCTTCCTCTTCGTGAGAGTAGTACTGTGCCATGTGCATGATCGTACGTACATCGTCTACACGTGCATCACGGCATTCCTCTTCATACACGCGCGCAGTGTCAAAAAAGCACAATATGTGTTTTTGTTTGTGCCTTCATCATTCATCAACGCGTCATCACCCAGACCCAGCATCCCTCCTCATTACCCAGCTAAACCAAATTATGCCATGACATTTGACAGGCCATAGACATGGGGGGCGCGCGTATTTGGTTTTTCTTATCTTGCCTTGGGGAGGATGACATGGGCGGGGATGATGGGAAGTTAGGATATATGAGGAAGGAAGGAGACGATGGCTCGTCCACGACCCATAAATAAAGATAAGTGAAAGGTCAAGGTCAAGAATTGCGGAAGAATTGCCACCCGACCCAATTGGCGATCACGAAATAAGCGCAAACGGGCACGGAGAAGAGGGTGAGGTACTTGTAATGCGCGTCCCGCGCAAGAGCGTCTAAAACAGCACACATGATGGCGATCATGATGTCGATGATGATGATGAAGGGCCTTTGCCACTCCCACTCCCATTGCCATTGTCCCGTCCCCGTCCGTCCACTACCCCCCAGTGGGGCGTGAGACGGGTAGAAGGCGCTGAAAAGGAGGGCATGGGCGCCGAGGGCAAGGAGGAGCGCGGAGGCGGCGAGGAAGAAGTATCCGATATGTGGAGCCGGTAGAGAGGATAAGGTGGATGACATGTAAGTCGAGGCCAGACCCAAGTGTGAGAAAAAAAGACGGGGATACATGATCCGAATGGCTGTTCCCAGCCGATAAGATCCACCCCTGTTTACACGAGGCAACTCAGATCACAAAGACGAGCCTCCCGCGATGCTCCTTCACCCATGCGTTCTGTAACCCCAGTCGTGTATATTGCACAATTGAAATAGCTACTTTACATGTTCGCGCACCGGAGATCACTATTATACCACCCAGATGAAGAAAGGAAAAGAGAAAAAGGAAAAGAAAGACAACCAACGGCGGTACAGTATACTTCTTCGAGACGCGTAATAGTACACACGATCGTACAATTGGGAAAAGAATGGAGAGTAACTTGAACAGATGGCGGGACACATGTACAAGATGGGGGGATGCAAGTCATAGGGCGTAACGACGACATGAACGTGAGACGTGAACGAGAAGACACGAGAAGGATAGTGGTACAAGGATAGCAGGCATGGTCCGCGAGTAGCATCAGAAAGAGGGAGGGGCCGAGGACAACATCACAAAGTAAACGGGAGAAAACGAGAGGTAACGGTTGCGAGAACGTTGCGTTCGTGACAAATACATGGAGACATTGGGTGCATTACATGGGACCCGTCCGGGTACGCTTTCGGCTATGACGCTCTTTCTCGGAGCGCGAGTCTGAGACAGGGAAGCGTTCCGCTTCCTCGTCGGACGACTCAAATTGGGCATCGCGGATCGATATAGAGCCATCACTCTCACTGCGACGGCGCTTGCGGTCACGCCCATTGGTGATTGATCCCCCCGTTACATCGGTACCATTGCCCCAGCATACATGCGCTTGAAATGTTGGGTGGTAAACGGGAGCGGCGGCAGGAGCGGCTCCGCGGTCACCGCCTGGGGCACCAAACGGGTCGAGGCTTGCATGCTTGCCACGCAGGAAGGGCGAAGCACCAGTACGACGTTTGACGGCGTCGATAAGCGCATCGAGGCCTTTACCGGTTACGTTCGGCTCGGGTGGGTCTTGGAAGGAGGGAGGGGGGCTGGCCGAGGAGGGGGACGCAGAGAGTGAAGAGAGTGAGGACGCTGGGGACGGATAAGCCGAATCCGGCGAAGTTTCGTAACGTGGAGAAGCCACGAGGGGCCGGAGACGCCGTTCAAGGGCGACTGCAACCTGGTAGAGGGTCTTGTCATGGGGCGAGAGGACACAAATGGCCTCTGCGCGGCGAGCCCAGTAAGAAAACTGAGTATTAGACCAGCCTGAGAGAGCGAGCACAGCGGCCCGGGTGAGGGTGACATGGCCTGCAGGACAATCAGGATAAGGATGCGTTAGGGATTTGAAAGGATTGTATGGGTGGCTGGAGATTGGACAAGATATTAGATACGTCAGGTCCAGGAAATGGGAAGGACCTGTTAGACGGGGACATACGGCACGTAGATTCGCAAGACCTCTTTGACAATCTCGACTTTTACGAGGAAATCAAGGGCACATGCGCCAGAGTTTCGCGGTTCGGGATCACCAGGGGATTTTTTGCCGCGCGAGCGAGCTTTTGGACCGCCAAGACGACGCTCGTATAGACGAGCAGAGAATATGCCCCATTTCTCGAGGCCAATTTGTGATTGGAGAAATGCGGCCGCATAAGGGTCCGTTTCCGGGGGTTGAGGTACCTTTGAGCGTTTTGGGAAGGCGTGCGTCTATTCGTGAAATGCGCAGAAATAGAGTTTAACAAACGACTGAGGGAGAGACAGAGAGGGAGAGGGAGAGAGAGAAGGGGATCATAAGGCTCACCGAGACGTCGAAATTAATGACATGATTTTCGGGAAAAGACGAGGGAAGAATGGTGTGAACGAGAGAACCCTTGAGAGGAGAATGGAGAGAGGTCGGGGTGGGATAATCGAGTGGGGAACGCATGTCTACCGGAGATTGGCAGGGGGTCATAAAGCTGTTGACTGATACAGGGGAGAGAATTGGGTCGTGATCGCGTTCAGGATGAGAGAGAAGAGGATGATGCGGGGAATCCGGCTCGTCATGAAGGATATTAGTGGGGATGGGAAGCTCAAGCATATGTTGAATGTCAAGTTCTGGGGAGGGATAAGAAAAGGGAGGGTTTACAGGGACATGAGAGTGGAGGGGAATGTGCGAGTCGTGAAAGGAGTAAGGATAGGCAGACTGTACAGGGAAGGACATGGTGGCAGGGCAGGGCAGGGACGAGGAATGGAGGAGAGGGGAGTGGTCAGGATGGGTGGACGAGGCGGGGGAGAGAGGACCGGAGAGATAGTTGGGGAAAGACCTCCAGTCGGACGAGGGAGAGGGAGACATCTCTTCTCTGCATAGGAAGAAACAGAAGCCTTGGGAAGCAGGTACAGACCCTCTCTTCTAATATGGAACCACCTTGCGCCCGCTTCCCCGCCAATCTGCGGGGTCCCCACCCTATAAATGGAAATATCCTGGCCGGTGAAAGCCCTCTCGTTGCCATTCATCGACGTCCACTGTCCTCTGGGCCTCCTCCTCCATGTCTTCTTCCCAAGCTGATCATCCCTTACATCACCACCCCCAGTACGCGTCTAATTCACTTCACTCCCCGCCTCACCTGACCCTTCTCTGCCGTCAACCAGCCATCCGCCACAAGAGCAACAATGTCCCACGCCCCCAGATGTCCTTCCCGATCTCCCCATGTCCGACCCTCCTCCCTCTCCTCCCTCGCCTCCGCTCCCTCCAAGACCCCTTCTCCCAACCTTGCCCGAACTCCCCATCGCAGATATCTCTGCCGCTGACTTTTCTCACTCCCTCGAGTCTATCTTTGGGCCCACTCCATCCAAGTGAGTCTCCTACCATCACCCACTAATTCTCCAGCGCGTCCAACCCCTTAAAAAGTCAGCCATCACGGTCAGAAGGTCCTCAACCGACCCGTCCTGTCGCACAAAATGCCCGTCATACGGCCAAGGTGCAAAAGCGTGCTAGCCTCGTACAGAGGCGCCAAAGCAACGTGTTGAAGCTTTCGGAAGAGCATGATAAACTAAAAGAGGAACTCCGCGCGATGACTGAGCGCCTCGAGGTCGCAGAGAGGCGGCGACAAGAACTAGAGAGCAACAGAGAAAAGTACCGCTGCTAGCAACCTGTATTATTTAACGGGCACGGCCCACATCGATCCCCTCTCTCTCTATACCCTGTCATATATACAATTTTTTTCCCTCAAGTTATGACGTACCAGTCACTGCTCGGTCAAGTGATCTCAAACTCGTCGCCATCACGCCCGTCACCGTTATCCGCCACACCGTTTATCATCCTCAGACACCCGACCACTCATCTTCATCTCATCCCGCCATCTCATCCCCCTTCCCTGTCCTCTCTCTTCCCGTCCTCATTCTTCGCCTCTGTCTCCCAACACCCCAACCGATCTCATCCTTCTCTCTTCCATGGACGAACAAGTCGACATCATGGGACAACCCCCACCCCCAGGCCGCAGGGCGTCGCGCCGCGATTCAGAGGCCCTCTCGAGGCGTTCATCGCGCCGTGGTTCAGAGGCCCTTTCGAGGCGTCCGTCCATCGACCCTGCCAGGCTGTTCCCCATGGATAGGTGAGCCTAACACTAGATGCTTTACTCTGAACAATAGAAGCGCCCCGCGCCCGCACTGTTACCCCCGCTTGTCTCGCTTCTTGATTATCAGCTCCTCATCCTCATTTATGACGACTGATAAATCTGCTCCCTCTTCCTTTCTTATCCAGGGTGTTTCAGATCCGAGGTGTCGATGTTTTTAATGTCGTCTTTGTCGGGGCCGGGAACATCATGTTTGGTCCGCATTCGTCCGATCTCTGGCCGAGAAGGATTTATCTCCTTATCTTCCTCATCTCATAGGCTCTGAAGAAGGCCCTTGGAATCACTCTTTCCGCATCGAGCAGTGCGTCTTCTCCGCTTAATCACCCTCTAGACTTTCACCCTCTCCCACCCCTTCAGTAAGCTCGGCCCCCGTCTCAAGGTCGTCGCCCTCATCGACCCCGCCATCGACCGTGCCACCTCAGTCCTCGCCAAGAAATGCGAAACCTTCGTGCGTTCCGCATATGAACATACTCGCGTCTTCAAGACCCTCGAGGACTTTGTCAAGAACATGACATCCCGAGAACGTCCTCGCGCCGTTTTCGTCGGCTCTCCCCCCATGTTCCGCGGCACCACGCGCCCGGGCCGCGATATCGAGTTCCAGGTCTTGAAGCACTTTCCTGAGGCTGCGCTGTTCATCGAAAAGCCGATCGCCACCGGACCTGAGGATGAGATTGAAGAGGCGTTCAAGGTGTCGCAGGCCATAGTCAACAGTGGCCAGGTCTGTTCCGTCGGGTAAGCACGATTCAATGATCTTTCGGTCTTGTGAATGTATGCATGTTTGCACTAGATATATGTTGCGTTACTTGAAAGGCGTCCAGATGATCAAGAAGATCATCGAGGATAACAACCTTCAAGTAATGGCCACCGTTGCACGCTATGCATGTGCATATGAAGCGATTGCCAAACAAGACTGGTGGGATAAGTCCAAGAGGTACTATCTTTGTCCCCCTCGTGACCCTGATGCATTTCCCGCTAAACCCGATTTTCACAGTTGTGGCCCTGTCGTCGAGCAAGGCACCCACTTTTGCGACTTGTCGCGATACTTTGGTGGCGATGTGGATATCTCCACTGTCACCGCCCACTCACTCGAGTGGCACGAGAACCCGGGCCACCTGAGCAAGCAGACTATCGATGAGAGCCGGATTTCTCCAGAGAACCGTGTCCCGCGTGTCACGTCAGCGACGTGGAAGTACGAGAGTGGCGCTGTTGGTAGCTTCATTCATGTTGTCGCGCTACAGGGCCATGACTATTCGTGCGAGCTCGAGGTATATGCCGACGGATATCAGTTTAAGTATGCCCTGTTTCTTCTAAGCGCCCTCTCACTCGTACTCACGTTTTTTTCTCCACGTGGCAGGCTTGTCAATCCATATGTGCAGCCAGTGCTCTACATCCGACGCCCGAGCTCGGATCTGGAAGAGACGCACCGCTTCCCGGACGATGATCCGTTCTTCTCAGAGATCTCTAACTTGATTGATGTTGTTGAAGATATAGAAGAGGATCCGGAGAACGCGATAATTCTCAGCTCATATGAGGGTGCGTGGACTTGCTCGCCGAATTTGCTCATGGTTACTCAGACCCATGTCGTGACGCTCAGACGCGTGCAAGACGTATGAACTCACTTGGGCAATCCGCCGGGCTAGCGAGAAGTCGCGCAAGAATGTCTGAGCACGAGAGCTCGGTGGTTGTAAGAATGGGGATGTCGAACAAACTGGGATTGTGGGGCGGGGTAATAAGAAATCCGATCGTCGGAGATGGTGTCTGCTGTATACGGATTTGTGATTTTAGAAATGTCTTACTTATAACAATCAAGATTTTCCGAAAGTGTTTACTACCGCTGTCATCGAAACTCAAGATGCCGACGCAGACTTTATCTCGCGCTTGCGCAATGCATCGAATTCCTCCTGTAGATGGTTCTTAAGCGCAGGCATATTCTTTGCCGTTTCACCACAATGAAAACACACGAGCGCGTCTTTGAGACGCAGTTCGTATTGCTTTGGCGCGAGGCTCGCTATCATCTTCACACCATGATGGTCAACAAAAAAGGGGCAACGAAATTTGAATAAAGAAGACACGCCTTTGGAAGCCGATGCTCATCACCGTCGAACCATGCGCGTACATCGGCGAGAGGGAGAAAGAACTGGGAGCGCGGACTAAACGAGTTGTAATGTCTTTTGGTCTTGAGAGACGGACTGATCAAATCGGACGAGATGACGTGCAAATGGAGGTGTCTATTCAAAAAAAAGGGATTAATCAAAAGGCTGAGAAAAAAAAAAAAGGGGGGGGGGGGGAGGAGGGGGGGGGGGGAATTAATCCACTGGAGGGAGGGGGGGA
>Ga0137358_10000865_pt1 | contig 15277 bp, 15 predicted proteins | sample Mad1_20_16metaG_FD_105551 | JGI IMG/M metagenome (GOLD analysis project Ga0137358, IMG submission 105551) | Vadose zone soil microbial communities from Angelo Coast Range Reserve, California, USA - Mad1_20_16 metaG | ecosystem: Environmental > Terrestrial > Soil > Vadose zone | place: USA... | reverse complement strand
TCAAGCTGACCCCCGTCGCGTCAATCAAGTCACATAGGTCACGTCAAGTGGCGTGACTAAGTCAAGGGTCACAGCTAAGCCTAAAAAGGAAAAATTGGGCAATTGCCAATTGGGCTAACACGAGTTTGACTGATTATGAAATGGTCAGGCAAAGCCACTCGACCCAGGGTCAGGCCTGATCGGGTCAGACCCGGGTCATGACAACGCTGCCCATCACATCACAGCACAAGAAGAAGAGAAACGTTTCTTATGGAAAGAAACGAATAACGGAAGCAAAATTACGTGCTCCTGAGATTCGGGCCGTGCTCAGCTTCTGGCTCGTCAGATCGCGTGAGAAGCCGGTAGCCACATCGCGCCAATCTTTCCCAATATGCCCAAAACGGGGGGGCATCACACTGGGTAACACTGGTGAATGAAAATGGGAGCAAGGCGATCATTCCTGATGTTACTATTAATTGGTATCCTATGGTGCTAAAAGCTACATAAATAGACGTGAGAGGTCGTCAGAATCAAAGCAGTGCATCGTTAGACAGCTGTGCAAATGAGAGAAGAGGACCAGGCAGAGAAAATAAAACATGGGAGAAAGTAAATGGTAGGACTCGGATCACTCATAACGGACTACCGCGCAGGTGTCGACGGCTTGTGCGGCACCTTGGCCTCAATATCGGCCAACTGGTGATTCCGCTTCTCAGCCAGTTCCTTATGCCTTTGTAGAGACCTTAACAAATGGACCAATTAGAACAACGTTCGAACAATATGGATATGGCCGGCCGAAGGACACGCACTTGATCTGATTCTCGAGCTCCAGTAGCCGCTCTTTATAGCCCTGCCTCTCGCGCTTGACTTTCTCCTCCGCCGCGCGCAACCGTGCCTCGTATTCCTTCACCCGTGCTTCCCACTTGCTATCCGCTGCAGTAGTCTTCTGGTTCATGGCCGCCATCTTCTCTTCCGCGGCCGCCAGCTGATTCTGCGCATTGGCCAAGCGACGCTCTGCATTGTTTGCGCGGATCATGAGTGCCTTGACCTCGTTCGAGTCGCCCGGCGTAGGCCGCTTCAATATGGCCAGCTGCGAGGTCAGGTCTGATAGGGTTGTCTACGCCGGCAAATCAGAATGTGGAAAACCCTTTGACCTGGACGTAAAGATAATATTACCTTGGCCACTTCCAGTTCGCCCTCCTTCGTACTGAGCTTGCGGCGCCAGGTGGACTTCGTATCCGCAAACTGCTTCACGCTGCTTTCGAATTTGTCCAATTGCCGCCACCGCTGGTCCAATGATTTGCGTATCTCGTTCAGCTTCTCTGTGTACCGAGCCTCTGTTTCCTTGGTACGCTTCTCAAAGTCGAGTTGTATCTGACTCAGAGACTTGAGTCTGCTAATAAGGTTGTCGTGGAATACACCGAAATTTGTGTATGGCTTTGTCTCCGCCTGACCGCCTTTCTTCTATAATCAGAATTGGGATAAGAGTCAGACCCAGTGTGGGGGTATTTAAATGACAAACATACGGGTGTCTTGTCGACGCCAAGTATTTTTTCCATGTACTGGTATATAGTGAGTAAGAGTGTATTGCGCTCGGTTACTTGATCCCTGAATTGGTTCTCCGCAACAAGCAAGGACCTTTGGTCCTTCGAGAGCCGTTGCTCAAGTTCTTGCATGCGTGCGCGCAAAGAAGCAGCGTCCGCCTCTGCTGTGCTCAAGCTTGATTGAGCAAGATCGAGTTTGTCGGAGACATTCAGTCGCGCTTGGCTCTGAGAAGCCACCTGCGCCGCGAGCTCGCGGTTCTCCGCGTGCAGCGTATCGATGACCCCATCGCGCTCGCGCATGCGCGTCTCTCGCTCATCCAGATCCTTGCGAGCACGGGCCAGCTCGTCCTCGAGCCGCTCGAGGTCACGCTTAAGCCGGTCTGCCTCGAGTTGTAGCGAGAATCGACTGGTCGTCGCGTGTTCACCCTGTGTCTTGGCCGCTGCTTCCTGGGCGCTCAGAGCAGCCTGAAGAGCCGCAACATCCGCTTCACGTTGGCCAAGAAGGGACTGCAGGCGTGCTAGCTCCGTCTGTGCGGTCTGCGCAGAGGTCTCCTGTGCTTTATAGGCGCGGCGGGAACGGTGCATCTCTGAGTCAAAGTCGCGGTTTGACTTTTCAAGTTGACTCTCGGCGCGTTCACGAACCTCGCGCTCCGTTCGTACCTCGCCGACGAGATCCTCCACGTGCAGCGCTAGCTCCTCCTGTCGAGCTCGATGTGCATGAATGTCCTCGCTACACTCCTCGTAAAGCTTGGTCACTTCCTGCAACTCGCCCTTGAGGTGCGCTGCTTTCTGCTAGGACGTCAATGGAGGTATTGGATTTACAGTAAAGCCACATGCCTCTTTCAAAGCTGCGGTAAGCGCTTCCAACCGTTCACGCTCGACCATTTCGTCTTCACGCGCACGATCGTTTATCCTCTTCAGCTCTTCTGCATCTTCTTCGAGTTCGTAGATGCGGTGACCAAGCTGCTCTATCTCGCGATTTGCAAGGGCAATCTCCTCATCTTTTTCCTCGGCTTCCCGTTCTAGATGGGCGAGTGCTGCTTCGAATTTGTCGTGAAGTGCGTTAGTGTTGGATTCTAGCTCTGCGATCTGCATGCGGAGCTCTTCTGACTCGACGTCGCGTTCTGCAAGAGCCTGCAGGGAAATCAGAGGACTATCCCGGGAGTTACAGAAGACAAAACTCACGTCACGCAGCTCCTCAATTTGTGTTTTGGCTTCGTCAACTTCACCTTTCCACTCACCCTCAGCATCATCGAGGATAGAGCGGTGCTCGCTGATGAGCTCAGTAATCTCCTGGCTCTTGAAATTAAGCTCGTCATCCTTCTGTTGAAGTTCAATATTTGCGGCGGCAAGCTTGTCACGGAGCACGTTGAGGTCGTCCTCGATCGCTTCGCGGGACTCGCGCTCTTCCAGGATCATGGCACGGCTTTGACTACGTTCAATGGTTTCCGCATCCCGGCGGTGCTCCATGTCCTCAATTTGCAAAAGTAGGGCCTCATTACGGTCCAAAATTTCTTCCTTCTCGTCCTCGTGCCGAGCAAGAGCATCGGCATGTTCATCAAGTGCAGCTTTGAGGTCTCTAATCTCCTCCTGAAGCGCGCCAATATGCCGGCGGCCGCTACTGCTGCCGGTGTCCTCGTCGTGTTGCTCGACAATGTCTTTGAGCCGTTCTAGCTCGTCCATGTTTTCTTCGAGAAGATGGCGCACGTTCTCAAGCTCATCCTCAAGCTCTGCATTCCGTTCCTCTGCCTCACGAAGGGCTGCATCATCTTGGCCTGACTCACTGGTGAGACGACGGCGCAGCTCTCGGATTTCATGTTCGCGTTTCTCGAGCAAAGCTTCTAGCTCACGCTCACGTGACGACCGTGCTGCGTCCCCGCGTTGTATACGCTGCAGCTCATTCTCAAGTTCGAGAACGAGCTTCCGAACCTTCTTGAGTTCCATGCCGCGTTGTTGAACCTCGATTTTGAGGTTGATGTTTTGTTTGAGTGCGGCTTCTACCTGGTCTGGAGCCAGTTGAGCGAGACGCTCCTCTAAGAAATGAACTTTGAGCTTTATGTTGAAGTTTTCCTTCTTGAGGTTGTCGATGTGCTGCATGAAAAGTGGTTATCGAAATCAACACGTGTCATAAGAGACGAGAGGGGGCACGAACCTTCTCCTGGTCTCGAAGAGTGAGGTTGTTCCCCTTTGGGTTCGTGGCATTCGACTTGGAACGCTTTCCCCTTGTGTTTAGAGGAGTCCCGAGGTCACCCTCCCAGTTGTTCTCCTTCTGTGAGGCATTGAGGGCATCGGATACTGGGTCATCGTCCTCTTCACGCCCGATGTGTCTCCTTAGCGCAACTGGGGTGCGCTCATCACCCTTCCGTCGTATGGGTGCATGAGGGGGCGATGGAGTGGATATGGGGGCAGATGAAGGGGCTGTGGTGTTCGAGGAGACGGAAGATACCCTGAGGGACTTGGAAGGTGTTGGAACCGCAGAGATGAGAGAGCCGAGGGAAAGATCTGGAGTCCCCAGGGACTGAAAGGACGAGTCGGCCTGTTGGTTGAGTGCAGCAGACATCCTGTTCAACTGAACACGTCCCTTGCCTTGACCGACCCTCTTTAACCGGCCCATTCCGGCCCGGGAATTTCCACTCTCTCCCAACGACCACGGCCATGAAGATATACTCTCTCGCAGTCGTTCTCGCTCCCCCATCCGCTCCAACTGCAACTCTATGTCAGGCATCCGACCTTTCCTCCTTTTCTTTCTATCAAAAGGGTTCCGTCGGTGAATTCATGTCGTTTTTCACCAAGACTGTCGCAGAACGCACAGCTCAGGGTGCGCGTCAGAGTGTTCAAGAGAACAACTATACGGCCCACGTATACAATAGGGGAGGTGCAGAGCAACTCGCAGGTCGGCTTTTCTCTTCACTGCCATGTGCAAAGGAACTTGGCTGATCTCTACTGTAGCCGTCATTATCACCGACCACGAGTACCCTGTCCGACCGGCCTTCTCCCTTCTCACCAAGCTCCTTGACGATTTCACAGCAAAGATTCCACAGTCCTCCTTCTCCAATCCATCCTCAATCTCATTCCCGGAGATCAATACTTACCTTCAGAAGTACCAAGACCCACGACATGCAGATAATATTATGCGTGTCCAACAAGAGCTTGATGAAACCAAGATCGTCCTGGTTCGCAATCATCTCCCTCGTCAACCGTTTGTTGGTTCATGTGTTATTGCAGCACAAAACGATTGAATCTGTGCTCCAACGCGGCGAGAAGCTAGACAATCTCGTCGAACGTTCGACTGCGCTTTCTGCGCAAAGCAAGATGTTTTACAAGACGGCTAAGAAGGTATATCTATCTCTCTTTTTTCTATCTTCGATGGCCGACCTCGCATCTTTATAGCAAAACTCTTGCTGTACCGTCATGTGAGGCGCTTGACAGGAAATACGCGCTCTATCTTACTTTTCACGTGTATAAATACCCGGTGGACAATTTGCAAATATTCGACTAATTCGCCCCGGCGGAATTGCGTTTAGCTTCATAATTTAGGCCAACACTGGCAGAACCGTGACGGTACCTGTGGCTTATCTCCGAGTCAGTCTCGATAACTGGTTCTGCAAATCACGGGCATCCCCGGTCCAGCGCTTAACCCTCTGATATATTTGTCTCCTTTGTCTTTGCTCTAGATAATGAGCTCAGCACAACCCGATTGGTGGCTTAAAAACAGTTCCCGCATCGTTCTACTCACCCTGGAGATCGGGCTCAGCTTGAGTCAAGTAATACCGATACTTGATTGTGCTTATCCGTCATACTGGCCAGAAATCAGAAATTGTCCAATGTCCTCTTGTGTCTCCCACACCCTGTAATACTTGGTCTGCATGACAACGGTCAACTAGTTAATTTGGGTGACCGCTGTTATTGCTACTCAAGATGCCAAATATGGTTCGTCGATTTCATGACTCCCCTCGGACCACGGAAGCACCTCAGGTTTCAATTCACAGATGGTACTCGTTCCTGTTATGGCAAGTTTGCGCTTTACGAGAGTATCATTTAAAACACAAGATAAACCCAGGCACGACGAAGTGCTTCTGCTTCATGGGAGGACATAAACCGCCCCAGACCTGACCCGATATCATTTCCGATTGGAGCCAACCATTTCCTCTCTTCTTCGTATTCTTTCATTTCCATCCAATCATCCTTCGAATGTTCAAACATCCTTCGCAACCTCAATTTGGCCGGCCGCCCCGTCGAACCCGCCTGTGGGGCTTCTATCTCCGTGCGTCGTTTCTAATTCTATGACGGCAGGTTCAAGAACGGTTTCGTGAGACGGAAATAGCTTTGAGAGTGTGAAATAGACAAGCGATGCTAGAGCGAACTGTTCCACTAGGTCTAAGCCCTTATTGAATCTTCAAGGAGGTAAACGCACCCCTAGCATGTATGCGATATCAAATAGGTGTGGGCCAGCGCCCACGTTGGCACTCGCTTTGATACTATCTATGAGACCTGGGAAAGCGGGTGGCACGGACACTACCATGGCAGAGACAGCGCGCCAGTTCTGCGAAACGTTTTCAGAGAAATAGAACATATCCACGTCGGAGGGGCTCACTATTCCATGGGTGTACCTATACCTTCCACGAGGTCGATACATCGAAGGGACGTCGACCCGGGTGCGGTGTACAAGCCAGTACTGAGTGGAATCAGGCTCGAACCATACTGATGAACCGGATGTGGAGCGGGCATACATCGGTGACAATAATTCCTGTCATAGGCGCTAGGAAGACGGTGTAGCCATTCACAAAAGACAGATATCCTGGTGCACTGTCAATGGAGGTGGTGAGGAAGTGTATGTCGTTCTGGTGATGCCAGCGGTCCCCACCTAGCGAGTACCTTCCATGGACAAAGCGCCCAACCACCGAGGAAGGCGCAAATAACCTGCCCACGTCGAATGTTGATATAGCGGGGATACATCGCAGCTATTTCATTCCCAGCGTCCAATGAATTAACTGAGATGTTCGCGGCGAGCGTAGAGAGAAGGAATGTGAGGGATGTAAAGAATGCGCAAGCGCGATTGTCCCAGTGGTCAATGAGCTTGAGTGGGTCCCAGAGAACTTGGCCGTAAAGGGAGACACCTGCGTTTGTTACCGCAATACCGACGAAGCTGACCAACGTAAATCCAATAGGAATTACTAGGAGTTGAATATATTGACTGAGAACTGATATGAGCTTTGTTTGTAGTATCAAAAGTTAGTTGCACCCACACCCTTTCATTTTTCGCATATCTCTGAGACGGTTGTCAGATAGATGGAGGGGATTGTATAGGATACGATTACCTACGGTAAAATTCGACATGTTGAGACCTGCAGTTGCAAAAAGTCCAAGCGCGCTGTTGAAAGCACTCACTCGGGTCCACCGCAGCTCGTCTCCACTTAGGGTATTTTTTGGTGAGATGAGATATCTACTTGGGGGAACTTTCACAAATGCCCATATGAGAAGAGCTAACCACGTTGGTGGTACTATAATTGACTTTGCCAAGAAGAGATACCGTATCTTCTGAGGCGAGACGAACATGAAAGGGAACTGAATTGACCAATAGATAAAGTAGCAAAGCAGTCCTGAGGACACATGAACGTTGTTGAAACTGCAAAAGGCGACTATCCATACCAGAGGAAGTTATGCTCGCATTAGCGGGGAGGTGGTTCGGGAGATGGGCGATGGAGGGCCAAACGGCCTTCAGCATCTGCGTGAACAGAGGTCGAGTAGTCAACAAATGGTGCCATTGGGCCAACGGATATCATACCTGATAAACGCATTTAGAACCGATGACAGTCTGGACACCGAACCAGAACATGGAGAGGACAATGAGGCTGATGACACTGAAATAGCTAAGCCAGAATCCGAATGACGAGCGACCGATAATAGAAATGGGCACGCGGAGCCGTGCACCGATGGTGCCAGTCAGCACTATGACAACCGCAATGGAAAGATGCCCAAGGGAAATAGCTAGCAGTGCCTCTTGCCTACAGGCTATCGATTAGACATGGAGACCAACAAAACAATGACATAATATAGTCTGTACCAGGACAACCCTATTGCAAGCATTGATGATCCAAGTTGCCACACAGTAACATTGAGGGAACATGAAATCCAGAAGGTTACATAGTTGAGCATTGTCCATGTCTGTTTGTGCGGAGGTACGGGGTCCATATCCTTATTACTCCAGGAGCTATTTTCAGCAAAGGTCGAGGCCTCTGGTTCAAGAATCCATGTAGATGGACGAGTGAGTTCTCGAAGACGGGATTTGAAAAATATTCGGCCCATGGCAGGTGTGTCGTAGTAGAGTGACAACAGTACGTGGGTGCTGGGAAAAACACTTGGAGTTCATATGGGGTTTAAAAGGGGTGCAAAGCGGACATGTCCCCCGCTAATCCCTCGCTAATCATCCGAGCCAAAAGGCAAACGTCAACGTTATATAGCAGATGAAGATAGTGGCGCTGCAACTTACTCTCAACTGCAGTAATATTTGATACACAGTATCTAGTACCTTCTATCATCACTTTCCAGGTATTTTTTTAAACAGAAATGTGGTGAAAGCGAAAAAATGTGAGTCTAAACGGCCTGTCACACGATGCGATGTCGGTTGGTTTGATTGGCCGGTTTACAACGGCGAGACTTTCGTTCCTCGAAAATTACATCACCTGTAACTATCTGATAATCAGTAATCAGCCCTTCGCTTCCGAACCGAATAGAAGACGAAACAGAGCAATAACATTGATGATGTTGGTGCATCCTACCACTTTCAGTTCCTCTACAAGCGCACGTTTTGTTAATTTTGTGGAACCGAGAAGAAGGAATGGCCATCCGTGTGAGGGGTTGGAAAAGTCATCGACCAATGCGCACTGCAGCATTATAATCCTTCTGTTCAGAGTTTTACGGTGAAACCGTAGTCCGTCACGGTCCTGCATGATCGCAAGTAACCACCATAATCAGTCTCTAGACAAGGAGCTCAAAGATCCGCTTTGGCGTCAACGAGCTGAGCATACTGATTCCATAAATATTCGCAGGCCGTAACTAGTGTACGTATTTCCTGCCATGTTTCATAATATAAATTTGCAGATAGGTTAACGCCATCACGCTGATATAGGATGCAGTTACCGACAGGCAGGCGTCTTACACAGCGGTTTTGCACACAGACGCGATCTCAGCGAAAAGAGCTTTGGAGATTTGGATTCGAGCCAGTACGATAAATCAAGTATGAGGCAGACGTAGAGTGAGAGAAGGGATAAACGAGCCATACGCCTGAGTTGAGTCGCGAAATATCCAGAGTTATGAGATACGAAACATCAACGGCACTTTCCGATTCTGCTGTACAGCTCTGTCAGCCACAGTGCCTCAGGTCGGTTGACAATAATCCGTCAGCACACACACAAAACTCGCCCTGCGCACCATGGTATGTGCCTTCAAGATGTTCTGGTCTCCGAGTTCATAATGACTCCTTTGTAGCCTAAGGAGATCCGTGACATCAAGCAATTCATTGACATCGCGCGACGGAAAGACGCCCGTTGTGCGTTCACCCCTTCATTTATTCGCCAGTAGTCGTAACAAACATACACACAGCGGCACGCATCAAGAAGATCGCACCTGCAACACCTGGCGCGAAGGAGCGCACAAAGTTCAAAATTCGGTGTTCACGATATCTTTACACCCTTGCGCTTGATGATCCGGAGAAGGCCGAGAAACTCAAGCAGTCTCTTCCACCAGGTGAGCCAGGCTCCTTTGTGTTACTCCCGTCACCCTCTATCTATCTAATTTGAATTGCACCGAAGGTCTTGCCATTGAAGAAGTGAAGAAACAGACCAAGAAGAAGTAAACCTTCTTGTCGTACTATTGATAGAGGTACCATCGCTACACATGGCCGTGGGTCCGTGTATGTTCATAGCCATAAAATCATGATGCACATGTGCATAGGATATACAAGCCATGTCTCCCCTCAGGTTGTGCAATTACGTCTGTGCATGGTCATCCAGTCGTTTGCACGTATTTTTGCAAGATACTGTCATACACTACTAATAGCACACATCCGCCGAGTAGACCCATCGTTGTGCCTCGCAAGACCCTGCTCAAGTTCTTGCCTCGTAGACTTCGTGACGGCACGTTCCTTTCCCTTAACCCGACTTCAATATCTACCTCGGTTGAGCTGGTGAAGTCGAGATGATGGAGTACAGCGTCCATCAGTGTCCCTCCATCTAGTCGCGGAAGCGGAAGAGCATTGAGTAAAAATAACGAAAGTGTCAATGTCCGTGTGTATCTGCTCACACGATCTTAGCCGCGTATAGGTGGCAGGTGACATTAGCGACGCACGCACATTATAATCTCTGTGACAAGGCTTGGGAACCAGTAGGGAAAAATCGGCCACCGAGGTCGCCACCGAGTAACGCTCACTAAATCCGCAATCAGTATATAACTAATCAGGCTATGCAACTACTATGGATCATACCATCATCGTAGATCTCTTCAGGTTGACCCCGCCACAGAACGACGCGCGTAGAGCCCTCATTATCAACAGACTGTACACCAATGCGCAAAAATTGCTCGCCCCTGCGCAGGCGCACGCATGTCTGCCCATCTGCACACGACCGCTCACAACGTGGGGCGACGATTTCAGTGGGTACAAGTAATCCTGAAGCTTCAACACATCGCGGTGTTTCCTCGCCTCGAAGCGGTATCAGACATGCTTCGGAGCTGGGTCCGGGCGGTGGGGTTGCACAACAACCATACGGATGATCTATGTGTGCAATACATCATCAGCAAGAAGCATGATAATCTTGGTGAAGCATCTCACTATGAAACCACTCAGTATCCAGGCACCAGGCCGGTTCTTTTGAAGCGGGTGAGCGCGGAGCTGTCAGATAGTCTCTCCACGTATCCTTCTGAGCATTGGAAAGCAGGAAGTCGTCGAGTGCGGTGAGCAGCGTGCCAGGAGGAAGATGGGATGCCAACGGCGAACCAGGAATAACGGATGCTACCAACAAGCCATCTGAGGAAATATCCGAATACCCGAGGAGGAAAAACGGGCGCCCGAGCGGGAGTAGGAGGACAAGGTACAGTAGCGCACTGAAGAATGGACCGGCAGCTGCAATACGGGCACGAACGCGTGGTGCCAGTGCGGTAAGTGCGTGAATGGGGAACGCGACGAAAGCAGCAGGCAGTAGGAGCGTTAAGGATACGCCGAGAGACTGCAGTGGTACTCCGTCCCTGTCGGGGACATCAGTGATTGGGGAAGGGAGAGGCAGGGTATTCTGAACGAACAGTGCGGCAGAAAGCGCATGCCCTGCTTCGTGTATAGCTTGCGAGAAGAACAGTGCGCCTATGAGCAGAGGAAAATGTGAGAGAGGAAGGGTGATTCCAGGGATCTGAGTTGGTGGGTGAGTACGAATATTCGCCGTTGAAATGGGAAGGGCATAAACAAATAGGACGTACATACCAGTAATTGTACAGGTATGTCTGTTGATGTACGCTGTGTGGGCGTAAGTGATGCGTAGGTACTGTCATATTCCCGTTTTACGCGCGGAGGTACACCCGCAGACCGTGGTACTAAATCCGCTACCGATCTTCGTGCAAGTTGCACGAATGTCCACACTAGCACGGCCAAAGCGATGACCATGCCCAACAGGGCGATAACGATGCCCGAATCAAATACCACTCGCAAAGTTGTGGTAACACGGGAGATGCGATTTCGAGAGAACCACTGAGCCAAGATGTCATGGCCGAAATTGAATGTTGCGCTCTCGATGCGTAGGTAGGGACCCGTGAGGGTGACTGTTGTGGATGCTCGCCTCCGGGTGGTCAATGATGTTGGTAAGAGGTTGCGAGATCTGTTCGCGGGGACGTAGAAGCGGTGAATGAGGTGTATTGATGACCACAAACCGAAAAGGAGGAGAAAGAAGGTAAACGCGGTCATGGTTGCGGCCAGTTACAGTACATCTCGCCTTATGTAAGCGGATCTTACTTCCTCGGATAACGATACTAATCTAATGCCATGCCACCAGTTGTCGGATCTTGGCTTTGAAATATTGGCTCAGTTCCTAGTCCATCGTGCCATACCATCGACTCTTTGGTAATGCGAAACTCTATGTGACTGGTGGATGCCTGGTTTTGTTGTCTTTCCGACGCCACGCCGCACCTTGCCGGGCTAAAACTTCGGAAGTACAGTATCAAGCTGTGGCGGTTGTTTCGTTGTCGATCTATTTATGTCTGCAAATTTCATAATATCGTCGGCTATTGCAACTTTGCTGGTCCATTCCAAACACAAAAACCGATCCCTCTTCTCTATATGCGTACCCTTATCCCTCAAAGCATCATTTGTAACCTTTTCAACACGGAATACGATCTGTGGGCACAGAAGAGGAGCGAAGACACTGTTCGGCTCAAACCATCATGATTAGAGGGCTGTCCAATCATGAAGATAAATTGCCCATCAACGTGTAGATTAACCGATCAAAGGCGATGAGCCAGCCATATATAATGGCAGGTAATTCTCCCAAATTCCTCAGGCTGAGCCTCCCTTCGTCCATTCATTGAACTTACCCCGTCCTCGTGTCTGGCTCCATCCAACTTCTCTCAATTTTACTAGCAGTTCCACTTCACGCCTTGCTAATATGAATTACTTGCCATCTCGTACATTTTGCCACTGTATTCCTGTGCGGTTCGGTGTGTTCATTATGAGCATACTGGGTTGTACGGGCGGTGCGGTTATGGCCGGTCTCGGCTGGTACAGTGCTGTGCACAAAGGTAAGTGGCATCTTATTCTTCTTTATCACGTCCTTATCGTCTTTGTAGAGGAAACATATCTGACTGCGAACCAGGAAGTTTCCGTCGTGTTTGCTTGCCTCTCATACACCATCCTTGCTGTCGTTTCTCTCCTTGGGTCCGTTCGTTTTGTGCCACCAAACGTTGTACAACACGAGCACTCACTTTGGACCCAGGTTAATCGGAACTGTCATCAGACATCGCCGTTTTATTTCTTTGTATAGCACGGCCGTGTGCTTGCACCTAGCGCTCAATGTTGTGTCTGGCGCGTACTTCATCTACACACTCTTCCACAAGGTTAGCGAATATGAGCTGGACAACTGCATCTCAAGCTATGTCGGTGACTTGATCAGTCAATATTACTGTGCGAAGGAGTTCGAGATATATCGTCGCGTTATAATCTGCCTTTATATCGTCTTCTGTTTACTTGAACTCTGTGCGTTTTCATCTCTATCTCTCCGCTTCCCCGCCCTCCCAATTCTCTAATATGGCGTGCGACCGGATCTGTTTACTTATAAATGAACAGGTGTTTGTCTCGTCGTCGCCAGTTACGTCGAGCAGCTTCGGGAAGAGGAGGCGCTGGGTTATCCGCCACCCGCTCAGACGGCTGCAACCGTACCGCCGATGGCGACAACGTATAACTACAGGAACAACTATGCGTTCGCTCAGCCAGATAGTTCATTTGGTCGGGATAACCCGATTATTGTCTGAGCTAGGGGATGATAACCATGTCGAGTACCCGCGGTAGATGATATCATTTAGTCTTAGAAAGAGACGAAATAATATATAGCACGGAAAATGCCACTCTACGCACGTAATTGCCGAATAAGTCACATCAGTTGCAGTCCACTCTTGTCATCGACTACATCTACAAGTCAAGTGGCAGCAGTGGTGCCAGTCAATGGAAGTAATCGACATGTTTTCACAGATAAACCTTGATGCATGATGGGCGGCTAGGAGAAGTGGTTTAAGGCTATCATCCGAGCCCTTCCACTCGTATGGCAATCTGTATGTGTTGGCCTTTGTCAGTGTAAGGCTCTTGCTCTTGTGGCTTATGAGAAGTTAATGTTCACTAGTTCACTCCCCGTTTCCTGTCATCAAAAAATAAATTATTGCGCTTGCGAGAGGTTGTCGTGGAACGGCCCAAAAACCTCCCACCGCCCGTCTTCACCAATTAGGTCCATGTTGTCGTATGACTCCGTGCTTTGTTCAGCATGGGGTCTCAGAAAAACGCCGCACAGCAGAAAGCACTCGTAAAAAAACGTACGGAATGCGTACTGCACCTCCGAACCACACCACGGCTCTCGTCAGGAACGCATCCTCGTTCTAATTGCGCCCGAGATTCTTATAGAGCTGTGCGTGGCTCTCCGGATAGAGGGCGTTTAACTGGGGACAGAGTTTTGCCACACCGCTGTGACTTGATAGTATTGCGGACAAGAATTTGCCATTGATGAAGTTAGCATGAAACACCTCTGCGAAAACGCTCGCAAGCAGAGCAACGAGCCCGAGGCCCGTCCATTTGGACCTCTGAGAGCGGGGCCCTGCACGAAAGAGGTTGTTAAATCACTTTTTCATCTCTTGCGAACATGAGGGGTGCCAGTGATGGTAGTTGGTGAGTTGAGTTGCAGAGTATGATAGTATCACAAATGTGATGATCATGAACCTCGTGCCGCTCGGCCGATGACGAGGTTAGATTCCAACCAAATTATAGAGATTTAATTCCCTTCTCTGGGACACTACGTAATATAAGGAGACCAAGCATAATGGATCCCTCTACTACTCTTCCCTGTCAATCTTCGATGCTCGCCCACTGATCGTATACCCACCCCGCAGAGTGTGCTTGGGAGACGGCCTCGTGCAAAGCCAGAACGGCCTACTTTTCAGTCAGAGGAGCTATGTCGAGGCATTGGGATGCAAACTGCGGGGCATCTAAGTTAGAATGACTTTATAGGATTTCAGTATGAAGACAAACGTAGAGTGAGGTAAATAACAGTAAACAATGTAATCCGGAGGTCTGTGGAGGACAAGTCGTCATTGTCCTCTTCCCCCTTTTTTCACTTTCTCGCTCGCCTTCAAGTACTATGCATATTTCTCACCCTTTCAAGTGCTGGCCCCTTTTCTATTATTTTTAGAACCTATCTCCGCTCGGAGCTGTTCTGCATTTTCGATCTTGGAGGCTATCCAAATGAAATGACAAAAAGAGAGTACGTACTTATGTCGAGAACGTGAATAGGCTCTTCTTCATATGCCCGTGTGTCTGCGGAAACTGTCCCTCCAAGCACAAAGACTCGAGTCCCGTCAGAAGCCATGACATGATGACCCCTTGCGCTTGGACTTGGTCCCATGTCTGGAAATGTGGTCCATCGCTGAGCTGGATATTGTGTTTGAACGAGTACATAAGGCTGAACATGCCAAATTACTTACTTGACAAGTTGAGGGTAGCCAGATCACCTAAGCTGGTTCCGTCATTGGCATTCCCACCGAAGACATACATAACATCATCGACGAGGACAGCAGCATGACATCCACGGGGAGACGGAATGGACCCCGTGCATTGTAGCTCAGTCCATTTTCATGTCGAGATGTCAAATGACCAAGTGTCGTTATACCAATGATAGGGTTGACCGCCACCAAATCTACAAGACATTATGGTGAGGGGAGAGGGGGAGGATGAGAGAGGTACGAACACGATGATACGGTCGCCGGTGGTTACCGAGACATGAGCGCACCTCGGAGGGGGCCTCCTATCTCCGGGTGCAGGTTCGTATGACTCCCAACGAGGATTCGAATTTACTGCAGGAACATCTCGTGAAATGGCTCATGGAAGCGAGGAGCAAACGTACAACGATTCAAATTCAGCGCCCATATATCATTCAAATACCTCTCATCGATCCCGGTGCCACCGAAGACGAAGAGATTGGAACCAACCAAAGTCACGGTATGGTAGTAACGACCGCAGGGCC
>Ga0137358_10000858_pt1 | contig 15307 bp, 20 predicted proteins | sample Mad1_20_16metaG_FD_105551 | JGI IMG/M metagenome (GOLD analysis project Ga0137358, IMG submission 105551) | Vadose zone soil microbial communities from Angelo Coast Range Reserve, California, USA - Mad1_20_16 metaG | ecosystem: Environmental > Terrestrial > Soil > Vadose zone | place: USA... | reverse complement strand
GCCCTCAACCGCACTCTGTGTGCGCTGCGATTCCTCGGGCTACAGAAGAAAGCGGGGTGGGTGGGAGAATGTTCAAAGAGGCGCATCTGGAAGGACACAGTGGGGTACTTACGGTCTCCTTCACTTGAATAGAATTGATGTGCACTTTTGCGCGCGGATCCTCGAACGCGTCGTTGAATACGAAGACGTCGTCGTTATCCACGTCTCTCCCAGCGGGGCGCTTTTTGAGCACTTTTTTCTTCCCGCACGCCAAGCTTTGGAGCGTGCATCGCAGCGCCGCATCCTCTGAATGAACGGCATAGAAGTGGAAAGAATCAGTACGAGCAGTGAAAAAAAAAACATAAAAAGACGCGGATCTGTAGTTTGAGAATGTATACACACCGAGTCCTGTATGCAACTTCACATCGGAAAATGGGATTTCGGCCATGTCATTGAAAAGTAAAAGGACGATCGCCTGATAGAGCGACACTGAAAGTTCCTTTTGTCCCCCCGCAAAGTGGGCTCGCAGGCTGACAGTACCAAGTGCATGACTCCACTCAATCTTGTGGCCCTGGTGCTTTCCATTATAGAAAGCGGCAAATCCATCGAGCTCGCTTTGCATCTATTGACATAGGATATAAGGACCAGGAAACTACGAAAAAAAAAGGTGATAGCGCACTGAGGCGGGGATAACGGCGTCCTGGGCTGTTCGCGAAGAGAATGGCCAGAAGCTTTGTTGTAAGACCATTGCAGTGAGCTTCTGCTCTGCCGCATGTTTAGGGCCGATACGTTCGTGATATTCCACCATCGTATCGCGGGATAGCGCAAGATCTCGGAACATATGGTCGCCCATCCCAAACTCGGGGTCATACTCTGCATTCCCGAAAAGCCATTCCAGTCGTTAGTAGCTCCGTGGTGTGAGGAAGTGCTACGCGCCTTCTTTTAGTTTCTTGAGCATGGCCTTTTCCGCATCGTCGCTTGCGCTGCGGCCAAGTAGGAGGCGCCTTGCCAGGGCACGATGGTAGAACGCGCGGAAGACATCCTTGTCCGGTGTGAAGCGATACAAAGCAAGGGCAGCGTCGAGTTGTTTGTTGAACAGTTCGTCGCCAGCAGAACCCTGGCCTTTGCGCATAAGCTTGTCAATGTGCCGAGCAATCATCTCGGCCGGTTTGTTGTGACGCTGTTTAAAGCCATCAGAAAAGGCGTCATGTAACGCGTATTGAAAATCTTTGCAGGCAGAAGATGATAATGAGTGGGCTAGCGAGGCATTGGACTTCAATTCGAGCAGCCGCTCGACCATTTCTTCGTCCTTAGCGGCGTCGAATACGATATTGGCGACTTTTCTCTATCATTTAATGAGGAAAATACGGGGGCAACAATAATTGCGGGGTCTTACGGTCAAAAATGATTTAAAGGCCTGGACAAGCCTGCGAACGCCCTCCACGCGGTCGAAGACTGCAATGAGCGTCCTCAGTTTCTCGGCGTCATTTCTTTCGACAAGCGGCCCAATCACTTGGAGAGAACAATTCCTCAAAGAACGCCCAGGAAAGAGGGAGACCTATTCTCACCACCATCTGCTAGCCAGTCTAAGTGGTCAAGTAGAAGGGATCTTTCCGTCGTCGCTTGTACGGCGTCCCAACTTGTGTCAGGCAAAACGGCACGCGCACGGGAGGTTTCCTCAGCTGTCTTGGTAGAGCAATAATCGAGGAAAGTCAACGGGTCATCCGATGGACGAGACCTTTTTTGAGCTTGTTCAGTGTAGTACTCGCTGAGAAGGTTTACATAGGGTGACTCAAAATGAGCGTTGTACTGTGCGTGAATTCGAAGGTGGCGAATAAGTGTCCGAATATGCGGCCGTGCGGCGTGCTCGGCACTGCATCTGAATTAGAGGGGCGTAAATGAGTCAGGCATTCGACGGACCCATCTTTCCATTCCAGCGTTAACCATTCGGTGACTACTTCGCACACCCGTTCGTGGATCCGCGGGTCATAAAAGATCCGCGATAATAGCAAACCATTCGCCTGTTGTCTACGAGCACGTCAGCAAAACGAAATATAGGGTTCGTTTACAAAAGGTTATGGTACGAACTGTATGCCATCGCCTTCCTTTGTTTGTACCAAATATCCGCGGTCAAGGTAGGCCATTACGTCCTGTAAGAGCCCAAACTGCTTCTCGAACCATGTCAACGCATGTGAAAACGGCAGTGCGAAGCCAACGCCTTCAGAAATGTCGTCGGTGAGTCCGCGCTCGAGACGACCGACAGACTGGTCGAGCTCTTTTCTCAGCATGTCACCGAGTATCTCCCCTTTGCGGTGAATCACCACAGCGTCTCGGCAAAGTGCATAGATGCGTTCATACGTGAGAGGAAGTGCGTCGGTGGTATCTCGTGTGAGAATTATGCGCATACAACGCCGCAAAAGGGCAAGCGACCCGTCGATTTGATGTTCTGTATACGGTTGCTCTAGGACGATGATCGTATTTGGCCGCCTGGAATAGTTCACAGAGATGGAGACACTCACGAAGGCTACCAGATATACTGATTCGAACGGGAGCTCCCGCAACCACCGCTCGAGAAGTCGGGTGTACACCAGCCCGTGACCTTGATGCCGATCCTGAATCCGAGTCTGCGTCTAAGCGGGCGACTTTGCTCAGTGGAAGGCTGGGCAATGTAGCATGACTGTCATGAATGACAGAGTGTAGATCACTGAAACCGTCGGATACAGAAGGAAATGTTAGGAGAGCAACTAAGTCTGTCATTTCGACGCAGAAAGTGATGCACCAGTTGTCCGGCGAACTTGAGCGGAGCTGAAATGTGGGAAAGCCACAAAGAGATGATCTTGATCTTATCACGAACTTCCCACACTCTCATTCAACCAACGTTCCTTCTCCGATGTTACAATCTTTGCGGCCTTCGACAAAACACCTAGCATACTCTGCACAAGTCCTCTTTTCTCCACTTCCGCATCTTCACCAGTGGCAATGGCAGAGAAACGTCGCTGATTACAGGGCCAAGTACGCGGATCAGCTAGGAAAAGTCGCCCAACAGTGAGTTCTCTTCAACAACGGCTTCAAGTAATGCTGAGACGTGTCCCTTACACTATATTTGGGACAAATAGACGCGGTATAAGCGTGGAGGAGTTGCATGCCCGTTTACAAGAACAGCAGCGTGAAAAAGAGCGAAAAAAGGCCTTTGAAGCAGAGGCGCACCGCGCGGTGGAACGAACACCGGTGAAGGATAGTGTACGAGAACCACCCGCGCATCAGTTACACAGTCCTCCTGGTTTGTCGGTCCGTAAGGACAGTTCTCCCATCAAGGTGCATGATTTTAGATGTCTTCATAGCGTAGGATTGATTTGTGCTCGGGTCCGTCTTGACATAGCCTTTGTCCGGAATACTCAACACGAAGCGTCTATTATCGAAACCCCACACCGCGGAACAAGTCTCTGCCCTGTGGACAGCCTTTCATGCCTCGCGGTCGGGCGGGACAGGCCGCGGGTTTATCTGCGCATCTCTTCCGCGCGAGACTTATAACTCACTACTCAGCGTCGCACATCGTTACCCCAAGTTTGTCCTCCCTATTCCTCGGCCCCTTGCTACGACCGCGAACGATAACCGCCCTGAAGCGAACGCGGCGTATGAATTCTACGTACTCCAGTGGGATTTTTATCACGCCCCGCCTACACCCCCTGCCTCTTCTGACCCCTTCTCACCGCAAGTATCACCGGAGGGCGATAAGCCTACAACAAATCCGCGCTTGGCGACGGCGATATTTACTCCACTGCTTGAGTACAAGCTCCGCCAGACCTTCGCAACGCCGTACTTGGTATTAACGTTCTATTCCGAGCTGGCCTCGTCGCACGGCCTTGTACTTATGCGTGGCGAAATAACGCCCTCTGCTGCCAAGGAATCAGCTACAGGAGACTACCTATTGAGCCAACATGATGCACAGCTACTCGCGCATGGACTACAGCGTTTCTACTTGTGGGGTTCGAGCGAGGAAAGGGAGAAGCTTCTAAGCGATTTTCACGAGAGACCGAACGCATTCAAGTGGGAGGAACTGCTAAAGCATGGAGACTTTGGGGTATAGATAGTGAACTACGATATCTCGCTTCTTACGTTCAATCTCTGCCATAGCACCATCTCATACTGAGATTTGACATAGAGGCATAATGTAAATGGCATCGTCGGCCGTTTGTACGTCGCTCTACACACGGTCATCCCAGTCCTATATGTCATATTAGGCTGCAACCTAATGTATGGCATATGATCCTGCTCGTAATATGAGCATGGTGAATGCCGTGTTTCCGCTAAAGCGGCGGTCGTCAATGTTTGAATTCGCACCGAAGGGTACACCCCAAATGGACAAGGCGTATTCACACTAGTACGGTTCAACTTGGAAGACGCCACAGAAATGGAACTGAGCGACGGAGCGTACCTGTGCAAGGGAAACCTTCTGTGCTGAAAGTCGAAGCAAGACTGAAAATTTACCCACTCACAGTAGCGTTGAAAAAAAGTGTTGGTGTTGGTGACATTGTTGTTGATTGTCAGTCATGGCATTTGTGTTGGAGGTGCAATGGTAGAATGCACAAGTCACAAGGCAGGAAATGCATATAGGCCAATACGTTTCCTGCAGCCCTGTGACTCGTGCAACCTTCCATCTCCAATACAAAATGCCATTACTTAAGTTACAATCAATAACAATATCACCAACACCCGACACCAACACCACCGTGAAAACCAAGGCAGTATATACTGCGGAGCTGTGATGAATGGGTTTGCCTCCCGATGTAAGCCGGCAGCCGCGCCCCCCAATATGCGTCGTGGAGTTTGGGAGGTGTAAGCGCGAGCCATATGAGATGCATGGCATCTGCGAGAACGACCGAATTTTGCTTGTAGATGCGGACTTTGACAAATTATTTATCGTCTTCCTCACTGTCAACACCACTGGCGAACGGGGTTCAAGTTGTTGGATATCCCCCATGTCTCCCTCACCCGTGTTTTGCTTGACGCGTTATCAGCTATAAGTCGCTATAAGGGTACACAGCTGGTAGGCCCAACTGAGAAGGTGCTGAGGTGCTCTCGGGCCTTCCTAGCAGCCTGTCCGCTCCCCCGTGAGAGTGGAAAGTACTCGTGCAGCTTTGCAGGAGTCGCAATTGGTTTCTGCCTCAAGCGTGAATATAGTAATGTGATGAATATTGATTGGTCCGTGCCAGTGGCGTGGGCGTGGGATTTAGATTTACTCTCGGTCCTCTCGGCCTCCGAGTCAGGCCTGCAGGCCTGTAAGTTATAACCAACGAACCAACATGCGCGTTGTCATACTCGGAGCCACCGGTCCCTCTGGAATCCTCCTCATCGAAGAGGCCCTAACCGCGAAACACATAATCGTCGTCTATGCCCGCAGCCCGCAGAAGCTTCCCGCTCACCTGAACAAACACCCCGACATCACGATCATAAAAGGAGAGTTGGAAGATCCCAAGGCGCTCGACACGGCTCTCACCGGTGCAGACGCCGTCCTAAGTGCGCTCGGCCCGTCATGCGGAAACCCTTCGGGTACGCCGATCGCCAGGGGATACTCTGTCGTCCTGGACGCTATGCGTCGACAAGGCGTGAAGCGTCTGATTGCGCTCGGGACAGCAAGCATCAAGGACGAGCACGACAAGTACAGCTTGGTTTATTGGGCGATGGTCAGCGGCGTCGCTTTGAGCGCGCGTTCGGCGTACAAGGATATCGTTGCAGTTGGGGAGGTCATCCGTGCGTGCGAGGACATCGACTGGACGATCGTACGCGTGCCTTTTTTGAAGGATGAGAAGAATAGGGAAGTGTTGGCGGGATATATTGGGGACGGTGGGGCTGGAGCCGGATATACGTTGGCGAGGCTGGGCTTTGCGGTCTTTGTGCTGCGGGAGCTAGAGAAGGGGGAGTGGATAAAGCAGGCGCCGCTAATTACTTCCGCTTAGACCTCTATCTTTCCAGAGTCATTTCCGAGTACAGTATGCATCATATCAGCAGCGTGTATTAGTGATGAGTTATGCATTCCTTGCTGGGTCAGCTCACAACATGCTCCTAATCGGCAGAATCGCGCTTGCGCTGACAAAAAAAACTGGAATACTGACTAACGGGCATGTGTGGTGGCTCTCCGGCTGGCTGTTCACCCCGGCCCTGCCCAAAGAGATCTTCCCATGATTTCCCCACATTAACCGCTTTCAGTGACTCGGTCGGTGACTCGGATAACGGTCGGAAGTTTATTAGCAGGAAGACCTTCGGTTGAGGTTGAACGTTGAGCGTCTATCATATCTATCGTATAGAATCTCCGTTGTGGACGGCGAGCGCATTCCGAGAATTTGAAACCCTTCTTGACTGGGTAATATTGTTTGTGAAAACAACCCGGAGAAGAGGGCACTGGCATTTCCTCGCATGAAGCCAGAAGGCCTGAAGTCACTTGGAACGACCAAGAAAGGGCAGCGAATGAATGACTAACAGCGATACTCACATGTCATCCTGATTGTTCCAATCCACCCCGGTGAGAAACTTGATGTATGACGTCAACAACGCATGTTTCATGATGCGCGATGCAGGATGACCCAACGACCCTTGTGCCGTGTCCACCAAGTTATGGTAGGCACAAGTCGCGCTGTACACATCAATATAATTGAGACATGATGCTCGACTCATTAGGGCGGACGCATACAGGGAAGCGCATACATGGAAGGTCTGGCAGTGATGGATAAACAGTACAACACACCGAGAGCGATCATGCATCATGCATCATGATCCGCGTCCTCGTGCCCCACATAGTCCCATGAGTCCAAAATGCTGGCGCGAGCAGTCGACTGAGTTTATCTTTCGTTGTGCATGCACTGACAGCGCCACACTGCACTGCATCCTATGTACTAAGTTAGTACCAGGGCCTAACAAAACTGAAGATGGCGAGAGAAGACATCCAGAGATTTCCGGAAGACCAGCGAAAGACACGCTACATTCAAAGAGAGAGATAGAGCGCATTTATTCATACACGCACGAACTTTGGTACCTCGGCAACCTACGAGAGACTAATCAATAGCAACGATATTACACAGTGGAAGGAACATTTCAGGCTAGGCTGAAACTTGAAAGCGAAGAGCAGCCTGAACTTGATAACGAAGAGAAGGTATGTGGGGGCATTAACGATCCGGGTTACAGTAAACAAAGAACGGGTTTGGAGAAAGAGGCACAATCGCGGACATTCGTGTATGTCGAACGATCAGCAGTAAAATTCAAGAATTCATATGTTTGTCACTGTGTTTCTCGCCCTACGGAGGGAAAATGTCAAATTTTGACAGATGGAAAACAACGGCGCCATAGAAGCAAGGTACGCACCATCCCGCAGTATTTTCACAGAACGGGCACTATTTGCCGAGCGGGCGCTCAGCGCTCAGCACTCAGCACTCAGCGCCGCCGCGGTTTGGGAGGTCCCCAGGCAATGTTTTCGTCGTCCATCATCTCAGCATAGTCTGTAATCCTCGCCTAGGTAGATGAGGAGTTGATGGTGGGGCATTACGGCATGCCTGGTCAGCTCAGGTCTGGGTACCGAAACAAGGATTGGTGCTCACTGGTGGTTCATATAAGGGTTGTCTTGAGGATGTACTAGTCAAATCGGAACTCATGGTCGAGCCGGTGCTGGTCGAGCTCGACAGCTTGTTTTTCTTTCCCGAAAACATCTGGTTGGGTGCGAGGCGTCAGTAGATGTGGCGCCGACTGGTGTATAAACCACCCACAGACCTTGTTCATGGACACGTATCTGAGAAAGTGCATGGCGAAAGAGGTGAATAGGCAGGTGTGGGTCAGCGTCAGAACAGCTTGACAGCTTGAGAAAGCGTTTTAACAGACGGGAGAACTCACGTGACGCAATATGTGAAACTCATTTTTTGCGCCACTCGCAGCCCGCACAGCAATAACAGTCAGCCTGGTCACCAGGCGCATGGCATAAGAGCCATACCTCATTGAATTTGTGTGCGGCAGTGTGTCCCTTAGACTGAATTCTCCTTTACTGATAACGACGGGCAGGAGCGGATGAACGGAGCCCGTTTATGGTCGACTAAGAGATACTTTTCGTACCTGCCATTTAGAACAACCGCACCCATGTTTCTCGGGAGCACGCGACTCAAGTGTTTAATACAGCATGTCCAATGAAGCCAGTATCAGTAGCTTGTGCAAAAACTTTTCAAATCTTTCACTTGGGCAAGTAAATAAGTGAAAAAGGCTGACATTATTGATCATGTTGATGTGATGATGAAATGAATGCATATGTAAGTAAGCTTTTACAAGTTTGGATCAATTTTGCAACTTTCTTCAGCTTTTTGCTTTCGACGAAATGGCTGAAATCAACTTTTGACCAAAAAAACAGGGTTACTTTTGCACTTATAGTACTTTTTGTCCTTTTTTGCTTGTACAAGCTTGCTCAAGCTTGAGCAAGCCCAAAAAAGTTTACTGCAGGTTTACTGATGTGCTGGCAGACACGTCTGTGGTCGTACGATCGCGTATGTCCAATTTGAATTCAATGCACGAGCACGAGACGAACAAGGTGCCATATAGAATCAGCGATCGTCGCTCCGGAACTCTCCTTCTTCCTTCAGCTTGGACGCCGTCTACGATGTGACCATGAATCATCAATTCTGCAATCCTATGCAACCCACGGTGTCGGAAGATGGACGTACCCTGGATGCCTTCTCCGTCGTTGTGCGACCAGCCTAAGTTCGAACAACACCATGTGAGTCGAGGGAAAAACGCGGCATACGCTCGTCGGACACTTACCTCTTTTGATTTTTCCGCTCCAGACTTCGCACTGCCCATTGCTTTGTCCTTTGTAGTACCTAAGTTTTGTGGATAATCAACACATGGGAAGCAGGCGTATTCTCACAAAATGGGTGCGAACCAAAGGTCTCCTTCGTCTTTTCTGTCACCTGTTCCCCAGTCTCTATCACGGATGCGAGGCCTCGGCCAACTGACTTGTTAACCTATTACCCATACGGAGTCCATACGGTCGCGATGGTATTCACGTTATTTTTTCAGAAGAGAGGAAGGCACAAACCTTGTCTGCAACTTCCGCGGCTTTTTCTGTGGTGCTTTTTGACACAGTTGAGGATACATGTAACCACCTGGCAGGTTTAGGGTGAAGGCCAACTCGTGTAGGAGTGACCGATATTGCGCGTCGAAACATGTTGACGTGATTTTCAAGTTATTGCGTCCACAAACGTGGGTGTGGGTGGATATGCTTTTATGTATGGCACCTGGTTTACAATGACGCAGTGTTGCGTTATATGACGTCAAGGACTCCCCAAACCACCTGGTTTATTCATTGCCCCCAAGGGCGTTGGGGCGTGGCGGGTCTTACCAAGGCGGATCCGCGACGTCTCCCCTCTCCCGGGGCCGCGGGCCGCGGCGCGGCATGCTCGTTAAAAGGCCGAAAAGCCCTGTAATCGCCATGCGTTCCGTAGCCCAGTCCACTGCGGGCCTCCTTAATTTGAGATTCCCCGGTCCCTATCATCGCAGCCTCATTGAGGTCGTGAATAGTGCATTTCAAGGCACACGCCAGCGACTTCCGCGGCCTGCCAGTGATTATACTATAATCACTGGTAGCAATTTCGTCCGATCAGACAATCTCAATTTGAGGTTGCCAGGTACCGTCTTGGGGGTACTGTACTGTATTCGATGGTCGACGTGCTTCCCACCGTCTTCCTTGCGCATCTCAAGCGGAGATAATACATGCCGTCCTGTGTGGGATCTCATCTTCGATGGTGAATTCATTAATGGTGAAGGCTCGGGCCCGAGTGACCACGCATCCCCGACAAGTCGAGTGCCAGTGATCCTTCACAGCTTGGCTCTTCTAGAATTCGAATTCGCATTCTCAAAGACACCTTCGGGTTCGACTTGTTTTCTCCCGACCTCCACGCGCACCTGATGCGGATTTCTGTGTGCAGCCTGAGGAGACCTGATTCTATCGAGGAGTACGACACATCCGGCATGAAGAGTAGCTTAGTCCCAATACAACTTTGCTTTGCCAATATTCTTTGAGACGCGGGAATCTACTACATCCCAAAACTGTCAGGTCGCTTTTCAATAAACTGCTCCAGTCAAATTCATTTTAGTATATATGCATTGAACCCACAACGATGGACTACGTCGCATGATAATACTGTACCTGCAACCATCAAGTATCTTGTGAAAGCATATACTGTAAGTCGTCTCATCATCCTGCATTGTCTGATATCCATGGCCTCAAAAGACTCTATCTAAACAACAAGAACTACGTGCCTCCGAGTACTAGATCCATCGCCTCTTTCGCACACGCCGCATCGTAGAGCGGAATCCCATCCGCTCCTCTTGAATCACTCTCCACCTCAACGCATCTCACCCCAAGTTCCTATCGGAGTCATATCACACAGAAGGATGAGATATCGGGTACAATTGTCAGGTCGAATAATGAATGAATCAGACTTACTGATATGAGCGCCACATCCACATGCACCGCACAGCTGCGGAGATGCACCATGTGTGTCACGAAGGCAGTCACGGGGTACGTCGTCGCCGCATTGTCTGGGCCGAGGCCATACGGCTCCACTCCGTAGCGCGCATTCAGCGTGCGTGCGATCGCCCTAGTCATTCAGGAGGGATCAGCTTGCCTCTGAGGGTAACGCGAGGTCAGACTGACCGTATATAGTCAACTGCCGTGTAGCCCTCCGTTTCACGATCATTCTTCGCGTTCACTAGATATATTAATTGACCGTCGGGTGAGCGAGCGCTGTGTGCGAGAGACTGCAGTGGGAATGGTGGTGGTTGCTCACAGAAAAGGACTTTCGCGCGCAGAGAGCGAGAACGCGTGATTGCTGAGGCCACTCCGCGCAGCGCGAGACATGGAATGATGCTGTTTCCATGCTCGTGAGGTGAATACTACAGAGAAAGGGTGGAAAAGGCGAACCTCGTCCAGAGAGACCCACAAGAATAGACAAGTACCTGATGGGTACCGAGCCCCGCGATGTATTCTGGGGTCGGAGCGGGATGGATCTCGTGTCCATACGCGTTGATGTAGTACAGCCCTGTAGAGGCAAAGCAGATCTCTCATCGAACCCATTGCTAAAGTGATACAGAGTGAGGCGGAGAATCGTACGACTTATGGGTGCACAGAGTCTTTCGTACGATTTTTTGGACTCTGCACCGAAGAAGACGTTCTGTCCTTGACTGCTCATCGTCGGCGAGATAGTGTCAAAGCTGAACGACGAATTGTACTCATCCTCGCCTTCCAATGAAAGAAGTCGGGGTCGCGCGACTGGGTGGGAAATTTCGCATTGCCCAACAAGGTGCATTCCATTCGTCTACAGGGGAGGACACGTGTGAATCGGAAAAGTAGTGACATGTGTGTGCTTACCAGCTCTGCAGCGATTGTAACGGTATGGTTTGTTGCAATTACGGGAACGATATTCGCCTGTATTTGGATAAGGGCGTCGGATATTAAGAAGTGGGTAGAGCACAACCTGACTATTGGTAATAGAAGAGAACAGGAAAATGGCAGAAGGGAGGGAGCGGAAAAATGACTGAGCGGCAGCCAGCAAAAAGTTCCCGATGCTGGATTAAACGGTGTAAAAACGTTGGATTTAGATAGAATGGTTACAAGCAAGGTCACCTCCCGTTCACGAACGAGAAATTCTTGTGTGCGCGCCGAAGGATTTCACTTTCAAAGTATACCAGAAAACCTATGACGCGGCAACAAGGGTGTGAGGAGGGAAACAATCTGCCGTATTCCGCACCTCGTATGGTCTCCTTACGGTCCTCCGGGATGCCAGCCCACAGAATATTCCTCCCTTCGACTATAGTTCGCCACTCTTCGCGCGCAGTCTGCTCTGCATCAGCTCCGGAGGGTAGGCGATGCGCCAGTAACGTTCTCAGAGCGTCTAGAGGGGTTCCCGGCCGCGCGTGCGGAATCAAGCGTACGAGACGCGAGCGAATGTCACCTGTGCGGCGTTACCGTAAGTATGGGATGCTAGTGATGTGGCTGAAACTGATGGTGTCTTCCTCTATGGTACGGTACACTTGATCGATGGGGGAAGGAGGCGAGAAAAGAAAGCTTACCGATGGAAGGGCCACCTAGCACGCGGATGATCTCACTTGATGAACCACCATCATCCGATACTGGAAGAACATAACATGCGCTCTGAGCGAAAGCCGCACAGATTGCGTTGCAGCCTGTTCCTCCTGATATGACTAGATAGGACGGGCCCGGGTCATTGGCATCATTGAGGGGCTCCTGCTGACCCTGTGCAGCCTGAGGGATGTCGAGATGTGGGCTTTGCTGTGGCAGGCGAAGGTTAGGGGTGCGCCCACTGGTACCAGCTTGAGTGTGAGGTGTCATGGAGAACCCGAACAGAGATGCTCATGTCCCTAAATGCAAAGTGGAGATCTGGTGAGTCAGTGCAATGATTCGCACTGTCAGACATTCTAACGGGACCACATTGTACTAGTACGAGTGAGACCCTTGTTGTCTCAGGGACTTTTCACACTAATCTAAATTGAGTCAATGTAATACTGTACAGAAAGGAACCGGTTCTATGATCAAACTCGGATAAACTCCAATAGTTGTCCAAGTCCAGGGCCATTGATTATTTCTAAACTCTCTGATGACAGATGTTTGCATGAAAACACGCCGAGTGGCTGTTTGACTCGTAGGGTACATGGAGACAACGCAGTAAGGAGTGAGGCCTAGTGAGGCCTGACTGCAACATAACTTGCGGACGATGGAAGGTACCGAGACGTCGACTTCTAGAAGGTCGGCAGGATGTCTTGAGTGCGGCATCGTCTGTTCAGAGATGTTCTTAATAAAGCGTATCAACGAATGCCATATACTGTACGAGTGCCTAGAAAAGTAATCGCGAGTATGGTGCATTCGCGGGTACATTGCTATTAAAAGCAGGAGGTCCACATGATTGTCCTCAGGCTCGTCGGCTCCAAAAGAACCCGGATTTCGATGTATTTCTGGGTAGAGATAGGTGCTTGCGCAGCGGTAGGGATTGAGTTCCGATGAGAACTCGGTGACAAACACGATGGTCAAGGAGGCCTCACTATGATGTTTGTTTGCTTTCGGAATGCAACAACCTTTTGTTTCCGGTGACCGAATCCTGCAATTTTCCACTACTAGAAGGCCTGGAGGATGGTGCGGGTGCGGCGTTGTCTGTGTTGAGATCTTGAGACGTCAAAGATACGAGTTATCAAAAGTGATCGCGAGTTTGAGGCATGCATTATACACTGTCAGTCAAGCAGGAGACGCCCATACTGTAATTACCCTTGGAGTTGTAAAACAGCAGGGTCGTTCGGCATTTGGATGTGTTCCAAATCCGAACACATCCAAATGTTGAGTGGTCCAGAAACCACAGTGTTTTCAGAAAGCTCCCCGTTGAACACGCTTTCAAAGGATCAGTGCGATGTACACTCGACTGAACGCTGAGCAATGCAGGTCTGCTTGAAAGACAGAGTGACACAGGATAGGGCCGTGGTACGTAATACATTCCCACGCTTGCGAGGCTTGCAGGCGCGGGGAAGATTCGGTCGCCGTTCATCGTTCACTGTTCGCGACGACGACGCCAGTCACGTCCATCGTCCTTTTGACGCGTCTTCCCCAGCAGGACTAGTGCTAACCTTTTTACTTTACTGTTTTGTGACTCGTGGTTCGTATGTCAATCCATTTCATGCGACTTGCATCTCAATTACCCTCCTGTCCGACAGATCAGCGTCCATCTCCTGCACTGTCGATCTGGAGAGATGGAGGGCCCATATACCCCTACAACACCAACACTTGTAAATGGAGCTAATGGAATGAACGGAAATGGTTCTATCCCGCACGACGAGGCTGCGCCGTCGTCCTCCTTTGATCCTGCCATCTTCCGCACCTACCTTCTCTCTCTCCTTCCACCTGTACTTGGAGCGGCCCCAGAAGAGATAGAATCTATATTTGACAACGAATTCGATGAACGAGTCACCCGATTCGCGAGCGAGGGCACAGGTGTCATATACATCGTAAAGCGAAGGGACGAGGTCGAAGGCATGTTGCTCCTCATTTCTGCACCATCGGAACTTGCCAATTTCGACAGATGACATGCCCCCTACATTCTCATACATCCTTACGGCGCATCTCGCGTACACACCATCGAATAGTACGACGCTCGCGCTGATTAAGCGGGGACCAACGCTTGACCCCATAACACCACTTGCTACCCAGCTCCACCTACTAAATCTCTTCGGTAGCGATGAGACACCGTATGAGAGTCTGCATGCTGTCGTCAGTAGTGGTGTCAAGCCATGGTTTGACGCGTTCGTTGGCGCGCGAGGACAGGGAAAAGATGGGGACAACAAGATGGGTGAGTTCCTTTTCAAGGATGGCCTACGGTAAAGCACGTACGGCGCAATACACCTTGTGGGTCTGGGAGTCCAAGGGATGACTAGACCTATTCGGTGCTCGCAGTTTCAATCAAACTACATGTCGCAATTTTCGCTCATACATTGCAGGCATCCCGATGACGAAGAAAAAGTTCGCTGAGCTCGAGCTTTCCTTATTACACCTACAACAAAACGTCGAAATTCCGGAAACACACCTCATCATTCATCCTATCATTCAAAAGGCAGTTGAACAGGTCCGTAATTTGGGTTGGGCTGAAAGCATTGATAACCCGCTTAACAAATGATACTGCAGGCACGAGTTACTGGCGCCCGGCCAAACATTTCCAATATACCCTCCAAGCTTTTGAATGACAGCACCTTCCTCAATACCCTCCACGCACACGTCAACGCATGGATAAAGTCTATCCAAGCAGTGACAAAGCTTAATCGCGATGTCGCATCTGGCACGGCATCTCAAGAGATCAACTTCTGGCTTTCTCTCGAACGCGCACTTGAAGGAATTGAAAACCAACTGCGGAGCGAGGAAGTGAACATGGTCATGGAATGCTTACGAAATGCAAAGCGTTTCCATGCAACTGTGTCTTTCATTGCCGACACTGGTCTTAAGGACGCCACGGATAACGGTATGTACTCGCGCGTCATCATGGGCGAGGCCTGATCGGGATACGTGTAGTGCACAAATACAACCAGCTGATGAAGGATTTCCCACTGAATGAGCTGCTCTCAGCACCGGATGTCGACAAGGTTCAAGAGTCACTTATACTCATCTTTGGACACATCAATCGCAAACTTCGTCTCTCGCCATATCCGATTCGTCGGGCGCTACCGCTTGTAGAAGCAATTTCGCGCGACTTCAACGACCAATTACTCCGTATCCTTACCTCCCACCGACTGCTCTACACCCCAT
>Ga0137358_10000857_pt1 | contig 15309 bp, 20 predicted proteins | sample Mad1_20_16metaG_FD_105551 | JGI IMG/M metagenome (GOLD analysis project Ga0137358, IMG submission 105551) | Vadose zone soil microbial communities from Angelo Coast Range Reserve, California, USA - Mad1_20_16 metaG | ecosystem: Environmental > Terrestrial > Soil > Vadose zone | place: USA... | reverse complement strand
TGGCGGAGGAAGCAAAGACACGGGGATGGATTCTTGCGGCACGAATCGATGCGAGGGCTTCGCCCACATCAGAAGGAAGAGGCAATGGATGGCAAGGGAAATAGCAAAAAAGCGTACGAGCGGAGTATTCAAGGAATCCACAGAATTATAGTACTTCACCACCCACAGGCTAGCAAATATCAGGTTGCAAATAAAAGACCGGGTCCATTAGGATTGTTATTAAAGGAGGACACATGTTCGGTTTGGGAATCGGTGAGTTGCTGGCAATCCTTGTGATTATTATCGTGTTATTCAATCGTCGTCTGCCTGACCTGGGGGAGAGCTTTGGGGCTGCGATTAGAAAATTTCGTAAGGCGATCAACGAACCTGATGAGATCGATATCACGCCAACAGATGAGACCGGCAAGAAGTCCAATAAAAAGTGACGCACCTACGCTTGGTCTTCGGCAGCCAAGACTGCGCAGCTAAAGTCTGTTATTCCTTTCGTTGATTTCAAAAAAACAATTGTGAACGGAATCGAATCTCCTGGGGGCATTTCGAAACTCTTCAACGGTTTAAGGCGTTGGAGATCGGAAATATCTTGCACTGTCATGCCGCGGATAATTCTAGGCGAAATGGCATTGCCGATCCAGACTGTTTGTTGTTCTATTTCTTTTCCCTCTAGATTGTAGACCTGTCCCGCAACGCGAACTTCACGTATGACAACCGGATTCTGGTTCGCGGCCACACCGGTGACCACCATGACCTCGCGATTGCCTTGGATGGTGTGGAGGCTAGCACGCAGCGATTGGAGCGCAACGCCATTCTTGAGATTATTGTTCTTGAGCACGGACGGTCCGACCCAAGGAATCGCCTTCACAATTCCTTCTAAAGCCTCAGGGTGGGCAAAGTGAAGCGCTGTAATGAACCCAAACGAGATGAGGAGGAGCGCGAACAGCGTAAGGTAAGGCACAATAGAGGCCGGCTGATCGCGATAGGGATCCAGAGATAGAATGTTGTCTGCCGCTTCCCGAGACAGCGGTAGGGGCTGGGATGGCGACACCTGACGCGGAATATATTCCGTAGGATCAATGCGCTTAGGGGTTTCGCCGCTATCGTATGGATCAGAAGAGATCGATGATTCATGAAGCGTAGAATCCGCAGCACCTATGGACCACGCTTTTGCGGTCGCATCGGGGGTGGCGGCGAATTCGTCATCCGGCATCGCGGAATCGATAAAGTCTTTTCGATCTTGCGCGTTTTCTTGTTGCTTTGCGGGGAAAGTAAAGCTCAACTCTTGCTCTTCCGCCGCAGCGGAGGCAGGCTTCTCGGAATCGCGCGCTTTTGCAACAGGCTCTACCGGTGTTTCCGCGGAGTCAAGCTCGAAGGTATGTTTGCAGCGAGAACAGCGAAACACAGGCGTCGCATCTTGGGTGACGTCGTCGGCCACTCTGTAGGCCGTCTTGCAACTAGGACAGCGAACAATCATATACTAGTCCTCTGTTTGATTGAGAGCGAAAGTGTAAGAAAATCAGGCTGATTGTAAAAGAATCCGCGAAAAATTCAAGGTTCTAGTAGGAAACAGCTTTCATTCACTCAACAAACGCTGAATAAATTTTGCAGGCAAACGTCTAACAGGTAGGCAAAGTGGAGTTAAGCGACTGGGAGCTGGTCCAGAAGTGCCAGGCGGGAGAAAAGGATGCTTTCCAGGAACTTGTCTCGCGTTACCACCAGAAAATTTACGTCGTGCTCGCCGGGTTGCTTCGCAACCGTGAGGATGCTCTGGAGGTTGCGCAAGAGGCGTTTTTTCGAGCCTATAGAAAAATTAAGAGTTTTCAAGGTGGCTCTTCCTTCTATACCTGGCTCTACCGCATCGCCGTCAACATGGCGATTGATTCGCAGCGGCGACAGAAAAGAAACCCGCTGGATTTTCGGGAGACGATGGATGGACTTTTCGAAGAGCGAAATGAAGTAGCTCGGGATCCATTCTCTGATGTTCATGATCGCGAGCTAAGGGAGAAACTGGTTTCTGCGATAAATGATTTGACTCCGGAACACAGGGCCGTCATCATACTGAGGACAGTAGAAGGGCTCTCCTACAAGGATATCGGTGAAATTCTGGGCTGCTCTGAAGGAACCGTCATGAGCCGGCTTCACTACGCGAGGAAAAGATTGCAGGAAAAGTTAAGTGCGTTCCTATGAGAACCTGTGGGGACATCAGAGAGTTACTGGGGGTGTGGCTGGACGGCGAACTAAGCCCGCGTGATGCCGAAGGGGTCCGCTTGCATCTACAGAGTTGCACCCAGTGCAACGGCGAGCTGCGTCAATTGGAACGATTGCACTCTTCCCTCAAGAGTCTCATCGAGTCGAATGGATCGCGGGTTGCCTTTGAGCCTTTTTGGCGCGGGGTGCAGGAACGGATTGCGGAAAAAAGGCCATGGCATAGGGGAGCCGTGGAATGGGCTCGTTCTACCCTTGCCGGGCCAGGACTGGCCTGGGCCATCCCTGCAGTTATCCTCGTTGTACTCAGCGTGGTTTCATTGAACTCAGTTTGGAAGCTGCTAGGGCAACGAAACAACTTTGCTGCCGTCGAATCGATCGATGCTCACGGGCGGAACGTTGCTCTGTTGCGTGAAGACGAAACCAAAACAACTGTCATTTGGTTGTATCAGAATCAAGAAGGTGAAGATGATTCTTCTGGGGAGAATACTGAAACAAGCCCTTCTTTTTAGTGTGATTTTTTGGGTGATGGGTTTTTCTGCAAACGGCGCGGAAAACAACTCGCAGACGGTACGGGTCAGAATCGGCACAATCTTGGCCACGAATCAAAGCGATGAGATTGACCCGAGGTTGAATGCGATGAAAAATCAGTTGAAGGTAATGAAATATCGCTCGTACCGCCTGCTTAAAGAGGAAACTCAAAATGTTTCTTGGCAAGGGAATGCTGCATTCGATATTCCGGGCGGACGTTCCTTGTTGGTGACGCCTCAGGAGTTTCGGAACAAACAAATCGCACTGAAAGTGCGTTTGCAGCACGGGGATAAACCCGTAGTCGACACGACCGTCCGTCTAAACAATGGAGGGAATTTTCTGCTAGGGGGGCCGCCACACGAAGGCGGAGTCTTGGTCTTGTCGATCTCCGCGACTGCTCCGTAGATTTCGCCTTACGTAATCACTTCTTGTCCAACACGCCGTATTTCTTCCGATCTAAATCGAGAACTTAAGGTTTCCGACCGCCATTCGGTCGCGCCATCCGACCCAAAGATTCGTGCTGAGATATTTATCACCGAAGTCAGGGAAAACGGTCACTAAGGTGGCGGCGCGGAGTTTTCGCGCGAGCTTCAACGTGGCAAATAGGGCGGCCCCGGATGACTGGCCGACTAAAACTCCTTCTTCTTGGCCCAAGCGATAAACCATCGCATATGCGTCTTCGGTAGAAACCGCAATTTTGTCGTCCAACTCTTCTTCATGGTAAATGCCAGGAACAATGGAGGAGGCCATATGCTTGAGTCCTTCAAGGCCATGAAGGGCATCATCAGGTTCCACAGCGATCACCTTGATAGCTGGATTCCTTTCTTTGAGATATTGGCCCGTGCCCATGATCGTGCCACCCGTGCCGATCCCGGCAATGAAATGGGTAATTTTTTCCTGTGTTTGCCGATAGATTTCCGGACCCGTGGTTTCATAATGGGCCTGGGAATTCATCGGATTAAAATATTGGTCCGGCTTGAAATAGCGGTCAGGATTTTCCTCCAGTAGTTTTCTGCACAGACGAATGGCGCCGTCGGAGCCTTCCAACGGGTCACTATAGACGATCTTTGCGCCGTAAGCATAGATGATTTGCTTCCGTTCCCGACTCACGTTTGCCGGAATAACCAATTCCACCGGGTAGCCGAGCACGCAACCGATCATGGCAAGGGCGATCCCGGTGTTTCCCGAACTGGAATCTAAGATAGTCTTCTCCGGCGTGAGCCTTCCTGCGCGGATTCCTTCCTGGACCATTTTTAGCGCCGGCCGATCCTTAACCGATCCGCCCGGATTGAGTCCCTCTAGTTTTGCATAGATTCGCACGTCACTGGGCAGCCCTTCAGCAAGTTTGCGAATGTGCAGTAACGGGGTATCGCCAATCAGATCTAGGACCGATTCTACTCTCTTGGGTTCCGCTGCTGGGAATGGAACGAGTCGGAGATTAGGAGTGGCTCTTGCCATTGTCGCTTCTCGGCGAAGATCAGATGCCCCCAGCGATGGCCGGGACGATGGAGATATTATCTCCCTCTTTTAATCCGGTTTCCAGGTTTTGCAGAAAACGGATATCGTCACCATTGACGTAAACGTTTACGAAACGGCGAATTTTTCCGGTTTCATCGCAGATGCGCTCCTTGATGCCTGGAAAATTTTTCTCTAGATCCTCTACAAGAGCCTTGACATTTGTTCCTTGCGCGCTGACTTCATCGGCACCCTGCGTGAATTTTCTCAGTGGGGTGGGAACACGAACTCGCACTGGCATAGAAATAACCTCCTTTAGATTTACCGGACGCGGTTTGACAATTTCCAAGCAAGATAGACCGTTCAGAAATTCCGCATTAGAATCGCAGGATCACGAAGCCTCTGCGGGTCCTACCTGCCCACGGCTTTTGCTTTCATCCTTGGGATCAGCTGTTTATAGAGTTCATCGAAATTTTCCAAACTCGCATTAATAGTAAATGGTTTTTCGACACTGCGGGCAATGGCTTCGAGAGTTTTGTAACCGTTGCCGGTAATGCTGATCACGATAGACTCGTCTCGGGGGATTCTGCCCTTTTGGACGAGCTTCTTGGCGACAGCCACTTCGGTCCCACCGGCCGGCTCGGTAAATATCCCCTCTGTTCGGGCCAGGAGCTTGATGCCTTCGAGAATTTCTTCGTCAGTAACGCTCTCGCCCCATCCGCCGGATTCCCGGACAGCTTGAACGACGTAATAGCCATCCGCCGGATTACCGATGGCGATTGAACTCGCGATTGTGTTCGGCTTCACAGGACTGATCCAGTCGGTTCCTTTTTGCAGCGCGGTAATAATTGGCGCACAACCAGCGGCTTGAGCGGAATAGATCTTGCAGCCTGTATCTTCGATAAGACCGACTTTGATGAGTTCTTTGAAAGCCTTTGCGAGCTTGGGTAGGATCGTCCCGCCGGCAGATGCGACGACAATGTGGTTGGGAAGCTTCCAACCGAGCTGCTCCGCAACTTCGAAAGCGTGCGTCTTGGCACCTTCGGAATAGTAGGGTCTCAAATTGACATTAACAAACGCCCAGCCGTACTTGTCGCCGATTTCGCTACAGAGCCGATTGACATCGTCGTAGTTTCCTTTGACCGCAACGGTTTTTGGCCCGTAAATCGCTGAGCCGATGATCTTGCCTTGTTCCAGGCCATCCGGGATAAAGACATAGCAATTCAAGCCCGCTTTCGCAGCATGGGCGGCGACCGAATTAGCGAGATTCCCGGTGGACGCGCAAGATACGGTGTCGAACCCGAACTCTATGGCTTTTGATATCGCAACGGCCACAACGCGGTCTTTGTATGAGAAAGTTGGATGATTCACTGAATCATCTTTAATGTATAGTTCCTTAACGCCTAATGCCTCTCCGAGCCGGGGAGCCCGAATGAGAGGTGTAAAACCCGAATACAGACCCACCTGCGGTTCCCCGTCGATAGGAAGGAGTTCGCGATAGCGCCACAGGTTCTTGTCACGGGACGCGATTTTTTCACGGCTGATGGATTTTTTGATACCCTCGTAATCATAAATGATTTCCAGAGGGCCGAAACATGTTTCGCACACATAAAGCGGCTCCTTTGGATATTCCTGGCCACACTCTCTGCATTGAAGTCCTTTGACAAAGCTCATGGTTATCCCTTTCGTTGCATGCATGAGTTCTAGGTGTTTTGGGAAATCCTTGATGCCGCGATGCGGTCTGTACCACATGCGAAGCAATGAATGTTTCTGTTGACGTCTACCGTATGAAACTTCATCGATTTCGCGTCGTACGTTAGCAATCGATCCGTCAGCAATCCTTCCTCGAAGCCGGCAATATACTTAATCGCTTCGGTGGCCTGGATCGAGCCCACGGTGCCGGCCACGGCTCCGAGGATACCGGCTTGCTGGCAATTTAATATTTCTTCGGGAGGAGGAGGTTCTCTGAAGAGACAACGATAGCAGGCGCTTTTTCGAGGGACGACCGTCATCGTTTGTCCTTGCAGTCGAACGATCCCCGCGTGAGAAAAGGCAATACCCATACTCACAGCAATATCGTTAACCAGGAATTTTGTGGGAAAGTTGTCGCTCCCGTCGACAATAAAATCATAACCGGAAAAGATTGTGGCCGCGTTGTCTTGTTCAAGCCGAACAGGATAAACGACGATTTCCACATCGGGGTTGAGCTTGCTGATTCTATCCTTGGCGGATTCTACTTTTGGGTGGTTAAGGTCTGCAGTTCCGTGCAGGATTTGGCGCTGTAGATTCGACAATTCCACCCGATCAGAATCGACCAGGCCCAGAGTCCCGATGCCAGCGGCCCCCAAATAAAGAGCGGCCGGCGAGCCCAGCCCGCCTGCACCTATGATCAACACTCGCCCTTGCCGCAGCCGGATCTGTCCCTTACCGCCGAGATCGGGAATCATGATCTGCCTGCTGTAGCGCTCAATTTGGTCTGTCGTAAGGCGAATACTCACGAATTCAACTTCCAGCCAAAAAAAAACCTCTTCCTAATATATTAAAGATAAGAAGAGGTTTAACCTCACCTTATCTTTCCCCCCGGGTTTAAGGGGAGGCAGGAATTAGCACCAGCGTTCCTTGTTTCGGAACCGGTTGCTGTGGCTTCGAAGGGCCGATCCCTCCACCACTCTGGATAAGGTGTCCAGATACTACTTGACAAGAAAACTATCGCAGCATCCGCGATGTGTCAAGGCCACAAATTGAACCTAACGGGGAATTCTGTTACACGTTTATAACGTGAAGGCACGTGAGATTTATTCAAGTTATTTGCTCCTATCGGGTATTGTCTGTTTCTTACTGGGAATCGGCAACTGGGCGGTCGGTGCAATCGAAACGACCAAATATCAGGACCTGTTGCACAGAACCGAACAAACTGGCTTGGAAGAATCCTACAGAAACTTTCAGGAATTGGATCACCAGAAAAACGAAGAGGTGCTGCGCCGAATCAACGAAGACCGGGAGAAATACAACGCTGCTAGAGTGAAGCTTAACTTCTTTTACGTGGTATTGATGGGTGGCAGGACGTTGTTTCTTTGCGGAACTCTATTGATTCTATGGTCCGTTATTCGTCTTATTCGTCGGGACACTCAGAAGAAAATGAACTGGTTACGCAGCCTAAGCCAGCACCGATAAAACGGGGAATGTAAAACAGCCGATCTTCTGCGACAATTATTTGGAAGGTTTCGACTTTTGGTATTTTCGGTAATCGTATCCGGTTGCCATCGCCAGCAGTATGTCTTCCATCCCTCCACTCTTTTCCCGTCTAAGGATCAAAAGCCTATCGTAAAATTCTTTGAAATCCTTATGGACCCGCTGGTTGTCATCCGTTTTTCTGAGATAAAAGTCTTTAATTCGCGTCACCGTGAATCGCAAAGCTGAAAAGCGCAGCTCATTGGGAAACGAGTCCCATTCGGGAAGGGAGAGAGGTCGGAGGCTTTCATAACCAGAGATCAATGCTTCGAAGCGGTCGATGCGGTACCGTTGGTCGACAAAACAAAGCGCATTAACCGCTGTGGCCAAATCATAAATCAGCTTACCCCGGCAGGCCGCTTCAAAGTCCATGACTCCAACTAACCGACTCCCTTTGAATTTTACGTTGTCCGGGAAAAAGTCACCATGAATAATACCCTTAGGCAGATTATTGTCCAGGTAGTTCTCTAGGTACGAGAATTCATCATCCAAAACTCGAACGATGTTTCTCAGATGGGAGGGGAGTTGCCGACGTACCTCGCGGTAAATCGCGACGATTCTACTGAATCCGAATCGATTATCGATGCCCTTTTTGTAGCTTCTTCCAATGAGATGTAGGTTGGCCAGCGTGTGTCCCAGAATTCCCAGGTGGGCCCCGGTGAGAGACTCGAGCGGGAGTTCTACACCGTCCAGATGACGGCTAAGGGTTAGGCATTTGCCGCGAAATTCAATATAGTACCGGCCCAATTTGGTCTTCAATGGTTGTAAACATGGAAAACCCTGTTTCCTGAGATGAAACAGAAGATCCAACTCCTGTTTTACCTCCAGTTCGCTCTTGACCTCGTCGATCTTGGCAAAAAATCGGCCACGTTTGGTCTCCAATAGATAATGGGTATTGACTGAACCGTTCTTGATGCCGGAAAAGGATAATAGATCGCCGAGAGCGAACTCTTCCACGATCTTCACCGCATCTTTTTTCGTAAGTTCAGTGTAGATAGCCATCCGATTGCTTTCTGGCTCTTGTGTTTGCAACACGAGAGCAAATTACTTGTGTATTCAGAGTATACGGCTAATACAAAGCTAACTAAGCCATTTATAATGAAAAAACAGCATGAAGTCAATATGAAAAGGTTTTCTCTTTCGCAAATCTCCAGCCCTCTAAAATTCACTATTGGATTCAGATGCTTAGCGATTGCTTAAATAACAGGCAGAAGTCCTCCGGGTTTTCACGAACAGTCGCCAAAGATCTATCGATAAACAGTAGCTTTTTTGTAAATTGAACGCAATTGAGACTTTTAATGCTATTTCGGGAGCGTTGTCCGGCCAATTTCAAACAGATAGAGATAGTCCTGCCATCCGAACGGTATCGGAATACCGAGGGTTCTCGCTTTTCGGCGCAAGTTTAGATGAATACCAAGGGGAATTAAGCTGTCGCCATAGCCGATTGAGTGTCCTTATCTAGAACACACCGAATACGGTTGCCGCGATTAGATGACAAGTCGCATCTGGAGGCTGCAAGCGCCATTGAAAAACGCTTTTCCCATTTGGCATAAATTTTTCTTGACAACAATGCTCAGCTTTATCTAATGTCCGTCCCTACAGAAAGGTTGGTCTTTTCTTTTATCGAATTAGCACTCGAATCGTGTGGTCAAGCCTCACCCATGACCCGTCTTTGGAGAGCGGAAGAACCTTTGGGTACGGCGCGGGATGCGAGCTACATGCGGGTTTAAACAACTTGGAAAGGGAGGGATCTAAGCAATGGCAACGGGAAGAGTAAAATGGTTTAACAACTCTAAAGGGTATGGCTTCATCGAGAAAGAAGGGGGTGGCGATGTTTTTGTTCACTATACGGCGATCCAAGGTGACGGATTCAAAACCTTAAACGAAGGTCAAACCGTGGAGTTTGAAATCGCACAGGGAGAAAAGGGGCCGCAGGCGATAAACGTGGTAAAGGTTTAGCCTGTTTTGTCCCTGGCAAATATCTCAAAAATCACTTTCCAAACGTCATCATCAATCTCATCGATTCCCAATCATTGTTTAAGGAGTGGCAAAGTAGTAACGTTTAGTACTGTTGCTCACACCGATCGGAAGCGCTGAAGACTTAGATGCCATGCAGACAGGGAGTTCCTCACTTGTATCCAAAATGGGTTCCGAGAATCTCTTAGCCGATACCGTCGTCCTAACTCGACTGGATAAGGCGGTCGGTTGGGCTCGAAAGTACTCATTGTTCCCATACCCATTTGCGACGGCCTGCTGTGCCATGGAATATATGTCTCTGTCGATGTCCCCTTACGATATCGATCGGTTCGGGGCGCTCTTGCCACGCTTTAGCCCAAGACAGGCTGACCTATTGATGGTCATAGGGACCGTGAATCACAAACTTTCCCCAGTGTTGAAGCGCGTATACGAGCAAATGTCTGAGCCAAGGTGGGTTATGGCGTTTGGTGCTTGCGCGGCGAGTGGGGGATTCTACGATAACTATGCCACTGTTCAGGGAATTGATCGCATCATTCCAGTAGATGTGTATGTTCCTGGATGTCCTCCAAGGCCTGAAGCAGTTCTGGACGGTTTGATGGAACTCCAAGGGCGAATCGCCAGGCAAAAGCAGCCGCTAAGTTAATTAGCTTGCCATTATTCCTGCCGAGTCTTTTTTTCGTGTCGATGATCACCCGGGGGGCAAAAGTCTTCATGAGCTAGTATCCGAAGAATTGCTCCATTCGTGTTGAGACTTGACGCTCAATCCACAGAAGTCTTAGATTGGCGTTGTGCCTGGCGATCAGGATAACCCAACAACTCCCCTAATGCAGGACTCTTACCATCATGGTGTGATTGTTAAGCTCTTTCCATCCAACAATATGGGAGTGGTGCGAACGGAGAGCGGGAGAGAGGTCCGATTTTCCTATGACTTGGTTCTTCTCTCTGGTGAGGCAAAAACGCCCCTCGATCTTCGGGAGGGAGAACGGGTCGGCTATGATCTCGGATGGACTTCGGGAGGCTTGCGAATTACGAAGATTAAAACCTATCCTCGAGTGTCTGATTAAGTCGCCAAACCAAGACTAGAACGGGAGATAGGTGAGCGACAAGATCTGCTTCCCCAAGATTTCTCCAACGAAGACGCCTAGAAGGGCGATGTAAAAAAGCCCTGTCGCAGCCATCGTGTGTGGAATTAGCAGGGTTCGCCAGATCATCCAGGACAAGATTAGAGGTGCGGCTTGACCTGCGATCACGCGTGTAAGTAAGAGCGTGGGGTGATCCATCCATAAACGTTCTAGGCTTAAAACGCTTTCGGATCCGCCAAAGAAATAAAGCGCGACCGGTGATGTGAGCAAAAAAATCGTTTGAGCGATCAGCACGACGGTGAAGAGTTTGTATATGCGAATAAACGGATCCAGACTCTGTCCTGTATCAATCAGGTACCAATGTCCGATCAGCATTCCCACGGTAACTGTTCCCAGAAGTAGAGCGGATAAGAAAAACGCAATGGGGTAGACGAAGGTTTCAAAGGACCAAAAAGAAGCTTCGTAGAAACCGTGAGCGCTGAAAATAAGCCCCGTCAAGCCACAGAGGATGGAAGCTGCAAAACTCCGCGCCCGGAATTCTTGGTTTTCACCCCAGAGAGAGACTATATAAGCGGCAAAAAGAATCACAAACAGGCCGTGAAACAAGATCTCGGCCAAAGTCCCAAAGCTAATTTGAGTGGAAATACTCTGCCAATAGAGGGGACTTTTTCCCCAGAGACCTAGGACGGCGATCACAAACAAAACGCCGCCCGTTGATTTGTAAAATGCTCTTTCCAGTTCGTGAAAGGGCGTCGCTGAAAGCCCGAAAAGACCACCCAAGGCGATTTGATAAAAAAACAGGAGAAAACTACTGGAAAAAGTACGCATCATGCTACGGTTCAACGTGGGGATGTGTTGCGCTTCTCAGCCACGTGCATACAAACTGCCCCGTTGAGAAACTTTCGAATACTTATTTGCTTAAATCCCGCTTGTTCGAGAAGCTCCCGGACTCGTTCCGGTGGATGAAAGTTTTCAACCGATTTGGCCAGATATCTGTACGCGACGCGATCGTGGGACAGGAGGCCCCCAATCCATGGGACTAGGCGGTAAAAGTATACCGAGTAAAACGCTGAAAACCAGGTCTTGGGCGGTGGAAACATATCCAAAGACACGAATTTTCCGCCGTCTTTCAAGACCCTAAACGCGTGCGCAAAGAACAAAGAAAGATCTGAAACGTTGCGCAATACAAACGCGGTCATGACGCCATCAAACGTGCAATCCTTGAACGGAGACAATGTTGCGCTGCCTTGGACAAAAAGTGTCTTGTCACCATTTCTTGTACCGCTTTGCTTTGACCGTGCCAGCTTGAGCATCTCCAGGGAAAAATCCAGTCCGATGATTCGCCCGCTGTCCTTGATCTTTTTGGCCGCGCTGAAAGTGAGATCGCCTGTCCCGGCACCCAGATCCAAGATGAACTCATCCCCGCTTCTTAGAACCTCGGTTATGGCTTTGTTTCTCCACGTGTTGTCCAAGCGAAAACTGATAATGCGATTCAGGAAGTCATAGCGCCCCGCGATCCGGTCAAACATAGCCTGAATCGCGCGATCGCGTGGATGATCAAGGGATGACATCACTGGGATCAAGATTGAAGTGGCACGCGAAAACAGAGAATTGTGACGACTTAAAAGTCTCGATCGATAATTAGCTGAACAAGCGTCTTGAGCCCGTTGCGGTAGAGAGAAGGAGGAAACTTCCTGATCGACTTGAGCGCTTCTTCGGCATAGCCCCGGGAAATGGATTTGGCTTGTTGGATAATGGGTCCCGATTTGATGGCGCTAAGAGCTGCGGCAACGAGGGTTTCCGTGGGTTGCGCGCTCTGAAACGCGTCGCAAACGGCGGTCTGTTCTGTTTTGAGCGCCAAGATGATCGGCAGCGAAGGATTCCCGTCTCTCAAGTCCATGCCCGTCGGCTTGCCGAGGAGCTCGATTTGGCCAACGACATCAAGAATATCATCAACCATTTGGAAGGCGATGCCCATGTTGAGTCCATAGCGATGGGCTTCTTCCACCGACGCGGAATTGGCGCCAGCAAGATAGGCTCCTACTTTGGCTCCAGTTTGAAACAGGGAGGCGGTTTTGCGCTTTACGATTTCGACGTAGTCGTCCAGAGTGACGGTGCGATTGCGATTGAAATAGCCTTGAAGTGTTTCCCCTTCCGTTAAAAGCGCGCAGGCGTCCGCCGTCCACTCGACGACGGTCTCATCGAACTTTCCCGCGAACTCAAACGCTTTAATAAACAGAAAATCTCCAGCCACTAATGTGTTTTTGAGTCCAAATTTCTTATAGGCAGACTCTTTGCCGCGCCGGGTGTCCGCACGATCAATGATGTCGTCGTGAAGCAAGGTTGCCGTGTGAATGAGTTCTATCGCCGTCGCGATGTCGACGATGTCTTGTGTTCTTTTTCCACCGAAGGCAAGAAAAGCTAAAAGAGTCACCATGGGTCGGACTCTTTTGCCTCCCCCGCAAATTAGGTGAGCCGCAATATCCGTGAGGGTTTGTTCGCGCGAACGGATAGCCCGGATCAGGTTGTCCTCGACAAGTTTCAGTTCATCAGTGACGGAGCTGAAAGGGTCGCTCGAGCCCTCAAGTGAGGGAATTCTACGGCGAGTTTCAGGGGCGGCGGCGACGATAGGTTTCACGGCCTTACTTTTTGTTTCACGAATCAGAAAAACTCCATGAAGCCGAGACAAAAGATAGCACGCAAAATGGCATAGTTCCATAGTCAGGTCAAGCAGATAGTCAAAGCGCCATCGCTCAAAAGGCGAAGAAGGAAAGATGATAAATAGGAATCGACAATCGAATCGTCAACCGCAACAACGCGCGTTTTTTTCTTGACAAAAATGAGGATCAACTAATATATAAACAAGCCAAATCGTTAACGGTTTAATCCCTTTGATGTATTCTCAGGGGTAGAAGGAGGGGAGAGCTATGGAAGAGCTAATTCATTTTTATCTACGGTGGATTCATTTTTTGGCGGGTATTACCTGGATCGGAATCCTGTACTATTTTAACTTTGTGCAGACGCCGTTCTTCGCTGAAACCGAGGCGGGTGTTCGAACCGGCGTCATTCAAAAACTGGTTCCGCGGGCCCTTTGGTGGTTTCGTTGGGGCGCGATGTTCACGTTCTTGGCTGGAATTTTAATGTACCTGATTCGAATCCACACAATAGGAAGCGAATCGTTTTTCGTCTCTCAGTACGGCGTCACCATAACTCTCGGCGGCCTGATAGGTACCATCATGTTCTTAAATGTATGGCTTGTGATCTGGCCAAATCAGCAGATCGTCATCGCATCGGCGAATCAGGTGGCACAGGGAGGGCAGCCATTACCTGCTGCCGCGGGCGCGGGGCGACGCGCAGGGCTTACGTCGAGGACAAATACGGTGTTTTCCATTCCCATGCTCTTTTTCATGGGAGCCGCAATGCATTATCCCGGATTGGTTGGACCGTCGGCCGCCCATGGCACTTTCTGGTTGATAACTCTCATTATTACTGCTGCGGTCGAGTATAACGCGTTGGTTGGAGCCCAGGGCGCTACCAAGAAACCCTTGGACTCCGTTTCCGGCGCCCTCTGGGTAGGTTTTTTGTTGACGGGAATCTTCTATTTGTTGGCGCTAGGTCTTTTAAGGTAATCGGTCAACGCAGATAAACGGCGAGATAGGGAATCTCGGTCTTAAGGAACGGGAAGGTGGGCATGATCTTGGTATTCCGCTTGGGTTTATACCCAGGGGGATATTCAGTGCGGAGAACTCGATATTCAATCAATTCCTTGGGTGAACCTTTGAGAGCGGGACCAATGGGTCCATCTTTTGACGGATCGCTATTGTGACAGGCGACACAGTTGGCAACGTAGACCGCCCTGCCTCTTTCCCATTCCGGATTTTGGCCCGACTGTTCTGATTTTTTGGAGCAGGCGGATACTACCAAAGCGAAAAAAATTGCCAGGCAAAAGCTCTTTGATGTTCTCATCGTTTTCATTGCATGCCTGACCCGGCAAGCGACTCTTTCGCTCTTCCTCCTACAAAAGCGACACGTTTTCCACGAAGAATTTGTTATATCGCACCGTCGGCGGGTGGATTCGCGAAAACAGACGGCGGGCAAATCCCTGCGTCAACAAAAGGTGTCAGCAAAGGAAATTTCGACGTTAGAGAAAGCCAGGCTTGTATGCTAGATTCTGTTTGGTGCGAAAGAGGGGAGTCGAACCCCTACGGGTGTTACCCCACAGGATCCTGAATCCTGCGCGTCTACCAGTTCCGCCACTTTCGCATCGGAATCCATACTCGTTGTCGTTTTGTCTTATCTAACTTGGGGTCGAAGGGTTGTCAAGATAGGAACAAACACCCGAAATAACATGAGCAGAATTCTCGTAGTTGAACCGCAGAAAATATTACAACAGGCGATTGTTTTGTTTTTTTTCCCGGATCACGAAGTCGAGCTGAACGAAAAGGTATCGGAAAACGAGACTCGGGTCGTGAAGGATTTTGATCTGGCGATCGTCGATGCCGCCGCACTACGCGAGGCGAACATGCTCGGTGCCCAATTGTCACGGACGGTGGAAGGTTGGAAGATCCCGACGATTTGGATCGACGACGCGGCAGGGTCGCGAGCGCCGGCCGGCAAGCAACTTGTGGTGCTCGGCAGACCCATGCAGAGGGACGCTTTGCAAGCAGCCGTGGCCAAGTGTCTGGGTACTTCTTCCTCTTCAAACCAAAATGGGACCACGAGCATCTCCGCGATAGACAGAACCGGCTTACTTGAAATAACCGCGGCGGAAGCGAGCGCCGCGGACGCGGTTCAGGCTATGGGCTCGCCCGTCATTGAGCTTGTGGATGTCGTC
>Ga0137358_10000853_pt1 | contig 15313 bp, 16 predicted proteins | sample Mad1_20_16metaG_FD_105551 | JGI IMG/M metagenome (GOLD analysis project Ga0137358, IMG submission 105551) | Vadose zone soil microbial communities from Angelo Coast Range Reserve, California, USA - Mad1_20_16 metaG | ecosystem: Environmental > Terrestrial > Soil > Vadose zone | place: USA... | reverse complement strand
TTCGCTAACGGTGCCGGTGCCGATGAGAGTCGTGGTGGGGGATTATCGGCACGGAAGACTGAAACTGAGACGGAGATCGAGATTGACGAGACGCGGGATCCGGGTGCATTCGTGCAATTCCGGGACGGCTTGACAGATTTCATGCAGGAACTAGCACAGCTCGTAGTGCGAGACGGAGAAGGCGCGACCAAGTTTGTGACGATCTCAGTCGAGGTGCGCATTTGAACGGACGCCGAATGATGCCCGTGATCATCCGATGCTCGCCCGATCTCATCATCTCTGACTTTTGCTATTGTTGTTGCGTAGGGTGCCTTGTCATACGAAGACGCGCACAAGATCGCATCGAGAATCTCAACGTCCGCACTCGTCAAAACGGCCCTTTACGGCGAAGACGCAAAGTACGATCATATGTGCCCTCCTTCTCTTGTTCTTCATGATGATTGATGATCGTCCCTCCCCCCCACCACCACCACAGTTGGGGTCGCGTATTAGCCGCGACCGGGTCTGTTCCCCTATCAGCACCTCTCGATCCCGCCCGCGTGAGCGTATCTTTCGTTCCTACCGATCGCTCCCCCATCCTACCTCTTCTCGTCAACGGCGAGCCAGAACAAGTGGATGAGGTGCGCGCCAAAGAGATCCTCGAAGCCGAGGATCTCGAAATTCGGGTCGATCTCGGCCTCGGCTCAGAATGCGCAAAGTACTGGACGTGAGACTTCAGCTATGTGAGTCCATTCTATTATTTGCTCGAATGCGGCGAATGCGCGTATTTTTTTGCTGATGTGTGTACGACATGTACAGGAGTACGTTAAAATCAATGGCGAGTATCGCACAAGAAGAAAAATAAAGGGCAACTTCTTTCCTCCCATAAAGCATAACCAGAGCACAGATGAAGGAACAGAGAATAGAGAAAAGAAAGGCCGCGGAATGGCGTGAATGTAAATAAGCAGTTCAGAGTAGAGTATAAAACTGATATCTTGAATATACCAGGTGTGAGTATTGTAGTTTTGAAGCGAGGCCTCAGCTTTTTCTCCTCGAACGACCTTGAACGTCCACAAGATTCCAAAGGCTCAGCCCAGCGAATCGAAGCGAGATCCTGTACGTTTTGTAGTAGCGACCTGCTCAGTTGTACGAGCACGCTCAAATTCGCGCTTGTGCGTCGCGAACGCCACCTGCTGCTGCGCCTCTCGCTCCCGTTTCGCCTCTTTCAAAGCTTCCCGCCTCTGCGCATTCTGGCGCTGTTTTTTGGTCTGTGGCTGTGACTGTGATGCCCCCGTCGTGGTAGTAGCTGTACCTGTTGGCCCTCCTGCACCCTCCAACGCAGCCTTGTTGGGTTCTGTGAAGACGGAAATATTTCAGTTTCAGACTTGGAAAGTACGGAGGAACTGACTGCGCCGGCTTCGGACAACGCCCCAACTACCATCTTCCTCGCCCGATGCATCTTCGTCAACCTGCACACCTTCATAATCCTCCCACGAAAATCCCTTCGCGGGCTTCTCGCCTGGTGGGGGACGTACAGGTACAATGCGAGATGATGCATCCTGAAGTAACGATGGAGATGCCTCCAGTGCACTCCTAAAAAAGTACAAAACGCGCACATATCAGATATGGGACGGCCGGAAGGGTAGTTGATAGTAGAAAATGAAAGAAACGCACTCATCAATATCAGACCGTAGCTCGTCCTCCGTCGTTCGCTCCGTCACAGGTGACGAGTTGCCGGTGACTGACGTGGTAATACCTGCATCGCTCGTCGTGACATCTGCAGCCGTTACCTCTGCCAGACCATCCTGCGGCTGCACAGGGGCCTTCTTCCTCCGAGCCTCGACGCGTGTCCAGCGTTCATCCAGCGCATCGTCCGCATCAACAGCTACAGATGCCGACGCCGAAGACTTCTTGCCCTTCCCTGCAGCTCCCTCCGTTGATGTCGCCAAGGACTGAGAAGCGCCCACAGCGGAGGTAGACAGATCTGAGGCCGCCGCCGCGGTCTTCTTCCCTTTTTTCTTTTTCGGTTTCTTCGTCGTCCCCACGGACACGTGCTGTTGCTGTTGCTGCACTTGTACTTGTTCCAATGGTGGCCATGATTGTTCTTGTACCTTATCACGTGCATCGTCCGCGGATGTGCCATCAAACCCACCAGGGACGACGTCCCGAGCCTGTGCATGCACACGCGCAGTAGCTGCCGGTGCTTCCCGCTCTCGCTGTTGCTGCTGGGGTGGTGGTTGTATTGGTGGTTGCCGCTGTCGTTCTCGCGTCTTTGGAGCGGACAATGATCCAGGGACGACGGGCGCATCAAGTATATCTAGATTCTTGAGCGTCGCGTCACCCGGGAGCTGTAGTTTCCGCCCACGCTTTTTCTGTCCGTGGAGCGTAGAAGAGGCTTTGGACGCGCCCACATTCACGTCCGAGAACACGTCCTCATCGACAGAGTGTGCGGCGGGCCGGAAGTAGTGTACGTAGCCGTAACCAAGGGCGCCCGCTACGGCGGCGGCTGCAACGATGGGTTCGGTGGGGATGGTGCTTGTAGCGGAGCCCATACTGTTAAGAAGACGAAAAGACGTTTTTGGTCGGTTGAGGGAGAGAACGAAGATGGGAGGGAGAGAGGGAAATGAGAACGCGGATGGGAATCAAAGCCAAGTCGAGTGGACCACGTCAATCGGTTGCGGAAATTGCCGAATATGGCTTACTCGCCGCTTGATGAAACTGGCATGTTAACGCCTACGTGCTCAGCCGTAGTGGGTAAAAGACCAATGTATTTGCGGCCAATCTGTATGCCATTAGGTACACGGATACACATATGCCAGTGTAAAAAGGGAAAGTGTCTGTCCAGAAGTAGTTCGACACGGTCATTCACAGTATCACTTGGGACACATGTATGACGGTCAGCTGTATAAGTATTAGAAGGGTAGGTCGGCACATTTAACAAACCATCCTTCTCTCTCAGACACTCTTTGTGCTCAGGCTGTCGTTTTCTCATTCTTGCGTTACCAGACCTAGACCCAAACTGGTAACGCGTCATTGTTCGATGAGGACGTCTAGGGCCTCAGCACGCCATTCTGGACATAATCGCTGTGAATGGCGTCCAGAATGGCATGTTGGTCAACATGCTCATCTATTCCTACTTGGAATCGCGACGGCTTGCATTTCTGAAGGTGGTAGACTCTGCATCACAATTTTGCATAATCATGGCCAACAATACTGATATTACTAAAGTTTCAGCCGTCTTACTTCCACTATAGTTATGGCACTGCCCCTGTCAAGTGGTGGAGTCACCACCCAAATGTCCTTCGATCTCAAAATGGTCGTCCGTATCCACATCCTGCTCCTGGGCCATAATCATCGTCTGTAAGCAGAAGTGAGACGTCCGGTAAGATGTGATATCTTAGCGGACCCCACTCCTACCCACGACTGGAGTGTGGCAATTCAAAAACGTGAACAGCACTCCAACACAGGCAGCAGCATGAAAAGAGGAGGTCCAACGTTGAAGCGCAGTGGATGTGGCCGATGAACCTTTTAGTGGACCGACGAGATGGGAATCATGGGATATTACACATAAAGAAATGCATCCAGTCGTCTTCACCGAAGATGACTGGATGCGATTCATTATCTGTAATACTAAAAGCCACGCGTGAACGTCGTCAGGCTGCCAAAGAGGAATTGTCGACTGGTAAGATCAGGGCGTGGGCACGACTTGAAGAGGTTTCAGATCATCAAAGCACCGAGCTTTGATGATTATGTACAGTACTAGTATCCAGTATATGAACATGAAGGTTCACTTTTTCAATTGAAGATTTGTAGATTCATGTGATGTGTGCGGTTGACTGTGATGTTTGCTGTGAAGTCATAGCTTGAACACAGTGGACAAGAGTGGTTGAGCGGACGTTGCTTATCCGCTCCTGCCCGTTGCATGAGATCGGGACATGTCTGTTATGCAGGCCACCGTGCGTCGCTGCGACCTTCTACAACCAGCTTGGGTGAAGCAGTAGTACAGGCCTTCGGTGCTGTAGGTAAGCGAGGGTAGGAGTATCACCCTGAGCCAACGGAGAGACGGCAAGGTGACAGGAGAGGACGAAGAGCGAGGTGTTGGCAGGGACTTTCTGGAACCTGTGACAGCGAAGATGCTATTTGTAGTATTGAGTTTGAGGAGATCAACCTCAACATGCACCGTAAGTACGAGAGCTGAGAAAGCCGACGATGGCCAACCAACTGCTGTATATAAACCAAAATGTCTGCGATTCAGGAAATGAGGCTGAAGCAAAAGAAATGACCAGCTTCGTGCAGTTATCATGGAAACTTGCATTTTAATATCGGGTGGTATCGGTGGTGGTATCGGGTTTCAAATTACAAAAATAGACACATCTTACTCAAAGAATAGCTTATCATATACGAAAAAAATAATCCTAGCCCACCTAATATGCTGCTACGTCGTCTCCAGACTCCAGCTCGAGTGTGCCCGACGAGAACCGAATATCATCCGACGCAAGATGCGTACTTCCTACACCCAGATGCAGGGTCCCACCAGCCCTTGCACTCCTCTCCAACAAATCATCCCATTTATCCTCCTTCTCCTGCGACGTCCACGCCTGGCCCCGCTCGCTCCCAAGTTCACGGAAGGTAAATTGCCCTGCGGCCGAACCGTCCGCATTTGACTCCGCCGAGGCTGGTGGACGCAGAGTCGAGTCGCTGCCATGCGAACCGCGATTTTGTCCAGACGATACTGGCGACAAGATGGGATCGAAGCGTCTATGCTTGCGCGTCGTACTGCGTGCTTCACTACCAGCACGGCGCAACAGTGCCCCACTGACTTCTCCGGTAGGGGGTGGCTCAATCCTGGGAAGTGATCTGGTTGGCGCATGGCGCCGTTGGTGGCGTGCCAGCGAAGGGCGACGTAGCACAAAGTTATTCACAACATCCGAGATGGAGAACGGCGGGATTTCCGGCGAGCTGCGTTTCCTATTCCGCGTGGACGTTGGAATCGACCTCTGCGGTCCACCAGACGAGGTACCATGCGCCGATGGCGGAGAACCGTTCTTGTTGCGCAGGCGATTTTGCAGACTCGAACTCCGCCCCAGTGCGCGTGTGGGAACTGGTGGTGGTGGAGAGGTGCCGACGACTGAGGAAAACGAGGAGTGCGACGAATGAGAGCGGAAGAAGTGAATAGATGTGGTGGGCTCGGAAGATTGTGGTGACGACGATAAACTCGGACGACGCGCGTGCGAGATCGAATCATTGCCCTGCAATGAGGGGGTCTCCTTGGGCAGATCAGCAGCAGCGGACGAATGGCCGTCACTCTGGGGCGATATGTCGCTTGAGTCAATAGCGTGGCCCATTCCGCCATTGCCGTCGTCACCGCCGCGGCTGGTATCTGTACCTCCCTCTCTACTCGTGCTTTCCGAGGACACCTTCCCCTCGAGTGCTGTATTCAGTAGCGAGGGCAGGTCATTCGGTATCGTGGGTACTGGCGGTGGTGGGGCACTAGCCGTCTGAAAGCGCTCACGCAGGCCGCCGGTGCTGATACGCTTTACGAGTCTCCAGAGCCTGATACCCGTGCCTGTGTCGCCCTTCTCTTGCACTTTTTCCTTGCCTTTACTCTGTGTAAGGATATTTGCCGAGTTCGGCACCGATTCGGCTGGTAGAGGGAGATCCGAACGATCGCCCGAAACACCTTCAGGGCCGCTACGGCTAAAGGAAGCGTTCAATGACAGTCCAAGGGCCTTAGATTGGCGTTTCGCCTTGTGTTGGCTCAGATCGCCGCCGTTGATATTGCCTCGGAGATGACCGGTTTGCGTGCCTTCACCACCGCGCCCGTGTTCCGAGCTCGCCTCCGCACTGTTGACAGCAGCCTGGCCGTGTCGAAGAGGCGCGGATATCTTCCTTGTGAGCGATTTGGCCGGCCGGTTTGCACTCATAGAAACCGAATGATCCCCAGAAGTTGGGAAGCGTGGGCTATGTAAAATACCATAACCAGGCGCATCTTGAGCGCTGTCCACTAGGATGAAGCTATCCATTGAGTTTCCAGGTCGGGTATCGCTTGGCGCACTCTTGATGTTTGTATGTGGATTTTGTTCCAACGTGGCGTGTTGGAATGCATCAAGCAACGAGGCGCTTACCGGGATGATCGGCAATACGGTATCGGCGCTTGCAGTCGCAGCGAGGACCTCTCGACGGATGTCCTGTTCTTTGTACGCTTGTGCGATGGCACCAGCAGGGGTCAGCCTGCCTGAACCAAAAGTCGGTGTAGAAGCGGGAGCCGCTGCTCGGCTTCTGATCAAGCTTTGGAGAGGATTGGAGCGCTGACTGCGCGATGGACCAGAGGCCGGAGGCTGGTGGGTGGATCGCAACGGAGATGAGATTGACGTGTCATTCCGAAGCGAACCCGACATGACCGTACGATGCTGCCCAGAGGTGGATTTTTTTCTGAGGACCCTTGGCCGCTGTTGTAACGATGGTGGAGGCGAGACAAGGGGATGTTCAGGCTCAGATGACTCTGACCTTGACATTGTTGACGAAACGAGTCTGGGTCTAGGTTGAGCCTGGACCCTGGCCTTGCTTGGCCATGCGTCACTGGAGTTAAGCGGGGCGCGCGGGAGAGCATGAGGCTCAGGGTCTGTGTCTGATGCAATGGAAAGGGCAGATACGACACTTGGAGCGGCAGGCTTGCTGAGTAAACGTTTGACGTCCAGGCGAGAGGCATGAAGCGGGCTAGCTGAGTGCTCAGAGATACCGCTGTCAGAGAGGTAGCCAGGTAGAGAGAGGTTGGGTGAGCTAGAGGACGGATGTCGTACTCCTCGGAGCGAAGTGCGTCCTTTGTGCGCCGAAGAGACACCGAGAGTGTCATGTGAGCGGGGAGCTACACCAGAATCGGAGACGGAGCCGTTCTCCAACATCAGTTTCGGGCGCGAAGAAGAAGACGCGGAAGGGAGAGACGAATTGGGATGGGGCTGCTGTAGTCCGATTCTAGGGTGGAGCAGAGCATATGACCCATCAGGGACGCGAGAAGCACGATCGGAGTGTCCAGTAGTGCGCGAAGAAGTGGACGCTTGCAATGGCTCTGATGAGGATTGTAAATCTTTAATCGCTGAGCAAAGGAGACATGTTAATAGGGTTGCAATGGACATTAAATGGTTTTCATACTATTTACTCGCGGATGTAGCGGGGTGGTACGGGATGGGGAAGGTGAGCCTGATCTGGCAGCGGAGGATGGTAGGGTAGTCTGGGAGGGGGTTTCGTCGGGTGTGGAGGCAGAGGGTAATGAATGAGAAGGTGAGGTGATGTGGGATCGCGACGAAGACTTTTGAGATCCGGATGGGCGACGGGAGCGGCTAGTTGTTGAAGACGAACGCTTGAGGCGATGCTCGAAAAGTTCCTGTTGTGATGATGCAAAGAAGGCCATGTGCAAAAAGTAGGATTTCTGTGAATAATGTGTTTAGCGAACGGAGAGGCTTAGTGCAAGAGGGGTTGGCGAACATATTGCAAGAAGAAAAGGAGATCGTGTCTAGACGGCAATTAAGTGAAAGATCCAAGGGGGACAGCCTGTGGATGTAGTGAGATGAAGATCGGATGGTGTCACAAGCGTCGGGCACACACATATATCTACAAAATGGCAAGTTGGGATAGGACAAGGCTCAGCCGAGGACGCCTGCAGAAATTAGTAGAAGCTCGCGGGAGTCGTCCGGGGTAGTAGTGAAGAAAGCTCGGGGGGCACACAGTGCGATGCTGGTCGGAAGGAAAGAGCGGAAGGGGGAAAAGAGCGAAAACGAAAAAGGAGAGTTGTGAGGACACGTGGAGAGCGCTTCGGGAGGAATGCAGAGAGTCGCTCCTCCTGCTCGACACACCCCGGCCACGAAAGAAGCCAAAATGCGCTGCCCTCGGGATCTCTCTACGGCGCCCCGGCCCGGCAGGTCTCGATGGCAACGAATTGCCGATCAGTCACGTTACAGGCACGTTACAGGCACGCTCGCCTCTCTTCATGCATCGTCACATCGACCTCGTTCTCGTCTTCAGAGCTGCCTCGACCCCTCCACAGCCCCATTTCTCAAAGCAGAGGGCCAGGCAGGATGTTCAGCGCGCCGAAGACCAGTATACTCGCCTCCTCTCCACCCTCCGCAACGCCGGTCTCTATGCCGTCGGCAGACGAGGCGAGCATCAGGGTCAACTGATCGTCCTCGTCTCCTGCTCGGGTCACCAACTCCACGAGCTCTTGCAACGTGAACGGCAAGATACTTGTCTCCCGCATATTTTATTCCTCCCTCTCAACCTGTCATCTCTACAGCCGTTCAGACGTCCTGCACGGCCTCTCCACCTGTGCTCAGGATATCGATCCGAGCGCCATCACCGCCGCCGAACGCCTTCGCCTCGTGCACACTTATGTTACAGCCACACACTCGGACGGAGGCCTTGACATCCACCCAGAAAACGATGTTTGGTCTCGCGTAGACTCCATCATGGCCCTTCACGACTCTGAATTTAACGATCGTTGGATGCACTCCGTCACAAAGACAGTCGATATTGGCCGTGACCCGGCCCAACTTGATTTCATTCGTAGTCAGGTACGTGCTTCCATCCTAAACCACGTGATGTCCCTCACGCCTGCAGTTCGGAGATGCGGTCGCTTTCTATTTCGCTTTCCTCGCTTCCTACACTCATAACCTTGTCTTTATCTCCACCGCTGGCCTCCTAATTCACTACTTTTACCATGCCTATTCAATCCTTTACTCCTTCCTTCTCTTCCTGTGGTCTGTCGTTTTTGTTGAATACTGGCGTATCCGCGAGCGCCTTATTGCTGCCTCGTGGGGCTCGCTAGGCTCAGTTCGCGTCGAAAAAAATCGCCCGAGATACACTGAGGGCGATCGTTGGTGGAAACGCGAACTCAAGGTCCTTTGTAGCGTTCCCATCATTCTTCTCTTTGCGAGCGTCCTGGCTGTCCTCCTCACCGCCATCTTCATATTCGAGGCTTTCATCACCTCCCTTTACACCGGTCCTGGCCACCAATACATCGTAAGACTGTTGTTTTATAGGCATCCCATCATACCTTACTTATCTATTTCTTCAGTCATTCGTCCCAACGATTATTATCTCTGCAATTGTTCCCCGCTTCCTTGCAATCTATCAAACACGCGCACAAAAACTGACTCAATGGGAAAATCACAAGCACCAGTCGTCTTTTGATACCTCGCTTTCCATAAAGTCGTTTGCCCTCTCTTCCGTCGTCGCATACCTCGGCCTCGCCCTTTCCGCTTTTATCTACATTCCCTTTGGCGAGACTGTCATGAACGCTGTTCAACAGTCTATCACCACCTATACTTCCCCCTCCCCTACTCCCTCTCCTGGGCATCATACAACCAAAAAGAATGGCCTTGCATTTTTTGTGTCTGACACGGGAGCAGCACGCAACAAGCTTGATCCTTCGCGTCTCAAGAATCAGATGTATGCATACGTGGTCACGGACCAAGTGACGGGCTTTTTCTTCGAAAACGGCCTTCCCTTCCTCACGCGCGCATATGCCTCTATCCGCTCGGGTAAACGTCGACCTTTGTTGTCCGGTGCAAGCGCGGGTAATTCGAAGAAGAAGCGTGTCGGGTTCGAGGACGATACCAATGGGGCCGCGCGCGTTGAACGCGAATTCCTCGAGCGTGTACGGAGGGAGGTATCCCTTCCTCAATATACGCTATTTGAGGACCTCAACGAGATGGTCGATCAGTTTGGCTACATCGCCCTCTGGTCGGCTATCTGGCCCCTTGCACCCTGTGAGCCATCCACGCCCTTCTGTCCGATAGCTGACTGATGCTAAGGCCTTCCCTCAGTAATCTCCCTCTTCAATAACCTGATTGAGTTTCCCTCTGATGCCTTCAAAATCGTCACGCACTACCGCCGCCCCCTACCCCAGCGAACCGACACGATCGGCCCATGGCTAGACTGTCTCTCCTTCCTCGCCTGGCTCTCAGCCCTGACCAACTCGGCCCTCGTATACCTTTTCCGCCCCCAAAGAACAGCAACGACAAGAACATCTGCAGCGGCGGTGGCAGTACCGGCAGCAGGACATGTAGAGATCCAAAAAGTGACTATGCAAGAAGTCCTAGCACGTACGCTGTTCGTTGCGCTTGCTGCTAGCCACGGGTTCATAATTTTGCGAGCGGTGGTGCGACATGTGTTGGAGCGCTTCCTGTGGTATGAGAGTGTGGAGAAGAAGCGTTTGGATAAAGCGGCGCGTGAAATCAAGGAACAGTATGTTCAGAGCGTTCAACGACGTGGTGGTCCTGCGCTCGGCGAGGGCGAGACTGCGGCCAGCGGGGAAGTAACGACAACGACAGTAGAAACGCCGTCTGGAGACGAGTTTTGGCAATTCGATGAAGGTCTGGACGAGATCCGGAAGGGTATCAAGGATTCGTGATTCATGATACTGTATGTTTTGATGGACGTTGATGTGTGATCCAGCTATGCTGATCGTCTTTTCTCTCCCTGGTTTTGACTATGTGGCTTGATGAGAGACTCCACCTGCTGCATTGTATCTCACGTATTATACGATTGTTTGGACTGTTTGCATATTCACGTTGTACATATTCATATTACTTCTGTTTGTGATTAACAATAGATGGCCGATTCGATGATCTGGGGTATGTTGTATGGTGCATGCCTCACGCGAGCACTATTTATCTCCATGAGGTACTTTGGACAGGACAAAGAGTGAAAAAAAAAAACACAAGAAAAGAAAAAGGAATAAGAACGACGACGACGACAAAAAAGGCATAACATAGTAGGGACTCGGACTCGGACTTGAGGTAGCTGGAACTGCCCGCCACCGCTCGTCCGCTCGTCCGATAGAGACAAGGTAAGCCCACGCGCCAAAAGGATCATTCAAAAGACCCCGCCGCTATGCCTTTCTGCACCTGCATTGCACTGCACTCTTTCATAAATTCTCAAACCAACCAAATTATTGGAGAGGCGAAAATCTGCGGCTCTCCCCACCCACACCCATGATCACGCGCCGACACTAGGCTCGCCCACGCGCATCTGCGCAAACTGTCCCGGCAACGTCGTCGTCGTCGTCGTCGCAGCAGCAGCAGCAGCCGTCGCATCCCAAGGTGCACGACCTCCCATCCCAGTACCTCCAGGTCCAGCGCTGACTGAACCAACCATTTCTCCATTACTCGACCCATACGGATTCGGCAACGAGCTCTGGCGTTGAAGACCCTGCGTCATGATATGGCCAGGTACAGCGGCACCTGAGCTTGAGAAGAAAGACGTGGCCTGCTGCTGTTGTCCTTCTGCTTCTCTCGGTTGTGCCGCCGCTGCGGTAGTGGGCGAAGAGCGCGCGTCCGTGATGCCTGGAACGGAGATAAAGTATACAGAGCCAGTCGGATCCGGACCACCCTGAGCGTAATATTGTGCCCACGCCTGCACATTCGGGTCCGGATACGTCGCATTCGGGTCGAACACAAACGGCGGGCCCGTCATCGTCTGCTGCTGCTTTTGTGCCTGTGCCTGTGGTTGTGGTTGTACTGGGGCATGCGCTTCAACGGGCGAGTGTGACGCCTGCGCTTGAGCTGGAAGTTGTTGTTGCTGCACCACACTCTGCGTCTGTACTTGAGGCTGTGTTTGAGCGGGGAGCTGAGACTGGATCTGGGGCTGCTGTGGGGAGTGCTGCGACTGTGGGTGTGACGGCAGTTGGACTTGGGGCTGCTGCTGGGTCTGGGGCTGACCGGGAGTTTGAGTCTGTTCCGGCTGAGGGGGAGCTTCTCCTTGTTGGGGCCGTGCCTGGGGATAGTACGATGGGCTGGGTCCAGAATTGTCCTGCCCTGGATAAGGCGGCTGCGCGTACGCCGTCTGGGGCGGGGGTTGTGGGCCCTGTTGAGCTTGTTGCTGAGACAGAGGCTGTGCTTGGGGTCGAGGCTGCGATTGGAATTGCCCTGCCGCATAAGAGGCACTGCGACCTAGATTGCGTGGGTCGGGACGCGGCTGTGTATACGTGGCATTTGGGAACACGCCATATCCCGTCTGGTCGTATACGCTTGGGTTCCACGCAAAGGCTTGCGACTGGTCGGCAGGCCGACCATAACCAGGGGGTTGCTGTCCGGGAACACGCGACTCAGGGCGTGGGTACGCAGATTGCGGTTGTGGGAACGTCTGACGTTGTTGTTCATAGACTGGTCAAAAGTTCCAACATCAGCGGATTGAGACGAAGAGAGAGAAAGGACCACTACATTCACTATGACGTGCGAGGCTCTCTTCCATCATCCGGTCAAATATTGTGCGTGCTTTGACAAAGCTCTCATTCATCGACACTAGGTCAGCTACAGACAGGGAATCGAAATCGTTAGTTCTGTAACGACCTCATGTTTTACATAAGGATAGCATACCGCGCTTCTGGCTGTACTTATCAATTAACTTCACGATCTTCGGGCGAAGGCTCATGCAAGAGCGATAAAGTTCTTGGATCTCCTCGTTATCGGCAAGATTATCTTTTGCCGGGTCCAGTGTGCGCAGCATCGTCAACAACTGATCAACGTTGGCCGCCTGTGAGAAGACAGCGGCTTCCTGCTGCGCTTCGGCTGCCAGCTCGGTTGGTGTGGGTTCTGGAAGAGGTTCCTAAATACCATCAGAACAAGAGCAAAGGCAGGGGTAGAGATTGGCGTGCAAACGTACAACATAGTTAACTGGGAAAATTCCCGTGCGGCCCCTGAGCTGTCCTCGCCACCAGTCTTTGTATTCCCGGTTTACGACCTTGATTATATCTCCTTTCTCAAATGCCAACTCGTTCGGCTCCGTGGGCTCAAATGAATGAAGGGCACGCACACGCGTCGCACCGTAGACTTCCGCATTAGATGATGTTGGTGACGTTGGTGCTGCCGAAGTGGATTGCGGAGATGATTCAACGGGAGGCGGTGCAGTAGTTGCAGTAGTCTGTGTTTGAATATGCGTCTCTGTAGGTGGGGCGTAGCCGGTAGAGTGCGCATGCTGGTGATACGCTGGCGTGGGAGCGGGAGCGGAAGAAGGCGGAGGCGGAGGCGCAGCAGCCGGCTGGGCTGTGTTTACTTGTGAGCCCGAGCCGCCTGCGCCACTTGATGACGCAAGGGAGTATTCGTTCCAGTTCTTGCGGCCACCCTTGTCCTGCACAGAGAGCTCGAGGACACGCTGTAGCTCTTCCTCCTCGCGTCTGCGCGCCTCGTCGTCGTCATGAGGCGGAGGCTCATTGGAAGGCTCAAATTTATAATCTATCGAAAGCTAGATGAGCACAGAGCAGGGCGAGGAAAAGCACTGATCTACTCTTTGCCTTGAGGCTCTCATAGCATTCTTCCATGATGCCAAGAGTTGGGTCGCTCTCAAAGTCCTCGGTCCACATAGCGATGAGCATCAAAACTCGATTCCTGACTTTGTCATGAGTGGTCTGTACGATGAAGCGGGGGTCTGTCAAAGGCATTGCAAGAAGGAAGAAATAGCAAGAGTGCGTACGCGATCTGTGATCAATCTCTCCAGAGCCTGAGTGAAAGCTCTCGACGCAATTTCACTGTGGAGCTCCTTGCTACAGTTCTTGGAAAGCGACTCTGTGAGCGTGAGCGAGTATAGTTGTACATTCGGGTTCCGGTGTGCAAGGCGTTTGAGGATAGCCGCGATGACGTTCCGTGCCCTAGCGAATGTGTGAGCACATATTGGTGAACAGAGGTGGCGAGAGACTGACCCCTGCTCGCCCTCATCCTGTACTTTATCGCACAAGTTTAGGATGGTCTCCCAGTTCTCACTAGTCAAAGTCTCATCTGTCGCTTTTTCTTTGGTGGCGGAAGGGATGAAGGGCGTAAACGTCAGGAGGAAGGATATGGCATCTATGCGACTTACCAACGATATCATCGTATGGATTGGTTGGCGTGGACTTGAACATAGAGTGGTGTATCTGGAAGGATGACGACTTGTGAAATAAGAGGTTGTGGTTGAAGAAGTTTGCGTCGGTGCTGCGGAGAGCGGTGGAGAGCGGGGAAAGGCTGCTCGCTCCGGATCAGGCAAGCGGCGAGATGACTCTGCGTATAATATCTCTCGTTCGCCAAACCTCATAACCAAGACCTTTGGGCCTTTGAACCCGCCTCTCAATCCCCATCAAGCTGCTCCCCATCTCCGACACTCTCGATGAATTCTCAACTCGCCAAATTCCACTCACATCAACCCCATTCAGTTTCGGCAGCCTGATATCTCCCCGGGCGACGCCACCGCGGTTGCGCGTGCTGTGCGTGCTGCGCATACTGCCCACTGTTCTCCAGGATTAGAGAACTGAAAAGAAAAAAGGATGGCGAATGCCCGCCCTCTCCTGCCACGCTCACGCTGGTATATTGATGTGATGATGGTGCCCCTATCTGTGAATAAGACACCACACCACATGTTTAAGTCGCAAGGCACTCGTTATTAGAAAGGTGTCTTCCCGCGCAGGAAGATAACGTCCCATATTTTCTCCACGGAAATGAGGGTGATGATGAACTTTAAGATCAGAGTGAACTCGGTACACGTACAGAGAATCCGGTCCGGTGTCGGAGGTGGGCGATAATCGATATCTACTCTGCTCTCTCCAGCCACTACACAACTCCCCATTCAATGGCAAAGGGTACGTCACACTCTTCTCTTCCCTCTCGCCTCCTCCCAATCAATCACACAAACAGTTCCACGCAACTTCCGCCTGCTAGAAGAACTCGAAAAGGGCGAAAAGGGCATCGGCGATGGATCGTGCTCTTATGGCCTCGAGGATGGCGAGGATATCCTCATGTCCAACTGGAACGGCACCATCATTGGTCCAGGCCACGTACGTCCCCTTCCTTCTCCCTACTCTCCCCACTCTATAAAAACCAATAAAAATGAATAAAAATAAAAACACCCTATTCTCTCGATCTGCGCATATACGCACGCACACGCACACCACACCCACGCGTGGCACACCTGCTCCCATAAATGCATACGTATGCACGCACATACGCATGCATGCACATACACGCACGACGCACGCACGCACTTTGCCACTCCGAATAATAATAATACTCACACAGACGGTACACGAGAACCGGATCTACTCGCTCAAGATACACTGTGGCGACCAATATCCCGATGTACCACCCACGATCCAATTCGTCTCTCGCGTCAACCTCCCCTTCGTCTCTCAAACCGACGGTAAAGTAGACAAGACCAAGCTACCCGTTCTCGCCAATTGGCACCGCAACCATAGTATCGAGACCGTCCTCGTCGAGATCCGTCGGTCCGCCCCCCCCCCTCCCCCATATCCGCTTTTTGCTCATCCCCTTACTTTTTTTTTAGAGAGCTGGCATCGTTTAGCAATCGCAAGCTCCCG
>Ga0137358_10000851_pt1 | contig 15320 bp, 14 predicted proteins | sample Mad1_20_16metaG_FD_105551 | JGI IMG/M metagenome (GOLD analysis project Ga0137358, IMG submission 105551) | Vadose zone soil microbial communities from Angelo Coast Range Reserve, California, USA - Mad1_20_16 metaG | ecosystem: Environmental > Terrestrial > Soil > Vadose zone | place: USA... | reverse complement strand
TAGAGACGGAACTTTTCAATAGCGGTAATATCGGCGTCGCGGCCAAGTTTGCGGTCCCGACGGTGTGCAATGGTAAAGTGTACGTTGGCACAGCAAATTCGGTTGATTTGGGTTCTGGCCGGTCGGGTTCCCTAATACACAATCAGTCTTCCGACCCTGGGCGGAGGCTGGCATGTGGTAGGGGCCGGAGATTTCAACCAAGACGGACAAGCGGATCTGGTCTGGGAAAATAGTGTCACCGGCCAACGCGAGATCTGGCTGATGAACAACGGAGCGCCGACTACCGCTATCAATCTGGGGAGAGTGGGCGCAAACTGGCACATTGCTGGGGTGGGCGATTTTATGGGTACAGGTCAAGCCAGTTTGGTTTGGGAAAACAGCCTGAACGGAAAACGCCTCATTTGGGTATTTCAAAACGGGCAACCCACTTCCACAACCGATCTGCCTACCGTCTCCACGGAGTGGAATATCGAGGATCACTAGCAACGCTGCGCGAATAGCAAATAGCAGATAGCAGACACACGCTGGAGGCGTAGGCAGACCTCCATTGCTGCGAATGTTCAGCTGTTAAGGGTCGTTGTGCCAGCTAATGCGAGACTGCCTTAGAAAGCTCACTGCCCTAAACCGCTGCTCCGGACGGATCGAAAAGGTGCGCGTCCTTCGGTGCAAAGCAGAAACCAACGGAATCCGTGTGTCGAAGATCGTTGAAGCCGCGGAGAGTAATGGAAAGACGGTGGTTTCCGCAGGTCAGGCCATGAACCAAAGTGGAATCGCCCAAGCTCTCGACCACTTCGATCGTCAAAAGTCCGTTTGCCTCGGGTTTTGGCACAACTCTGAGATGCTCGGGCCGAACTCCAAGGGTCAACTCAGTTCCGGGTGCGAGCCGAGACTCGTGGCGAGCAGGAATGGTAACCGGCCCGTCGAAAAAATCAGCGCTTTCGATCGTGACGCTGCCCGGCTCAGAGGCTACGACTTTCACCTTCAAAAAATTCATTTTCGGCGACCCGATGAATCCGGCGACAAACAAATTGGCTGGTGACTGGTAGAGGTCCATCGGTCGCCCGATCTGCTCGATCTGACCGTCGTTGATAAGAATAATTTTTTCGGCCAGCGTCATGGCCTCGACCTGATCATGGGTGACGTAGACCATCGTGGTTTGGAGACTGCTATGGAGTTTTGAGATCTCGATCCGCATTTGCACCCGGAGTTCTGCATCCAGGTTTGAAAGCGGTTCGTCAAAGAGGAAAACCTCCGGCTCCCGTACGATCGCCCGACCAATGGCGACTCGCTGGCGTTGGCCGCCGGATAGCTCCTTGGGACGCCGCTTGAGGTAAGGAGTGAGTCGAAGGATCTCCGCGGCCCGATTTACCCGTTCACGGATCTCCTGTTTCGGGCGGCTGGCCATGCGCAGCCCAAAACCCATATTCTCCTCGACCGACATATGAGGATAGAGTGCGTAGGTCTGAAACACCATCGCTACGCCGCGCTTGGCGGGCTCAACACCGTTGACGTTTTCGCCCCCAATCCAGACTTCCCCTTCGGTGACCTCTTCCAGGCCGGCAATAATGCGCAACAGGGTAGATTTGCCGCACCCCGAGGGCCCGACAAAGACCACAAACTCACCATCATCGATGTCCAGGCTGACTCCATGGATTACTTCGGTCTTGCCGAACCGTTTAACGATGTTCCTAAGATTTAAGCCGGCCATAGGGGAAAACTTCACCTACCAGAGACAATTTCCTGACGCAAGGGATGAAAACATTAGCGATTTTTTGAAACTTCCACTCCTTTCGGGGGTTTGGCAGATGAGGTTTGACGTGGAACTCAGGCTTTCTGTGGCGACAACGGTCCTTTAGATCGTCTCGCCGGAGACCGACTGGGGAAAACGAGAATCTCAATTCAATTGGCGGCGCCTGAATTTGGTTTCCTGGCGAGGGCCGATTGACCGCTCCGGTGACACCGGAGCTAACAACCTGATATACGATAAATCCCTATTAGCTCCTACCTTATTGATATGAAGAAATTCATTCTCTTGCTGACGGCCGTTTTTGGTCTCGGCGTTGTTGCTCAAGCTGCTGATCCTAGCCCTTCGGCCTCTGCTGCAGCCTCCGGCGCTCCGAAGAAGCATCATCATCACCACAAAGCTTCCTCGACGACTTCCCCAAGTAGCAAACCTGCTGCTTCGCCGAAAGCCTCTGCTTCTCCGAAGCCTTAGTCGGTTGCTTCCGGAGGGATCCTTCGAGATCGTTTCGGATAACGCAAGACCCGCGGCTTGATGGCTGCGGGTCTTTTTTTGTGGGATGATTTGATTCCGTCGGCTACTACTTAAAATAGAGAAATTTATTGCCAACGTCGATTATTCCGTTGCGCTCGAAGAAGAAGTCGGCTCCCAGCAATCCACCAAACGGATAGGTCAGATCCTCCGGCCCCTCGGGTAAGGCCGTCACACCGACGACGACCGATCCAAGATTGTATTTTCCAATGTCGAGCTGCTTAGCGATAGCAACCGAAACTGGTCGCTCTTTGGAGTGAATACCTTTGGCGTTTGCGGTTGTACCCACTAATGTGATTCCGCTCTGGGCCGCTACTTTGGCCGGAATCAGAGTGGCAAAACCACCGGTATCGACGACAAAACTGTAACGCTGGTCTCCAATATGCCCTTCGACTTCCAATGCACCGGAATTGGTGATTCGCAGTGGAACCCGGCGCAAGCGATGAGCGGCCAAGCGCCGGAGCAGGTCACCAGAATTTGCGCTGGCGCTCTGTAGATAGATCCGGCGTTGCGCGCAATCGATCACGGCACGATACCGCTCCAAAATATCGAGTCCGAGAATTCCATCCATTTGAACCTTATCTCCCGAATCTCGAAACCGGGCCGAAAACGCCCGCAGGTCAATCAGCGCGACTGGTCCGGCCCCAAGATCTTCGTTCCCGACCTGGAGGTTGCCGATATGCGCCACCGGGACTGCGCGGTCATTGACCTCGATTTGCCGTGGCAATTCGACGACTTTGGCCTCCCCAGACATACCAAATACGTTAGCCCGGTTAGAATCCACGATCGTCAACGCAGCGCCAGTATCGACGGCGAACCAGCCAGGCCGTTGATTGACTCGAACCGGAACAAACAGATGGTTGCCGGTGGTCCGGGTCAAAGAAACTCCGGCCGGAATCTCGCTCGCTTGACCGCTGAGCAAAGTTAATCCCAGCAATAAAGTTGCCCACCTGAGGGCCTTGCGCTTAAAAGTATAGAATCGCTGCATGTCCAATTTCGATGTGAGGAAGAAAACACGATCCGGCAAAATTGCACTGTTCCTTTTTCTGGAAGTGGCGGTGCAGGTCGGAATGGCGCCATTGCTTCGGGCTCAAGAGGCAAAAGGATGGGGATCGATTTGGCAGCAGAGGATGACCATCGGCCAAGCCCAGCTCGATGAGGCTTATAAACTGGCCGAGTCAGGGAAATCTTCCCAAGCACTTGCTCAAATCGACTCCGTTATCGCAGCGAACCCGCGAAATTGGCGGGCTCATTTTCTTAAGGCGGCCGTTTTGACTTTAATCAAACGGCAGAATGATGCCGTGCAGCAGATTGATATAAGCATCGATTTAGCAAAAAAGGCCAGAGTGTCTGCTGATCTGCTAGCGCAAATGTACGAGAGCAAATCGCGAACTTGCGCTGACATTGGGCGTTACGAGGACGCTAAGCGTTCCCTCGAAGCAGCGTACCATTTGCAGCCCAGCGATCCGACTACATTGAATGATCTCGCCTGGCTCTTGGCAACGTCGCCCAATGGACGCCTGCGCAATGGACGACGAGCGGTGAGTTTCGCCCAGAAATCGTGCGCTCTAACCAATTGGAATAACGCCTATTCGATCGACACTTTGGCTGCCGCGTATGCAGCCGCCGGCGATTTCCCGCAGGCAATCAAGTTCCAGCAACGAGCGATTGACGCACTCGATCCCAAGGATCGGGCAGTGCAGCTGCCCGGCATGAAGAGCCGGCTCGAGCTTTATTCGAGCCGCCGTGCGTACGTCTCGTCCTGAGAAGATAGCCGATAGCCGATAGCCAATAGCCGATAATTGAGGCAAGGCTGGACATTTCTAGCAACATATTTATATATTGTTGTATGGCTAAGTATACACGATTTGAGGAACTACCTGTTTGGCAAGAAGCGGGCTCGATTGTACAACATCGTTCTAGACTTGCTCGAGGAACCAGACTCCCCTCTGTCCTGGGTATTTCGCAATCAATTGGACCGAGCGGCTCTATCGATTTCAAACAATATCGCCGAAGGCTTTGAGCGGATGTCCACTAAAGAATTGGTCGGATTTCTCGGAATAGCCCGCGCTTCGGCGGGCGAGGTCCGTTCGATGATTTCCGCTGTTCACCAGCGTGGTAAGCTGGCGATCTTGAGGGAACAATTGCTGCTCATTCGCGAATCGGGAGAATCCTGCGCCCGCCAAATTACAGCTTGGATAGGCTCAATTGAAAATTCACCGGTCAAAGGAAAACGATATCAGCAAAGCATTCCGGAGACCGAGCCGAGCAAACGAGCCAAGAACTTAGAAAAGACCAGTGGCTCGGACTCTCAGCGAGGCCGGTAAGGCCGGCTATCGGCTATCGGCTATCTCCTCAGCCCCAGCCTGTGCCGATGAATCGGGCGACATAGCGCTCCCAGCGAGCCAAACGATTGCGCCGAGGCAGATCGACAGACACAAATCCCCTGTCGATAAATCGATTGTTCAGCGTGTCATAAATCAGAATGCCTGTGAGGTTGAGGTTGGAATAGGTGAACCTGCTACCATGGGCAAAGAAATCCGTTGCAGTTTCCGAATTGATGAGCTTTGGCCACAAATCCTGCACCTCGGCCGGAAAAATCGCGGCCGCCTCAACTGCCAGGTAACGGGTGTTGGCTGCGTACTCGGCCTGGTGTTTGATCCAATAAGCGTGCACACGCTTTTCCGCCAACCGCACTTCATTGGGAGTCGGCTGAAACGTATCAATGGAGAAATCGCGTTGATCGACCGTCTCGGCACTACCGGAAGCAACCAAAACGAAATAAATGCAAGCCGACCCTAACAGACATTTCATAGTGACCGTACCGACCAAATTGGTATTAACCGGCCATACTTTCGCCTTCCCAATCCATGCAAGCCAGTACATCTTTGAGTCCCCATTCTTATGCAAAATGAATCTCCGGTTCTGGTCGGCGGCGAGGCGCTCTACGATCTGATTTCCACCAATCCCGGTGCAGGATTAGCCGGTACCAAGGCCTTCGAGAAGCGAGTCGGCGGTTCGCCGTTCAACATTGCAGTTGGGGTCCGACGGTTAGGCACGCCGGTGACATTCGTCGGGAAATTTGGTGACGACCAATTCGGTGAAGGGCTCATTCAGTTTCTGCGGAACGAACAGATCGGGGTGGATCTGATCGTTCGAGAGCCCGGAACCAAAACCACACTGGCTTTTGTTGCAGTCGACTCGGCCGGTAAAGTCGACTTTCGTTTTTATCGCGACAACGCTGCGGACATTTCATTGCACACAGCTGAACTCAAACCTTTCGATCCAAGAAAATTCTCCCTGTATCATTGCGGCGGAATCGTGCTGGCGGAAGAACCGAGCGCGTCGGCCTATAGCTCGATCGTCGACCGTTTTATGGAGCTAGGGGTACCGGTCTCGCTCGATCCAACCATTCGTAAATCGCTGATTGCGGATGAGGAAACTTATCTCAATCGGATTCGGCGTTTGGCCGAAAAGGTCAACGTTTTGAAACTAAGTGACGAAGAGCTTTCCTACCTTACCGGTATTGACGACCCGGGTCGAGCGATCCGGGCGCTTCGAGTTTCTGCTGGCGCTTTGGTAATAATCACTCTTGGCAGTCAGGGAGCCGAGATTTATCGGGATAGCGAACGTTTGGTTAGCGTCCCCGGTTTTTCCGTGAAAGTGGTTGAGACCACCGGGTGCGGAGACAGTTTCATGGCGGCCACACTAGCCAAGCTGGCAGGTAAAACGCCGAAAGAAATCGCCGGTCTCGGGCCGGCCCAGCTCGAACCGATCGCTCGATTCGCCAATGCTGCCGCTGCAATCGTCGCAACGCGATACGGTGCGGCTGAAGCTAATCCAACAAGGGAAGAGGTGGAATCGTTCCTGGCGCAGAATGGTTAGCTGTGGAGATTGCGCCCTAGTCGCACCGATCTCGCGGCTTTGTGTAAATAAGAGCTCTGGGCAACTCCATATGGCCGCTCTGCCCCGCTAAGGTAGGGCGAAAACCTCGGCACGTCGGGATTGATCAATGTCGTTATTTTAAACCGTATAAAAAAAAACGCCTCGGCCGGTCTCTACCTGGCTTCAAATCTGTAACATTTTTCGCCGATACTCCTCGTCGAGTCGGCTCTCGATGCGAGTCACTTCGATCTCTGGAAGATGCGCAATCCCGCCTAGCAGTTGCGCGCCGACATAAATTTCGGCCGCCTTAACGGTCATCAACATGGCGGCGCGGACGGCTTGCACACTGGAGCCCACCGTGATAACGCCATGGTTTTCAAGAAGGATCACTCGGGGGAGTTTACCGTAGCGTTGTTGAAATGACCCTAAATCATCGCGGACTCTCCTGGCCAGTGCTAACCCTGGATCGACGTACGGAATCAGCAGTGAGACTGGACCACAGCAAACCACTTCATCCGGACATTGCCGTTGCCGGCTAAAGTCTCCGGCGTGGGACGAACAAAGAATTTGGTTTACCGCGATCGGGTGGGTGTGTCCGACAAATCGGACGTCTGGCAAGGAGAGGAGGAAGGCGTGGAAGAATGTTTCGACTGACGGCTTCAACGCGCCAGGATCAGCTCGGCTTGTGAGCAGCGCGGCTTCAACTTCGGTATCGGAGACCGGCTTATCGTCAAAAAAGGAGAGTAGCCGATCAAAACGGCATTCCGTAAGGTTTGCTTCAACCAACGTTCCAAGACTGGTCCCGCTCGCCTTGACCAAGAATGTTGAATCGTCCAGTCGCGCTGAAACGTTTCCCTCGCCCAGAATCACTAGGCCACGCTGCCCGAATTCGTGTGAAAGACTCAGTAAGTCAGCGACAATGTTTGGGCGTTCACGATTCATGGAGATGACATCCAGCGCAGCCGGCGGCTCAGACTCGGGCTAAATATCTCCGCAAAAATAGACCTTCAGTCCCAACTCCGCCATGGCCGTTGCTTTCGCGAACATCGCGGTTCGTGCTCGGGTCTTATCTGGCGCGTAGGCGACTTGAATATGGTTAGAGGCATGTCGCGCCATCATTTGATCGCGGGTGATACCTTGGAGTACCGCGTGCATAATTGGCCACTGCGGAGTGGTTAATCGCCAACGCTCCATCGTCTCGCCTTCTGGAAGCGCGACCACCTCAGCGAGGCCCGTATCGAAGCAAAGTTCATCCTGATCGACAAATACCCGACTCCAGACGATCCACCCCGGTTTACTCACGCCTTTGCAGGTACCTCCACCAAGTCGGAAATACATGGGAGGCTGCCGTTCGCTGGAAGCGCCGCTGTAACCACCGACGAAGTGAGCCGGGGGCGCGCCCCCACTGATCAGGAAAACCCAGACGTAAGCGTCGAGGTTATCGTCCTGATATTGGCGGCCCCATCGCAGATCGTGCAATGTTGTTTCCGGTGGGAATCCGAGTTCCTGCCAGATCCGGTTTGTGATCAATGCGTCGAGGCCGGCACACTCATCGACCTCGTTGAAATGCGGTAATGGCTGGCTGGGGTAGAGCTCTTCGCCGGTAACTTCATCATAAACCGGTGGGCGCTCCGTGTTGTTCAAGATTCCTTCTACCAAATCGGAGGCAGGCGCCAGATCCTTGAGTCCCTGTTGATATTGGATTCCGATTGTTGCACAGCCAAATTCATGCGCAATCCGGACCGCAGCCAAGTACATCTTGCATTGCTGTAAGACCTGATTCTCGGTCAGATCGCTTTCCTCGTTACTCCCGAAACAGAATTTCATTCCTCGATTTTTTAGCCAATCCAGGATTTGCCGGGCCTCTTGATCAGACGTGGCAAGCATCCGAGCATACAATGTTGATTGGCTGAGCCGTTCCTTAAAGACTCCGAGTGGGCTCAATAGTTCGTCCGGTATGATCGCGTTGTACATTCCCATACAACCTTCATCGAACACACCAAGGATCATCTGGTGTTGCCGGAACTTGCTGGCAAACTTCTCTCCGAGTCTCCGCGGATCTCCAGGGACTTTAACCTCCTTCAGTTTTCGCACATGGGAGGTGTTATGATTGATTTTGTCGCTCGTCAGCCATTGGCGAAGCTTTTTCACGAAGAACTTGTCTTTGAAGTCTTCGCTCCAAAGGCTGTTGTATCTTACTCCCGCCTTTTTTAGACAGCCGTTAAGGTTGAGGAGTCCGACCAAACCAGGCCATGTGCCGCTCCAGTTCGCCACCGTCAGAATCGGCCCTTCGTGGGCAGATAGTCCGGGAAGAATATGCTGACTATACTGCCACACTGATTCGGCAACAACGACTGGCGCCTCTTTGGGAATCGAATGAAATATTTGGATTCCTGCTTTTTGGCTATCGATAAACCCATGCCCCTTCTTCTCATCAAACGGGTGGGCTCGTTTTACGAAAAATTCTTCTTTCTGGATCGCAGCGACGAGAGCTTTCTCCATCGCTGCTTGAGCTGGCTCACACATTTGATTCGCGGCCAGGCGTAAATCGCCGTTCGCGACGAGGTAGACAGTATTCATAGAATTGTTGCGATTTACCCTGGCAGTCTGTCGGGTTTGAAGGCTGATCTCAACCGTAGCTCAATTTCCAAGTCCGACAGGCTGCTGTAAATGGCGTCGCCACCCGCACATTGGGGGCGAGCATCATCCAGTAAATACGCTGGTTGTGAATCAGTCCAGCGCACGAGCGTAAAAACTTACATCTTGGTCCGCTGCGGAAACAGGTTGTTTGTGTCTCATAACCGCGTCTCGCCCGCGATCCGCAAACTCCCACGCTACCACCAGCGCGGATCTGTGAGCCAGATAGCGTAGATCAAGAGCACCGAAAGCGAAATCGCAATGAGAAAAGTACCTCCAATGATCGCGCCAACGAAGATCCAGTCACCGCGGGTCACCGGCTTGCCGGTGCCTGCATGCTTCCGCAGTAACTCGTAATTCTGCCGATTTGCTTTGAAGAAAAAGGTGAAAAGGTCGCCAACGACTGGGATCCCCTGAAACAGGGCGTTAAGCAGAACATTCAACGCCATTCGGGCCAGCACGATTTTAGGCAAGCGGTACCGGACACTCCGAAACAGAACGGCAGTTGAGATGGCCGCATCGATTTGATCACCGATGACCGGGATAAAGCCGATTAACGGATTTACGCCAAACCGGAATTTGGTTCCCGGCACCCGGAAGATCGTATCCATGACCTTTGTCACCAGTCCGAGAAGAACATCGATCTCCTCGCGGTTGCCCGCTTTCTTCTCCGGTGGCAAGACTTCTACCTCGATCGTTTTTGGCTCGTGATCTGATGACTGAGTTTTCACGGCGGAGAAAGGTTACACCGAAATCGCCGACCACGGTAGGGCGAAACCCAAACTGGCCAAGCCTACGTCGCGGCTACCTCTATGGTTTTACCCAAATGCACGGCCAGGCGCGTCAGAGCGCAGCGACAGCGAGATTAGGCGCGTGTAAGCCAAACGTGCAGCTATCAAAGGCTCACAGTCGGAAGCGCATCCCCCAGCGCTTATCCAGGAATTTCGCGCAGCATTTGCGCGTTGGTCGGGAACTTACGGAGAAATGAGAGGAGCCGCTCGATCGCTTCGGTTGGGCGATGCCCGGCTAAACCCCGTCGAATCGTATTGATCTTCTCGAGATCTTTGGGGGGCAACAACAATTCTTCGCGTCGAGTTCCCGATTTGAAAATGTCGACTGATGGGTAGGTCCGCTGATCGCTGATCTGACGATCCAAAACCATTTCCATGTTCCCCGTGCCCTTAAACTCCTGAAAGATCAGTTCGTCCATTTTCGAACCGGTCTCGATCAGGGCGGTAGCCATGATGGTTAACGAGCCCGCTTCTTCGGTATTTCGAGCGGCAGCGAAAAGCTTTCGCGGAATCTCCATCGCTCGCGAGTCCATACCACCACTCATGGTACGGCCGCTGCCGGCGCTCGCGTTATTAAACGCACGGCCAACTCGGGTTAACGAATCCATTAACACAAAAACGTCGCGGTTAGCCTCTACCAGACGCTTGGCACGTTCGATGGCGAGCTGCGCGATGCGAGTATGGCTTTTGATATCGCTGTCATTCGAGCTTGCCATGATATCAGCTTTTGGCACAGTCCGGCGAATCTCGGTGACTTCTTCCGGCCGTTCGTCCACCAGCAGAATGATCAAGCTGGTCTCGGGATGATTTCGGACCACGGCATCAGCTATGTGCTGCAATAAAGTGGTCTTACCGGTCCGCGGAGGCGCAACAATCAGTCCGCGCTGTCCTTTGCCGATCGGTGTCATGAGATCCATCACTCGCGTCGTGTATCGGTCGGGAACGGTCTCGAGCCGAATCCGTTCCGTTGGGTTGATCGAGGTGAGTTCCTCGAACACCGGTAAGTTTCGGTAGCGATCCGGGTCCTCACCGTTGATCTCAGTCAGTTTGAACAGCTGCGGTCCGCGACTGCCACGCCGAATCTCTCCCTTGATCCAGAGACCATCGCGAAGGGCATGCTTTCGCACTACCTCCGGAGTAACGAAAATATCCTGCGGCGATTGAACGTAGTTGCGTTTCGGGTCGCGCAGAAAGCCAAAGCCTTTGCCCGATACCTCAATCAACCCTTCACCATAAACCGGCTCGGGCTTCGTTTGTTCGACGGTTATTTCACCGTGGGCGCGATGTTTGCCATTTTCGGCCGGAGGCAACTCCTGGGTCTCATTCACTTCCGAAGCCAAGTCTGTTCGATGGTTGGCGACCGGCCTTTCTTCTGACCGACTGCCCTGGTCTTCGGCTAGGGAATGACGCACCTCAGGTCGAGCCGAACCATCCACCGCCGTTCGTTCGGAATTTCTTTGATCGGAAGGTCGATTTGCCGTTTCCAATAGCTGACCTTGCGACGGTTCGCCGACCTGCAGGTCAATCGTTTTAGTTGGTTTCTTTCCGCCAGCCTTTCGGGCTGGCGTCCGCTTTGCACTGGAACCGGGCGCGGACCGAGTCCGCTTCGGCTTCTTTTCGCTCTCATCGCCTAACAAAGCAGGCTGTTCGTTTCCTTCTGGCATAACTTCCTCCAAAATCTTCTTTCTTCTAACGCAATAGGGCCCCTTGGATCATTAGTGAGCGAGCTTCGCCAACGTTTCTTCCGCAATATCGAAATTGCCGTGCACATTTTGAACGTCTTCGTTCTCTTCTAGTTCATCACAAAGCCGCAGCACTTGGTCAGCCAGGGAAGAGTCCTGAACCGGTACCAGGTTCTCGGGGATAAATGTTAGCTTCTGTAGCTCAATCGGGATCCCCGCATGCCGCATTGCCTCGCCCACGTGATAGAGTTGATCGTGCGGTGTTGTCACAAAATAGGACTCTTCATCGACGACCAAGTCTTCGGCGCCTGCTTCAAGTGCGATCTCCAGCAGCCGATCTTCTTCTAGTGCAGCTCGGGGAACCGTTATTTGTCCCTTTCTCTTAAATAGATAAGAGACGGCTCCCGTCGCTGCCAGGTGTCCATTATTTTTGCTGAAAATCCTTCGAATGTCAGCAGCCGTTCGGTTCTTATTATCAGTGGCGGCTTCTACGATCAAAGCAACTCCGCTTGGACCGTACCCCTCGTAAATCAGCTCTTCGACAATTCCTCCCGCAATTTCACCGGTCCCCTTTTTTATCGCACGCTCAATGGTGTCATTGGGCATGTTCTGCGCCCGCGCCCCCAGGACTGCCGAACGCAGGCGAGGATTCAAATCCATGTCGCCTCCGCCCATCCGAGCGGCGACCATGATCTCCTTGGAGAACCGGCTAAATAATTTACCACGCTTCGCGTCTATAGCGCCTTTGAAGCGTTTTACTTTGGACCACTTACTATGACCCGCCATAATTCGGGTTCGAAAAATAGATTGAGAACGGAAATTAAAGGTTATGCAATGAGCCGCTCGCGACCGAGAGAAGACAGGAAGTCTGTAGAACCGCCGGTTAGCGAATCACTTTGCGATAGCCTACCAAAACCTATCAGGAGTCTTTTGTCAAGCTGTCGCCAGCTTGGCCGACGCTCGCTTCCGAGCCGTCGAATCCAGAATCTTCTTGCGTAGCCGAAGGTTTTTAGGGGTTGCCTCGACATACTCGTCCGAAGTAATGTACTCGAGGGCGCGTTCCAGGCTCATTTTGAGAGGCGGGGCAAGCTGGACTCCTTTACCGTCTCCTTGGCTCCGCATGTTTGTGAGGTGCTTAGTCTTGCATGGGTTCACCGTCAGATCGTCCGGCCGGGAGTTCTCACCGACGATCATTCCCTCGTATACCTCCTCCTGGGGTCCGAGGAATAGGCGGCCTCGCTCCTGAACGTTGTTGAGCGCGTAAGACGTGGAAACACCGCTCTCCATTGCTACCAGCACCCCATTGCCGCGACTTGAGATTTCGCCTTTGTGCGGTCCGTATTCCTTGAAAAGGTGACTCATTGAACCAAGTCCGCGAGTGAGATTTACCAAGTCGCTCTCAAAGCCAATCAACCCACGAGTCGGGATCACCGCCTCGACCAAAACGCCATTGGTTTGATGATCCATGCTTACGATGTCGGCTTTACGACCGGCCAGCGACTGCAAAATATCTCCTAGATTTTCATTTGGAACATCGACATAGAGTGTTTCAAATGGCTCCAGCAGGTCGGCGCCCTCATCTTTTTTGAAGATGACCTCCGGCCGCGACACCAGGAGCTCAAACCCTTCTCTTCGCATCTGTTCCACCAGGATAGCGATTTGCATTTCCCCGCGAGCGCTCACGGTGAAAACGCCGGCTAGATCGGTCTCAGTGAACCCTAGGGAAACATTCGTACGTGTTTCCCGCACTAACCGCTCCTTGATATGGCGAGCGGTCACAAATTTTCCGTCCCGACCGGCCAACGGCGAATCGTTGACCACAAAATTCATCTGGATGGTAGGCGGATCGATGTGAACAAACTCAAGTGCCGGCCGATCCTCATTATCGGTAATTGTCTCTCCGATCGCCACCTCTTCAAATCCCGCCAGCCCGATGATATCGCCCGCTCCGGCATGCTTAACTTCCGTACGTTCCAAACCTTCATGTCCAAACAACGCAGTGACATTGGTGCGTTCGCGACGCCCATCGAGATGAACCAAAACGACGGAATCACCCACCGAGACACGGCCACTGACGATGCGCCCGAAGGCCAATCGACCGAGATAATCGCTATAATCTAGATTCGAGACAAGAAACTGAAAGTAAGCCTGCTCAGATTTTGGCGGCGGCGGAATATGCTTAATGATCGCCTCGAATAGAGGCTCCATATTATCGTTCGTCTCGTGAATCTCGCGCACCGCGTAACCCTCTTTCGCGCTGGCGTAAATGACCGGAAAATCAAGCTGTTCGTCCGTAGCGTTCAGCTCAACAAAGAGATCAAAAACCATGTCCAACACCTTATGCGGACGCGCATTCTCCCGGTCGATTTTGTTAATGACGACAATCGGACGAGTATGATTTTCCAGCGCCTTGCGCAGGACAAATTTAGTCTGCGCTTGCGGCCCATCGTGTGAGTCCACCACCAGGAGAACCCCGTCCACCATTTTCATAATCCGCTCTACCTCTCCCCCAAAATCGGCGTGACCCGGCGTATCCACAATGTTGACGTGGTAGTCCCGGTACCTGAACGCCGCGTTTTTTGCCTTGATGGTGATCCCCTTTTCGCGCTCGAGATCCATCGAGTCCATGACCCGTTCTTCCACCTTCTGGTTGGTGCGAAACGTGCCGGACTGCCTAAGCAACTGATCAACTAACGTCGTCTTCCCATGGTCGACGTGTGCGATGATCGCGATATTACGAATCTTCTCCATATCCCCTCCGAGAGCCGGCAAGATGACTTTGGAGGGGGATGACGTCAATGAGTTTATCAAGCGAATAAGATCCCTTTCTCCGCCGGTCTAATTGACGAACCGTCTGGGCCCGAAACCTTGGTTAGCCGGTTCGTCTTTGTCTCATATAGGTAGCCCGCGGGTTCTCCGTAATCAGATCCGATATTTAATCCAAAAAAATCGCCTAGATCGATCGGGGTCACTTCGCGGTGCGTATGACCGCAGACGACCCCGGCAATTCTCTCTTTTTCTTGTCGGAGCAGTGCACCCATCCGCTCGTTTCCTAGGTAAGCTCGAAAAAAGGTATACACGCTCGGCGCCTCTAAATTAACCGTCGAAATATCAGGGATACCGAGCAACCGTGCAAATGGCGGAGTGTGTAGGACGACGAATGCGCGTTTCTCCGTAACCGTTCTGAGCCTGGCGGCGAGAGCGCGGACCTGTTCTTGAGCCACCGAGACAGGATCCAGATCGCGCGGCATACGGAAAAAATCTCGCCAGCGCAACGGGGTCTGAGTCGGTGGCTTTCCGGCCAGGTAATGTTCAGTCGTCACCAGAGCGCCATCATACCGCAGGTTGGGATAGCGAAACCCGAGATCGTAGTGGCCATAGGCGCCGACCAACGTGATCTCGCCTAGGGGAAGATTCTCCAAATCCAAAAGACAGATACCAAATTGATCGGCCGCCGGCGTCCAATGGCGTTCGATCACTTCGGACAAGGAGCGGCATTCTTTGCTCGGCCCCAACCAGAAGTCGTGATTCCCGAGCGTGAGCGCGATCGGTCCATCTGGAAAAATATTACGCAATTGCCGGAAAGAATTTGCCGCTTCCGATGCGACTGCCAGGTCGCCGGCGATAACTAAACCGTCCGGCCAGTGAGTTCTGATCCATTCTCGCAACTGCGAAAGTACAACCTCGTGCCACTTGGGAACTAGATGTAGATCCGATGTGATTAAAAGCCTCAATTCAGGAGAAGCTCACACGAAGCCGGCAAGACACAAAGGAATAACGACGATAGGGCCTATAGGGCGGATGGGACCTATGACGGAACGTCGGATATCGCTTATCCCGGGCCCCGACCTCTCACCTCTCACCTCTTCCCGACCGGGGCTTGCCATACCCCCCTCCTCCAGGCGTCTCCACCACGATCGAATCGCCCGCCTGAACTTCGGCGGTCGCACAACTGTCGAGAAGTTCCTGGGCTCCGCTCGTTCGCTCAATATATGTCCTTCCGGTCGCTCCAGCTCCTCCTCCGCTCAAACCAAAGGGCGCAATCCGGCGATT
>Ga0137358_10000847_pt1 | contig 15348 bp, 10 predicted proteins | sample Mad1_20_16metaG_FD_105551 | JGI IMG/M metagenome (GOLD analysis project Ga0137358, IMG submission 105551) | Vadose zone soil microbial communities from Angelo Coast Range Reserve, California, USA - Mad1_20_16 metaG | ecosystem: Environmental > Terrestrial > Soil > Vadose zone | place: USA... | reverse complement strand
CGACAAAGCCTAAGCCTGCTTCGGCATCCCGCTCGACTTGGTGCGCAGCGAGCGAAAGCTGTCCGGAAGCTTTGCCTACGGGATTCTTAATCCGCAAGCCTGCATACTCACTCGCCAGGTCAAGGCCGTAAGTTGCAAGGACGTAAGCCCCGAGTGGCCGCGGGAGGACATTACAGAACCGCTCGTAGTCGTCCACGATCTGCCGCACCATGCGCTCGCTGAGGCACGGAGTGCCAACCAGCCGGACTCTTGGCGGAAGCAACTCCCACATAGGAGCTCTCAATTCCCTTTTGCCTGTTCGATCTGAGCCACTCTGTGATGAATATTGCCGATCTCGGCGAATTCGCCTTCGAGCAGCTCTGGTCCCCAGGGATCGTAACTGGATTCACGTCCAATAATGCCTTCATGGACCAATGCCCAAAGCACGCGGCGGATGTAGCCTTCCATCGGCGAAACGAAAAGAACTTCAGCGAGCTCGTCCACCAACCGCGACAGCGTAAGAAACTCCGCAGCCCGCCCCTGGAAATAAGCCTGCATGAGGTCGAGCTGTAATCCAGTGCAAGCAGCGCCCATGCCGATTAGAGCTGCCTGCGCTCCGCACATCAAGCTATAACCCAAAAAACGGTCTTCTCCGGTGATCAATAGCTTCTCGGGGAACTCCCGGTTCATCAGGCAGGCGACATCCTGGAATGTCATCACGCTGTCGAGCGTGGCGAGCTTGATTCCGACTACCTGCGGGAACGCAAAAAGTTTGCGCAACAGTGCTGACGAATACGAGATACCGCCTGCTGCCTCATACAAATAGAACAAAATGAGTGGAGCACCGATTGAGGCCAACTGCTTGTGGTACTCGAGCGTTAGATCCTCACATTTACTGGATCGGCGAAAGGGCGTCGGCGCGTAAGCCATCAAGGCATGCGCGCCGTTTCCCAGAGCGTCAGCAGCCATGCTCAGCGCGGAATCAATAAACGCGCTGGGGGCACCGGCATGTTGTGGGGAACCACCTACGCCTGCAATGAGCGTCTTGCCTGGTCCCAGTCCGTTACGCCAGGCCCGCAGTACCTGACTTCGCTGTTCGCGTCTGAGTAGCAGGCCGCGACCGGTGTGCGCCCACACAGCTACTCCAGCAACGCGTTGTCCGGCCATGTGCGCTAGGTAGCGCTCCTGCGCGGCCGCATCAATCTGGCCAGACGCGCTGAAAGTCACCGGCACGGCGGGAATGAGACCATGGAGCAAACTCTTGTGGCACTCAGCGACGGAAAGTGAACTCATGCCCGTAGTTCCTCAAAGCGGGTGCAGTATTGCGCTACCTTGTCGGCCGCTACCCGATATCCCATGCCAGCGCCCGCCAACAGACAAATGAATCCATTCTTGGTAATAGAAATCGGCGGGCCGAGGATGTCATCGACGAACCAGCGCTCCGAAGCCACCACATCAGAGGGCAGCGTGAAGTTGGGAAGCGTCGCCAGATGCAGGCCTTGCACCGACGCAATCCCCAGCTCCGGCATAGTCCCAAGCCAGCAGGAAATGCCAGCAGCCCGCGCCAGGTCGTGCGCCTGGCGCGCCGGCCATAGCCCTCCCATGCGCTGCACCTTGATGTTGAGGATACGCCCGCTGCCCTGCCGAATAATAGATCGGACCGACTCCAGGTTGTCCGCCGACTCGTCCAGGCAAATCGGTGTGCGCAATCGTCTTTGAAGCTCAGCATGTTCGGTCAAAGCTTCCCGCGCCAGTGGTTGTTCGATCATCATGAGCTCGAAGCGGTCCAGTTCCTCGAAAACGGCTGCCTCGTCAAGCTGGTAAGATGCGTTTGCGTCCACCATGAGGGAAATGTTGCCGAAGCGCTGGCGGACCGCGCGCACCAGTTCCAGGTCCTTCCCGGGCGCGATTTTGATCTTGATGCGCCGATAGCCCTGGCTCAGGAACCGTTGCACGCGATTCAGGAGGTCGGAAAGTTCAGGCATGAGGCCGACCGTCGCTCCTGATTCGATCGGCCGGTGAAGGCCTCCCAGCAGGGACCACAGCGGTACGCCGGTCTGTTGGGCACGCAGATCCCAGACCGCCCCTTCGAGTCCTGCTTTTGCAAAAGGTTCCCCCGAAAGCTTCGATAGGCGATCAAAGCAGAAAAGCGGATCGAGTTCGGGCTGCTCGAGAAAAGCGGGAACCAGATGATTGCGCAGGAAGTCCCAGGTACTTTGCGGAGTTTCTCCGGAATAAGCAGACCCCGCGAGGGGAGAGGCTTCGCCCCAGCCGATTGTGCCGCCCGCCTCGATCTGAACCAGGATCGCATCCTTGACGGAAACCTCTCCGTTGGAGATGCGAAAAGGCTCCCAGAACGGTACTCGCACCCAGTGCAGTCGAATTGACGAAGGGCGCATCGACTTCATCATTTGCCCAGGACCTCTCTGCTGTTGCTCGCTTTCACTTCTCCAGAGTCCACGACTTTGTTATTCGATTCCCCGGCCCGGAACGACACGCGCGAAACTGGTCATAATTTGGGAACTGCACGGCATGCACCCCATGCCGCAAAGGTCAGACAATCGACAATAGTAAAACATGGCTCAACTTAGATTGAAGCGTGCCAGACGACGTGTTCTACATGGCGAACAGCCGATCCGCACACGCATTCGCAGTCCAAAAGCCCACAGATCCGACTCCGGGCGCAGCACTGTAAACGGCCAGTTCGGGATGCTCCGTTGCCCTCTCAAATTCGGCGCACCAGCCCTTGGTCCGTTGCCGAGGTGTTGCGGACTAGGAGCAGTACCAAAATCCTCCCGATGAAGGGGATGACGCCAGCTGTAATCACAATTGGATCGAAGGCATGAGCGGCCATCGCCACCCGCGCATCAGAAAAATGACCAATCAGCATAAATGGGACGATTGTCCCGATGCCTGCACCCGTTCCGCTCAAGCCGCTCACCGACGCGACCGACTCGCTCGTAAAGAGGTCAGAAGGCAACACGTTCGCTATCGTTGTAAAACAGGCGTACGAAAATGTGGAAAGCCCGAAGAACGAGGTGATCAGGTACAGGTTGACCGTAAAAATTGTAGGGATCAGCGAAGTACGCCCGTGCCCCCAAAAACAACGAGCGCTTTACGCGCGGTGCCCAGCGACCATCCGCGCTTGAGCAATATCCGGAGACTCCGCCGCCGCTTTGCCGAGAGAGGCCTTGTCGTCGAATACCTTTACATTCATTCTGTGATCCCCTTGCTGGGAGGCCGTAATCTAGCGGATCCAAGTGTGTGAGTCAATTTTTGTCACTAGACTCTCGGTAGTGGTGCCGTTGGAGTTTTCGGGCTGTTGTCACTCCGAAGCGCGGCGTGATCGCGCGAGGAATCTGCTATCTTAACCAGGCAGAAGCAGATTCCTCGCCGATAGCGCTGGCTCGGAATTACAAGACTGTACGATTTTTGCCAAACTTTGCGCTTGCGGACTTTCGCACAACCGGCAGGGATGGTGGTATAAGGTCTGCGTGGGGCATCTATCTCACACAGACCGACCTCACATTTGCATCACCACGAAGAGCTAGACTATACAGACCGTGGCGCTTTCGATTGGCGACACTGTGCATGCCCGCGAGAACCTGAATGACCGCTGAGCGAAGGCCTGTTCTCCACCCCGTCAAGGCACTCGTGATCGTCTCCGTCCTGCTCGGTTCTGCAGGGGTGCTGACTGCGGCGCCTGTGGACCTTGCGCAACTGGTTCAAGCCATCCGCGGCGAAATGCAGCCCAGCCAGGCCATGGACTTCATGCAGCAGGTGTACTCGACAGACCGCTGGTTCACCTACCCTAAGTTCCAGGAGACAGCCGAATTTCTAAAAAAGACCATGGAAGATATCGACCTGAAAAATGTCGAGCTCCTGGGAGCACCGGCGGACGGCACGAGCCAGGCTGGCTTCTGGACTATGCCCCTCGCCTGGGACGCGAGGTCGGCGCGCCTGGAAATCGTCGATCCCCCCTTACCCGCCGATCAGGCTACTCTGGCCGATTTTCAGAGAGTTCCCGCCTCGCTTGGCATGTGGAGCGGTTCGACGCCTCCTGAGGGTGTCACCGCAGAGGTGGTGGATCTCAAAGAGACCGACCCCGCAAAGATCGCGCAGATGCCGCTCAAGGGCAAGCTGGTGCTCACCGGCCGGAATCCCGCAGATTTCAAGTGGGCACTAGTGAAGGCCGAGGCCACCGGTGCCATCAATGCCTTCACTGAGAATCCCAAGCTTGAGGACGGCCGGCAATGGATTAATGCCTGGGGAGACAACGGCTGGGCTTTCTCCAAGGGAAGCACTCCATTGCTGTCGTTCTCGATCACGCCCCGGCAAGCTTCTCTGGTTCGCAAACTCCTCGCCGAGCGAGGCGTGGTGCGCATGAAGGCCACAGTCGACAGCCGATACTACAGCGGCGTCTACCCCTATGTGACTGGTGTTATCCCCGGAACCGGATCTGAAGAAGTATTGACGCTCGGCCATTCGTTCGAACAAGGGGCTGAGGACAACGCCACGGGTGTCGCGGCAATGCTTGAGTCGCTGGCGACGCTCAATCGGCTGATCACTTACGGCAAGTTACCCCGGCCGAAGCGAGGCATCCGACTCTTCATCATGGGTGAACTCTACGGATCGATGCACTACATCGATACCCATCCTGAGCGAATGCGCAACACGGTTGCAGCGCTGTGCATGGATACGCCGGCCGCTTCCTACGACTTGGCAGGTACGGAGTACACCTTCTACATGAATCCGCACGTGGCGAAGTCCTACACCGATGCGTTCGTTTTGCGCGTTGCCGCGGAATACTTCCCCCAGGTGCATCGGCCCTGGCATGAACATGCATTCATGAGTGGGACTGACACTTACCTGAGTGAACCTACAGTCAACGTGCCCACGGTGTGGGGGTACAGCGGGAGCGGAGTGGAGACTCACCACAACAGCGAGGACACTCCCGACCGGGTGGATGCTCGCTCGTTGCGTGATATCGCAACCGTGAATGCCGCTTATCTCTACTATCTGGCCAATGCGGGTGAGCCCGAGGCGATGTGGCTGGCAGAGCTGAGCCAGACACGGGGCTACGAGCAGATCCTAGGTTGCGCGTCGTCGTTTCTGGACCGCGTCCCCACAGCGAATGAAACTGACGGCCTCCCACGGCTGCTTCAGGACGCGATCGATTGCGTCGCATATTCGGTTGATCGAGAAACGCAGGCCGTTCTCTCGGTTCTTCGCCTGGTTCCGGTACAGCGACGCGAGGAAGCGGCAAAGACTCTGGCGCCGCTGGTTGACGGCCTTCGCCGCTTTGGGACAGAACAAACCAGCAGAGTGCACCGTGCTGTTGTTCGCAGAGCACTCGAGTTGGGCTTAAAAACACCTGTGAAACCGATCGCCGCCTCAGATCCTCAACTGAAGGAGGCGGCCAAAATCGTGGTTCGGCGCAAGCGCTACGGGACCTTGCCGCTGGACGATATCCGGCCCGACCAGCGTGAGGGCTACCCTTCTGGGGCGTGGGAAGGGGTTCCCACAATCGCCCTCTACTGGTGCGACGGCCATCGTAATCTTGCCGAAGTCATCCACTTGACCCGCATGGAACTTGGGCCGACGGATTTCGACTTCGTAGGGTACTTCCGCTTTCTCCGGAAGAAGAGCTATGTCGCCTTTGTGCAGGAATGACTCTTGTCAGCGAGTGTTCGACACTCCTGGTCTGGATTATTGGTCTCGACTTCAATCTTCGTATCAGGGCAGACTCTTCGGGCCTGCGGAACCTGTGAAGGCACATCCTGATACGAATCCCGTGTTGCCATCACTTGCGAACATCTGACTTGACGCATCATGGGCTCCTGCATCCTCAGAAGCTGGAATACCTCAGCCACGCGTCAATGATGTCCTTCCCACGAAAGACCCATGTCCGCTCGTCTAACTGTTCAATGCCGTCGCGTGGTTCGAGGTTGGGTGTGGCTTTGGACGTGAATTGGACTTTCACTTCCACCGGTCCGGTGAGCGTATAAGGCTTGAACTCCGCGAGGCGCTCCATGGCACGGCGGGCCTTTTCGTGGATCAGCGAACACGCCGCCGGATGCGAAAGGCTGAAGGCGGCCGTCCGGCTGACGCCCCATTTCACCTCTGCACACTCAGCCTGGGGAACGAGTTGATGTATCTCCCTGCATGCCGCCGCGTCTCCGGAAAGCATTACCACGGGAATGCCGAATGTGCCGGCCAACATCACTCGCGCTCCGATTTCTCCCACTGGCTTGTTGTTGACCCAGATATTCTGGACACCATCAGAGCTGTAAGAATGGCTGAGCACGGCCTTCTCTGCTCCCGCCATGGCGTGCTGGCCGATGAAGACCACGGCGCTATACGAGGAATTCAGCTCGAGCGTTGACGAGACTGGGCTGCCGATTAGGAGCCGTGCCTTGGGGTGGATATCCAATGTGGACAATGTGCGACTGGCATCATGTCCGTCCCAGACCACGACTTCCGTTGCGCCGCCTTCGAGTAAACCATCCACTGCTGCATTGATCTCGCCAGTCAGGAGCTTCTTCGACTCCTCGAAGCGCGGACTCTGGAAAGGGTTGCACTGGAGTTCGGAGTTGAAGATCCCGTCCACGCCCTCCATATCAGTGATCATAAAAACTTTTTTTGTTTGTCCCTGGCTGACGGCAAATGTAGTCGAGCCTAAAATCACGGCCAGCGCGACCCAACCCCAGAACCGATTTAGGTACATGCGAACCATGGCACTCTCACTTTATGCCGGAGTGCGCAACTAGGCGCTCGAATACTTGCTGCAAAGGGCCTTGATTTTCTCAATCAGTTTCGGCACGCCGGTCATGGGATCTTCTTTGCCCTCGTATTCAGCCGACATGTAGCCCTTATATGACCCTTTTGCGAATAGTTTCCAAACTCGATCCAGGTCAATGGCCCGGCTCGTCTCGGTAAACAGGTCGCGGATATGAGCGTGCGTCGCATAAGGGACGCAGGCTTCGATGTCGGAATACTGTTCTTCATCGGACTTGGCTTCGAAATTGGAGATGTCGAGATTGACGCCCGCGTAAGGCGAGTCGACGCGTCTCAAGATTTCCAAAATAGTTGAAGCGCGTGCAGTTATTCCGCCGTGGTCTTCGATGCCCAGCGTGATGCCGCGCTTGGCTGCATAGTCGCATGCCGGCTTCATCGTCTCCGCCACCCACCCGATACCCTGCTGCTCTGTGGTGCCGGCGGGAAGTTCGCCGCCGAAGACGCGAAGGTGTGACGCCCCCAGTATGTCTGTGGCATCGACCCACCCCTGGATCTTGCGAATTTCTTCCGCCCGCTTCGCGGCATCCGGCTGGCACATTCCTGTGCGGATCGCTGCGCCCGAGAACGGCATTCCGTTCTTAAATGCCAAGTGACGCAGTGCGGTTAGATATCCCGGATCGGTTGACTTCAGCCAATAGGTTGTCACGTCGACCCCGTGAACTCCTAACTCGACTGCCTTCCGGAAAAAATCCTCCATCGTCATGGCGCCAGCCGTCAGGTGTTTGCCGTAAGACAACGCGCAGCAGCCGACGAAAAACCTGGCAGGCGTGGTGGAACTGCTCTCGCCAGCTGTAAGGGCGTTGCCGATGATTGGCATGGCCGCCGCTGTGCCTGCGGCCTTTAAGAATTCCCTGCGACGCATCGGTTCATCCTCAAGTGTCTTCTTTAATCAGAAAACCTCGACTGATTTGCTTTGTGTTTGCCCGGTCAACATATCTCTCACGCGTATCATCCAATTACCAGCCTGATCATTGAGCGCAAGTGGCAGGAGTCTGTCCGCTCGTCCCTTGGAAGCGAGCACATTGCCGCTGTAGTGGGCCGCGAGCTTCCCTGCAGGATCGACTACGTCCACATGAAACACGTGCACTGCCGCTGGGGATGAGCCAGAAAAACTCAATCCCACTTGACCGTCTTGGCCTCGGCCAAGACGAGAGGGTGCGGAAACGGCGAGTGTCGGTAATGGAACCGGTGAGATCGAGAGTATCGTCGGCTCGTACGAATCAAGCTGGATCGTGACCTGTTTTCTTTTTCCCAAAGACTTTGCGGCCCGGACATCGTAGACATAAGAGTCTCCCGGCAGCGTAAGAAGTACTGTTCGCGGCTTCTCGAAGCGCTGATTTGAGATGGTTCCTTTAGGGCCGAGGTCCTCTATGTACAGTTGAGGGTTGGCCAGCAGACCAACGATATGAACCCCACCATTCCGAAAAGTATGAACTTCAACGCCGACCGCAGGTTCGCCAGACGACTCCGTAACCGCAAAGGCAGGCGCAACGCTTGCGTTTTTGAACAACCGGCCCATCAGCCCGAGCGCGTCCTGTTCTTTGCCCACAAGGCGATGGCGATAGTAATTGAGCACTCCAGCGCTCAGATAAATTGCCTTGCCTTGCCCAAAGGCGCGCTCTGTGACAGAGCCATTGTGTGGGCCGCTGAAAAGATCGGCAAGCAACGGACGAGGAAGTTTGCGGCCATGCTCGTCGAACACTCCGGGCTCTCCGTCGGCGATCAACACTCCTCCCTGCTCCACGAAGCGGAGCATGGCATACGCCTCCGCCTTTGAAATGGCAGTCGAGTCGGGCAGGATCAGAACGCGATAGCCGCCCCTCAGCAATTCACCGTCTTCAACCTGGTCATAGGCGACAAAGTGGTACTGCAGGCCCAAGTCTTCGATCAATCGGCACCAGGATTCACGCAGGCGTTGAAAGTCGCCGCCCTCCTCAGTGGCCGAGGTCCGTTTGACCCACTCTTCACCTTTAGGCCGCTGCTCGAGTAGCCACTCAGTGCGCAGGCTAGGCTGGGAGTAGTGGATAGCAATTGGGTCAGACTGTCGTTCACTGTTGATCAAGAGCGCGCCAATGCCGTTCGTAAGCTCCTTATAGAACGGCGCTGCTTCCTGGCCCCGGGCGCCGACAGTACCGTCTTTGTTGACAAATTCGTACTTGTCGTCCCACACGATGAGTCCGCGGTTCCCGTGGAGCAGTTCGTACCAGAGGCGCCACTTTTCCTGCGGGCCTTTTCCCCCTGTCGTGATCAACCTCACCATGTTCGGGTTCAGCGATTGGAGGATCTCCATATTGGCACCTATATCGTATGGCTCCATGGCGGTGAGAACTTTCGCCAGCCGTGAGTAGTCATATCCGCCCCAGCCGGGTACCTGTCCGCCCTCAAGAGCAACATAGGCTTCCGGGTCGACGGAGTGAACTGCATCCACTCCCATCTTGACCGCATTGGCAAACGAGACGTCCATCCACTCCTTGAAGTCTCCCCAGGAGGAAAAATTCTCGTCTGACTGTTTCATCGCCTCGTTGGTAGTCATGGGCGTGACCAGGTCCCATGCGGTGAAGTTCGTGCCCCACTGTTGATTGAGAGCGGCCAACGTGCCATACCGCTCTTTGAGCCAGTTACGCATTTCCGCAAGGGACTGATCCGAGAAGTCGAAGTCCCAATATGCCGCCAGGTCCGCGATACCACTCTCGTCGCCGAGGTTGTAGAAAAGCGGCCGGTAGGGAGCGTTGATGCGCGCGCACGCTACTAGGCGGTCATGGATTGTCTTGAGCCACTCTGGGTCCGACAGGCTCGGGTGCCGCCTGAAGGCTTCCTTACTGGAGGGATCTTTCGCGTAGAGCTCTTTGACCTCTTCAAATTTCCAGTTCACCGGCCGATCAGGAAACCAGCGATGGTATTCGGAGTAGAAGTCGGTGGCAATATTCTCCAGATACCAGCGCAGATCATTCTTCAAAAGGTCCTGAGGCAAATCCTTCTTCGCAAGGTATTCAGGCAAATCTACCGGTTTACCGCGGTGCATCGCCGCGGTGATGCCGAGCGTTTTGAGCACGGAGTATTGCTCGGCGTTGTGGTTTTGCCACATGATGGGCTCGTAATCCCACCAGGTGTGTTCCGGCGGACTGGCGACGAACGAGGCACTGGCATCTTCTTCCCGATTGTCCGGCTCGCCTCTACGATTCTTGCCTGTAAAGGAAAAATGAACGCTCAAATCGTTCTGCATTGCGACGGCACGTCGCAGATCGAGCTGGAATCCCGCCTGGGATTCGTCCGTGAGCACAACTTGCACCTTGCGATCTTCAATCACGCGGCCATAAACGTCGGTCCACTTAATGGACAGCTGACCTTGGCCTGTGGAGGGCCAGGCGGTCTTGTAGACGAACTGCACTGGGCCAGTACGCTCGAGCGCCGCGGAGGGCAGCAGGATTTCACCGGCGAAGGCGATTTGTGCGGCCAAGATGCTGGCGCAGAACATCGGGAAACTTAGCTGGCGCATCCGGTACCGGCCCACCAGGGAACGGAGCCTCGGTGTCGCGGGTGTTGTCGCCAGGAGATTTTGACTTGTGTTCTTCATGGATCCTTTCCGAAGCCCCTGCTCCAGTTCATCGTTTCGGTTCGCTATCCGAGGCATTACGAGGAAAAGTATTCATGCCCAAGACCGCCTCCAGGAACTTCGAGGCTTCGATCATGTCAAGCGCCATAAACACGATCGTGCTGCCCCACGGCCTTTCAACTCCAGGCAGGTAAGACACCAGCTCCGCATCCACAATATTCTTGAATGTCACCTCCAGCTTCACCGGATGGGTGAGGCGATAAGGTTTCATTGCCTTCCGGCCTTCGACAGCACGCTTCACGCCCTCCTGGATGAGGCGCTGACACGTCTCCGGAGCCATCATCGTGGCCGAATAGAACCCTGTGGCCTGCTTTACCGCGACCGTACTAATCGGACCGAGCAGTTCCCGTGCTTGTTCCCCGATGGCCTGGTCGCCCGACAAAAACACTGCGGGCACGCCGAACTCTCCAGCTATGGCGGCATTGAGTCCGGCCTCCGGCACGGCAGTGTCATTCAGTTTCAGTTCAAAGATTCGGGCGCTGCTCATGGTGTGGGAGAGAATCGCCGAAGGCGTTCCCTCGCCGGCGTGGTAGCCGATGAAAACAACAGCGTCAAACGTGTCATCGATACCCTGCATCATCGCAAGCGGCCGAGGAAAGGCGCGTACCAGCCGGGCCCGATGGTCGAGAATTTCGATATCGATGTTCTGGGCATTCCAGTGGGAGTCGCTGACCAGAACTTCGGTCGCGCCTGCTTCGAAAGCCCCGGAGATTGCAGAATTTACCTCCAGGGTCATGAGCCGCCGGAATTTCTCATATTCAAGCGCGTCGGGGGCCGCTTGTACCTGCCACGTGCTTACGCCGCCGACGCCCTCCATATCGGCGGAGATATAGACCTTCAGCTTCTTTTCCTGAGCTTGCACCGTAGCTGCCAACAACAGGATGGTCAGGAAAGCGCGGATTCCACTTCGCATTGCGCCCTCCCGGCAAAATCGGACTGAGAAGCTCTCCAAATTTCAGGGCAGAACTAGATCAATCGCCCCTAAAGGTGAACAGAATCTCCTGTTCACCGGGACGGACGAACCAGTCCTCTTTGGTTCTCTTTGCTTGCAAGGGGACCGAGAGCAGGCCCACAGCATGATCCAGCTTGGTTTCTGGGTTGTTCATGTAAGGATTGAAAGGATAAATAGGCCAGACAAGGTGGGCTGTAGGATCGATCTTCAGAGTCCAGCCATGATGACGGATTTCGCCGCGCAGGTCCTCCGGCGAAAGTTCGACTCGTTCGGTCCCGAGCGCGATCCGCTTGCCGCCGCCGGTTTCCAGCGTCTCGCCTGCTTTCAGGCAAAGCTGTACGTTGAGTTTAACCTCTTCCGCAGGCGTGCCCCGGCCGGTCAGCACAAAGCGAAGCCGCAACTCCTTTTCAGAGGGTTCAGGAACGTACAAGTCGCTAAAGAAAGTGTTATAGGACAGGGAAAGCCGGTCCTCCTTGTCGTTCATTTGCAGACGGCTGCTGAGAGGCAGATGAAAAATCTGGCCCTCGATCCTTTCTGAAAAAGTGGCAAGCTCAGGCTGCCGTTTGGAATTGGCGCCGGAGATGATCAAGCCATACTTCTGGTGAAAGACGCTGACACTGCTTTGCCGGTCGAGATAGAACTGGCTGAAGACCGATTGCGTGTTGATCACACCCGAAAGGGCCACGACCCAGGGCCCAGTCTTGCGAATCCCCGCCGGGATACTCATTTGGTAGGAATAGCGCGCCTGGTCCTGAGGGATGGGTTCCGTGCGCCCCTCGTGATAGTACAGCGCGCTCTGAGCCAGTCGCCCCAATGCGTCCAGAGTCAGGCCCCAGTGCTCCCACTGCGGATCCATGCGGGTCAAGTTGTCGGCATGGAAAAAGCTCGTCAAAAACTCCGCATATCGGCGACCGTCTGGGAAATTGGAGAAGCCGAAATGTCCCCACGCGTCAACTCCCCAGTAGCGATTGCGGTCGTTGATGACCTCCACTGGAATACCGTCGGGATAAGTAAAGTACTTGTGGAAGTCGGTAGAGCGGCGCAATGCTTGGAGCGCTGCCGGGTCGTGCGTGTACTCCCAATAAAGCGCCACCTGCGTGGACGTCACATAGTCGTAGCCCGTGGTTGGTCCTGCCCGGCTGTGTTCTCCCCAGTATCCGTCGGGTGTCTGCTCCTCAGCAGCAAAACGATGGAGCACGCGGCTGCCCAGCTTTACCCAATCCTGGTTCCCAAACACGTGCCCGGCAAGCAACAGCAGTGAAGCCCACTGTGCATAGTGATTTGGCGAAGTACCGATGTAGGGCGAATTGTACCAGGGGAAATCTAGACGCTTGGTAGTGTCGGGAACCAACGGAATTACGATCTTCTCGATTTCGCGCTTCCAGCGCGCCTTGCGTTCCTCTCCGAGCTCAGGACCCAGCAGCCGGTAGGCTTCGAGCCACATATAGGTGTCCCAGTCACTGTCGAGACGCGGTTCGTAGCGGCCTTTTTCGCTTTCAGCGGCGAGAAAATCACCGATCCGAAGCGTCAAGGCAATCATTTTGGGATCGTGATATCGAGGATTCGTAGCGTGTTTCTTGCTGTAGAGGACGGCGGATGCCAGAATGGAATAGGGAAAGTGGCTCCACCCCGGCAGTGCTTCCAGCGTTTCCAGAGTCGCTGAGGGCTCGGCGTTTAGCCTTGCCTCGACCTGAGCGGCGCCCGTTTCCAGCAGGCGGAAATAGGCACCGGGGAGATACGCGCTATTCGGATCGGCCGCTATTGAGAGACCGGTCAGGCAGAGCAGGCTCAGAAGTGCGATCGTAAGCTTCCCTGCTGATGCGGCACACATCCGCGTGATCATGCTTCTCCTCCCGGACTAGTCGCCGTCAGCTAATTCGTGGTAGATCGTGGCCGCGTCCTCACCGGACCTGCGGTCGCGAATGTGAATAGCTTTCTCCGCACCCGCTTGCCGGAACGCATTGACGGCGTGACCGTATTCCTTATTGATTTCACTGGCTGGCAATTCGTGTCCCATCGGGTCCGTACCGCTCACAACCCAGACCTCCCGCGGCGCAAGGGTTGCCACTAGGTCGGGCAGATCGTAAAACTTCAAGGCGCGAGGAACGACGCTCTCGAATACTTGCCGGTGAACTTTATCCTTCACGACGGACTCGTAAGAGGACAACATGCCTTCGAGCGCAAGTTTCTTGATCCGATGGTCGAGCACTGCGGCGTACAGGGCCGGTACTGCGCCTCCGTCTTTGCCGTAGACAAAAACCTTGCGTGGGTCGACGTCCTGACGCGCCGAGAGCAAATCGACGCCGCGCGTGATGTCAAGGGCGCGCATTCCAACCATCGTCTTACCGACAAGCAAAGCCGTCATCGCATCGTCGTAGTCTCCGAAGTAGCGGTCAAATTCCCTGCTGTTGACCTCCGCGTTAATTCTCGTTTCGCCGAAGCCGCGCGCGTCGATGGAAAGCACAATTACTCCGGCTTTCACGAACTGTTCCGCTTCCGATGCCGAACCTGCCTTGCCGTCGCCAGTGATGATCAACAGCGCAGCCTTTTTGCGGGCTCCTGCCTCGGGAACATAGAGTAGCGATGGAATCACGATGCCGGGCTCGCTCTCGTAGATTAGCTTTTCGATGTGATAGCCAGAGCGGGAGAGCGTACCGTAAGGCTTCTCCTGTAAGGGCGCGCCCGGAGGTTCATAGTGGGCCAACTCGGCCGCCTTGCGAGCGACGTCATCGGAACGTGTGAATCGATTCGCTTTCGCCTGCTCCAGCCGCTTCTGGTTCAAGGTGAATACGCTCTCACCGCCAAGCGACGTGGAGACCTGGCCCGTGGGAGTGCAGCTCAGCTCCTCGGGAGTGGACATTTCAATCTCTGGCTCCGGATTTTTATCTTCGGCGCCATTCAGCCAGCGGCCGAACCAGTCGTAAGCGGCCAGGCGGCGCGATTTGTTGTATCCGTGGCCATCATCCGCTTCAAACATCCCCACCTTGCCCTCTGCACCGATTGCGGCATATACCTTGGCAGCTTCGGCGAACGTTTCTCTGGCGCCGGCGATGGGGAAGAAATCACGAATCGCGGAAAGCACAAGGTAGGGCTTGGGAGCGAATGCGTACAGATAATCGGGATAATCGACGCCATCTTGCAGCCACAAGGGGAACACTTGTTCTCCGTCTTGCGGACCAAGGGTGCGAAGCATCAAATTCCACGAAGTGATATAGCAGGAAGGCGCAGCGACCTGGATGCGGTCATCGAGCGCTGCGATGTAGGCAGTGTGCGTGCCGCCACCCGAATTTCCCGTTAAGCCGACACGCGTGGGATCAACTTCCTTGCGCGAGAGAAGATAGTCTAGAGCACGCATGCCGTCCCAGATGGTGTAGCGGGCCACGTGGTCCCCAATCAGCATGCACTGTGTCCCGACTATGGTGTGCTCAGTAGTTGAATCACCCACTTTGGACTCACGCAGGTCTTCGTCATAAATCTGCAGCCGTTCACCTTGGCCGATCGGGTCCCAGGTCAGCGCGACGTAGCCTTTTGTCGCCAGCGATCCAAGCATCTGCTGCCAGGTTGGATTGGTCTTGCCCCCCCGTTCGTGCCCTAAAGGAAACAGAATTGCTGGATAAGGCGGATGTCCAGTTTTAGGCAAATAGAGATTGGCGGTCACATAGAAGTGAGGTTGACTCTCGAAGATCAACTTCTCGATCCGATATTTCGGCCTCTCGAGCACGCCCGTTACACGCGCGTTCAGCGGCGTTCTCTCGGGAAAGCCCCCGAGATCGTCCAGCATCCGTTCGCGCAGATAAGCTTTTCGTTTGTTCACATCTTCGATGGTGGAGAGCCGCTCCATCTGGCCCTTGCGTTCCGCGAGCATCTGGAACCCGATATTGTTCAAGTACGACGGCAACATGCGCCGAAGATCCTGGAACTGCTCCAGTCCGGAGGCGAAATTTAACTCTTCGGACTGTTGCGCAGCTGTGGACAAAACGAACAGGCAAACGAAGATACTAACGAT
>Ga0137358_10000845_pt1 | contig 15356 bp, 9 predicted proteins | sample Mad1_20_16metaG_FD_105551 | JGI IMG/M metagenome (GOLD analysis project Ga0137358, IMG submission 105551) | Vadose zone soil microbial communities from Angelo Coast Range Reserve, California, USA - Mad1_20_16 metaG | ecosystem: Environmental > Terrestrial > Soil > Vadose zone | place: USA... | reverse complement strand
CATCGCACTGCTGGCCCATGCCATGTCTCAGCGAACGCGCCGCAACGGTTCAACCAACCGTTGCAGACTCGGCCGGAGAACTGCGTCAATGGTTCGCTAGATCGTTGCGGGGAGATAATTTGCTACTAATTTCGGGCTAACGTGCGAAGAATTCGCGGCGCGCTTCCCATTGTGCGCTACCGTATTCGCCGAGCAGGACGGTTCCGGACATCGAGTCGCCAGTTGCCGTTCCGGAAAAGGTGTATAGGAGCGTGGTACCCTCAATCGGGTGACGGGCCGCGAAGGTCACTTGATCCCCGTGCGCTGCGCCCTTCAAACTGCCATGGACGTGCTCTCCCTCGTGCAGTCCGATTAGGCGATTACCCGTTTGCTCGATGATAAAACGATGTTTCGCGGCGCCCACAAGGTAGTTCATCGAGACTTCCCAGACTCCGGCAATATTTACGGCGGCGCCCGTGGGAAGCACTGGATTTTCGAATTTGGGCGGTTTAGTCAGAATTTGGTAAAGAGCCTCTGCGGCGATTTTGTGATCGTTGGGCATCATCATGTAAGGCATCACGGAGACAGAGCTGGCCATTTCATCCGGCCGTTTGCCGGCACCGCTGGCAAGGATAATACGAGGATTGCCTTCCGCGAGCGTCTTTGCCACCTCGGTTCCTGTAATATTCAGCGCCTTACCATCCCACTTGATACGCAACTGCGGGGCGTGATTGGAAAGATCCTGGGGCTGGACATATTCCGTAGTCACGCCCGGGATTTTGGTGACGCGATCGCTGATATACGCTAGCCAGGACTCCCACGTTTTCCACTCCGCATCGTGATCCCGCTTCGTCCATGCTTCGACGGCGGCGAGCATGCCCATAATTTCTTCCTTGCCGACTTTCAAGGAGCGGCCAAAAGCGTGGTGTGGCGCGCTATTTATCCACGCCGCCTGCACTAGCTCCTTCTTGCCCAGGAGCAATCCAGCACACTGTGGGCCCCGCAAACACTTGCCGCCGCTGTAAGCGACCATCGTTGCGCCGAGTTGCAAATGAATATTGGGAATTGTCAGATTTTCTGCCGCCGCGTCGACGAGCACAGGTACGCCTTTCGCATTGGCAACCTTGCAGGTCGTTTCCAGATTGAAGGGTCCTTTTTCTGCCGCGGGCGAAGAAAAAATGAGTACCATCGCCGTCCGTGAATTGAAGGCATTGACAAGTTCTTCGTACGAATTGATTTCGATAATCTTGGCTCCGGGCATTCGGGCGGCATGGTCATAGTCGTTGCGCGAGTACTTCGCCATGATGACTTCGCTTTTGAGCCCGTCCAGGTTGGGGAGGCGCTGCATTCTTTCCGGGTTCGCGCCAGCGATGCAGGCGGCCGTGGCGTTGGTGATTGCAGCCGAGCAGCCGGCGGTCACGATTCCCCATTCCGCCTTAGTCAGTTCCGCCAGCCGCTTTCCTACGGCTTCCATCAACTCGTCCATGTTGACGTAATGGCGCGACGCTTCGTCCATGGCCTTCTTCGTTTCGGGCAGCGATTGTGATCCGGAAATGATAGTGAAGGTTCCGCGACAATTGACGATAGGTCGCACACCAATCGATTCGTAAATATTGCCGTCGAAGCTCAGGTCAAGCGGATTTCCAGCACCTTCCTTGACGCCAGCGGCCGCGGCGCCAGGAATGGCAGTGCACAGTGCGAGAAGGCCGCTCGATTTGAGAAGATTGCGGCGCGTCAGCGTTTCAGAATTTGCAGCTCTAGCCATACGGGCTCCTTTGGTGCAGGTTTTGGCGTTCCGCTCGATCGCGTCAGAGGACGAATCTTACGCCGGAAAACAAGAACGGTGTAAGGCCGAAGAAACCACTCGGGTTCGTTCTCCGGCCCTCGGGGTGTCTTGTTTCTTCAGAAGAACCCTAGAAAATAATCTTGGCTCCGAACTGAATGTCGCGGTTGTCGGTGGTTGTGGAAGTGATATTGCCAAAGGAGCTGGTGTTCCAAGTGGCGCTCGGATTAGCAAGGTTTGGGTGATTGAAAATATTGAACATCTCGGCCCGGAACTGGAACTTAAGACGCTCCTTGATGGGGAAGTTTTTGAAGATCGAGAAATCGGCATCCACCAGGCCTGGCCCGTAGAGAATGTTCCTGCCCGCGCTGCCGAAAGTCCCGGACGCGGGAAGGGCAAATGCTGCCGAGTCGATGCAGTGCGTTATGTGGCCCGAACCGCAATTTTCTGTGGGGACTCCAACAACATCGGGACGTTGATTTCCGCGGCCGATATGCGCCTGGTCCGGACTAATCAAGACGTTGAATGGCTGGCCCGTCTGCGCGGTAAAGATCGTGTTGGCTTGCCAGTTTCCCAGCGTCCAGCGCAAGAAGGCGTTCTTTCCATTCGGAGACGGCAGGTCATAGACCACGCTGGCGACAAAACGATGCCGGATATCCCAGTTGGCATTGCCATAATCGCGGTGCCAATTAAAGGCATCCATGGGCGCGCCACCGCCGTTCGAATCCGAGGAAATGTCGATCGCGTGGGCCCACGTGTAGCTCGCAAGAATCTGCACGCCGTGACGCATCCTCTGCCGGAAGATTGACGTCAGACCGTGATAGTTTGCAATCTCGTCGTTTTGGATCGTGCGGATCTGTCCCCAGAGCTGATTGGGGCGCCGCGGATTTACCGGATCGTTGTTTACGTCGGGCTGCGGCGTGTTGTTGAAGTAGCTGCGATCCAGGTGCAAGGAATGTGAACCCAGATATTGCACTTCAAAGCCCGCGTTCTTCCAAAGCTCACGCTCAACACCCAAATTCCACTGGTACATTCTCGGCGTCGGCAGATAGGGATTCTCGGTGGTCACCGCCTCATAAATAGTAGGAGTCGTCCCTGACCCCGGCGTTGGATTGCCAAAAGAAAGCACGGTCGTCGAAGAGTTGCTGAACACTGCCGTCACACCGAAAGGCGGGTTCGTGGTTGCCAAGGTGAAACTGTTTGTCTGGTTCGGATTGTAAAAGAAACCGCCACCGCCGCGAATGACAACCTTCGCCGGTCCACGGTAGGCAAAACCAATACGGGGGGCCCAATTGTCGTGATTGGGATTAATGAATTTGAGGCCAGGCGTCGGAATCGTGTCCGGTACCAGGGCTGTTTGATCCGGATTGAGAATCCTCGCGTTTCCGTTGACGCTGTAGGGAACCGTCGGCAGTTCGTAGCGAAGGCCATAGTTTAAAGTGAGCCGGGACGTAATTTGCCAATTGTCGAGAACGAAGAAACCATCACGCCACTCCGCGACGACGCCCTTAAATTCCTGAATCGGAGTTTGGTCCGTCTGAGGTGCGCCAAAGAGAAAATCGGCAGCGGCGTTTCCGCTGCGCTGCCCGGTAAATGTAAACGTGCCACGCGGACTATTCGCTGCTGCGCGACCCGTCGTCAGCTTCCGAACTTCGACGCCGGCCATAATGTTATGCACGCCGCGGTGGTAGCTCAGCTGATCGTAGCCGTGCCAAGTTGTGTCGTCCTGATACCAGTTGCTGCCGGCGTTGCCAAGTCCCATGAAACCGTTTACGGTGATGTCCGGAATGCCCGGGTTGCCAAACCGCGTGTCGCCATCAAAGCCTGGAATGCCAAGCTGAGTGCCGGCGTCATTCAATCCATTCACGGTCCAGTAGTTGAGGTTATTGGTCATAAGGTGATTTCGGCCAAAGCGGAAGTCGTTGATAAGGTTTGGCGCGAGTGCATGCGTATAGCCGATGGCGATGTGCCGGTTATTCGCCGGGCCATAACTGCCGCTGGTCGGCCTGACGGTGCCGCCCACTCTCGTCGTGTTTTGCCAGTCATACCGAACAAAGAGACGAATCTTGTCGCCAAAGTTCTGGTCAATCCGCTCCAGAGTCTGATTCGTGGTGACGTTCACCGGAACGGCGGCCGAATATGTGCTCGTCCCGGTGACGTTCGGCAATGGATAATATTGGAGCAGCGTCACAGCCACCGACGAAAAATCCGTAGAGGGAACCTGATTGCCGGCGTACGGCACACCTGTAAAGGGGTTCACGATTTGGGCGCTGATGGCGGAAAAGTTGCCGTTACGCATCGCTTGCGTGATTGTGGTGCCCAATTGCGTTTGGCTCTTCTTTTGACGAAGCCCCTCATAAGAGGCCGCGAAGAACGTCTTATTGCGGCCATCATAAAGTTTCGGGACGTAAACGGGACCGTCGAGTTCCCAGCCAAATTGGTTAAAGCGTAGCGGCTTCTTGGCAGTCCCGGGGTTATCGAAGAACGGATGTGCGTCAAATTTGTCGTTGCGAAGAAACTCATACGCAGCGCCATGAATGGCATTCGTGCCGGACTTCGACGTGAGGTTCACGTGCACGCCCATGTAGCTGCCATACTGCGCCGAGTAGTTTCCGTTTTGGACCTGTACCTCCTGGATGGAGTCTACGCTCGGAACCACATGGGTGATCGTGATGAGGTTATTCATGATCGTCACGCCATCCAACGTCAGACTATTTGTGATTTCCCGTTGTCCCGCGCCGATGAAGTCTTCGCCCGGCGGAACGCCCGTTTGGCTCGACTTTGGCCCGACAATCACGTTGGATGTGGTAGCCGCGAGCTTCAAAGCATCGCGCCCATTCAGCGGAAGGTCGACGACGGAGCGGGAGGTAATGGTTTCTACGAGACTGGAATCATCGGTGGAAATGGGCGGAATCGCGACTTCCACAACGACGGACTCGGTGACCGCTCCGACTCTCAGCGAGAAGTCGGTCCGGACCGTCTTGTTGATTTCAACGATGATTCCTCTTTGAACAAGCTTGCTGAAACCCGGCTGCTCGACGGCAATCGTGTAGCTGCCTTCCCGAATAAAAGTAATGGTATAACCGCCTTCGTCGTTTGTTGTCGCCGTGTAAGTTTCATTCGTTCCGAGATTGACTGCGGTCACCTTGGCGCCGGAAACGGCGGCGCCGTTGGCATCCGTCACCGTGCCGACGAGCGACGTGTTGTTCGCCACTTGAGCCAAGGATGGACACACTCCCAAGAAACATGTAACCAGATACACCGCAACGAGAAGAGATAGCGCTCTCTGTTTCACGGTTGCCCCCACTCGCAATTTTTGAACACCCATGTATGGCGGTATTGCCGTTCGAGACAAACGGCCCCACTTGTGGCTGCAAAGTGAATCACACGCAGGAAGTCGTGTCATCGGCCAGAAGGCCGAGTGTGGGCTAGGACATCTGTCCTATGTCGCGGAGGATGAGTTTCACTTTCACGGTGTGGAAATGAGCAGGAAGACTGAAAAGCGCAATCGGAACAGCTGTTTAAGGCTATTCGAGATGAACAAAACCGCGTTGGATGGCGTAAATGGCGGCTTGCGTGCGGTCCCTTGCTCCGAGTTTGTCCAGCACGCTGCTTACATGGATGCGCACGGTCTTTTCGGCAATCTGAAGGGCCGAGGCAATCTCCCGGTTGCTGTTGCCATGCGCGATCAGCGCAAGGACCTGTTGTTCCCGGGGCGTAAGCTCCGTAAGAGGGATTCGTTCCGCAAGTGTGTCACGCACAGTGCGGGGCAAATAGCGAACGCCTTGATTGACCGTTTGAATCGCGCTGACCAATTCTTGGCCACTCGCGTCTTTGGTCAAATAGGCCATCGCTCCGTTGCGCAAAGCGCGATAGACATCTTCGCTACCGTCGTAATTCGTCAATACAACTATCTTCGCGGCGCGGTTCTGCCGTCGAATTGCGGAGATCGCGTCAAATCCGTCCAGCCCGGGTAAATTCAAGTCCATCACAGTGACATCTGGAAGCAGCTTTGTATAAAGGCGCACCGCTTCGTGGCCGTTGTCCGCCTCACCAACAATCGAAAGCGCAGGGGAATCTCCGAGGATCGAACGGAGAGCCAGCCTCGCCATGAAATGATCTTCCACGAGCAAGACCTTGACTGCAGCAGCCATCATGCTTCTTGCGCTCCGACGGGAAGTTCCACGAATACTTGCGTTCCGGTTCCGGGCGTCGATTGAATTCTTAAGTCGCCGCCCAGTTTTCTCGCGCGCTCTTCCATCACCGACAGGCCGAAGTGTCCTGGAACCTTTCCGTTGGAAGCGCTGAACCCGCAGCCGTCATCTCTCACGGACAGAGTTACTCTCGATTGTCCATACTCCAAACCCACGTAGATTTCGCTTGGCCCGGCGTGCCGAATGGCGTTGCTGACCGCTTCCTGACAAATGCACGCCAGATGGTGAATCGCAACGGGAGAGAGGGCCGCCTCTGGTCCACTTACTTCCAATTTAGCGCTTACGTTCGTTCGCGTGTTTAATCCGTCCAAAACCTTGGACAAGACTTCCGACAAAACCTCCGCCGCGGCAGGTTCGTCCTGCAAATCCCAAATGATGCGCCGGGCTTCCGTCTGAGAATGACGGACCATGTTGCGGGCGAGATCAAGGGAACGCGCGACCTCCTCTCCATTTTTGCCTAACCGCTCACGAGTCGCTTCCAGCTGCCAGGAGATTGCCGCCAAACTGGCCATCAGAGTGTCATGCCATTCTCTGGCGATCCGATTCCTCTCTTCAGCGACGACCCGCATGCGTCCCTTGACGCGAGCTAGCCTCCAGCGAAAAAGAGCGACGAATACGCCGGCGAGCACCAACCCAACAAAAAAGTAAAACCAGGCGGTCTGATACAAGAAAGGGGTCTGAACGACATCTACTTCCGCGGTTGCGTCGCTCCAAGGCTGCCCAGCATCCCTCGCAGAAACAAGAAAACGATACTGGCCGGACGGCAGATGTCGATACAGCGCTTTGTGACCCGAGACGATCGTCCAATCCTTGTCGTATCCGTCCAGCTTGTAGCGATATTGAACCTGCGAGGGGTTAGAGAGGCGGATCGCATCAAACAGAACGGCAAATTCATTCAATCCCGGCGCGAGGAAAACCTTCGGAGAGACGTTCAAATCCGACCGGTCTGCCTGAAAACCCGCCACGCGGGCTTGCAAGGCCGGAAGCGGGAAGGCTTCCGCGGACGGATTTGTATGAACGAAACCCTTCGCCGTCGCGAACCAGAGCACGCCGTCGCTTGTACGTGTTGCCGGTGGTTGCGACATTCCGCCACATTCGCTGCTGCGCATCCCTTCATTCTTTCCCAACAGGAACGAATCGAGGGTTTTCCGCTTTCCATCCGCGACTTCCTGAAGTTGCTCTCTGGAAACGCGCAAAAGTCCTCGTGTGGTGTTCAACCAGAGCATTCCGCGCCCATCGTCCAAAACCGAAAAAACGGGATACGCCGGCACGCCCGCGGAAGGCGGTATGTGAATTGCCCTATTCCCTCGAATCAGGTTAATGCCGCCGCCCTTTGTGCCGACCCAAATCGCACCCCGGCTGTCGGCCGAAACCGAGAGGATGAAAGTATTCGACAGGCCATTCGCGGGTGTGATCGATTCCAGGACTCCATCGCGCAGTCGATAAAGTCCCCTGAAAGTTCCGATCACGAGCGAACCATCTTGGTCCTCTTTCAAGGACGTGATGATGGTTTCGGGCAGAAAAACCTCGCCTTTATTCTTCTCCGGCACGCCGCTCGGGTACCGCAACAATCCGCGGTAAGTACCGAGCCAGAGCGTCCCGCGGTGGTCGCTATAGATGACGCTGATCGCATTTGACGGCGATTCGTGCCCAGTAAGAAAGTGCTGGAAGGAGGTTCCGTCGTAGCGATAGACACCGTCAAACCAGGTTCCGATCCATACGCTTCCTTGCGCGTCCTCGGCCAGCGAACGAATAGGATCTGAAAACGGCAAACCCGGAAGATGTTCTCGTTGCAGCTTCCCTTTCCTCATCCGCAACAATCCGCTGCCCCACGTTCCAAGCCAAATGTTTCCGCGGCGATCCGCCAAAATGTTTGCAGCAAAACTGTTTGGCAAGCCTTCTGGTGTGCCGAACGGCACTAGAACCGATTTGCGCCAGCGACTCAGTCCGCTGCTCAATGTTCCGATCCACAAATTACCCTCGTCATCTTCGAAAAACGTCCGAATGGTGTTGTCAGGCAGGCCGTCGTCCGTAGTCCAGTGCGAGATGGCACCATCCGACGCCACTCGACAAACCCCGCGCGACTTCGTTCCAACCCAAAGGTTGTTGTCCTTGTCCGCGATGATTGCGGTGACCTGGCCGTGCACCAATGGCAACGCAAATTCTCGAAAACCGCCTCTCCCATCCGGAACAAACTTGGAGAGACCCAGCGAACGGCCAATCCACACAATCCCATTCTTGTCTACATAAGCGGCGGTCACCGCGCCTAGCTCTTTGTGCGCAACTAGAAAAGTCGTTGTTTTTGCCCCGTCGCTAAGAAACAGTCCTTTTGCTGTGACGATGAAAACTCTTCCGCCGCTATCCTGCGCAAACGGTTCTGTTATGTCGCCTGGCACAAGGCCGAGCTCGTTCAAGGACTGCATTTTCTCGCCTGCCACTCGTTCCACTCCGTTGTGAGTCGCAATCCAAATTGCACCGGAGCCGTCTTCGAACAATGCGCGAACACGTTCCTGGTGAAAGCCCGCCTCGTCACTTACGTTCACCGTTACTTGTCCGCGCTGCCGGAGGACGCCGCGATCGTCTGTCCCGATCCACAGATCACCGCTGCGGCTGATTAGTAGTGCATTTACGGGTTCATTGGCGTTCTCGTCTGTATTGCCGACACGAAATGGAACGAATCGAATACCATCGAAACTTGCTATCCCCTCGGAGTTTCCAATAAGCAGCTGACGGTTGGGCGCCTGGATGATGGCGCGTACATTGTTTTGCGAAAGCCCGTCTTCGACGTGCCACTCCTGCTTCTGATACTCGGAAATGGCCATCGGCGGATCGTTCGTCGCGGCGATCGCGCACACTGGCGCAAAAAAAAGGAAAGCCAGGCCGGCTTGTTTTGTTGCTCGCATTGAACCTGCCCGAGGAAATTCCTTAAGATCTATTCCAGATCGAGCGACTGCCGCTCACCCCGCGGCGAGCATCTCTCCACAGACTCCGGTGGGCACACGCTCCGTATTGCTCATCCTAGCACCGACACCAGCGCGGCACACAGCTCTCCGGCCTGCAAGCGATGCGACATTTCTTGCCGCTCAATTCTCAGGCCTCTTATTTCTCGCAGAATATATCGTCTGTCTAAATTCTCTTCGTAGGACATTTGCCCTAAAGCTCGCGTCTCGTTACGTGCTACTTTCCCGCACGATTTCTGGCTGCGTGCGCAGGTTCGAGGCAACAAACCATGCGGCCACAATCGGCAAAGTGACAGTTCGCGTTCACCGCCATGGTGATTCCCAACGAAAGGAACGAGCCTCCTAACCGAATTATGCGCTACCTCTTGGCTTTCTTACTGCTTCCAATCTCTTTGCTTGCCCAGGAAACCGCGACGAAATACGACTTGGTCCTCAAAGGGGGCAATGTCATTGATCCCCACAACGGAGTTCAGGCCGTTCGAGACGTTGGAATTCGCGATCACAAGATTGCTGCTGTGGAAAACCACATACCAGACTCTGCCGCGACAAAAGTTATCTCCGTCAAAGGGATGTTTGTCACTCCGGGCTTGTTGGATATTCACACGCATGACTATGCAGGGACCGGACTCAGGGGCGCCTACGACGGCGACAATAGCGTCTATCCGGACGGTTTTACCTTTCGGAGCTGCGTGACGACTGTCGTCGATGCCGGCAGTTCCGGCTGGAAAAACTTTCCAGACTTTAAAGACCGCGTAATTGATCGTGCGAAGACGCGAGTCCTCGCGTTTATCAACATCGTCGGCAATGGAATGGGCGGCGGCGGAGTCGAACAGAACGTTGAGGACATGGACCCAGAAGCGACTGCCGCGCTCGCGAAGAAATATCCGGACATCATCGTGGGATTCAAGACCGCGCATTTCGAAGGACCGGAATGGACGGCCGTCGATCGCGTGTTAAACGCGGGAAAGATTGCCCAGCTTCCAGTCATGATCGATTTCGGCAGATTTCGCCCAGAACGGCCCTATCCAGAATTAGTAACTTCTAAACTTCGTCCAGGCGATATCTCCACTCACATGTACATAGACTTCATTCCCATGCTCGACGCGACGGGAAACGTGTTGCCGTATCTTTTTGACGCAAAAAAGCGGGGCATCATTTTTGACGTTGGTCATGGCGGCGGGAGTTTTGTATTCAACCAGGCCATACCTGCAGTCAAACACGGTTTCCTGCCAGACTCAATTTCGACTGATCTTCATATTGGCAGCATGAACGCAGGAATGAAAAACATGACCAATGTCATGTCCAAGTTCTTGAACATCGGGATGACACTGCCCGATGTAATCCTGCGCTCTACTTGGAATCCAGCCAAAGAGATCCATCATGAAGAGTTGGGTAGCCTAACTTTGGGATCTGTGGCAGATGTCTCGGTGCTAAGGGTGGAAAAAGGAAAGTTTGGTTTTACGGACAGCCTGGGCGGGCGGCTCGAAGGCAATAAGAAATTGGTTTGCGAGCTGACCGTTCGAGACGGACTGGTGGTATGGGACCTGAACGGCATTTCCCGGGAGCCATGGAACAAGCGGACGGTCTTTCGCCCCAATTCCACATGGGACGGTACTCTTCCGACCCGAAGGTAGCTTGGGTGCCACGAATTCTTCATGGCTAGGCAGCAACGACACTTTGGAGAACTTCACGAAGGCGCCTACCCACGATCAGGTCTTCCCCCGGTTGAAGCATCCATACGCCAATGATGATAGTGTTTTCCCCGCCGGGGAGTCCTGCACTCGCAGGAGCTCCTCCAGTGCCGGGATTGATTTCGACGCGCGGCTTACCTTCACGCATCTTTCGCATGACTTCGTAGCCCGTTGTTTTGACGCGAGTCGGATCGTACGTAACCAAAAGGTGTGGAACGTGATTGGCGACAGGAGGAATAAACACTCTCGTTTCCACAGTAGGGATTTTTTTCAAATGATCCGCGATGCGGTTGGCACGCTTACGAAATTCGAATTCCATTGCGGCATCATCCTGGGCCAGGAACCAGTCCACGGCAGCGACCATGCCGATGATCTCCTCCTTCGCAACTTTTAGTCCTCGACCAACTGCATTTGAATTCGGTGAATTATTTAGGCGCGCGACTTCGATAAGATCTTTTCGTCCGAGAAGCAAACCTGTACATTGAGGTCCACGCATACCCTTCCCGCCCGAAAAAGCGACGAGATCAAAGCCCATCTGAGTGTAGTTCCACAAATTGGAGATTGGCGGAACGTCGGCAGCCGCATCGTTAAAACACGGGACGCCATGCTTATGAGCAATGCGAATCCAATCTTCACGACTGATGGGAGCTTCAACAGCGTTGAAGAAGTTAGTCATCACGGTCTTTTCTGTGAAGGCGTTCTCGTACTGTTCCATCGTCTCGACTTCAATGACTTTGACGCCGCAGTTTCTCATCGCGTGGTCGTATTCATAGCGGTGTGATTTTTGAACAATGACTTCGTTCTTGAGTCCCGTGACATCCGTGGGAATACTGGCGATCGCGTCCTTATTGCCCAGCGTCATGCAGGCGGCTGTTCCGAGCGTGAGCGCTGCTGCCGCCCCCGATGTGACCAGAGCGCCGCCGCAGCGGAGCTTCCCAGCCAGATAGTTTCCCGCTGCTTGGTGAAGTTCCATCAAATGAACAGGCTTTTTCGCGGCGAGCGCCACGGCGGCCTGGACCTCCGGAGGCATCGTGGACGCCGTGAGGATCGTGTAGGTCCCGGCGGCGTTAATAAACGTGGAGACACCAAGTTTCTCGTAGTAGTCGATGCCTTTCGGCATGGAAGGCAGGGCGCTCTCCGCTACCAGTTCCTCCGCAGCCGAAGCGGCATACACGCTAACCCCGCCAGCGACGAGCGCTTGCGTTCCCTTGCGCAACAACTTGCGGCGACTCAGTTTCTCTGCCATAGCTGCTCCTCATTTGCTGTTGAATCGTTCAGTGACGCGGAAAATCGTCGGCGGTTGCCGGATTGGAACTGCCTTCCGCAGGAGTCGAGAAGTATTGCGGCCGCGCTTTCTCCCACTCGGTCATGGTGAGGCCGGAGGGATCGTAGAGAATGCGACCAGCGCGAATCGTAATTCGCGCGACGATTTGGACGTCGGCGTTCATTTTCGCGTAGCCGCAGTCGATATAACCGAATTTCCCGTGGAGCTCCTCAAGCACGGCCACATCAGCTTCCTTGCCAACTGAAAGGGTGCCGAGTTCAGGCCTGTGGATCTCTCGCGCCGGATTCACCGTGGACCGCCGAATGAGGTCGTTCAAGGGAACACCCATGGCGCGGAACTTGGAGAGTACGTTGGTCATGCTGACGGTCCGGTAGTCGCCTGTATGAAGGTCCGTGGACATTGAGTCGGGGATAAAGCCCTGCTTCGCGGCGGGAACTGCATTGCGGAACCAAAAGCTGCCGGCGCCGTGGCCAACATCAAAGTAGACCCCGCGCTGGCGGGCCTCCGTCAGAATCGGATTGATTTTGCCGTCGCTGAGAATAATCGGAAACTGTTGCGCAAAGACGTGGGTGTGGATGTCGCCGGGACGGGCCTTTTTCAGGATCAGATCGGAATAACTGCGGTCCGGTCGCGGCCAGAAATCGTACATGACCGGAGTGTTTGTGGCGCCTGCACAAGCGATCGCGCGATCGACGGCAGCCCAAGGTGTGTGTTCGCCGTCCCACGAGCCTGAGGTCCAATAGTGTGCGGTTTTCACTCCGATGAGAATCTCTGGATACTTCTGGATCGTTTCAACGCAGAGCTTGACGTCCATCTGATCGACTGACTGCTCAAGGCCTCCATTCATGCCGTTCGCTACAATATTGAGGAACGCGAGAACGCGAACCTGTGCACGGTCTATAACTTCTTCTTTCTCTAGCAGGAAGGTATCTGGGCCAGCGGTGCCTGCGTCAACGATCGTGGTTACACCGGAGGTCAGGGCCCAATCCGCGGGAATGCCGAGCGGCAGAACGTGTGCGCGCGCCTCGGGAGTGAACCAATCCAAAGGGGCACCGCCGTGGCCGATGTGATAGTGAATGTCAATCAAACCGGGAGTAACGTACAGGCCGGAGACATCCACTACCTTTCTTGCCTGGCCAGCGGGGATGTCCTTACCAATGGCGACAATCTTACCCAAGGCAACCGCAACGTCCATGACGCTGTCCACATTATTGGCAGGATCGATGACATGACCACCTTTTAGGAGGAGATCGTAGTGTGGTATCTGCGCTTCAGCGTATGAAGGCAATGCAAGAAATACGGCAAGGGCCACTTTTAGAGAGAGCCTCGGGAACGTGCGCACGCTTGTTCTTTCTCACTTAGAGTGTGTTTGCAGTAGTGAGTAGATACCTGGCAGCTCTTCTGCGAAGGCGTCGAATCACCACCGCGCAACCGCCGCAAGTTTAGCCATCTGAGCAACGATTGTCATCCTAGTTGAGCCAACAAAGATTTCGGTATTTTTGCTACGTACGCCCATTCTAAACTGCTATACCCAACAAATTTTTTGTCGGAACAAACATTTTCGCCTGCCGAAAAATCCAAACAAAGCATGAGGTCGAGAGATTGCGTGTAACCTTGTGGGCTTCCCCCTATAATGGGACCGAAGTCGCCAACTAAGTTCAACGGCAAGGACCAATGTAGTTTCTAATGCAAGGAACAGAGACTCATGGACCGGCGAGCATTTGTTAAGCGCAGTTGCCTTGGTGGTGCGGCACTCTTTCTTGATCACTTTCGGACTTCCCCGGCCTACACTGAAGACTTAATCCCTCCTGCGCCGCCCATTCACGTTAACGAGCCGCACTTGACAGATATTTCACTGCTTCGGATGCCGGGACTGTATCCCGGCCGTGTCGTGGAGATTGCTGACGAGCGCTCCATTGTGGGGAACCGCGTGTCGCAACCGATTATTCGCCAGATGCTTGAGCAAGGAATGCGGGAACTGACGGGCGAAAAATCTGTGCGCGCGGCATGGGAGAGATTCATCGAGCCAAAGGACATTGTTGGGATCAAGATTAACCCGTCGGGGGCGCCGGCCTGCTGCTCGTCGCCGGAGATTGTGCGTGAAATCGTTGCGGCAGTGCTGTCGGTAGGCGTGTTAGCGCGGAACATTTTGGTTTACGACCGCTACGCGTATGAAATGGACATCGGCAGCTACCAAGCGTTGGTCCCGCCCGGCATACGGGTGGTCGGAATCCAGGAGGATAAATTGGATGCCACGGGATATGACGCTGATGTCTTTTGTGAGGCCACATTTTTTGGGGAGTGGGAAACGCGCTCATACATGGCGAGCATTGTCTCCACTGGATTGACGAAAATTATCAATGTGCCCACGATGAAAGACCATTCGGCGGCTGGAGTAACCGGCTGCCTGAAAAACTTAGGGTATGGCACATTCAACAACGTCGCGCGGTCGCATCGTACGCCCTTTTCTTTCACCGACCCTCTGATAGGTGTGATGTGTTCCGTGGAACCGTTGCGTTCGAAGGCGGTGCTGCATGTTATGGATGGGATGCGCATGGTTTGGCACGGCGGTCCTCTAACACAAAACCAGGATTTCATCTATCAAGCTGGGCTGATGATGATTGGCACTGATCCGGTGGCGATAGATACGATTGAGTTGGAAAGGATTGAAGCCAAACGAAGCAAGGAAGGTGCGCCCTCAGTTTGGTCGCGTGAACCGAAGAGCATCACCGAGAATGCGTTTGAGTTTTACCAAAACGCTGATAAGAATCTCTTTTATAGACAACCACATCACATTGCAGCAGCTGGAAAACTCGGACTGGGAATTTCCGACCTAAAGCAAATCGATCAGCGCTCGATTCGGATTCCCCGATAGACATGACGAGAATTTCCTCTAAGAGGGCCGATTTGGCGATAACAGAGAAAGATTGGCCGACGTTGCTTCGGGACGATTCCCGGAGCGGGGGGCAGAGCCCCCAAATATTCAAAGCCCCAGTGGGAGCTCGCTGGCAGTTGAAGATAGAGGGGAGCGTCCGTAGCGCCCCAGTATTGAGGGGCGGTCTTTTGTACGTGACGTCGGTCTCGGGGTTCTTGCTAGCGATCGACGTTGTTACGGGACGCTTAAAATGGAGATTCAAAGCGCCTGCATCGATTCATTCGACCCCGTCGCTGAGTGGTAGACGAGTATTGTTTGGCTGCGGCGACGCCAAGGTGTACGCGGTCGATGGCGCTACGGGCAAGAAATTGTGGGATACCACTGCCCAAGACGAAGTATGGACCTCTCCCGTAGTGCGAAACGATACGGTGTATTTTGGGAGCGCGGACGGCAAGATATATGCCGTTGACGCCGAAACCGGGACACCGAAGTGGACGAAGATGCTTGGCGGGCGAATTTATTCGACAGCCTATGTGACGGAGAAACAGATCTTCACAGGCTGCGGAAAT
>Ga0137358_10000843_pt1 | contig 15362 bp, 20 predicted proteins | sample Mad1_20_16metaG_FD_105551 | JGI IMG/M metagenome (GOLD analysis project Ga0137358, IMG submission 105551) | Vadose zone soil microbial communities from Angelo Coast Range Reserve, California, USA - Mad1_20_16 metaG | ecosystem: Environmental > Terrestrial > Soil > Vadose zone | place: USA... | reverse complement strand
TAGAAATGTTGTGGCTTGATGCATAATGAAACACCCGTGTTTGTATGAAGAGACCGAGGGCAGTGATTGGCCCACGTCTCGTGTTGAAGAGTATTACTCTTACTCTCACTGGCACCGCATGAAGCGATGGCTTACCGCGGGCCCTAGCAAGTCAAGCATTTTCACATTATATAGGTCTCTTTTGAGACAGACAAGGCTTCTACCCCACGAATATCTCCGGTATTTCTCAGCAGCCCACCCCCCATATGCTGATTTGTGACTTGTAGCAGACAATTTTTCCAACTCAAACTGTCTGCCGACATCAAGTCTGCACTGGATGATACCCGCAAGTACAAGCCACGACAGGCAACCTTCAAACGTCTCCGAAAAGTGACCAGTTTGATTCTGGGCTTTAGTACTGCTTCTAACTTCTCAGTAGGAACTCTCCAAGCTGACTCTCGCCAACAATGGCGACAGACACGCCTTTGCTTATGTGTTAGATCTGGCATATGGTCGTAAAGGGCCACTCAAATGGAGTATATTGAGGGTACGCTGCGTTATTTCGTGTCCATATGAGACCCTAGTAAGCTCTCATAGCCTTTACTCTCCCATCCTGCTGCGCCGGCACCCCCTCGAATCCTTCCATCCGTCGAGCGCTCGCGTCCACCTGTACATGGCCCTGAACTTACTGCGTTGCTCCTATCTCATCATGCTCGCCCATCTGGGAGGGCCCCCAAACCATCTCATCTTCTCTCGCCGCCAACGTTACCACCGAGGGCAGATCCATCCTCCGAGGATGCTCGTCTATTTGGACCATTCAGCAAACGTCGGGAAGTCAACATCCGTTGGCGCTACTTTTCCTACCAATGGAAGCGGCTGTACCCTCCACTTGAGGTCTCCGTGAAACAACAGGGAGCGCAGGAGACTTCCTCCCAAGAGGGTGCCCTGCTCAGTGCCAAGATTCGAGGTGTTGGCTTGCAAACTGCAGGACTATTAGACGAAGTCAAGTCGCTTGCTGGCTCTGCTTCCGAAAGGCCGCCCGCCCCTCGTAGGGTTGATCCAATATACCTCCCCCATACACACTCCTCCACTGCCGACCGACGATCGACGCTGAATAGGTTTCTTCGCCGACGATACAGGGAACTTCTTGGCCGTATTCCAGTTCTTACATATTCATATGTGCCCGGTGAATCGGTGACCAGCTCCAACGGCTACCCAACGGGTAAGTATGGAGTATCGTTAGACCCCACCTCTTTATCGCAGTATGTACGGCAGGAGGCAGTACACTCCCAAGAACTGGATTCTGTTGACCTGGCATGGTTCAAGCGGAAGTATGAGTCCTGACCACTCATTAGTTTGTTGCCTACTTTTCCGCTGGATATTTCCTGCCATTTTATTTGCTGAGAACCATAATTATAGTGATATTTGTCATGATAATAGCTATTGATCGGGAATTGATCTTGTGGGTTAGGACGTTTCACTTTATGGTTTTTTGGTTGTTTTTTTTAGCGGTTTTCATCGAAGGTTTGAATTTCAGTTTTTCTATAAACACCTCAAAAAAACGGGTGCATGATGAAACCCCTCGTGGGGCTGCCCACCAAAGGTCTCACCGCGTCCTCCGTTTTTATGCTAGAGATACTACAGTACTCTGTAAATCCACAGAGATCAAATGGTGTGATAAATATGTTGATTAAATATACAGAGTACAGTATATGGCAATCGTGCTGTAACCTTCTGGGTGCGATTAATGTGATTTTCCATCCAAGTCATCGATTGCACCCAGCAACCCTCACTGGCCATGCCCACACTTCCGATTTGACAGCGGGACAGTGTGTGCGACGAGGGACTGGGACTGCCAGAGGCGTCGGAGAGGCTTGCACTAAATTTATTTTTATTATTATTATGATAATTTACTCAATTTTGATATTCGACAAACCAGGAGGTCAAAAACAGAGAGGCAAAAAACGGCCAAAAAACGATGCAAAAGCAGCTCTCATTGCGGGCAGACCGTTATATAATTCATGTGCAACTGAATTGGATTATATAGTGGTCTGCCCGCAGTGTCTGGAGCTCCTTTCACATCTCAAAAAACGGACCTCGATTTTTGTCAACCGGAAGTTGCCAGCTTCAAAAAGCGTTCCCGAAAACCGACCAGAAAACCGGCAAAAACCGCAACATGAAACGTCCTATTGCCTTCAGACATCCCAGTGAGTTATATACGTGGTTCATGAGATAATGAGTGTTTGTGTGATATCGTCATGCGGCTCCATATTGTTGCGGAACATCCTGCCACTACTTTAGTCACTCCGTCATGCAGTGTTATTATCATGCAAAGTCGAATAAGTATATGTCGGTATATGTCGAGTGATCGTAACAGGGTCATGGAGATGTCGTTAGGCGTTAGTGTCCTTCTGAGTCTCCATCTCAAGTCCGTGCAGATCAATAATATACATGCTATAGTTTCTGTCCATTGCCTGGGCTCCGGAGCGATCCTTTCGGCTCTGGTCAACGCCACATTGCAGGTTGAGCATCACCTCATACTGATCGAACGTGAAGGTCTGTTTTTTCCGGATCAACGCAAGCATATCCTAGCACAATCGATGTCAGATGGGGAAGTTACGACGATGAGCGACCCTCGACATACTGGAGGACTGAGGGAGAAGAGCGAGTAGTATTGCTTAGATCGAAGAAGCTCCCCATCACGCGCGTTGTGTACAATAGTCTTCGCACATTGCTGAACAGCAAGCATGTTGCGACTTATCTTCTTCATGCCTAAAGAATTCGCGACGCCAATATGGCGAGCATTGTGAATGAGAAGGTCATCCATGAGGAACCCGACTCCATGGAAGACGAATCTGTCGAGCGCGCTTAGAGAACAAAAACAAACACATTACAATTATATGACTCACTTTTGTTCCTGAGGAGGGAGAGTCGAAGACGCAACATCGTGATACTCCCCTAACTCAAGATTGAGATCTATTACGTGTGGGTCCGGTTCACCAATCTCTTGGTCAATGCTGTAGTTACCCTGCGACTGGGATCAGAGTTTGATGAAAGGGCAAGATAGGTCACCGCCCACATGACGCATAGCAAGATTGAGATAATATGCCACATGGCATCGGATGTCTATTCGTATGGTATGTAGAATCAATTCCGATAATTGCTCGTACGTCTTGAGTAATGCATGAAACCGTCTATGGTATTCAGTAAGCACCACTGATCTGTTGTGTTGTTGATGTAACCTACAGTGCCATTTCTCTTGAAAGGGGAAGCTGGAGCTGCTCGTCGGGATTCAAGGGCATAAGCGAGGGCAGAGATGGCGTGAAAGGGCTCATGGCGCTGGTAGGTTCCATCGGGAGCCCTGAAGTTGGGGACAAGCTATCCTCAGGTACAGCCTTCAGTTGTTTGAGTCCGGTCGTAAACCATAACTTGGTAGCATCATAAGTGATCATCAAATGGATGTAGAGAACGTATAAGCATACCACACTTCGATACAAATTACAAATCGCAGAGACATTCCTCATGGGCCCAATGAGGTCTTCTTTTTCAATCGGCTTGTCTCCAGTAAGCCGAGCCTCATTGTCGCACTCTCGCTGATGCAGTTCGCTCTTGTTCGTGATAGCCTCCTGAGTCAGAACCAGTTAGGGTGAATTCGTACCAAATTGTTATTATATGCACCAAAGTGTGATATAAGTCGCTTAGACAAGCGGCCATTTCCGAGTTTTGAGCCCATTGTGCCCCAAGTGCAACACGGGGGTCCTGGTCACCACTCGCTTCTTGAGACGTTATTAAGGTCTGAAAGCGGTCACTGCAGCGCTGGTAGAATTGAATAATGACCGTGAGAATTAGACGGGCGTAATTCTCCCGATGGAAGGGTGTTGTCCTAAGCATTGCACATAAAGAGTTGATGAGAGCCATCATTGTTGTGCTTGCCTAAGCACAGTCAATGGCATTGCTAGTAAATCATAAGCGCGACCCCTAAACTCACGTTCACTAAAGGTTCTGTCGAAAGCAAACTTGAAGAAATATCGGGGAGGAAGGCCTCGGGCCCTTTCATTATGTAAGTTTCGAGTATAGCGTACGCAAATATGATATCTTACCCGTTGTTGCTTGGTGAAATAATAGAGAAACCTTCTCCTCCAATTGTGGTAGGTAAACCCCCAAGATGAACTCGTCCAAAACTGCACTTGATGCTCGCGCGGCCTCGAATCCAGATGGAAGGATCCCCATCACGCGATCGAGAAAGGCTAGCATGGGTTGAAAGAGAACGCTTATATGAAATGCGTCGGGTTTGACAAGGAGGCGGTGGTGTTGGTCTGTGCCGAGCATACGTTCGTCCGTACCTACAGTGACCAAGGTGGCTTGTACGGCCGTTTCCGAAGAACCCTGCACAAGGCCAGGAACGGTGTCCTTGAGAACACGGTTGAGTTCATCTTCGTGTTCGCGTAGAGACTTGGTAATGAGTTTGGAATTGGTATCTGCGAACCTGAACACGTGCTACAAAGAAGTTATCCTGATGTGGCCACGAGGTATGGAGGTAATGAACAAACCTTTGATTTATCTCGCAAGAATCTTCCCTCTCGCAAGACATCATTTACTGATGATATTGGATTGCGACCAGACAAGACACCCTGTTCCTCGTCAGTGAGGTAGTCATTTACCAATGTTCGGACCTAAACAATTGCGTTATTAGTTTAGAGCACGACATCTACCTTGGCGTACCTCGGCCTGCACAGGCATCCAAATTTCGGATAGCGGGAACAGGGTGCCAGGCCTCGTCCCCGAAGAATCTTTGAAGTCACGCCTCTAAGTAAAATGTTGTAATGGATTATCACACGAACAAAAATTGATCCGACTGACCGATCCAATCCTATTTGCCACCTCGTACACTACTCGCAACCCCTGCATGACAGCGTCCAGTTTAGAATACAATGTCCAAAATAGATCTCGTAAAATTTCATGGTCGGCATGTTTGGTAGACGACTCAAGGGCAGTGAGGCGTAATTGTAGCGGGCTGATCTGCAGGCCGTGCCTGGCTCGAGTTGCATCTACAAGTGAGGTCGGTATGTTCAATGGAAGAGCGCCAGCAACAGCATGTTTCGATGTGACGATATATGTAGAATTATTTTTTGAGCCCGTATTGATTCCAAACAACGACGATGTGCGACGGCCATACTCAGCGCGTTCGCTAACTTCATCCACGGTGCCATCGACAAGCGCAAAGATTTCACTGGGGAGTCTCTGAGCAACAATATCAAGGACGCCACCAAGTTTCCCGAGAACAGAGAGAGACTCTAGTAACGTCTCGATATAGACAAAAGAATCTGCTTCTGGGTTTCGCTGGTTTTGACTCGGACCTGCGGTGGCCAAATTGGACAAAGACGAGAAGGAAGTGGCTGCCGAAGGTCCACCGGAGTTGGAGTATAAGGGGGTTCCTGATATGGCTTGTCCCGATGGCGAGCCCCCGTCGTCAACATCGCCGGGAGGGTCATTAGGACGGAGCGAAAGATCCTGAAGGTATCGAGATAACCTTGAGTGTTGAGTATGGGAGGTTCTCGCAGCTGGAGAGCTTGGTGAGTCGGGATGTTGAGCAGAATCGTTCGAAGACAGCGGCTCGTCTTCGAACTCGACTTTCGGTACTAACAGGAACGGTGAAATGAGGAAGGCGTGTTTCTTAATGACTCACTTGACTGTTGGCCAACGGCATAAGCGGCCCAGCGGTTCTCGCACCAGAAAGACTTCAAGTAGAGGTGGTTATGCAGTTCATCAATTAAAATATCTCTCAAAGCCTGAATGTAGTCGTTAGTGATACTAAGCATGTTGGAAGTAACAAAAAAAAATTCACGAACAGATTCCTGCCCAATTAGGTAGGCACGAAGGTCGGCGACCGCGCCAATATCGAGCATATCTTGGTTTTTAATCGTCTTCAGGCTTCGTACGAGCAGACCTGCTGCTTGCAATAGGCGCTTCTCGGAAATCAAGCTCTCTAGTACGTCAGGAACCAATCGGAGACGCTCACTAACATTAATTGAGCAGCTGTTCCAAGAAGTGGTCCGTGGATGTAAACTCACATTTGGTCGAGAATCCGTAGCATCTCTTCCAATGTTTGCCCTCTTGACCACATCTGGACGAGGTCGGCACGTTTACTGCCTAATGCGTCTTTGGCTTCTTGGAGGACGGTCCTCGCGTTCTTAATCTGAGTCTGGGTATCTCCAAGGTGACTAAGCAAAGAAGCATGGTGCGGTAAGGCAGCAGCAAATGCCTGGAAATGCTCTGTAAGAATTTAGCACATCGTTAGACAGGTAGACTATGTGACATACTATCCACGGAGCCTTGGAGTGCTGCAGACAGCATACGTTTCGTTCTGCGAAATGATTCTATGTCTTTCCCCGCTGATGAATCATCAAGAATCTGTAGAGAAAGATCGACGGGGTTGAACTGGGAAGACATATATCGTTACATGTAGCAATCTCAGCAGCTGTAAAGAAATCTGAGTCTTACTTCCGGATCGATCACGAACTCCCAGTCATCCTTTATTTGGTCTAACACAGCTGGGCAGGGAAATCAGCAAGTGATCATCCAAAACTCTATTGCGCACCATCGATGCCACCAGTCCTGGACGCGCCAGTCTGTTGACGTCCGGGCATCCTACGTCTAATGCGTTCTTGGGTAGCATTTTCTGCTTCGACGGCTTGCTGGCGCTCGTCCCATTGACTGTCACCCTGAGCCCTCAATGCTTTCTTGCGCAGACCGCTCTGAAAAGCAGACATAACGGAAGCGAGAGATGCCGGAGACGACGTGTCAGACTCCTCGGTTCCAGACCTGCCTGGCCGTCTCGACCTAGGACCGGACGGATTTCCGTTGACGGTACGGTACATATTGGGGCCAGACATATCTGATCTCGTAGTACTCGAACTATCTGTGCGGTCCCTAGAAGCACGTTCCTGGGGGGTGTCGTCAGAGACAGGGTGGTCTGGCGCCTTGTTCACCCGAAGGTCGGATCTCTGGGGACGAGAGCGTCCTGTCGGATCTCCGTTTGAGATGAGTGAGGCATTGCTCGGTCTTGGGGGACGGTTTATCTGCAAAGGCCTTGTTGCAGAGGATGGATACTGCTGCGTGTCGATAGCGGGAAAGGCGGGGCGTTTTGATGGGAAAGGAGGTGGTTGACGAGACATGCTGAGTCGCTCTGGGCCACCGTTGCAACGGGTCGATGGATTCGAGGCGCGTTTATTATGTAATAAATCAACGGGCTTTGTGCTGTCCTCCACCTTTGTCGAGGACCACTAAAGTCTCTATGACCCCGGCATCTCCGCCGTTGAGTCCCTTGACTGTAGAGAGTGACTCCGCACCAGCGTTTGCGTCATCTGGTGACGTATTCATTGCCTCAGATACCCCTAGACCAGTTCCCTTTATTGAGCTCCCTCACTTGACCCCCAAAGAACGCGTCAAATACGAAGCTGTTTCAAATCGCTATCTCCCACGGGATTTTGACCATGACCTTCCGCTATCGGATCGTGTTATCATCGGAGAGTATCGTGACGACACCACTCTTTGGTATTATGTAGAGAACGCCGATGGCATAGCGCATAGAGTGAGTGTGCAGTTATCCGTGCCTATGCTTGCTGGTAATTGATACCCTCCAATTTAAATCTACACGATACAGTTTGAAGCGTTTGCCTTCGCAGAGGCCTTCCCCTATTCTGTTTCCGAGTACAGTAAGCTAATCGCCTTTCCGCTCCCACTCACACTTGACAAGTGAATTGTTCCCACTTTTGCTACTAGAGTACAGGAAGAAGATCGGTGCACTTTCCGGGTTCGACCCTTCCGCTTCGAATGTCCACCCCGACTCTCGTCCCAAAGTCTTCATCAGGATATCCATGAAGAAGCGCAGAAAGCTACATAGACTTTCCAAGCAACAGGCTGCCTCTGTCGGATCATTCTCGGACGAAGAGTGGGAGGGCGACGTCGCAGAAGGGGACGGTGTCTCTGATCTGACCGACGACGATGACATTTGGAGTGTGGCATCATCGTCGCCTCAGAGAGGTCCAAAGCGGCCCACTATCAAAGGTCGTCGGGGACGCTCCGACCTTCCTTTCAGTCCCAGAAAGACGCGTTCCTACATGCGCACTCTCAGTGAGAGCGAAAGCTCAGAAACGAACGTTCGGGATGGCGTGGGCGGTGCTCGAAGGAATCACATCCGTAACTCACTCAGAAATAATACAATGGATCGCGACTACGAAGACGGCGAATCGGAACTTTCTGATGATTACGTTCCTCCCGTTCGTAATTCCCGGTTGAAGGGCAAGATCAAGACTCCCAAGCGTGGAAAAGCTTCCCGTGCCGCCTACGGTCACATCCGTAGCATCGCTGACTTAGAGTATGACGAGCTTGAGAACGGCCCTCTGTCTACACACAGGCACACGTGCGAAAGGTGTCAGCGTAAGCCGACGCATATTTTACTCAAACAGCAGGGGAAGAGGAGCAAAGTTAAGCGAAAGCCCAAAGATGAGTTTGAAGAGGACAGCGGCGATGAAGACAAGTTAGCCAGTTTGGGTGGATGGGTCCAATGGCAAGTTTGTGTTCTCATGCCCTAGAATCATGCGAACTAACACATCGTCTCAGCTTAAAATGTCCTCTTGCCGCACATTGGCGATGTCTCGCCGGCACTCAGCGTGACGAAATACTCCAAACTGTTCAAGCGCGAGACCTTGTAGCACTGAACGCAGCGCGCGGGAAAGATGTCAAAGATACGACGCACATGGGCGTCGATGACAGCAAAAGCAAGGATTATCTTACGCATCTTCCTCCGAAGCGGCCTGGTCTCGAATCTCACCAGACGACGGAGTTTATTTGTTCTATGTGCTCAAAGGGCGGTATTTGCATGGGCTGCAAGAGTGTTGCTCTCGAACCCGAGTCATTAGGCCCTCAGACTTCTGAGGGCCAAATTCCCCGCTCGGGTTCCGTGACTGTCACTGGTGGGGACCCTGCGGTGCCCAAAGGAACAACAGATGCTTTTTCTGAGCAGAGTCCTGCGATCGAGGGCCAGTGCGACAACCTCGCGATACCTTCCAAAGAACTTTTGTTCCGCTGCAAGCTCTGCAAGCGGCTGGCGCACTATGCGCACCTCCCTTCCGATCGCTTAATGAAGGATTCTGCTAAAGAGGTCGACATTGAAACCACTGCTGAATATTATCAGCGCGATCAAGACTGGCAGTGTGCAGACTGCGTATCCTTCGTTTACCGCGCGGAAAAGATCCTGGCCTGGCGCCCATACCCGGTCAACGCACCACAGCCTGAATTACCACATGGCGAGTCGATCAGTCCTAAAATGCACTTGCCCCGCGAGTACCTCGTTAAATGGCAAGACCGGAGTTATCGTCGAGTACAATGGGTACCCCATGGCTGGCTAGCTTCCGTCCGTTCAGCACTCCTGCGCAATTTCCTTCTACATGGGCCAAAGGTTGAACTTTTGGAACATGCTGTTCGGGAAGATCAGGTTGCAAACGCGGTTGCAGAAGGGGGGATCGGTGGGTCAAATAAAGGATCAGATGAGCCCCGACCAAAGGCCGGCGCTTCCTCGGAGGATGTTGCGCTTTTACCTTCTTTTGACGCTGAGCGGCGAATACCCCCGGCTTGGAAGACAATAGATCGTGTGCTGGACGTTTTAATGTGGTCCCCCCGCGAACAACGGCCGAAAGCAAACAAGAAAAGGCCGACGCAGAAGGAGAAAATGGCTTCCGCAGAGAGTTCCGCTGCGTCTGATGCCCAGAGAGAATGGGACGAAGCGTTTGGATTGGGCGAAGTGCCGTCAGTACAGAACACAAGAACTGCGGATCAGTGGGAGGACGATAAAGACGACGAGCTCTCTGTCGATGACATCGACCGCGTCGTGTGGGCTTTCATCAAATGGGATGACCTCGGGTATGATGAAGGTAAGCACTACTAGTGCGCACGAGCGGAGTTCTAACGTCATACCGAAAATTATAGCTACATGGGACTCTCCACCCCGTCAGAACGAGCCAGGATATTCGGCATTCAAATTAGCGTTCGAGCGCTTTCTGGATTCTCGGAGAGTTCACGTAAAGCTCCGCAACAAGAAGGAAGTCGAGGCCTTTGAAAGACGTGGAAAGAATGAATTCCGGCAGAAATTCGCCTCGAAAAGAGACCAACAGCCGGATCTTGGCCAAAAAGAACAGCTCAAACTCATGCCCTTCCAGGTAAATTAGCCCTTACGCGAACGGCTCCTATTTCTCTGACCCGCTGAGCGTTTATAGATTCAGGGTCTTTACTGGCTTTGCGACAACTGGTGGAATCACCAGCCGTGTATTCTCGCGGATGAGATGGGCCTGGTATACGCCCAGCTCGTCTTCAATCGTAATTGCTGACCCATTTTTGCAGGGGAAAACTGTTCAAATTGTCACTTTCATTGGAAATATTATTAAGGAATTTGGCGCGGCCCCTGTTCTAGTTGTTGTTCCGCATTCGACGATAACTAACTGGACAAGGGAGTTTTCGTCTTGGGCACCCTACATACGTGCTATCCCTTTTTACGGGGAAGCCAAGTCTCGTGAAGTTATAAAACGGTATGAACTAAGGCATCCGACAAAAATACAAGGGACGACTGGCTCGAAATTCCACGTTCTCATCACTACATATGATACCATCACTTCCAAGGATTTTAACACTGTGATAAAGAGTATCCCAAGATGGGAGGTTCTGATCGTCGACGAAGGGCAGCGGCGTAAGTAATATGTTTCAAGTAGTGGTTTAGATTTATGACTCCCTTTAGTCAAGAACGACCACGGACTCTTGTTCAAGAAGCTTAACGAGCTAAACGTGTCGCATCGGGTCATTATGACTGGCGTAAGTTTTCCGTGTAGGAGTGACGTTTATACTTTTCTTAAATATGCTCCCAGACCCCACTAAACAACAACATCCGGGAACTATTCAATATCATGAACTTCCTCGATCCGAATGAGTGGGATGATCTCGAACGACTCGAAAAGGACCATGAAGTGTTGACTGAGGACCTCGTAAAAGAGCTCCACAATAGGCTTCGCCCGTACTTCCTTCGGCGCCTTAAGGGTCAAGTCTTACAACTTCCCCCTAAGGTTCGTTGTCGGTACAGAATGCGAAAGCACGTCTGACCTTTTGGTTCGTAGAATGAGGTCATTGTGCCTGTATCCTTGACGCCATTGCAGAAGGAGGTTTATAAGTCCGTGCTCGGTGTGTAAAGTTTCTGCGGACGTCACCTCATTTGACACTGATTACCTATGTTTTCTGCAGGGAAGAATATCGAGATCCTTAAAACGCTAACATCCACATTCAAAACCGCCGAAAACACTTCGAAGAAGCCGAGGACAGGTAGCATGAATAATATCCTCATGGAGCTTCGGAAGTACGTATTCCAACTTTCTAGGTTACAACCTCTTACGGTCTCCACAGGTGCATACAGCATCCATACCTTGTTTCCCATGACATCGAACCGAAAGGATTGAGCCCGCTTGAGGTTCATTCCAGGCTCATAGCTGGCAGTGCTAAGTTGCGTCTTCTACAAGGTCTTCTCCCTAAACTCAAGGCCAGGGGACATCGAGTTCTACTATTCAGCCAAGTATGTATACTTTCTCATAGAGGCTAACTTCTTGCCGATGCAACCTGCACAGTTTGTTATTGCCCTGGACATCATCGAAGACTTTCTGGTTGGTGAGGGATTTCAGTACCTACGCCTAGTGAGTGAGACACGTACATGGCCATTCATCCTCCGTTTACCCGTTACCAGGACGGAAACACGAAACAATCGGAAAGACAGAAGGGCATGGATGAGTTCAATCGTCCGGGGTCCGATGTTTTCATCTATCTTCTCTCCACGCGAGCTGGCGGTGTTGGAATCAACTTGTGGAGCGCAGATACGGTCATCATCTTCGATCCTGATTTCAATCCCCATCAGGTACGCTCTTGTATTTCCCCGTATGTTACACGTATATTCATCACTCCTAGGACCTTCAAGTATGAATCTCCTACGTTTATTCTATCTCTCCATTCTCATTACGTCTAGGCAATCGCTCGAGCCCACCGCTACGGTCAAACGAAACCGTGCTTAGTGTTCAAATTGATGGCTAAAGATACGGCTGAAGGTGCGCACCAAGATGGTCCCATTGTCCAGTTACTTGCTTATTGTAATCGATAGAGCGCATTGTTCAAGCAGGGAAGAAAAAACTGGTCCTCGATCATGTAATTGTCCAAAAGATGGACGATGAGGAAGGTGGAGGCGATGTCAGATCTATTTTGACATATGGAGCTCTAGCGTTATTCGATGAGACGGCGGCCGCTCGCGAAATTACTTGTACGCTTTAAATGACCCATTTGTAAGCCCCCTACTCATGATCTTCAGATTCGGACCAGGATCTCGACAAGTTAATCGAAAAGACCGAGTCGGAGGAAACCCCTCCCGAGGAGACAGGCGAAGATCCAAGCCAGGCTTTCTCGTTTGCAAAAGTATGGACGGCAGATAATGATGCGCTGGAAGAGCTGGAAGATCAGGCACTTGAACATACGGGGGCCACTGATTCTTGGGTACATGCTTTGGAACTCATTGCGAAGGAACAGACCCAGACGAAAGTAGCAGAGCGAACTGGACGCGGTGTCCGTCGAAAAGCCGCAATTGCCGCTGAGAATCAGGTACAGTCGGTTGTGTTCCTCGCCCCTAATAATTCACCCACGTCCGTCCAGCAGAAATTAGACTATTTGGACTCACCACCCAAAAACAAACCTCGAGGGAAGAAGCAAAGGAAATCTAGATCCGCAGTATCGGATGAGTCCGACGGCTATATCAACGCTAACCACAGCCAGTCTGAGAATTCCAGCGATGAGTCGTTAGGCCATGAGGTCAGGCAAGACATCGCTGAACTTGGTGTCCCTGCGGTGAAAGGCTCCGCAATGAAGGGCTCCGAACCGCCAGTGAGACTATACACCGTCGATCCTGCCAGCCGCCGGTCGATCCCGATATTTGATTCGCACAGCAAGCCTACTCATTCACGGAATGTCGCTGTCTGTGCCATGTGCGGGAACGCCCATCAGGGTACCTGCGGAATGACTGAGCGCTCGGAGAATCTTGCGCATTACCGCCCGTTACTGTTCACCGAACAGACAGGCGAGTCGTTCGAAGAACGTGTATGTCCTTACAATACACCATGGCTTTGTGGCCTGTGACATTCATTTTTTTCACAGCGGGATGCGATTGCAATGATAGATGACACATTGGGAAGACGGGGACAGCTTCATCTTATCTATGACCAACCTCTTCGACTCGTTGAGAAAGGGAAAAGTGGGGTGTCGGGTTCTACGAAGGCCGTCAAACGCGACAATTCGAATGTTCTGCCGACGCAGCCGTCTTCTTCGCATCCCAAGACTGCCCCCGATCCGCATTTTTTCAATCGAGAAGGAGTAAGATCTTCCAAAGTTCCATCGTCTAGCACTTCTGCTACGGGTTGGCCAGCTTTGACCCCAGTACCCAAGAAACGTCCATCCGATACTCCAGATACCGCGATGAAGAGGCAAAAGACGGGCAAATATCCGGGCTGCCTTATTTGCGGAGGGCCGCATCATCTTGTTAAAGATTGTCCCGTTACCGCGGAGGGACCAAAGAGGTATTGTTTCCCGGTCAGTAATTTTATGTCGTCTTTGCTCATTACTTCATGGATAGTATACGCGCTGCAATCGCCCGACTGGAATCTCAATCAGGGCAAACTGCCACTATCGCTGCTCTCCGTGACGTTCTGAAGAGACTCAAAGAGCGCGCACTTGGTCAGACACCTTACGGCGCTCAAAGATGAAGATACTGCTGAGAATTATACGACGATTTTGATCAACTAGAACTACTAATCTTGTGCTTAAATAGCATAGCACTCTGTATAATTGTTGTAGCTGCTTTATAGTTATTGCACATCAGAAACAGGTTCTGAATTCTGGGGTGCCGTTGCCTCATCGATCGCGATAAGATAAGTCTAGACCGGTGGCGCGGACGGGCTGGGCTACGGCGGAAACTTTGCGGAGGCGTGGACACGGGACCGTTGAGTGATATCAATGCCATCTTTCTCGCAGCATACGAACCCATCCCAAACACCCACTCGTCCCCTTAAAAGGCCTCACAGTAGTAGTAGTACCTTGCCTGCGTCCAACTGGGTAGTATCCAAGAAGTTCTGCAAGCAACTCGATATCAAGAAAAATATGTACTTATCTCCTCTCCCGCCTGTGCAAAGCGAAGCCGCACTTGCGATATTTGTTCACTCATCTATCAAAAGCTCGGCACAGAATGATAACTTCGGAGATGGCGAGCGCCTCGCTTTCATTGGACGTCAAGTTCTGGGCATGGCTATCGCGGAAGTGCTCTTTGAGAAGAGACCGATGTTGGACGCAATGGAACTAGAGGTATAGTACTCATGGCTGCCTTTGATGTCCAGCTTTTGCATACGACGCCCTCACATGGATACCAATACGCTACAGTCGTCTCTACAAGGCGCACTGTCCGACGAGTCTTACGACCAGTGGGTCACTCAATACGGGATGCGGGACAAGGTCCATTGTCCCCCCGACCTTCGCCATGAATTGAGCCATCCAACTGTTAAGTGCCGATTTAAGATCAGTGATGGACTTTGTTGCTGAAACTGGGATACCCAGGAAACGCAATATTTATTTCATGCTTATGTGGGCGCTTTGCAAGTAGAACAAGGCTACTCGGCCGTCAAAACTTGGATCCAGCCTTTGATAGACCCAGATTTCAACCCAGATTCAAACCAAGGCTCGACTTCCTACGGCGGGTCCATGGGGGTTAATATGCCCAGGCCACCCCCACCTGCCTCCCCTCCGCCGCCTCTTCCGGGTAACTCGGCTGTACAAGGGGTGGCCCTGGCATCGTTCAATCAGACGGCTACGCAGCGTGGGCTTAAGGTCGAATGGAAAGCAGCGCAGTCGGGGCCTGGTCATGCTCTGACCTGGAATGTTGAGTGCATTGGTAAACAAAGCCCCTTATTTGATGGTCGTGCAGATGCTTAGCTGCTCCTGTAGTTGGTGGAATATCGAAGGGCAACGGTACTGGAAAAAGCAAACAACAGGCGAAAGAAGAGGCTGCGCGACAAGCACTGAATGCTTTGGGTTGGGCCATGGTATACCAATGTGCGTTTTCTCAGCGCTTTCGATAGGATCAAGGAGAGGCTGACAGGGATATCACCACATCAGAAGGCTGTGCTGTATTTTTTGTCGTATCGGAGAGACGTATCAGATTGCTATCGATGTATATAAAATGAAATGATGACCCTGTATATATATGCGAGCGACTGGGAGCGCGTGACTAAGCACACCTCGGCACACGGAGCACGCAAGACGAG
>Ga0137358_10000839_pt1 | contig 15385 bp, 16 predicted proteins | sample Mad1_20_16metaG_FD_105551 | JGI IMG/M metagenome (GOLD analysis project Ga0137358, IMG submission 105551) | Vadose zone soil microbial communities from Angelo Coast Range Reserve, California, USA - Mad1_20_16 metaG | ecosystem: Environmental > Terrestrial > Soil > Vadose zone | place: USA... | reverse complement strand
GTGCACGCCTTGCGTGGGGTGGACGTGGAGATTCGCAAAGGCGAATACGTGGCCATTATGGGACCGTCCGGGTCCGGTAAATCTACATTGATGAATCTGATAGGTTGTCTGGATTCGCCAAGTTCAGGCAAATATTGGCTGGCGGGGCGGTTGGTGAGCGACCTGGATGACGATGAGCTCGCTTACATCCGAAACAAAGAGATTGGCTTCGTGTTTCAGACATTCAATCTGCTGCCACGCGCGACGGCGCTCCACAACGTCGAATTGCCCCTGATCTATAACGGCACGCCCGCGGAAGAGCGCATCGAGAAGGCAAAGAAGGCGCTCGAGCGCGTGGACTTGATGGATCGGATGAACCACAGGCCGAATGAGCTTTCCGGCGGCCAGAGGCAGCGCGTCGCGGTTGCGCGAGCTTTGGTGAATTCCCCTTCGATTGTCCTGGCGGACGAACCCACCGGCAACCTCGATTCGAAAACGGGTGAAGAGATCATGGCGCTCTTCGAAAACCTGTACAAACAGGGAAATACCATTATTCTCGTAACCCACGAGCACGACATCGCGCAGCATGCGCATCGCATCATCTTCATTCGCGACGGCAAGATCGCTTCCGACGAGGCCGTCACAAAGAAAAAAGCGGACAATTAGGCTCTTTCATTCCATCGAAAACTGAATAACTTATCCTGTGAGCGAGAGAGCGCTTGTCGCCCGGGGGTGTCTTCGAGTGCGAAGAGGTGCGGGCGGAATGGAAAGGAAGAGCCAAATGGCCACTGACACAGGAAGCGGGCGGCAATCGCTGATCGACGACGCCATGAAACTGGCTGTAGACAATGCGCAAAGGTATGTGCGAGAAATCTCTGAACGAAGAGTGGCTCCTTCTGAAGCCGCTGTTGCCGCACTCGCCGATCTTCATGAACCCTTTCCCTGGTCGCCGAGCGATCCAAGCGCCGTAATCGCGAGACTCGACCACATTGGCTCCCCGGCAACGATGGCTACCACTGGAGGGCGTTACTTCGGTTTCGTGAACGGCGGAATGGTTCCGGCAGCCCTGGCCGCAAATTGGTTGGCGGCGACGTGGAACCAGAATGCAGCATTGCGCGTGATGTCTCCCATCGCGGCGGAATTGGAGGAAGTAGTTCTTCGCTGGGTTTGTGAAGCGCTGGGGCTACCACGGGAATGTGCGGGCGGTCTGGTTACCAGTGCCACTATGGCGAATTTCACGGCACTTGTTTCGGCGCGTCACGCTCTTCTAGCCCGCGTGGGATGGGATGTCACTGCTGACGGGATGTTTGGGGCTCCGCCCATCGAGGTGGTCGTTGGCGCGGAAGCGCATGCGTCAGTCTTGAAGGCGCTGAGCCTTGCGGGATTTGGCAGGAAACGCGTAACCACCGTGGAAACAGAAGGCCAGGGACGAATGCGAGCCGATAAGTTGCCGCGCCTGTCGGAGCAGACAATTGTGTGCATTCAGGCAGGGAACGTGAATACGGGAGCGTTCGATCCCGCAGGGGAAATTTGCGAAGCGGCAAGGGAACACGGCGCCTGGGTGCATGTGGATGGCGCGTTTGGCTTGTGGGCTCGGATCTCGCCCAAGTACGAGCATTTGACCCGAGGATTCGATCAAGCCGATTCGTGGGCCACTGACGCGCATAAGTGGCCCAATGTCGGCTACGACAGTGGCCTGGCCATCGTCAAAGATGGCCCTGCGCTGCGCACGTCGATGGGCATTGCGGCCTCCTATTTGGAACCAGGTTCGCGCCGCGAGCCTATGCATCACACTCCAGAATCGTCGAGGCGCGCACGGGGCATGGAGTTGTGGGCGGCTCTGAAATCACTCGGGAGGTCAGGGTTGTGCGCGCTGATCGAGCGGACATGCGCTCACGCGCAACAGTTTGCCCAAGGGCTGCGAGAAGGCGGCTTCGAAGTGCTGAACGATGTCGTGATCAACCAGGTGTTGGTGTCCTTTGGCGTCCCCGAAGTAACCCGCGAAGTGATCCGGCGCGTCCAGGAGGACGGAACCTGCTGGTGCGGGGGAACAGTTTGGCAGGGAAAGACCGCGATGCGGATCAGCGTGTCTTCCTGGGCCACAACAGAGATGGATGTGGAACGCAGCCTGCGGGCAATAGTCCGCATCGCGAGAGAGTGCCGCGCAATGTAGCGCACGGCGGGGCAAATAGGGTGCGCGAGAATTGCAGAAAAAAACTACCGGCTGTGCGCCGCGCTTGAGCTTTCAATATCGGCAAAAGTCTGCGCCGCGCTCAGATGAGTGCGCGAGAGCCGGTCGTGCCACGTGAGTTCATCTTCGTCCCAAATGGCCCAAAAGAAGCCCAGAAAAAAAGTTCCTGCGGAAAGAATGTAACCCGCGCTGCGCAGAAGCATTTGCCTGGGCGTGGGCGGTTCGCCGGAAAAGCTGACGACCTCCAAGCTTCGCATCATCATGCCCGGAGTTGTGCCGCCGAAGATGCTGAACAGGGCGAAGTATTGCAGGTACACGATGGCAAAGGTCGAGGCGTAAACGGCCGCGTTCAGTTTGCTAAGTGTGAATTGGCCGCCCAGTGAGCCAAAAAGCATCAGGAATCCGCCATAAGCAAACAGCAGGCAGCAAGAATCAATCAGCGCCGCGAGACGTCGATCGTCCATGGAGGCCACGGGATGAAGCCCGGGCAGACATTTTCTCTTGTCTTCTGCGACCCGTGCTTGCGGGCCCGTCTCTGAATCTGGTGGCAGAGAAACATCAATCTCCATTCGCGATTCTTCGAGGACCGCTTTCTTTGAAGGGCGGCCAATGGCGATGGTAAAGGAAAAATTCTCTTCGACGGATGCCGGAGGTTCAGCAACCACGACAGAAGCAGACGGCTCCTTAGCCGAAGGGTCATCGAAAGTAAACTGAGACTGCGCCGCGTTCCGCGGCAGCTTTCGACGCCGCATGCGGTAAGCCTTGAGCCGCTCCGAGAGTTCGCCCCGCCACGCCGAGTCTTGCCCGGCCGGACCAACGTTTGCGAGATTCTCTCTTGCAGAAATATCCGGGATGTCTTCCCAGATAGAAGGACCGACCGAAAAGGATGAGTCACAAAAATTACAGCCGTGTGCGCTTGACGGCAGTACCGCGCCACACTGCGAGCATGTTTTAGTCACCGGTTAGTTTTGCGCTGCGGACGCTTCCACTCCGGTGAGGAGGGAACTTTGCAAGACTAACATACGCTTGGATGTCAAGGAAAGAAGGGAAAGGGGGGCTATGACCAAAGAGATAGTAGGCTAGCAGCGGGAAACAGGAGAACGAAATTCAGGCGTCCATTTGCTGCGCCAGCATGTCCCGGCTGAAAGAGATGCGCCGCTCCAGGGCAACTGCGGCAAAGTAGGCGCAGTGGCCGCGTTCCGATTCCGCCCACGCCCTCATCGAGGGGACAATCCGCGCAAGGGTCGAGCGCAGGAAACTCAGGAGGTTGAAATAAGCGCCGATCGCCTGGACGCTGTTTTTGTCTTCTGGGCGCTCCGGACAGAGCTGCAGAAGCTGCATAACGCGCTTGAAGTCATCTCCGGAAGCGGTTCTCTGGATACCCGTAACGTCCTTTACCTCAGGCGAGAGAACCTGCTTTGAGGACACCGCAATGAGCGAGCGGCAGTAGGACACGAAGAACTGCAGCAACAAGACAATTGAGCAAGCAAGAATGATTCCGGCCATCATCGCGGCACCGCCATGAGGCGCGAGGGCGCAAGGCGAGCTTCTTCGGATACGCTCCAAAAAGCACGGGCCCACGACAGTGGCAACAAACAGCCAAGAACGGGCGGCACGAACTCCCAAACAACATGCATTTGCGGGTAGAGGTTGCGGAGAGCGTAGTTCCCCGCGAATGCACTGAAATAGACGCCTAGGGAGAGAACAAGCTGGATCACACGGGTACGCGTTTCGCGCAGCTTCAGGATTGCACCCCAAAGCACGTAGGTCAGGACGACACCTACGAAATACAGGTTCTGCGACATCTCGACCACGTAACGCGTAATCATGCGGGGGCCCGATTGTTGGACGACAGCACACGTGAAAGCCGCTGTCCCTATGAGCAACAGAATTGTAAAGACTCGAAGATACTGAGCGGCCTTCATCTCCTCAAACACAGTGGCGTAAAGGCCCATTAACGTGAAATAAAGCCCAATCGTCAGTAGCGCATCAGAGTAGTAATAGAAATAAATGTATTCAGCCGAAAGAAGGCCATGTTGCGAGAGGATGTAATAGCGGGAGAATAGAACGATTGTAGAAGCGGCCAGATAGAGATTAATTGTCAGATAGCGGCGACTGTAGCCTTTCGCAATAGACACCACTACTATGCTGGCCTGAAGGAGCGCGGTCAGTAGATCCAATATGTTAATAACCAAACCAGGCATGAGAACCTCAGCTTCAGCTCGCCCGGGTTTGGTAACCACTATTCTAAGGGGATATGCCCCCCTTAGGGTTAGTTACTTCCAGGGCGTTGGCGGAACCGGACCACCGCTATTCTTCCACGGTGTAGGCGGCACGGGACCACCGGAGTTCTTCCATGGCGTAGGTGGTACAGGACCACCACTGTTCGCCATGACGATGGAACCATCACCATGAGTGACGACCACCGTCTTCAGGCTCATTGCCCCGACCAAAATGAGCATGGCCAGGAATACAACCGTGAGTTTGCGTGACATTGTGCCTCCGAGGTGAGAAACAACCCAGAGGCAGTATATCTTTCAACACATCAATGTCAAGCAGCTCAGGCAATTAGCCTGTTCCGAATCAATACACACTGCCCCTTCCCACGGTTTCGATAAGCTTTCGCCTACCTGGTAGGTGGGGCAGTGCCCGAACAACAGGAGAATAGGTTTCAGGACTGTACCGGTCAACGGTACCGTAGTACTATAATTTATAGGACCAGGTTTGCTCCTTTCAAGACGTCTTTTTCGCTCTGTCCAGTTCTTTGGGCGGGCTCAAACAAGACTGTTCGCTAGAATCCCACGAGAAGTCGTCGGGGACAACGTCTTGACACATTCGCAGTTGAATCCGTAGCATGAAGAGCTGACTTTTGCCGGCGTAGCTCAGTGGTAGAGCGAGGGTCTCATAATCCCTAGGCCGTGGGTTCGATTCCCCCCGCCGGCACCAATCTGCTCAATTCGGGTCCCGACGGATAAAATGGTCGTTCAGGCCGTGAAACCGTTCTTTGAGAAGCGTCTTACTTCCTTGTGGCTGAGCTGAGGATCTGATGAATGAACGATGACGCAGAGACTCCCAGCATCCTGCGTGAATCTGCGGTCACCGTATTCTTCAACTCCACGGCCGGCGGAGGCCGCGCAGGCCTTCGTCTTCCACAGATCCAACAATTGTTTGAATCGTTTCAAGTTCATGTGCAATTTGTACGCACCGACAGCGCCGCAGAACTTGAGCTGTCCGTGCAAGATGCCATATCCCAAAAACGCACTGTATTAATGGCCATGGGAGGCGACGGAACCTTTCAGACGCTGGCGAATGCGGCCTTCGGGGCTAAGGTGCTCTTGGGCGTTCTTCCCGTGGGAGGTGGAAATGATTTTGCCTCCGCGCTCGGATTGCCGGACGACCCCATGAAATCAGCGGAAGCTGTCCTCCAGGGTACTCCCCGTTTTGTGGATCTTGTGAGAGTACGCACGGCCGAGGGGCGGACGCGCTTGTATGTTGGTGGAGGAGGTATTGGACTTGACGCAAAGGCGGCGCGCTTCGCGAGTGGCCGGTACCGGCGGTTCCCCGGTCGATGGCGCTATATCGCGTCGGCGCTGCGAGCGCTGGTGGGATTCGTGCCTCTCCAAGTCCGTGTTGATTTCCCGGAGAGCGATCTCATTCCCTACCAGGCTAGAGTGTTGCTCGCAGCGGTGCTGAATTCCCCGACCTATGGTGCGGGATTGAGACTTGCCCCCGGGGCGACCCTTGACGACGGGTTGCTGCACGTTGTCCTGATCGAAGCTATCGGCGCGTTCGAAGTATTGCGGCTACTCCCACGCTTGATGGTAAGCGGTGAACTCCGGACTTCCCGCGTGAAACGCTGGCAAGTAAGCAAAGTGCGGCTAACAACCAGGAAGCCCAGCACGTTCCATGGAGACGGCGAGATCCTCGGATCAACGCCGGTGGAAATCGAGCTGGTGCCTCGGGCAATACAGGTCTTGGCGCCTGCACTGTACTAGGGCGTTGTCCGTCGAAGGCAGCCCGAGCTACAACCACGGTAAACCCGCGGCCCTCTCTACTGAACCCAATCTAATACGAGCCCGGTGTAGCGTCTCTGGAAGCCCGCAAACTGGCCGAAAAAGGGCGACGTAATGTTGTTGAATACATCGTGCGGGTTTTGGCGATTCGTGATGTCGGTCGAATACACGCCGAGTCGAACCTTATGTCTCTTGGAACGCTCAGTGTGCGGGATGTGAAAGCCGAATTCGCGGTAAAGTCTTACATCAAGCGAGAAATAAATCGGGAAACGCTGGCTATCGGGAACACCGGCGTAGTTCTGCAGAACGTCCACATTTGAATACGGCAATCCCGTGTGCACGTCGGCCACTGGACTGATCACCATCTTCCAGGGAAGCCCGAAGAATCCCGAAGCTACAACGCGATGAGGAACGTCGGAAGACAGGATGCCGCTAGTATTCGGGCGGATCACCGGAATCTGGAAAGGGACAAGTGTGTCCGCGAGCGGGTTGAGGTCACCACGCCCCCGGCTCCAAGTGTAGGACAGGCTCATATCCGCGTGGTTGCCAAAGCGATAGTGCGCGGTGATATCGGCCTGCCGATAATTTGCAACTCCCGCGTTCCTTATGGCCAGCAACCCGCTCCCACTCGCCGTGTCAACCAATTGATCCAGAAGAAAAAGTCCCACGGTGTGGCTGTTGACATAGCTAGCCCGTAGATTAAGATTCTTGCGGAATTGGTGTTCAAGCACGACGTTCCAACTGAATGTTCGAGGGCTCGATCCAGGGTCCCGCGGCGCACCAGGCACGGCCGGGGGCGCGCCTGAAATCAGATAGGTGTTTACTAGAACTACGGGCTGGCCTATTAGTGCCCCGGTAGAATCGAAGAAACTGAGCACACGCTCCTGATTGCTAGTGAAATCAGCCGCCAGCAAAGGCACATGCCCGTAGACCTCCGCAGCGCCGGCACGAATTACTGTGTTCCCCCCATTCAGCGAATAAGCTCCACCGACGCGCGGTGCGAACGCGGCACTGCGGCCAATGGTTTGCGTGGACAAACGCGCACCATAGTTGAGCGTCAAGTGGCTGTTCAGAGTCCAGCGGTCCTGGATAAATTCCGCGAACTCCGTGTCTGTTGCACTCAGCAGGCCAGCCCCTTGAAAGTCGATCCGTTCGGCAACCGAGCCATCCTGCGCCAAAATCTGGATTGGATGGGATATGCTCGTACCGTCGTAGCTGCGATATAGGATATCCGCCCCAAATCTCACTTCATGGGCGCCGTGCCAGGACTTCCCAGAGAGCTGATACGCCGGCAGGACCTCCAGCTGGTTTGCCTTACGGTTCCAACTGTTGAAGTAGTTGCCGCCCCATCCTTCAGGAGAAACCTCCATGTCGGCGGCTCCCTGTCCGCGGGCGTTACTCTCGAAGCGGGTGTACCGAACCATGGTGTTCAGCACGGCTCCTGACTCGAACTGATAGGAATCGGAGAAACCGCCGGAAACCCCGCTCCGGCCATAGTTCGTGGACGCGGTTTGCGGTATCAGCGCATTGATATTGGCAAACTCGAGTTCCATTGGGAAAGTATTGACATGGAAGTTCAGCACGTGCCGGGGAGAGAGTATGATTTGAACGTTCGTAAGGGAGGTGACACTCCGCGTCTTGACCTCATTTACAGGAAACGATAACCCGCGGATTGGCTGTCTTCTCAGTTCGTACGTAACCTCTTCGGTGAAATTCACTTTGTTCTTGATGAGCGGGCCGCCGAACTCAAATCGAGGCGTCCAATTGGCGAGTCCCACGAGGCTGCCGTTTTTCCCACGGAACGCCGGGATGAAATCCCGCAGCTTGTATTCCCAAGTGCCGGAGGGAGGCTTCGTTTCAATGATCGTCAGGCCTCCCGTGAAACCTCCGTACTCGGAGCTTTCAGGCAAACTGTAAACGGTCATGGATTGTATGATGTCGACTGGAATGGGAATCGAAAAGCTTCCCGAGACGGGATCCACGTTTTCCGCTGAGTCAACCACGAGCATCCCCTGGCTCTCCGCCTGGCCCTTGAACGTCAGCTTGCCTGTGGCAGTCCGAACGACACCGGGAATCAAGGACAAAGCCTCTGTAAACTTCTGAGTCGGTAGGGGCAGGCTCTCCAATTGCTCGGTGTTGACTGTCGCGGTTATCGCCACATTCTGTGTGGCAATTTCGGCGGCCTCTCCTTGAACTTCCACTTGCTGATTGACGGAACTGATTTGCAGGACGACATCTTTGACAAGCGCCTGTTCCGCTCCAAGGGTAATCGTCGTCGACCAGGTCTTAAAGCCATCGGCACTCGCTTCCAGTGTGTAGGCGCCGGCGGCAACGTGAGTGAACTCGTAGCGGCCTTCCGCGTCCGTAACCGTCGATTGTGGCGCTAGTCCCACGGGCGGGCCTATGAGCTTGACAGTCGTCCCAGGAAGGACGTTGGTAGCTCCGTCCCCCGAGACCGTCGTGATCCTGCCGGTTACAGAGGCCTTGCCATCATTTGAATTCGTTCCCTGTGTCTGCCGGGCGCGAATCGGATGAGCGAGCAGAATCAGCGCGATAGAAATCGTGCTGCAAGCGTGGAATACAATTCTTCGTGCCGTTTTCATTGTGATTGCGGTCAGTCTCCAAAGATGAACAGCACGTTTTGCGGCGAAGACAAGTTTTCCACCCTCAACTGATATTCGACGCCAAACGCCTTCCGGCTGTGGCGCGATTTTTCTTCCGTTGTGTCCAAATCACCCACAAGTGCGCCACTGCACAGGAGTCCTTGCTGCAGTAGCTCAAGGTGAAACTACGGCGTGTCCTTATGAAACATCTTGCGGCGGATATCCGGCCAGAATTCCTTCAATTCGTTGTTCATACCGTCATACAGAAAAAGAAGGGCAAAAGCACTGGCGTTTCGCGAAGCCATACGATCCTCCGGTGCATGGTAGATATTGGAGAGTGCCGCAGCCGTGGCATTCCCCATCGTTTCCGAGAAATTGAAACAGCCGTGGCCTGAATCCGTTCGAGTAACAAACAGCCGGTTGATCGCCTGATAGGCGCGATGCTCAAAGCGCCCTCTTCCCAACTGGTAGTAGCGCGGGTCTTCATGCAGCAAGGTCGCAAAAATCGCCGTCGTCATCACCGTGCTTATGCTGTTGTCGGCAAAGGATGTGCCATAGCGTTTTGCGTAGGCGTCCCATCCCTGTCCCCAGGATTTTGGTTCATTCTTCGCTTGTTCAATTCCAGCAAGGATGCCGTTGAACGGATAGGAGCCCCAATCAAAAACGCCGGCAGTCGCCAACCTGAGTTTTTGGCCTCTTGTGGGACCCGCCATCCCAATCTGTCTGACCATAGACAACTCTAATTGTCTAACCGGAGACTTGCTTTTTAGCAATAAAGAGACGGCGACGTTTCCACAATGCTGGATCCCAAATTGGATTCGCTTCGTGAAGAAAGGGTTTTATCCCTCTTATCAGGCATGAGCATGGATTCAGCCACGAATCGGTTTCGGCGACAAACAGCGTTGCGGACAGCTCACGAGCGTAGCTCTCCCGCCGGCTGGAATTTAGAATTAGCTCTTTTTCTTGTCGATTTTAAGATTCAGGACGATGTCCTTGCGACTGTCGAAGCTGGAGACCGTGCGGGTAGACGACTTGGCGCCTTCCTTTTCCGCGTGCAATTCATAATCGGCATTCGGATCCAGACCGCTGAAGCGGTAGCTGCCGGTGTCATCGGTGTAACTGCTGCGGACGGAATTGGTCCGCACGTTCTTCAGAAAAACAACGCTGCCGGAAACGGGGCTGTCGGACTTATCCGCCACCACGCCCCGGACCGTGCGGAGCTGGGCCTCATGCTTTTTGTCCTGAGCCGCACCAACAGCCGCGAAGACCGCAAGAATCATTGCCAGCCCGCAAATGCGTTGCTGCATGTTCATCCCTTGCCTCCAGCAGTTGGCTGCATTCGAAACACTGCGCTTCCCTCGTTCGCGCCGGTTTTTGCATCGATTGTGCGCGTCTGTTCCGCGAAACCCTTTGCGCGGACCACCATTACATACTCTGAGCCCTGAGGCACGCGGACTGCAAATTCGCCGCGCGAATTCGTGCGGCTCTCCCATCGGAATTTCTTCTCGCCGGCCTTCCGGATGCGAAGCTGTACGCCCGGGAAAGAGAGCGCCTTGTCGGTGAAGACAGTCCCGTGAATCAGAAAATCATTTGCGTGGCTGTATTTTTGTTTGCCCGGTTTGCTCGGCGTGGCGGCAGGAGTCTGCTGAGCAGGCGTGGCAGTGGGCGGCGAAGGCACAGGTTCCTGAACCGACCCAAATGCATTACTGGAGGAGGCCATAAGCGCTGCCGTGCAGAGAATCGCAATCCACTGCGGGCGGTGCATTCTATTGCTCCTTGCTAGCTTAGATGGCGGCACGTGAACAGTAAGATGCCAGGCGCCGGGTGACGCGCCGTTTACTCCTCGCCTTCTTCCTCGTCTTCCTCATCATCGTCATCATCAATGAGGTCGCCATTTTCTCCCGGCTTGTCTTCTTCGTCCTCGTCGTCCTCTTCGTCCATGTCATCGGCGATGAGATTCAGGTGGACGGGATGCGTCTGCGAGACCTCGAGTTCGGATTCGCACTCGGGACAGCTCAGAATCTCGCCTTCTTCGACTTCGTCTTCATCGACATCGATTTCGGCGGAACATTCAGGGCAACGGATCACGGCTCCACCCTCCGTACAGTCGTTTGCAAAGTGGGGGGTGCGAGGACCGCGCCCGCCACCGTGCAGCGTATTATATACCGCGGCATACGAAGTCAACTCCCGTGCATGGTAGCACTGCTTTGAGCGTCATCGCATCACAGCTGGAAGGACCACTTCAATGACCTCTCCCAGAGAATACCCCGAACGGCCGGTAGTTGGCGTCGGCGGCGTGATTATTGACCGGGGCCGCGCGCTGCTGATCCGGCGCGGCAGCGAGCCGTTGCTTGGTGAATGGTCAATCCCGGGCGGGACACTGGAACTGGGTGAAAGTCTGGGAAAGGGCGTGGCTCGCGAGTTGCTCGAAGAAACGGGAATCGAAGTTCGCGTTCTCGACATGATCGAAGTGTTCGACCGGATTTTCCTGGAAGATGGGCCAACCGGCGCGGAAGCGATACTAAGGCCTCGATTTCACTTCGTGATTGTGGATTATCTTTGCGAACGCCTCGCTGGTGAGCCCCGGGCCGGAAGCGATGTAACCGATGTCGCCTTCGCGCGCGAAGAGGAACTCCCCCGATTTCATCTCACCGAAACGGCGACCCGCGTCCTGAAGAAAGCGTTCGCGATGGATCGCGCCAGGCGAGCCACGAAATAATGGCATGCACAATCAGGGAGCTTTCGCGATCTCGATGCTTCCGTTAGAATCCGTGAGCTGCAGCTGGCAGCCTCCTGAGCCGATGGTGCCGTTCAGCGTGTCGCCACCGATGCTGCCCGTCGAAGTAACCGGTATTTCGGAGGAAATCCGGCCGAAAGACGTCCTTGCAGTGACGTTGTAGCCCACACCCTCCGGAACGCGCACGCGGATGGAGGAGAACGAGGTCTTCAGCGATATGTCGCGGCAGCCGCTGGCCGGCCGCATGGCCGTCACCGAGATTGCCCCGTTCTGATTGTCCACCGCGATGCGCCCGCCGATCGATTCCAGCGTGACCCCGGCGAATGATGTCTTCACGCCTGCGTCACCCTTTACGCTCCTTGCAGTGACCGAACCGTTGGTGTTCTCCACTGTCAGATTTCCGTTGATTCGTTCCACCAAGACACTTCCGAAACTGGTCTTGGCAAACGCATCTCCGCCTATGTCCGTGAGTGTAATTGCCCCGTTCCCAGTGATGGCGCGAATCCCCTTCGGAATGTTCGTAGCTTCAATGGCGCCAAAGGAAGACTTCAGCGTGACACTCCCGCGCGCATCTCGCACGAGCACTTTACCGTTGGAAGTCTCCGCGTCCAGAGCCCCGCTGATGGTGTCCAGCTCGATGTTGCCGAAGGAGTCGCGAATGGTCACAGACCCTCCCGTCACCGAGCTGCCCTTGACTCGCCCATTGTTCGTCGTGCAATTCACTCGGCCGCGTACGTCGGAAAAAGTCACGTTGCCAAAACTGTTGGTGATGTCGGCCCCGCCGCCAATATTGGAAAATTCCACGTTGCCGTTGTTGTCGCGGACCAGGAGGTCGCCGCGAATGTTGCGCGCCTGCGCGTTGCCGAAGGAAGTCGTGATGTTCGCGGAGGCGGCGGCATCGGTCAATGTGACCGCGCCGTTTCCTCCGGTGATAGTCACCGCGCCCTGAATATTTCTCGTAGTGATGCTGCCGAAACGATTTCGTACCTCGAGAGTGCCCTTTATGTCCGACACTTGCACGGATCCGTTGTTGTCGCTCACGGACGCATTTCCCGCGGCCCCCGTCAGTTCAATGCTTCCGAACGCGTTGATCCAACGGCCGGCTCCGGCGTCTCGGACGATGAGCGTACCGTATCCGTTCTCGACATCCGCGGCTCCATGAACCCCTGTTACTTCGACGCCACCGAAACTGTTTCGCACTGTGATTGGCGCATCGGACGGCATCCCAATGTCATAGCTCACGGACCATGAAGAGTGCTTGCTGTTGCGAAACCAACTCTTCTCTTCCTCGGGATAGATGGTCTTGATGCGTACTCCTTCGCCAGTCTGCTGAACTTCGATCTTGATTTTTTGCGCGAAGGATTCCGCCTCGTCGTGCGAGCTGGCTTGCGCGCGAATCGTCGCCGAAATCTTCACCTCCCTGCCAGCTTCGCCATGGAGGCGGACCTCGCCAAACTTGTGCTCGACATGAACCGATTGCCCCCCGCCCAGTGTCACGCTCTTCTGAAATTCCTTCGTCACTTGTTCCTGCGCGGAGTTCCCCGCTCGTGCGGGTCTTTCGGCCCCCACCAGCGAGAGCAATCCCGCGATTGCCGCGGCGCGCAGCAATGCTTTCCAAACTTGGACTTCGGTGCAATTCATCGTTGTCTAGCCTCCAAAATTTCCTCCAGCGTGCGCTGCTTTTCCTGATACACGGCAAGCAACTGGTAACGCAGTTGCGCGTTTGATGGATTCAATCCGGCTTGCGCCCGCAGATCCGCGATAGCGCTATCCAGCACCAGCAATTTCTCGTGATAGTTGGCGAGCAGCGGCGTCGCGGGGTTTTCGAGTTGCGGCTTGGCCTCCGCGGCAAGTTTGTCGATCGCCCGCTCGTATGCCGTTTCCGCGCTTTCCACTTGCTTCAGAGTGCTGCTCCTCAAGAGCGACTTGTCGTAGTCCACTGGGGCCACAGGATTGTGGATATGAATCCAGCCCCCCGAAATCGCCAGCAGCAGAGCAAAGGCTCCGGCCAGGGCGGTTTGCCATCCCAGCGAAAATTTCGGCAAGCGCGAAAACCAGCTCCACCTTTCGCCGCGCTGTGCCTTTCGCTCCGCCTCTTCAGCGAGGGTGCGCTCAATCCGCGGCCACAATAAAGGGCTGTCTGAGTAGTCGCGCAGCTCTTCCGCCGCGACGCTCAGCGACTTCCAGGCGCGAACCTCTTCTGCACACAGCGGGCAGGACGCGGCATGCGCTTCCAGCGCCGCCCATTCCACGGGCGTGCCGTCTTCAAAAATCCGCTCTCGATCGCTACAAGTAACATTCATCGTCATTCACCGTGTTTCCGCGCCGCTGCTGCGGGGCGGTTCAAGCATCTGTCGAAGATTTTTCTTCGCCTGAAAGAGTGTGTTCTTCGAGGCCGTCTCCGTCATCTCCAGCATCCCGGCGATCTCCGCATGGCGGAAACCTTCGACCTCGTACAAGAGGAAAACATCGCGCTGGTGTTGAGTAAGTTTCGCGAGCGCGCGCTCCAGCGCCATGCGGAGAGAAGGATGCGCTCCTGGCGCGCGAGGCTCGGGGCGCGGTGCCTCCTCGGAATCGTCGTTCGCGACTTCCCTGTTGCGCAACCGGCTGCGGCGCGCGTCGTAGCAGGTGTTAATCAGGATTCGGTACGTCCAGGTGACGAAGCTCGATTGGCCCCGGAAGCCAGCGATGCTGCGCTGCACCTTCAGGAAGGTTTCCTGCACCGCATCCTCAGCGTCAATGACGCTGCCAAGAACATTCCGCGCCACGTTTTTCATACGCGCACCGTGCATGGCGTAGAGACGCTCGTAGGCGCGCAGGTCTCCGGACCGGCATCCAGCAGCCAGAGCGGCATCCTCACTCACGGCATCCATGGCGGCCGGGTTGGGGCCGCCGGCAAAGTGCTCGGAAGGTTCCACTCGCGTCCCCCGTTCGCGCGGCGTGGAAGTGATTCTAGCCTTCCAGGGCAGCGCAAGTCCCATAGTTCCCATTCCTGGCTCCTGACGTATAGACGACTACGAGGAACCAAACGTCAGGCATGCGCGCCAAGGACACCCGTAGCGGCAAACCGCCTGTTCTCTATGAGTTAGTGCCCAAGCCTACCTGCAATGGGAAGCTCCTCTTCTGCGCGGTTCTTCGACGCGCCCACGGATCACGGAACCCGGATCACTTCGGCTACTGGCCGATAGGCCGGTGCTGGGAAGGAAACGCCTGTTACAAATGCCCAAAGACTCCAACTACCGGAGTATGTACGATTTATCGAAAGCAGGGTACCCGCTGTTTTGATGTCAAATTGTAGACGGGGAACGGGTCCAACCAGCCACCTCATCCCTTTCACCCTAAGGGTGCCCCTTTGGAGGTGTGAAGTGTTCAATTTTCAAGTCCATCGGAACCTCAGGCTTGCTTTGGCAGCGGCCGCTGTCTTAGCTGTGGCGGGCTGCTCGAACAAGGCCACCAACGAAAAAGCCACCACTGCTAAGAGACCTGCGGCACCAAAACCTGCCGCCGTAGCCAAAGCAGCGGAGCCGACGACAATGATCACCTTGCCGAAAGGCACCGCGATCAGCGCGGCGGCAAGGCAAACGCTAGCCACTGACAAGAACAAGGTCGGTGACACCTTTGCCGCCAGCCTCACCGAGCCGATCCAGGTAGATGGGAAGACAGTGATTCCCAAAGGCACCCAAGTAACCTGCCGCATCGTCAAGGTCAAAAAGAACGAACTGAAGGTGACGCTCGCTTCGGTGGTAATCCACGGGAAATCTTACCCGCTGGACTCCAATTCGATCATTGGACCGAAGAGCCAGCCCAAGACCGATGCCAAGGGCGCGGATAAAGCCAAGGCGAACAAGAACGCAACCCTACT
>Ga0137358_10000838_pt1 | contig 15389 bp, 20 predicted proteins | sample Mad1_20_16metaG_FD_105551 | JGI IMG/M metagenome (GOLD analysis project Ga0137358, IMG submission 105551) | Vadose zone soil microbial communities from Angelo Coast Range Reserve, California, USA - Mad1_20_16 metaG | ecosystem: Environmental > Terrestrial > Soil > Vadose zone | place: USA... | reverse complement strand
AACAGCCTGCCCCGGCACCTTCTGCTACACATACATCTCCCCAACAGGACATGGACTGCGTCCCGGCTGTCCGTGGCGCTCAGGTTCCTGCGGAGCATGAGCGGGACAGTCTTCCGAAGCTCGAGGTGACAGCAGAGGTGGGGTCTGTACCTTCACTGAAGAGGCGACGAGCATCTCGGGGCTCGTACAAGGGTGCAACTCGACGCAGTTCCTCGACACCACTACCGTTGTCGCGCCCTCTGCCGAGCCCGCCGACTATTACCAAACATCCAGAGCCCATGGTGAAACTTTCACCCATGCCTCTAACCCGTGCGCATGGTCCTGGGTCATCACATCAGCAAATTCAGCGATATCCCACGGCACCGACGTCATTGATGGGCGTTGCACCACAACCAGCTTCGCATGTTGTTCATCTAGCACCATCCGCACCCTCCCACATCAGTCTTCCCACAAGTGCGGCTCAACCGCGTGTAGTGCATGCGCCAACTCTGGCAGCTCCGCATACCACACCTCCCGTACCTTCACCACCGATAAGCTATCCTCGTCCACCTCCACCTCGTCCACATCCGCGTTCCGTTCAAGGAATACCAATGTCATCAAGTATGGCGCGCGGCTATGCTCCAAGCACCATACGGTCGACATCTTCAAATTCTTCTCATTTTGACAAAATGTCCACGATGTCTGCCCCTCAGTTACGGCGTCGCGATGTCTCGCCTTCATCGTCACATGGCTGGAATAGCACTCATACGGCAGAGCGGCTGGGACATAATCGTCATCAACCACATAACCCTGTGCCGCGTTCGTTCTCGGAGCCAGGATTTCCTGGAATTTTGAGCTTTGCGCAACTCACGCAAGCCGCGCGTCTTCCGGTCGTGCGCGAGAACGGCGTGCGGGTGCAGTTTGGAGAGCTATGGCGCATGCAACGCACTGTCGCGATATTTATCAGGCATTTTTGGTGCACCGCGCTCTTTGATTTATTAGGCTATGCTAAAGTATGTTAACGATATCACATCACGCAGGTGCCCAATGTGTCAGGACTATATCGCGTCGATCATGCGAGATGTTGATCACGCAGCGCTTGCGCGAACTGGCGTACGCCTGATCGTGATCGGATGTGGCTCGTACGGACTTATCCGCTCTTATCGCCGTGCGCATCCTTCGGTCGCTTATCAGACGGTGTCCATTTCCATCTAATGACCATCTCGCAGAAATCTTTCGCCTCCCCTACGAAATTTTCGTCGACGCGTCGCCAGGGCGGATACTGTATCGTGCTTTTGGCATGGGTCACATTCAGCCCGGCACACAGAAAGCGCGTTTCTCGACGGAGCATGCAGGAGGATCATACGTACGGCATGGCGCGGTGAGCGGGTTGGCGATGGTCGTTGCCCACGCGCTGCGCGTTGGGATGCCCGTGTGGGAGCGGGGCGGGGACGCTTCGCAGCTTGGAGGTGAGTTCGTGCTGGGGCCTGGGTATGTCCACTTTCCTATCCCCTTCTCCCCTGTTTTTTAAAAAATATGATGTCTGATCTGGTGACAGATTGAGCTGTACGTACGTACACCGGATGCAGAACACGGCCGGGCACGCATCTATCGTGGACGTCCTCGCCGCGGCGGGGGTGCGCGCAGCGCGGAAGGTCCCTGGAACCGGACCGAGACCGAATATCAGTCTCCCATTGGAGCGTGGGGCTGGTGCGCGTGACGCCAAGGTACTGTCTGTTGTGCGAGAAGAGGTATGCGGTGCATGTGGCGCGTGCGAGGGGTGCGCAGAGGCTCTGAACATCGAATTGGAATCCACGGCGTCGGGCGAGTGGAGCGTCGTTGTGACAAGCAAGGCACATTGAGAGTCTTCAGAAGTCTATGATTGAGGTCGAATATTCCTATCCGGATAGTGGGTGCTGGCTTGCCTGCTTTGTAGATGCAGACGTAGCTTTGATGATGACACATAGACTTCCTTTTATTTGCAAAAGTGGGGAGATGTGATGTACAGATTACAGGTATTTGATGATGCCCAGACCAGAATGAGATATTCTATGGTAGCAATCATGCCCAGTTGTCGATGAGAGCATCGCGCATCTCGCCGACGACCGCGCTTGAATTTTGACCCTGAAGTTCTGTTTGAATGAGGTGAAGACAGGTCAGGCACAGAGAGAATAAGTGATGAATATACGCACTGAATGTCGCTTCGATAACACTGATCTCTGTCGCCGTTGTATCAAGGCCGGTAAATGCGCACCAGTCATTGACAACAAGACCGGCGCCTATTACATCGGATCCTCGATTAACAGTACCTGCCTACGAAGAGAGTGGAAAGCCGACATCAAACATGTAAATGGCAGTTTTAAGATGAGAAAAAGGAGAAGCACGGACCACTAAGGGAACCTGTAATAGACTGGACAGCTCATCCTGGTCCTGGACGGAAGTTTTTGGATGGACAAGACCACCCTGATTTGTGATTGCACAATAAGAGCCGACGAGGACGTTGTCCGCGATCGCTTGGCGGAAGACCTCGACTTTGAGGGCGTCCGCGATGATCTCCTCCGTTTCGCGATCAACGTCTGGGTGCACCAGCGCGACATGATCGTTGCAAGCGACCACGTTCCCAAGCGCCGAAAGTCGTTCTTCGATCCGTTGAAGGGCGACGGTGTCCGGGAGGGCATTCCGCAGATGTTGCAGTTCCTGATCTGTCGTTGTCGATGGTACGAGGAGCCCGTGGCGGTTGCCGGTGGTGAGACGGCCTACGATACGGGTGCCGCCGATGGAGGTGTGTACTATGGGAACCACGTCGCCGAGCTCGGCTTCGAAGGCGGAGTAGAAGTTGGTGCTGCCTTGGATGGCGACGAGGCAGTAGGAGTTTGTGAGTTTGGAGAAGACGCCGATGTCGCTGCTGTTTTCGAATTGGATGCCTGGATAAGAAAAGGTGTGTATACGATGGCACCGGGTCAGAGATGCGAAACGTACGAGTAGCCATGGTGGGAATGCGGTAGGATGGGGATGAGATGACCCCAAGGTCGAGTGGTATATATAAAATGACGGAGCGGCAGCTGAGCGGCTGTGACTCGGACTCAGAGGCCGGAACCTGTCCGTTCGAGTCAGACGAACATGTTCCGTTTACGTTTACGCTGGCATACGAATGCTCGTCGCGCATTGACATCTCGACATTATGTTCAGTCGACTCGTACAAGGCCGGCACTGGCTGCGTCTGTGACTCCGGTCGAGAAAATATTGTTGGATACGATCAAGGTACACCCGTCTCGACTTTTTCCTTTTTTTTGAACACTGACCTTGGTATAGGCAAATGGACCCGTATCCTTCGCAACGTATATGCAACTTTGCCTCTCTCACCCAACAGAGGGTTATTATATGAAACCCGAAAACGCAGTGATCGGTGCCCGCGGCGACTTCATCACCAGTCCAGAGATTAGCCAGGTATTTGGGGAGGTGGGTGCACCCTTAGGTCGGCATTGGAAATGAAGGTATTGAACTATCAAGAGGGCGCGTAGCTGCTGGGTATATGGCTTTTATCACAATACCTGAACTCTGGAGTGAAACACGACATACAACTGGTTGAACTTGGTCCTGGAAGAGGCACGCTCATGGATGACATCCTTCGGGTACGTTACCCCTCGTTTAAGTGCCCGTGCATCCTTTAAACCGGTCCCAGACACTGTCGCAATTCCCACATTCTCGTACGTCTGTCAAGCATGTTCACCTTGTGGAATCAAGTCCGGCGCTTCGAGCTGTTCAGGAGGAGAAACTTCAGGCATGGGGTGGCATAAACAGCCTAAAATTACACTGGCACGAGTCTATCGAGGATGTCCCCACGGCGAACGGGATATACACTATGCTGATTGCCCACGAGTTCTTTGATGCGCTCCCGTTCCATCTTATTGAAGTACGCCGCCGACAACCATGCCACAATTTGTGAGACTCTTACCCTTTATTTCACAGAAAAGTCATCAAGGTTGGAAAGAGGTCTTGATCACCTCTACCCCCGACCCGGCTGCTAAAACTATCCTGAAACATTCGGATGACCATCCCTCCCATGGTCGATCATCATCTACATCACAGACGCGTTTCCGCCCTGTCCTTGCGACGGAACCCTCACCAGTGTCAACATTACTTGGTAGCTCTTCTCCACGTTTTTCGTCTCTTCCCATAGGGGCACACGTCGAAGTTTCTGCAGCCTCCTTCCGGATTGCACACAAGCTCGGCACACTTATCTCTCAGGGCGGAGGAGGCAGCGCGTTAATAGTAGACTATGGAACTGACCACGCCGTCGGGAACTCCTTTCGTGTACGTGTCCTCTTCCCAAACATTGCCCTCTCATGGGTCGACTCTGACCCGTGTGTGTAGGCATTTAAGGGTCACGCGCTTACGGATCCATTTGACTGCCCTGGCCAGGCAGATCTCACTGCAAACGTCGACTTTGCGTACCTTGCCGAGGCACTGGCAGGAACCGGTGTGTCCCGCTCCTCTTCCCAACATACAATCCGTTTCGACTTAACAATGATGCTGTAGCAGCGACGCACGGTCCGCTCTCGCAGCGCTCTTTTCTTTTACATATGGGAATCGGCACCCGCGTCGCCGCTCTACAGCGGGCGGTAGCTTCTCCAGAGCGTGGGGTTGCACTTGAGAAGGCGGCGGCGCGGCTTGTAGATGCTACTGGGATGGGCAGAGAGTACAAAGTGATGGGCGTGACAGGCGGCGTTGGCGGGGGCATAGAGGAAGTGTGGCCGTTCATCGCGGGAGAAGTACAAGTACAGGACACTCCTAAGGAAGAGAGCATGGATCATCCATCGCCGACTAGAGTACATGACGGCTAGTGCAACCAACTGCAACAACACGCATCTGATCACGCTGCTCAAGTTGGGTCAACAACGTATGCTTAAGCTTCACCAGCCCACTGTCCTCTCTTCGTACAATTGTGTTTGCATCTAGTTTAGAGCCAATTGTAACCCACCATTATCTCATGTATTTACTCACATGAGGGACTGCAGCTTGTCGCCAGACTCACGCGGAATACAATCAGATCAAACAAAAAGCATCGCAAGACTGATTATATACCACACATTAGAAATGCGCGATTTCCGAAATCGCATAACTGCAAATGGCTACGTTGATGATGACCGTAGATGCAGTTATTAAGAGCCAGGTTATTCGCTCACGGAGACGACTCTCAGTCTCAACCTGTTCGCATGAATGCCACTGTATTAAGATCTTTCTTATCCTACAATGCATTACGGTGTCTGTCCCGATTGGTTCCAATTCTAGGGTTGGAAAAAGTGGACCATATCGTCTACCGTCGTCTCCTAGGCACATCGATAACCAAAACCCCATCCTTGCCAACACGCGCCCGTACGGCACCCAGGTCAATGTCTGGCTGAGGAAAGGCGACGTGCCATTCATAATGACCTGCAAGTTTACAGTACAAGGCAACCAACAAAAATTACAAAATATATGGTGAGCATGAGCGTAAGAAACGAGGTTGCTCCTCGTCTAGAAGAGGACAAAAGACATAAAACGGTACTGACAATCGTGTTCCAGGTGCCACACATCCGCAACAATCGCCAGGCGCCCTCCACGTCGTGCAGAGACTGTAATCATCTCGGAATCAAGTTGCACGCCATTCGGGCGCGGCAGCGCGATCGAGAGTCTGTAATTCTGCGGAAACGTCTCGATGTGAACTGGTGGCACATTGCGACCCGCTCTGCGGCGGGCATGCGCGAGGGGTGAATCGGGCTGCGGCGCTGCCTGAGGCCAACCGTGACTCGGACGCTCTTCGATAGCTCTAGCACTCTTCCGTGGTGGTGGTCCAAGTCCAAGAGGTTCCGCCTTTGGACTTGCTGCTCCACGTTGGTCCGGGTCCGGGTCTGAGTCTGAGTCCAGACATTGGTCACGTCTTATCCCTGAAGATGAGGCTGGCACCAGACCCTGGATGAGGGGCTTGGATGGGCTCTGTCCCGCTTGTTTCCATATCGCAGTACTAGTGATCTCGGTGTTCGTGCGACGTGCTGCGAAGGAGTGCGAGTACGATGTGGGCGGATCAGCATTGATGCCCGCTACAAAACATCGAACCAAAACCGACGTACATTCACGAAGTCCAGGAATACGAACTGTAGAAAAATAATAGCCCTTCTTAGCTGCTCTCAGGGTGTTCGCCGTTTGGGCCGGCATTGGTCGAAGATTAGGATGTAGATTTTCGCGGGTGCTTGTCTTACTCCAAGTCCCGCTTTGACCGTGGACTCGCACCGGAGAGGTTACCGCACGGGGGCGTACACCCAGTTTGAGCAAAGAATTAGAGGCAGAGAGAAGCATGTTGAAAGCGTAGTAGGTTCCAGGCTAGCCTGGGTTTACGAATCACATTTATTTGAACGATTCCAGCTTAGTCTGAAGTTACCAGTCGACGCTAGAATCATCAATACGATCGTATCGTCACGGTATTATAGGAAGTCATTGATTCAGCGTCCGCCGAGAAGGGCAGAACCACGAATCAGGGTTAAGGCCGTTCGTTATTGTTGACCTTGTACACTTACGGCTATGGCTCTGCAACGCATACCAAAGGGATGGAAGTGTCCTTGTTCTTTTGCTAGGGCATTTGTGCGCATCCGTGTGCAAAGAATCCGCCTGATGTATTTCTGCGGATAAGATTGACCCACGTGTAGGCATCGCCGCAGGGCCATCCTGTCCTTATGAATAGGCCGCCGTGGCTGGTCGTGGCAAAAGAGGAAGAAGACGTTTACCGACCTCACCGACCTATGGCATGATCTTCCCATATACAGGGTAGATACCTTGTACTTCTGGACTGTCAAACAGCTGTCCTTGCGGAGTCCGTTACGGCCGGGCACCTGTCCTCAATTTCGAAGCCTGAACCCAAAAACGCAAACCTGGAAATTCGAAATGAGCACACAAGCCGACGTTATAAAATCATACATTTGTATGCCAATGACCCAACTAGACAGTTTGTAAAAAGACGGGAGGACATGCACCTGGACACCCCACCCTGCACAACACCCCAGCCCAGATAATCTCATCACATTACCATCGGAGCATTAGAGGGACGGAACCGGCGGTTCATTATCACGGCAACGGTTTCGATTTATTACGACACAACAGGTGGCAACCGAAAGATATCAGCACCCATCTGAAAGGACTCTCATAGACGACATGCGCACTTTTGGGTACCAACTTGAACGACATAGTGAGTTGCACGCGTGAACTTTACACATCTTCCGAGTCACCTGGCCACCTTATACATCGAATGGACTCGGAAATTGAAATGGACCGCAGAGTTGGGGTGGTGTGAACCAAAGTAGGTGATGGGGAGTGCGTGCATTAGTGGTGGACGTTGGAATCTGGTTGAGAACTTGAAAGTGGACCCTCCGAGTCCCGCAGTCCTGAAGGGGCGCCTTTCGTGAGAGTTCCGTGAGATGGCTCAGGACTAGACGCGGTTGCAGCCACCTAGTCTACAACTTTCCTTCCGATCAGTTTCCCTCATTCTCATATCATTTCCTTATGTCATCCTCAAGTTCCCGTCCAAACGCATCATCATCACAGTTCCAAGGCATCTTCGACGCTGCCCTAAACGAATACAGCCAGAAGACAGGAAATGACATCCTAACACATCCGCTTACTGCAAGGCTCCAAAACTGTGATTCTTCCGATGCAGTACTCGATATTCTTCGAGAACAAGCACAGGCCTTCAACCGGTATCGGAATGGAGATCGGAGGATTCAGCTCATGAGACGTCTCAAGCCAACCGTTGACATTCTTCTTGGACTTTCTACCAGTGGTATCCTCGGGGAAGGCATTGGTCTGGTAAGGCTAACCAAATCGACATACGATTTGCGGGAGTTTCACCTTCTACCTTGCAGAGAGTTCCACCAGCGAAAGCGATATTTGCTGGTGTTGGTCTCTTACTTGCAGTACGTATCCCTTTGCCTGCTTTCCTGAGTCTACAATCTCGACATTGAAATTTTAAAGGCTGCTCAAGGTGTTACCGGCAGTTATGATGCTCTTATTGAGCTTTTCGAACGTTTCGAACATTACCTTGGCCGTCTCAAAGTCCTCACGCAGATGCCCTCCGCATTAGGCGAAATATTGGTCAAAATAATGGTTGAACTCCTTGAAGTCCTTGCCCTCGCATCGCAGCAAATGAATCAGGGCCGATTCAGTGAGTTCGTGCTCGATGATATGTTTCGCTTTGCTTAGCATGACGCAGAGAAATTTGCAAAAAAACTAGTCGGAGAGAAAGAAATTGAAGCGGTGTTGCAAAGATTAGACCGGCTCACCGCGGAGGAATCACGGATTACTGCAACGCAGACTATGGAGGTCGTCTATGGTCTGTTCAAGAATATGAAGGTAGTCATGGATGGTATGGACACGTTTGCTTGACAATCCCCTCACGGTGTGCTGAATATTTATCCTTTAAGATGGAGAAGCATCGATAGATAATATCCGAGAGGCTCTTGGTATGATAACCTCGGATCTGTAAATCAAAAGAGCTGACCGCGAGTATCAGATACATTACGCAAGATAACCGATAGTCAACTGCGAGAAAGGATTCAGAAGTGGTTTTCTCCCCCGGACCCATCGATTAACCACAATATTGCATGTGAAGCCCACCTTGATGGGACTGCTGGGTGGTTCCTTGAAGGGTCAATCTATAATGACTGGAAGGCGACAGGTTCTCTCTTATGGACCCATGGAAATCGTATGGTTTCCTTTTTTTCTCCAAACCCACCGCTTATGGTTTCTGATTTTACAGCGGGTTCTGGCAAGAGCGTACTTTGGTGGGTGACCCCTCAGCCAACTTTTATCGATGTCGTTTACATTGGTGGCCAGCTCTTCGATCATAAAGGACATCGAATCCATATGCGCGACAGGATTAGCTTCAGTCGCGTATTATTACTTTGATTTCAAAGACACTGGAAAACAGGGTCGCCGCGGATTTCTTTCCTCCCTTCTCGCCCAGCTTTGCACTCGGACCCATCATAGTTATGACATTCTCTCAAGCTTATATGAGGCACACGAGAATGGATTGCGACAACCCAGCGAAGTTGACCTGATCCGATGCCTTAACGAAGTTCTCGCATTCCCTAGTCGTGGCAGAGTATACATCATAGTGGATGCCGTGGATGAAAGTCCCAATAGGCCTGGAATTCCCTCTCCACGCGAAAAAGTCTTGCGGCTCATAAAGGAGCTTGTTGATCTACGCCATCCTAACACACGCGTTTGCATCACGAGTCGTCCAGAAGTCGACATCCGAACGGTCCTCGAGCCTGTAGCGTCTCATACTGTGTCCCTTCATGACGAGAGAGGCCAAATGAGCGATATTATCGATTACATCAAGTCAGTGGTTGAGTCCGATGCGAACATGCGGAAATGGAGGCCAGAGGACAGGCAACTGGTGATCGATTCCCTGTCATCAGAAGCTAACGGAATGTAAGGCATCATGCCTGGATTTTGTACAGTAGTGGCTTATGACACGACACAGGTTCAGATGGGTTGTCTGTCAACTGGACACACTGCGGCGTTGTTTTCCAGCCAGTATCCGGCGGGCCCTGAATGAACTTCCGATGACCCTGGATGAAACATACGAGCGGATACTGCTGGGAATCGAAAGGGAAAAACGTGAATATGCCATTCGCCTTTTACGATGTCTGGCGTTCGCTCGTCGGCCGCTGCGTGCCGAAGAACTTGCAGAGGTTCTTGCAATTCAGTTTGATACGGCTATCCCCAGGTTGAAGACGAGTTTGCGCCCGGGAGACGCAGATGAAGCCGTACTATCGGCATGTTCCACTTTAGTGACTATTATCGAGCCCGACGAAGACAACGAAGAAGATGATGACGGCGACAATGACAGCTCCCGAGTCGTACAATTTTCTCATTACAGCGTAAAGGAGTTCTTGACCTCAGAACGCCTCGCCAAGTCAGACAAGCGGGACCTTTCCGAGTACTACATTTCTCCCGAGCTTGCCCACACAGTCCTTGCACAGACTTGCATCAGCACCCTACTCCAGCCGGACCTTCATATCGAGGACGTCACCGACAGCTTTCCCCTTGCGGAATACGCGGCCCAAAACTGGTTCCATCATGCTCAGTGTGATGGTGTGCCGCCCCAGGTACAAGACGGGATGGAGCGCCTCTTTGACCCAGACAGAACGCATTTTGCAACGTGGGTCTCAATACATGATATAGACAGTCACCCCTCTCAGGAACTTCCTAAAGCATCACCGCTTTATTATGCCACATATTGTGGTATCGAAAGCCTGGTGGTGCACCTTCTCATCACTCATGGACTGCATCCCAATCGACGCGAAAGTTGCGGTCATAAGGGCACCCCTCTACGTGTGGCAGTAGTCTCGGGACATACTTCGATTGTACGACTCCTACTGGAATACACTACCAACGTGAACGCCCGGGACATGGACGGCATCACTCTACTTCACGAAGCTGCTATGAGTGGAAATTTCGAGATTGCGCAATTGCTACTCAGCCATGATGCAGTTGTAAATGCCCTCGACGACTGTGGAGACTCCCCACTGCACAAGGCAGTACGATCTCAAAATTATGGGGTTGTGGGACTCCTACTCAAAGGCGGTGCGGACGTAAACGCCTGGAACAATGACGGCGTGACTCCACTTCATGACTCCGCAAGAAGTGGAAGTCTCGAGATCGTGAGATCCCTGCTCAGCTATGGTACGGACGTAGAGGCGTTTGACTGCGCGAGAAACTCCCCGTTGTACGAGGCAGTACAATCTCAACAACTCGACGTTGTGGATCTCCTACTCAAAAGCGGTGCGGACGTGAACGCCCGGAACGGTTATGACCTGACTCCACTTCATGAAGCCGCACAAAGTGGACTATTCGACATCGCGCAATCTCTTCTCAGCCATGGCGCAGATGTAAAAGCGCTTGACCACGAGAAAAACTGCCCGTTGCACAAGGCAGTACAATCCCAACAACTTGACGTCGTGGAACTCCTACTCAAAGCCGGTGCGGACGTGAATGTCTGGAACGAGGACAACTCGACTCCACTGCATGAAGGTACAAAACAAGGAAATTCCGAAATCGTACAATTGCTACTCAGCCATGGTGCAGTTATAGACACCCTCAACGACGAGGGAAACTCCTCGTTAGGCGAAGCAGGACGATCCCGAAACGCCAACGTCGTGGAGTCTCGGAGTCTATTCTATAATGTCATGAGGAAAGTTTTGAAATTCTCTGGTATCGCAGCATTGGCTGGGACATTTTACCTCGCATTCATGCTTTCTCAGGCGAGAAAAACCCCGTGGCACGAGGCAGCACGATCCCGAAAACTTTATGTCGCGAAACTCACTGCCGGGATCATGGGCCATTCACCATATTTTATTTTATTTTTGAAAGCGCTATCAGAATTGGCTTCATGGTATATGTCAAGAGTCCGGACCTTTGGCAATTTACATTACTGGTTTCAAAAGACCGTCAAGCGTCTCCTTGTATTATTGGCCTTCCAATGGTGGTCCATTCCGCTAAGGGCATATAGGGAGTTACTCGGGGAGACACTTGAGGGAACCCCCAAGATATTTTACATGGGATTATTCATTACCGTGGCCATTTCCTTGGCCACTTGTGAGCTCACTTATCAAGTTGCCTTACCATTGGCGGTCATTAGTTGGAAATTTAAGTTTCTCCACCTTTGGATATTGTTCTTTATGGAGGTCTGTAGGGCCTTTGAGGAATTTGACAGGGAGTAATGTATATTGTCGGTTACGCTCTATCATGCAACGTTATATTACCATAAATCCTCATCTATTACACACTATCCGATAATCTACCAAACACATATAGTGACTTTTGGAACCATTCGGCTTCAACAGGAGCTCTCGGAAAAGCTCCACCATGGTGTAGCCTACCCTTGGGCCCACGAAAGGAAGGTATTGGAACAGCTCTGATCCATAAAGCATCAGTGATAGCTAAGTGTACACGCAATTCAAGAACCAGGTAGTCGCTCAACACAACACAAATCTGTCAGGTATCGAAATAATGTGAGACAAGAACCGGGTATAGTTACTATAATTTTCTGTCTTAGTTCATCGCCTCTCACGGACGAAGATGTGCAACACGACGAAACTCGCTGCCGTAAACGTGACAAAGAAAATGCCTAGCAGCGTTATGTTTGGCCACCAAAACGACTGTGCGCGGAGACCGAACGTGGAGAGGATCGTAGCCGCGGGAACGTCGAGTTCAACTCCGTACTGATCACATTGGTCAAAAGTCGCTCTCGCGTAAAATTAAGAAAAGGAAGGGCTAACCTTATCTTCCTTCAATTGCAGGAAGCGAAGCTCGTTGACAGCAAGCGCCTCGAACGCCGCATGGAAGAAGGAAACGGTGTGCAACCATTGTAGCCAAGGCTTGACCTTAGATCGGTTGATCAAAAGACCGGTGAATAGCAGGCTACACAACACAAATTCAGAACCTCCGATCGTATGGTATGGGTAGTTGCGCTCACTTGAATAACATGACCATGGTGCCGATCAGGCTCGCGACGCTCGTATTCGCACATGCGATAGAGATGAGCAAGATGACGCTTGCCGTGGTCAGATTGAAGAGTACGAGCGTGAGAATGAACTTCCAGAAGGCCGCCACGGTCGGAACAAAGCCGACAAGGCCGTAGACGATACCTCCGAAGAGCAATGGGGGAACAACGCGCAGCGGAAGGATGTCAAATAGAATCTAAGTAGGGGCTGTCAGCACAGAAACGCATAGGAAAACGTCGGACGCACCTTCGAAGTGAAGTAAGTGAAGGATGAATAATATCCGTTCGACCTTGTCGGTGTACTTCGTCAGCGTAGGTTAGATAGCAGCCGCGAATATCAAATTGCACCTTTCCCTCATAAAAAGGATGCGCTCGTTGGCGAACAACCCAAGACTTGACAGGCACGAGAAGCCAAACAGAGCCAAAGTAAAGAAAAAGACGCCTGTATATGCGATATCAGCCAACGTTAACCACCCAAGCGCGGGAGTTTCGTACCCAATCTATTTTGGAATCCACCGATATCGTTAGACACATTGTGGTAGAATAGTCCGCAGAGTACTGCCGGTAATGATGGGATTCAGCAACCAAGCTTGTCAGTCAAATTTCAAGGACTCACGTGCCGCGGCAATAGACGCCGAATACTGGAATGTCAGTAGCGCCGGATCACGATACATATTTTTAAAGGCTCGACCGCTCAGGATCCTGAACTGCGTTGCCCATGTCGCGCGCTTGCGCCCACGGAGCAGCTCACTCTCAACCGTCACGTCCGGCAGCTCCCCACTGCCCTCGGGGCCCTGGGTGGGCTGTACGACTGAACGGATGTCGGCTCGGATGGCAGTGGCAACTTCGCTCGCGGCGTAGGCATCGACAAGCGTTGCAACATGTGGCATTAGGGTTGGTCCAGGGTCACTCCCGTGCGTAGTGCTGAGCGAGATCACTTCGAGAAGCTGCGATGTCTTGCGATGTAGGAAGCCCTCGCTAACTCCGTTGCCATCGCCGTTACGCCGTACTTGCAGTTCGGTTTCATCAGGGGAGTTGGGAGAATGCCCACCGCTTACAACGTGCGTCTCGTGACGTGGGGCAGGGAACGCGTGCTCCTCGTCCCGTAAAGAAGCAGACCCTGTTACGTCGTCAGTTGGCGAAATTATGCCAGTTGAGGGGCTTCCAGATTCCTTGGGCTCCTTCTCGAACGACGCGGTAATATCAACTACATGAGCGATTAGTAAATGGCGCCGATTATAGAAAAGGGGAGGCGCACTGAGGTAATCCGCTATATTGAACCCTGGAGGACAATGTTGTCCGATAAAGTCGAAATACGGCTGACATTTGGCGAATTCTCCGGCATATACGAGACGACCTTGTGCAAGGAGTACGAGTTGATCAAACAACGCGACTATGTTGCTACGTGGTTGGTGGATTGTGAAGACGACAGTGCGGTTATAGTTGCGCGCCAGCGAAACCAAGCTCTCGATGACATTGTAGGCATTGTATGCGTCCAGACCTGCAAAAGGATGTCATAAAGGAGTGATACTAGTATATAATACAGGGACGCACCGCTTGTGGGCTCGTCAAGGAATAAGATTGATGGGCTAGTCACTAGTTCGCATGCGATTGAGACACGGCGCTTCTCTCCTCCAGAGATAGAGCGATGACCTGGAAGGCACTTAATCAATGGCAAACAAAGATGACAGTGGCAAGCACCTGGGTCCCCGATCCTGCTATCCTTGATTCCGAGAATACCTAGTTCGTTCATTGTCTCCAGCGTTCTGAACTTCTTTGCCTCAATACTCATATCTCGTGGGAGCCTCAACAGAGCAGAATACAGGATGGTCTCGTACACCGTGAGTGTACTCATGAGCGTATCTTCCTGGTCCACAAATCCGATGACGTTCCTGAAGTCCGCATCGGAGACTTCACGACCGTTCACAAGGGTCGATCCTCCGACTACGCCACGCTTGCGCTTACGCGCTAGAATGTCGAGGAATGTCGACTTGCCAGCACCCGAAGCGCCCATAATTGCGAGAACTTGACCCGGACGCACGGAGCCCGTGACGCCCTCAATAATTGACCGGCCATTGAGGGTGTAAGAAATATCAGAAAAGTGGAGTGTTGCAGGGACATGATCCGCCATAAGCTGCGAGACCTCCGTTTCCGGTAATCGGATCGCTCCGATGTCTGACTTGCGCGCGCGGCCAGCATACCAGAGTGCTAAGAAATAGTTATTATCAGAAAATAGGAAGAGAAAAGCAGGTGCATACCTGCTGAAATCGAAACGGCAGTCAGACCAGCTCCTGCGACACTTAAGGCAATCCATTGTGTGTTATTTGGTTTGGGTGGGATCTGTTACAAAACAATTCACAAAACGGAGCTGGAAAATGAGGCTCACTAATACGTACAACGTAGCCAGGAACTTGGCTATAGTGCAAGCACTCGCCACCTTCACACGTCAAAGAAATGTATTTGTCCCCAAAGATGTCGTTGATCAATTGATTCATGGCTGGCTCTTCAAACTTGCATCCGGCGTCACTTTTGCAGCTGAACGTGGCGGGTCCCTTTATTTCCTCCTTCAAAAAATCCCCGATGTCTAATGCTGTTTCAGTACCAAGCCAATTTCACTGAACTAAAAACCAACCGACGCTGCCGTCCTCGCCGCAAATGAATCGTCCTGGGACGCAACTACACTTTATTTTTTCGCATTGGTATGATGTGACGTTGCTATCATATCCTGGTATAACCTCTGTCTTACACGTATCAAGCGCGCAGTAGAATGATTCGACCTGGGCGGTCCAAAACTGGAAGTCACACGTCGCATCTCGTTTGTCACAGCTGAAGGTGACCTGAGGAGGACGGCCAGGTAGCATATCAAGGATTT
>Ga0137358_10000836_pt1 | contig 15404 bp, 14 predicted proteins | sample Mad1_20_16metaG_FD_105551 | JGI IMG/M metagenome (GOLD analysis project Ga0137358, IMG submission 105551) | Vadose zone soil microbial communities from Angelo Coast Range Reserve, California, USA - Mad1_20_16 metaG | ecosystem: Environmental > Terrestrial > Soil > Vadose zone | place: USA... | reverse complement strand
CGCTCAGATTTTGGGCTGTATAGTCACCAGTCACGTCCATGGCTGAATACTCCCGCAGCCTGGTTGACGCGATTGGAGACCCCTCTAGCGCTCGTCGGAGCAGGTTTTGATTAGGTTTGTGCGACGATCGACAGGCAGGAAACTAGGGCCGCCGGAGCGCTCGCGCTGTGATGGCGATCACAAGAATGCGTCTTTTCGAGATAGGCGCACCGGAAAGAAAAAGCCCCGCCGGCGCGGCCTTTTGACCTCCGCTCGACTGACCTCGCGGACGGCACCATATCGGGCGGCATGATTCCCAAAGTCGAGACCTGCATCTATGCCCTCGAGGCCGGCGTCGAGGGCGTGGTCATCCTCGACGGCAAGGTGCCGCACGCGGTGCTGCTCGAACTCCTCACCGATCACGGCGCCGGCACGCTGATGATGCGTTGACGCTTCGATTGCGCCCACGATGCGCTTCCCTTCCCGCGCAGGACGCGGAACTCCTGTCAGGCCCCTGTAAGGTCGGCCGAGAATTCTGAACAAATCGTCATCGAATATGCGACGTGCGCAGCGAAACCTGCACGCCGGCTCGGACGTTTATTGTCGGGAGGGATTCAGGAGGGTGCCATGTTCCAATCGAGCACGCGCATCGCGGCAATTTCTATCATCTGCGCTGCAATGGCGACGACCGCAGCGGCGCAACCGCATAAGGGCGGAGGAGGAGGCGCGCCGGGACCGCACGCTGGGCCGGCGCCTGCACCGCACCCCGCGGCCGCTCCTCACGTGGCCGCCGCCCCTCATCCGGCCCCTGCTCCTCGTGCCGCCCCCGCGCCCCATGCCGCACCCGCGCCGCATATCGCCGCGCTGCGGCACGCCCCCGCTCCCGCGCCGCGCACGGCGCAAGCGCCACGCACTGCACCGCAGCGCCTCGCCCATCCTTCCGCCGGCGCGGCTTCAGCGATGGCGCGACACGCGCCGACGCCGCGAACCTCTCCCGCGCAGCAGCCGCAAATCAGCGCCCGCCATGGCCGCGCTGGCAGCGCCAGAGTGGCGCAACCAAACCAGCGGCAAAACGTGGCGCCGCAACCCGGTCCGGGCGGCACTGTCGCAGCAACACCGCAAGGCGGGCGCAACGCGGCTCGGCAGCAAGCTCCACAACAAAACGTGGCGCCGCAACAACATGCGATTGAGCAGAATCAGGCGGGCCGCGCCGCGCCACAGCAAGGCGGGGCTGCGCAACAAGGCGTGATTGCGCGCAATCAGGTGGCCCGCGTCGTTCCGCCATCTGCGACGCGCGCCCGCGCCGCTGCCGACCCGCGCGCCTTCTCCGGCGGCGTGTTGCGCAATCAGAGTTTTGCCAATCTGGCCGCTGCCCGCGATCCGGCCACGCGGTCGCTCGCGCGCTCGACGTTCCAGGGCCGCTTGTTCGACCCGCAGTGGCGGCACCATTTCGCCCGCCCCATCGTGATCGGCTGGGTCGGCCCGCTGTTCTGGCCTTACGCCTACGACGACTTCGTCGATTACACCTTCTATCCCTACGCGTATGACACGTTCTGGCCCTATGCGTACGATGACTTCTATGACGGCATGTTCGGCGGTTATGCGTTCGGCTATGGCGGCACCTATGCGTCGGTCGAACCGCCGAGCGGTTACGCCCGCGGCGATTATGCTCGCGGCCGTTACGGTCGCGGCGGGTCTGTTGCAAGAGGCGTTGTGGCCGGCCGAAGCGTCGAAGCCGATCTCTGTAGCGGGCAGACCGCAGGGCTGACGGATTGGCCGATCGCGCGCATCTCCCAGACGGTCGGGCCGAACGACGCCCAGCGCGCCATCCTCGACGAGCTCAGGGACGCCACCGCAAACGCGCTCGACCAGCTCAAGGCGGCGTGCCCGACGGCGCTGCCGAGCACGCCGACAGGCCGGATCGAGGCGATGCGCCAACGGCTCGAGGCGATGCTGGCGGCGGTGCGCACCGTCCGGCCCGCGCTCGAGAGGTTCTACGACTCGCTCAATGACGAGCAGAAGGCGCGCTTCAACGCGCTCAGCCCCGACAAGGCCGATCAGCAGCAGGCGCAGCGCGATTTGACGCAAGTCTGCAACGGGCGAGCGTCTGGCATCGCCAGTGTGCCGTTGGAGCGAATCGACCGCGCGGTGGGGCCCGACGATGCCCAGCGCAGCGCGCTCAAGGAGCTACAAGACGCCACGGCTGACGCGTCCAATCTGCTGAGCTCGGAGTGCCCGACCTACCGGGCGCTCACGGCGGTTGGCCGCCTGCAAGCGATGGAGGAGCGCCTCGGCGCCATGCTGCGCGCGGTGCAAACCGTGCAGCCGGCGCTGGAGAAGTTTTATGCATCGCTCGGCGACGAGCAGAAGGAACGTTTCAATCGGCTCAGCCCCGCTCAGGGGTGATACCACCGAGTCATTCGGGGGCACGGGCGAAGCCCGCGAACCCGGAATCCATAACCAGGGCCCGTGATTATGGATTCCGGCTCTCGCCGCTATCGCGGTTCGGCCGCAATGACAGGACATCCCTGTTTATTACTCCGCCGCAAGGCGTACTTCCGGTGCGGCCGACCGCACGTCCGCATCGACCTGGTTCTCGTATTTTGCAAAGTTCTCCTGGAACATCCGTACCAGCTTGCGCGCGGTTTCGTCGAAGGCCGCTTTGTCTTTCCAGGTCTTCATCGGATAGAGGAGGTGCGGCTCCACCCCCGGTACCGAGGTCGGCACCGCGAAGCCGAAATAAGGATCGGTACGGAAGCTCACCTCCTTGAGCGAGCCGTCGAGCGCGCCGGTGACAAGCGCGCGCGTCGCTTTGATCGGCATGCGCCGGCCGACCCCGTAGATGCCGCCGGTCCAGCCCGAGTTGACCAGCCAGCAATCCACCGCATGCCGGGAAATGTAGTCGCGAAGCAGGTTGCCGTATTCAGCCGGCGGGCACGGCAGGAACGGCGCGGCGAAACAGGTGGAGAACTCGGGCTCGACTCCCACCAAGCCCTTCTCGGTGCCGGCGACTTTCGCGGTGTAGCCGGACAAGAAGTGATACATCGCCTGTGCCGGCGTGAGCTTGGCAATCGGCGGCATCACGCCGAAGGCGTCGGCAGTCAGGAAAATAATGTTCTTCGGATGACCCGCGCGCCCGCTGCGTGAGGCACGCGGCATGAACTCGAGCGGATAGGCCGAGCGCGTGTTCTCGGTCTTCGACTCATCGTCGAAGTCGGGGATCCGCGTCTGCGGATCGAAGGCCACGTTCTCGAGTACCGCGCCGAAACGGTTGGTCGCGGCGTAGATCTCGGGCTCAGCCTCCGCGGAGAGCTTGATGCATTTAGCGTAGCAGCCGCCCTCGAAATTGAAGACGCCGTCCGGACCCCAGCCATGCTCGTCATCGCCGATGAGAACGCGGTTCGGATCGGCCGAAAGCGTAGTCTTGCCGGTGCCGGAAAGGCCGAAGAACAGCGCCACGTCGCCGTCCTTGCCGACATTGGCCGAGCAGTGCATCGGCATCACGCCCTGCGCCGGCAAATAAAAGTTCAGCGTGGTGAATACCGACTTCTTCATCTCGCCGGCATAGGACGAGTTGCCGATCAGAATGATCTTCTTGCTGAAGTCGATGGCAATGACGGTCTCGGTGCGCACCCCGTGGCGCTTCGGGTCGGCCTTGAACGAGGGCAGATCAACGATGGTCAGATCGGGGATGAAGTCGGCGAGCTCGGAGCGCTCAGGACGGATCAGCAATTGGCGAATGAAGAGGGAGTGCCAGGCCAGCTCGGTGAATACCCGCGTTTTGATCCGGTACTTCGGATCAGCGCCGCCATAGAGGTCCTGCGCGTAAAGCGTCTTGCCGCGCGCGTGCGCGATGAAGTCGTCGTAGAGCCGCTGGAAGTTTTCCGGCGTGATCTTGCGGTTGCCGCCCCACCAGACCGTATTCTCGGTCAGCGCATCAACAACCGTATGCTTGTCCTTGGGGGATCGGCCGGTATGCACACCGGTTGCCGCGCAGAGCGCACCGCCTTGCACGACCGTAGCTTCCCGCCCCGCGATCGCGTGCTCGTAGAGCAATGGCGCGGTGTGGTTCCAGTGGATCGCCCTGAGGTCCTTAAAGCCAAATCGGTCGGCGCCGTAGGCGCTGTTCCGCAAACCCGTTTCCTGCACGAAAGACCTCCACGACGCAGTCGGCTCCCGCCGGACCCACTCCCCGTCGCATATGTAAGGGTCGCATATGTAAGGGTTGATGATAGCGCCGGCGACCCTATCCCGCGACCTTTAAATGGCGGCCAGGGACTGTCAATGCTGCGGCGCAGCAGCACGACCCTCATTCGGCGAAGCCCTTGCCAACGAGCCATTTCTGAATGAGGTCAGCGACCACATTACTGTTCTTGTCCATCATGACCATGTGCGAATTGCCTTTGATGCCCACGTCCGGCAAGTCGACGACATCGATGCTGCCGCCCACCGACTTTAAAACAGCGGCGTAATCGACCCCGCCCTGACGGATCTTCGACCACCGCGGGTGATCTCGGGCGTTGTCACCGTAGAGGACCAGGATCGGGGTTGTCTTGATCGACTGGACCTTCTCTCGGTCGCCGCCAACCGTGGGTTCAACGGCAACCAGCGCCTTGACCTTCTCGGGTCGCGCCTCGAGCACCTTGTAGCCGAACGCCCCCGACTGACTGTGCACAAGCACCACGCACGGGCAGACTTTATCGACGAGTTCAATGTAGGCGGCGATGATCTGATCGTCGGTGGTGAGCCAGCGCGGCACCCCCTGCTTCATGAACTGCCCGTACGCCTCGATCGGGAACTGGACGCCGGGATAGGTCGTGCGCTTGGCCCTGTCGTCGTTCCACGAACCAGGCGGGCCGATGCGAAAGCGTTCCCACGGATCGCCCAACGGCAGGAAGACTGGATCTCCTTTGAAAGTATTGGTCCAGCCGGCGCGACCGCGCTCCACGGCGTCGGAGATATAGGTGTCCCAGCCCTTGCGAATGAAATACGTGAGCCATCCTTCACCGCCGTCAGGCTTCGTCTCATAAGTGACGCCGGTCAATCCGCCGCCGTGCCACAACAGCAGCGGCAGCTTGCCCTTGCGGTTTTGTGGCAGAAAGTACTGCACGTACATCTGCTCGACCTGGTACTTGCCGTTGGGGTCCATCTTGGCGGGAACGCCGCCGGGTGTGAACACAACCTCCTTGATCGGCTGCCCGCTGATGTCGATGATGCGCCCGCCGATGTGGAACGAGCCCATGTCGCGCAACGCGACCGGCTCTTTCGTCTGTGCCCAGGCGGCACCTGCGGCGAGGGCAGTTGCCAAGACGATCATCGAACGGCGCATCGCAGCCTCCTTACGTTTGTAACTCGACGGCAGGCGGACTTACGCCGCGCGCCGCGCCTCCTCAGCCATTTGCTTGAGCATCTCGCGCAGCACGCCCGGCGCACCCACACGCTGCGGGAATGGAAGCCGCAATGCGGTACGCTCCAGCTGCAGTTCCAGACCCTCGGGGTCGCAGCCCACACAGCGCCATTGCCCGTTGGGAGCACCGAGGAGCTTGGTGGCGAAAAGCCGCACCGCGTCTGCGTGCTCGCGGTTCATGTGGGCAATAATCTCGGGCTCGGCGGCGACGAGCTCGGCGGCGTCGCCGGTCTCGGTCAAAATATCCTGCGGCTTGAGATCGACGATGCGGCCAAACCCGCCGACGAGATGCACGCCGTTGAGCGTGATCCGGTAGAAGGCGAAATCGGCAAAGCCCGCGAACATCTCCGCCTCCGGCTGGCGCTCGAGATAGCGTCGGCGGGCGTCGGGGTCGCTGGTGACGGCGGCGGTTCCCATGAGCATGACGCGCGCGCCCTGCAAGGGATCGCCCGCCTTGCGCTCATCGATCATGAGCGAGACGCGCGGATTGGCGAGAATGTTCTTGGTGTGCACGGCAAGGCGCGAGATCAACAAGAGCGGCGCCCCGTCAGCCGCGGTCGCGACATTCACCAACGAGCAGTAGGGATCGCATGAGCCCTGCATCAGCGTCGCCAAGGCCCCCGAGCGGCCCTCGCGCAAGAGTTTCTTGGCGGCGAGGGCGAGCTCAAAGTCCGGCGTCGGTTGCATTTGGCGTCTCCGGCCAATGATGCTACCAAGCGCTCCCCGCTGGGCGAAGCGGGGGAAAAGCTCGGTTTCCGGCGCGCCAAGTTGAGCTTGGCCAGGAGCGCCGGCGCGGGCTATGCTAACAAAACCCCTTGACGAATCACGCCTTTGTCAGGGATTCGCCACATTTCGGCCCTGCTTTGGGGCTGCAAAGTCACCAGGGCGAATGCAGGGATAGGGCTATGCCGACCATCGCTCTCGTCGATGACGATCGCAACATCCTGACCTCGGTCTCGATCGCACTCGAGGCGGAAGGTTACCGTATCATGACGTATACCGACGGCGCTTCGGCGCTCGACGGCTTCAAGACGTCGCCGCCCGATCTCGCCATTCTCGACATCAAGATGCCGCGCATGGACGGCATGGAGACCTTGCGGCGGCTGCGGCAGAAGTCCGACATGCCGGTGATCTTCCTCACCTCAAAGGACGAGGAGATCGACGAATTGTTCGGCCTTAAAATGGGCGCCGACGATTTCATCCGCAAACCATTCTCGCAGCGCCTCCTGGTCGAGCGCGTCAAAGCGATCTTGCGCCGTTCGGCGCCGAAGGACGGCAGCGCGCCGAAGGAGACCGATGCCACCAAGGTGCTCGAGCGGGGCCTGTTGCGCATGGATCCCGAGCGGCACACCTGCACGTGGAAGAATGAGCCGGTGACGCTGACGGTAACGGAGTTCCTCATCTTGCAGGCGCTCGCGAGCCGGCCGGGCGTGGTCAAGAGCCGCAACGCGTTGATGGATGCGGCCTATGACGACCAAGTCTACGTGGACGACCGCACCATCGACAGCCACATCAAGCGATTGCGCAAGAAGTTCAAGGGGACCGACGACGATTTCGATATGATCGAAACGCTCTATGGCGTCGGCTATCGGTTCAAAGAAATGTGACGTCAGGGGCGGCTTGGCGACCAGGTTCGACCGCCTAAGATCCTCGCCGGCGGGGCCTGGGATGGGGGCGCGCAACCGGCAGACCGACTGTGCTCAATCGAACGCCGGAGAGTTTTAAGACTGACGTCGCCCCAAAGCGGCCCGACGAGGAGCTATCGCTGCTGACCAAAGGGGGGCGCTTTCCCCGGCTCGTGTTCCACGCCAGGCATCGCTTTGACGGCCTGCTGGCGCTTGCAAAAGCCGCGCTGCAGCGCTTTGGGCTGCGATGGCAGCACAACTCGCCCCTCCTCATCCGCGTGAGTCGGAACGATCGCACGCTCGACGACTTCACGACCGCTGTCGAGCCGCAACGTCCCAATGACGGTCCATTGGCGCTCGCGGGGGCGGGGCTACGCCGCTTCGGCGAACTCGTCTCCGAACGCTGGCACGTCTTTGCCCGCGCAGCTGCTTTGAGCCTCCGCCGACTCGATGAAACGTTGGAAAGCCTCAAGATCGAGCTCGAAAAAAAACACCGCGAGGACGGCGCATCGCTCGCGAAGACCGGGCGCCGGCGATTTGCCGTCCTATTGCTGCAAGGCTGGCATCTGTTCGTCCGCGTCGCTTTTTCGAGCCTTAGCAGACGCATCATTTTTCTCAACGTGACGGGCCTGCTCGCGCTCGTGATCGGCATTCTCTATCTGTCGCAATTCCGAGCCGGCCTGATCGATGCGCGCATTCAGAGCCTGCTCGTGCAAGGCGAGATCATTGCCGGAGCCGTTGCCGCCTCGGCGACGGTGGAGACCGATACCATCACCATCGATCCCGAGCGGCTACTCGATCTGCAGGCCGGTGAGAGCTACGGACCATCCGAGGAGGCGCTGTCCGGGCTCGAATTTCCAATCAATCCCGAGCGCGTCGCGCCGGTCCTGCGCCGCCTCGTTTCGCCCACGAATACGCGCGCGCGCATCTACGATCGCTCCGGCGTTCTCGTTCTCGACAGCCGCAACCTCTATGACGTGCTGCGCTTCGATCTGCCGCCGCCGCGACAGAAGCCCGGTGTTCTCGAGCGTGCCTACGTCACCATCCGCACCTGGGTCAGCCGCGGCACGCTGCCGCTCTATCGCGAATTCGAACCACAGAACGGCAAGGGCTACGGCGAGGTTGCCAACGCTCTGCAGGGCTTCAAGTCCAGCATGGTGCGCATCAATGAACGCGGCGAGGTGATCGTGTCGGTCGCGGTGCCGGTGCAGCGTTTCCGCGCCGTGCGCGGTGCCCTTATGCTCTCCACCCAAGGCGCCGACATCGACACCATGGTGGGAGCCGAGCGCGTCGCCATCTTCAAGATCTTCCTCATCGCCGCGGGGGTGATGGTGGTGCTCTCGTTCCTGCTTGCCGGAACAATCGCCGGCCCCGTCCGGCGGCTGGCGGAAAGCGCACAGCTCGTGCGCCGACGGATTCGCTCCCGGGTCGAGATCCCAGATCTGAGCCACCGTCGCGACGAGATTGGCCACCTCTCGGGGTCGCTGCGCGACATGACCGCCGCGCTCTACAACCGCATCGAGGCGATCGAGAGCTTCGCCGCCGATGTGGCGCACGAGCTCAAGAACCCCCTGACCTCGCTGCGTTCGGCGGTCGAGACGCTGCCACTTGCGAGAGGCGATGAAAGCCGCAACCGTCTTCTTGCGGTCATCCAGCACGACGTGAAGCGGCTCGACCGGCTGATCTCCGACATTTCCGACGCCAGCCGGCTCGACGCCGAGATGCAACGGCACGAAGCGCAGCCGGTCAACGTCGCCAAGCTTCTCACCACCGTGGTCAGCGTGGCCAACGAGCGGCACGACGACGGCGTCACTGTTACGCTGAATTTCGAAGCAGGCCGGGCGGCGGCCTTCATGGTGCAGGGGAACGACTCCCGACTCGGGCAGGTGGTGGACAACCTGATCGATAACGCCCGCTCATTCTCGCCGCTCGGCGGCTCGGTGCGCGTCACGTGCCAGCGATTGAAGAGCCAGATTGAGATCATCATCGATGACGACGGCCCCGGTGTGCCCGACGAAGCAATGGAGAAGATCTTCGAACGCTTCTACACCCACCGGCCGCACCAGCCCTTCGGACAGAATTCGGGCCTCGGGCTCTCCATCTCCAAGCATATCATCGAGGCGCATGGCGGCCGCATCCGGGCCGAGAACCGCGTTCGGCCGGCCGCGGAGGGCGCGCCCGTAGTGCTCGGCGCACGCTTCACGGTGCGGCTGCCGGCCATGTGATGGCGGCTGAGACTCCGACCGTGCACGCCTCTGCCGTGCTGGCTGGCGCGCGCGCCGTGCTCATCCGCGGGCCGGCGGGAGCGGGCAAGTCGCAACTTGCGCTCGCGCTCATTCAGGCGGCGCAAACGGGTCTGCTGCGATTCGCCCGACTCGTCGGCGACGATCGCCTTCACCTCGAAGCGCATCACGGGCGCCTCTTGGTCCGCCCGGCTCCTGCGCTTGCCGGCCTGATCGAGGTGCGCGGGCTCGGCATTCGCCGGTTGGACTATGAGCCGGTGGCGGTCGTCGGCCTGGTGGTGGACCTCGCAGCCGAGGACGCGGAGCGGATGCCATTGGCAGGCGAGACGGTCCTCCTCGGGGTGGCAGTGCGGCGTTTGGCGCTCGCAGCTGGGGCCACCCCCCTCACCCCGGTACTCGCGCTCCTGCGTTCACTGGACGGTGACATTAAACCTCCGTCATGATCCTTGCGGGCAGGCCCCCTGGCACAAAAGTAACCTCCTGGCGCTCATTTCGCGCCTGAGGGGCCGCCTCGCCTGGCGAGCTCTATCGCAATGCAACACCATCCCCAAACGCTTGGAAAAGCCCTTGCGCACGGGCTTAGGATCGTGATGATGGGCGCCCTTTCGTGCGGTGCAACCCGGACGCGCTGGCGGGGAAGTCGATGATCGGCCTCGTACTCGTCACGCACGGGCGCCTTGCCGCCGAGTTTCGCTCGGCCCTGGAGCATGTAGTCGGCCCCCAAAAGCAGATCGAGGCGGTGACGATCGGCCCGGACGACGACGTGGAACAGCGCCGCAAGGATATCATCGAGGCGGTCAAGCGCGTGGACAGCGGCGAAGGAGTCGCCATTCTCACCGATATGTTCGGCGGCACGCCCTCCAATCTCGCCATCTCGGTCATGGGGCGTCCGAAAGTCGAGGTCCTCGCCGGCATCAACCTTCCGATGCTGGTGAAGCTCGCCAAGGTGAGAGACGAATGTCCCCTGACCGAAGCGGTGGCGGCGGCCCAGGACTCCGGCCGCAAATACATCACCATCGCCAGCCGCGTTCTCACCGGCAAATGAGCGAGCCCGCCGGCGAGTTCTCCTCCGCCCAAGATCCACCGGAGACGGCGCCGATTACCCGCGAACTCCAAATCTGCAACAAAAAAGGGCTGCACGCGCGCGCCTCGGCAAAGTTCGTGCAGACGGTGGAAAAGTTCGACGCCGAGGTGAAAGTCAAACGCGGGCACGAGATCGTCGGCGGAACCTCGATCATGGGGCTGATGATGCTTTCGGCCGGACCCGGGACGACGATCACGGTCGAGGCAAGCGGGCGGGAAGCGGCTGAGGTCATCGCCGCGCGGGCGGCGCTCGTGAGCGCGCGGCTCACGGAAGAGGAATAGGCCGGACCGAGGCGGTGTGGCCTGGCTTTGGACCGAGTTCCGTTCGGATGGAACCATCGCCCGTGGGCCTACGACGAGCAGTGCCACATCGTTCCCTCCCCCGCTAGGCCACCTTCTTTGCCAACACCTTCGCCGCGGGCCGCAGGTCGGCGACCAAATTCCTGTACTCGCGTTCTTTATCGGCATCGTCCTCGATGCGCAGCAGCCAGGACGGGTGGATCGTGACGAAGGCGGCGGTGCCGTCGGCGAGGTGCAAGGTCTGCCCGCGCAGCTTGCTAATCGTGACGGAGCGTCCGAGCAGGCTGCGCGCCGCCGTCGCGCCGAGCGCGACGATCGCCACCGGCTTCACCAACGCACGTTCGACGTCGAGCCAGATCTTGCAGCGCTCAATTTCGTAAGCGTTGGGCCGCTTATGCAGCCGCCGCTTGCCCCGCATCTCATGCTTGAAATGCTTCACCGCGTTGGTGACGAAAACCTCCGCACGTGGAATTCCTGCCTCCGCCAGCGCCCGGTCGAGAACGCGCCCGGCCGGGCCGACGAACGGCTTGCCGGCAATATCTTCCTTGTCGCCGGGCTGCTCGCAGACGAGCATGACGTGGGCGGACCTGCGCCCCTCGCCCGGCACCGCCTGCGTGGCGTGCTTGTAGAGCGGACAGCGCGTGCATTCGTTCTCCGCCTTGGCAAGCTCCGACAGCGAATTGATCGCTGGAGAAAGCTCGAGGTCGAGCTGCATCCTCTCTCGCATCGGCGGCTCCTGACCCACCCCCTGCCGCATCAACGCCCGCGGCATCGCGGCAGTTCGGCGGGGCGCAAATTCAGGTCCGGTTTGGACATAAAGAAATCTTTATATCTTCATTGCGGGCGCGCGCGGCCCCTGCTATAGGCAGCGCCGAGCGGCCGCCGGCCGGCGCGCCGCAAATTCCTAACCTCGTAAGGACTGCCATGACCGCTCAATCGAAAGCCGCAAAAAATGCTGCCCCCGCCGAGGCGGCTGCCGACTACGTGGTCAAGGACGTGAGCCTTGCCGAGTGGGGCTGCAAGGAAATCGCCATCGCCGAGACCGAGATGCCCGGCCTGATGGCGATCCGGGAGGAATACGGGCCCGAGCAGCCGCTGCGCGGCGCGCGCATCTGCGGCTCGCTGCACATGACGATCCAGACCGCGGTCCTGATCGAGACGCTCAAAGCGCTGGGCGCGGACGTCCGCTGGGCGTCGTGCAACATCTATTCGACCCAGGACCACGCCGCGGCGGCCGTGGCAGCGGGCGGCACGCCGGTCTTCGCGGTCAAAGGCGAGACACTCGAGGAGTATTGGGACTATCAGCACCGCATCTTCGAATGGAGCGACGGCGGCACGCCCAACATGGTTCTCGACGACGGCGGCGATGCCACGCTTTTGATTCACCTCGGCCTGCGCGCCGAGCGCGGCGAAACGAACCTGATCAGCAAGCCAATCAACCAGGAAGAAGAAATCCTGTTCGCCGCCATCAAGCAGCGGTTGAAGGATAAGCCCGGCTGGTACAAGCGCAATGCCGACGCGATCCGCGGCGTGACCGAGGAAACCACGACCGGCGTTCACCGGCTCTACGAGATGCAGAAGAAGGGCACGTTGCTGTGGCCGGCCATCAACGTCAACGACAGCGTGACCAAATCCAAGTTCGACAACCTTTACGGCTGCCGCGAATCGCTCGTCGACGGGATTCGCCGCGGCACCGACGTGATGATGGCGGGCAAGGTGGCTATGGTCGCTGGCTTCGGTGACGTGGGCAAGGGTTCGGCCGCTTCGCTGCGGCAGGCCGGCTGCCGCGTGCTCGTCTCCGAGATTGATCCGATCTGCGCGCTGCAGGCGGCAATGGAAGGTTACGAGGTCACGACCATGGATGATGCAGCGCCGCGCGCGGACATTTTCGTCACCGCGACCGGCAACCTCGACGTCATCACGCTCGAGCACATGCGCAAGATGAAGGACCGGGCGATCGTCGCCAATATCGGGCATTTCGACAGCGAGATCCAAGTCTCGGCGCTGCGCAATTTCAAATGGCACAACGTCAAGCCGCAGGTCGACGAGATCGAATTCCCCAACGGCAAGCGCATCATCCTCTTATCCGAGGGACGCTTGGTGAACCTCGGCAACGCCATGGGCCATCCGAGCTTCGTGATGTCGTCCTCGTTCACCAACCAGACGCTGGCGCAGATCGAGCTGTGGACTAATCCGAAGAAGTACGAGAAGAAAGTTTACACGCTGCCGAAGCACCTCGACGAGAAGGTCGCGCGCCTGCACCTCGCCAAGGTCGGCGCCCAGCTGACGAAAATGTCCGACAGGCAGGCCCAGTATATCGGTGTGCCGGTCGAGGGGCCGTATAAACCCGATCATTACCTGTACTGAGCGTTAGTACAGCCGCGAGCAGCCCGACACTCGCCCCTGCGATTGAGTCCTACATCCCCAACCGCTAGCCTCGCGTTGTAGAAAGCGCAGCCGGGGCAAAAATCTTGCGAGGCCGAATCGTCCTTGCCGTCATTTTCCTGGCGGCCTTCATCCTCCTGTTCCGCGTTACCATCCTCGCCGGCGAATTCGACGCGGTCGTCACCGCGGCGCAATTCGAGAAGGCGAGCGAGACTCACACCACCTTGCGCGCGTTCTTTCGTCGCATGCCGAAAGGCGGCGACCTGCACACGCATCTCTCCGGCGCCGTCTACGCGGAGCGCTTCATCGCTTGGGCCGCGCAGGAAGGGCTTTGCGTGGACCTCGAGAACGTCGTGCTGGCGAAGCCGCAGTGCGACCGCGCCGGAGCACGGCCGCTCTCCGACGCGATGCGCGAGCAAAAACTTTACGATCGGCTCGTCAACGCGTTCTCGATGCGCGACTTCCTGCCGACGCCCGCCGTGCCGACGGGGCACGACGAATTCTTCGCGGTGTTCGACCGGTTCGGAGCGGTGTCCGGCTCGCGTCTCGTCGACATGACGGTCGATCAGCTCAAGCTCTACGACAGCGAAAACGTGCAATACGTCGAGTTCATGGTATCGTCGTGGTGCCCGAACGATCGCGAGAAATTCGGCAGGGCCGTGGCCGGGGCGAGCGAGGATGCGGCAAAGCTCGCGGCGCTCGAAGCGAGCGGGCTCGCCGAATGCGTGGCGGGCAAACGCAACGACTTGGCGGCCGCGTTCGACAAGATCAGCGCCGCGCTCGGATGCGAGGCCGACAACACGCAAGCGGGCTGCCGCGTCATATTCCGTTATATCGTCCAGATCTACCGCGACAACGCGCCGGATGAGGTGTTCGTGCAGACCGCGACCGCGGCCGCGCTGATCTGCGCGGAACCGCGGCTGGTTGGGCTCAATCTCGTTGGGCCCGAAGACTATCTGGTGGCGCGCCGCGACTACACGCGCCAGATGGAGATCGTCCGGTTTCTGGCCACGGACGTGCCGGTGGCGCTGCACGCGGGCGAGCTATGGCTCGGCCTCGTTCCGCCCCCCGATCTCACGTTCCACATCCGCCAAGCCATCGAGATCGCCGGCGCCCGGCGCATCGGCCACGGCGTCACGCTCGCCTTCGAGCGCGACGCGCAGGGACTGCTCGCGCAAATGCGCGCGCGGCCAACCGTGGTCGAGATCAACCTGACCAGCAACGATCTCATCCTCGGGGTGCGCGGCAAGGATCATCCGTTCCCCGTCTATCTGGCCGCAGGCGTGCCGGTGGTGCTGTCATCCGACGACGCGGGCGTTTCTCGCATCGATCTGACCAATGAATACTTTCGCGCGGCACGCGATTACGGACTCGGCTATCCGCAGCTCAAAGCGATCGCCCGCAATTCGTTGGATTATTCCTTTCTTGGCGATGACCAAAAGCGCGATCAGCTCGAGCGCTTCGAGCGCCGCTGCGCCGAATTCGAGCGCTCCGTGGCAAGCCAGCAATCGCCGCTGCAAAACGCGATGGCAGTGATCAGGGCGGCGGTGGCTCCGCCCGGGTGACAGGCGACGCGGCGAGCGCTGCTACGGCTGGCGCGGCGGAATGGCGAAGAGCAAGTAGCGCGCGGGCGCTCCGTCGAAGCCGAGATAACGCCGCGAGACCTCGATCTCCTGCTGCTTGCCCAGAGGGAAGCGTGCCATAAGCGAGGTTGCGGCGTTCATGCAGTTGGCCGCGCTCGAAGGATCCCGCGGGCTCGCCGGGCAGAGCAATGCGATGCCGTCACGGCCGATGCGCTGCCCCATCGCGGGCGAGATCGGGCCGTCGAGCACGTGCGCCGCGAGCGGATGGCTGCGCATGTAGAATGCGACGCCGTCGGTAAAGTCGTCGTAGCCGGCGAACACCTTGAGCGGCCGGTCGGTGGTCTTGCGCCACAGCTGCTCGATCGGTTCGACCAGCACCGAGGAAAGGGCCGCGTCCGGTGCCGGCCCTGCGCGATGAATGCCGAAGGCAATCGCCGGAGCGAGGGCGACCATCACGAATGGCAGCAGAACCGCGAGCGCGAGCACGCGCACTGCATCGCGACGGCCGATGGCAACGAGCGGTGAGGACAGCAGCATGACCGGGAGGAGGGTCCATGCCGACATGGTCCAAAGCGAGTTCAACCGGATCCAGGTGAGAATTGCGATGACTGGTGGCAGCAGCAGCGTCGCCCAGAACGCGAGCGCCGCGAGCCGCCGTTCGGGCGGTGGCGGCCATGCCATATCTTGGAGGACCGGTCGGCTTGGGCGTGCTGCAACGAAAACGAGGACGAGCGGAACCGCGACATAGGCGACGCCGCCGGCAAGGTAGCCGAGGGCGCCGCGCAGGGCCGAGACCAGG
>Ga0137358_10000835_pt1 | contig 15406 bp, 24 predicted proteins | sample Mad1_20_16metaG_FD_105551 | JGI IMG/M metagenome (GOLD analysis project Ga0137358, IMG submission 105551) | Vadose zone soil microbial communities from Angelo Coast Range Reserve, California, USA - Mad1_20_16 metaG | ecosystem: Environmental > Terrestrial > Soil > Vadose zone | place: USA... | reverse complement strand
GGGGGATTAGTTTGTGGGGGTAAGAGAGAGAAAAGGGGAGCACCTGTGCCAGCTGCGAGGCAGCTCTTACAGGGATCCTCGTCGGTCTTTGACCTCTCGCATTTACTCTTGGTTTTCCGACACTGGTCGCACGCTAAGGAGACGAATAAGCCGAGATGCCGGCTCGAGACAAGGTATACGAGCCTCTGCTGCTCCTTTTCCTATTGGATGCCTCAGTTGGGTGTTGGTCGTCGTCAGATAAGTCGGGATCGGGAAGGGAAGGTTCTGCAGACATGGCGAACGAATAGCCAGAGTAAGGTGAGAAGGACGGGGAAGAAGGTAGAAGAACGCCCTGCGTGACACAGTTCAGCCAGCCCAGGTTCTGTGATAAGACGTTGCGGCATCAACGCCCTCTCCCCGGTTGCTGGCTCATCTCGCGCTCCATCCACAGGAACACTCTTGTACACACTCCATTTCTTTATCTTCGTATTCCACAGTAAAGGAAAGCTAAACGGTAATGCGCAGATGCCTCCCCTCCTCGCACCCTTAGCATCGCGACATGTCCACGATGATACCCCGTCATAACTGAACCAACTCAGTGAGCCACTCAGGCCTGTATCGTCGCGAGCGTTCTCTGAGACGCGAGTATGGCAAAATAGCGAACATCCGCGTCTTGGTCTGCCATCAGCTCCTCCAAGACGGAGACGATTTTTTGCTGTGCCAGTCCCTTGCCTTCCGGTGTCTTCCCGTATGTGGTTGCGACAACTTCCAAGGATCTTGCTACGTTGAACCGGATATTTGGAATCGGGTCAGTAGCGAGACGCAAAAGCGCATCAATGATCTCGTCGCAGACAATGTCGATGCTTAGAGAAGGTGCGATCGTCTGGAAAGCCAGTCAGTACATGAGGCTAGTCGGATAGCCGGGATCGAAACACACCCCAATTGCCTGGACAGTGGTCATCCGATAAAGGTAGTTTGGATGCGATCCCATGGCAACTACCTTGGGCACAATCTGCATCCTAGCCCACTCCACACCGAATACCTCTGTCAATTTTTTCAGATTGATGGTCGCGGCCTCCCGAATGCTGTATACAGTATCCCCCAACCAAGACATGCACAGGCTCGAAAGTTGTTCATCGAAGAAGTCTTTGCCCAGTTGCGTGGCCAGCAGCGGGATATATTCAATGATCGCCTGTCGTACCCGCCATGACTTATCCTCCGCAAGCTCTACGATGGCCGGTAAGAGATTGTCAGCTAATAGTTGGATTCCGATGACTGACAAAAATCGGATTAGAGTTCTTAGTGTCCAGGAGTTCAATACGGAGGGAAACAAACCTTCGTTAACTTGCTCGAGTTTACTGATGATATTCAGCCGAACATCGGGAAATTCATCCTTCAGCAGGTGCAAGAAGAGCTGAAGAAGATGATCGATGGTGGGAGCATGACCAAGGAGAGGTGCAAGCCCAGTAATCTGGTTTGCAAGGGCAGCTCGAACATGCTGAGAGCTGTCTTGGCAGAGATCCCGAACATAGGGTACTATACGGGCAATGACGACCTCAGGCTCCAGTAATTTCGAAAAACCTTCAGAGAATCGAGAATTAAGACCCCCCATCGGAAACTGTTATCACGATACCTGGTATTTGCCCTGCGGCCGCTGTGCGAACTTCGGCTTCGTTATCTTTCAATAACTGGACATAGTGATTAACAAGCTCCTCTCTCACAAGCTCTACTCCAACAGCCTCAGATAGCTGGATATGGCATATCAAAAAGGGCGGCGAATTGATGATGGACAGATGGCCTACCGCATTGAAATGATTCGCGGCCATGTACCGGACCCTCCATGCTTTATCCGAGACACTCTGCCTGATCTGCTTCAGCAACTGCTCTTTCACCTCAGCGGGGGAAAGCTGCTGGGCGATGACAACCAGATCTTCAACGGTCAGTAACCGCACAGAGTCCTGGTCATCTGCTTGGAGACGGCGATATATGTTCAGTCCATCGGATAAAACGTGTTGCTTGGAAAGGTTTTTCGCGAATGACTGTGCTTCGCGGTCAACAAGCTACAGGTAGGAAGCAAAAACTTTGCACTCACTCCAAGCCATTTTGCGGCCGCTCGTCGGACCATGGGGGTGTCATCCGACCCAAGGGCAGCAAAGCCCTTCCTCAATTCCTCTTGAATTGCTGGGGACACCTTGGGGTACACGGGAGCATACAAAGCGGCTGATGACGTGCGAGATGTGAACCATTCGCCATGCGACAGTCGGTTGAGAAGAGGAATGTAATGTTGTTCGATCTGCTGTGGGGTGAGAACAGCAGCGATCTTGGTGATAGATTCTGCAGCCTGTAACACGTTAAACGCGTGGCATAAGCTCGCGATTGTTGATACCCACAACATCGATCCGTCTCGAGATTGACACGTACTTTGTCTCTGACCAAAGTCTCTTCCACGGCAGACAAGTTCTCTAGTGGTCCGAGTAACACGTGAGCATACTCCTTTCCACCGATATATTCCTCAAAATTCTTCCCCAGTTCATCTGCTAGGGCTAATAGAACTTCATCTTCGTCGTCTACCGAGTCTTGAAGGAAAGGGATAAGTTCTTCGCGTCCGCGATCTGGGCCCAAGGCGAGCGCTATCGTGGACACCCGGCGAATGGCATTTAGCCGTAGCTGAACATCCTCAGAACGCAGCTCATCCATTAGCAACGCAATCGGTGTAATCTTAAGAGGTAATTATCCCTCCTGTAATAGAGGATATAGAGAGGTGTAATACCTCGTCGACTCCGAGTCCTGGATCCATATTTCTCTTGGGGGGTTGTTGTGTAACTGATAAGGAGGTTAAAATGCAGCGGTATAGACAAAGGAAAGAGACATGCACTTTCTAGCGTAGAGACAAAAAGGGTATGTAGGGTGGAAGAGAGAGCAAACGTACAGCGGCAGGAGCGGCGCGCCACCGACGGCCCAAGCTGTGCTCTGCTCTGCTTAATTTACTTGATTGTGTTGCCCGTCCCTTTGTTGATTCCGCGCCGACTCGCATTCCTCTCCATCCCTCCAATGTCCTCCTCCTCTTCACAGCTTTTTCTACCGCCCGGAACACCCTTCCCCGTAACCGTCGTCAATATTCAACCCAAGGCATCCGATTTGATCCAGCGTGGCTCTCCGCTCTTGACATATTCGTTCTCTTCCCAAACGTCCTCGCCTGGCGGTCACCCACAAGTTCTGTTTGGCATATGGGACTGCCCGGTAGAAGGCACTATCGAACGATGGTGCGTCAAAGAACGCGATGTAATTACAAGTGACGAGAAGGCGGTCCTCTATATCTCGGAGCCTTGTAAACATGGCGTACAGGTTGGCGGCCTCTGCGCGTTATGTGGGAAGGACATGACAGAGTGCGTATATGATCTCGTGGCATATATATATGCGTCTCAATATTCGTCGACAATAGGTCCGACTATACAGGCTATTCTAATGAGGCACGAGCCTCGATTCAGATGACCCATTCCGCCAACGGACCCAAGGTTTCTCTCGAAGAGGCACAACGCATCGATCGCGAGACAGCCGAGCATCTTTTTAACACCCGCAAGCTCTCACTCATTGTTGACCTTGACCAAACCATCGTCCATGCCACCGTTGACCCTACTGTGGGCGACTGGATTGCGGAGGGCGAAGCCTGGGAGGCGCGTCAAATCGGTAACAAGGTATCTTCAGAAGCGGAAAACGATTCGGACCAGCCAAACAAAGCTGAAGACGGTGAAGTGAACCCTAATTGGGAAGCGTTGAAAGATGTGAAGAAGTTTCGTCTCGGTCCTGAGTCTTTTGGTCTCCCACCCTGGCCTGACAAGCGTCGAACAAAGGGCAAAGAAAGGGCCGTAGAGACACAAGGGTGTCTTTACTACGTCAAACCTCGGTACGAACCCGCGTCATGCGTTGTTCTCATACTGACTAGTGTGGCGCTCAAGTCCAGGATGGTTTGACTTCGTCAGCAGCGTGGCGACCAAGTATGAAATGCATGTTTATACTATGGGCACACGTGCTTACGCCGAGGAAGTCTGCAAGGCCATTGATCCGGATGGGAAGTTTTTCTGTGGTCGTATCTTGAGCCGTGACGAAAGCGGAAGTGAGTGTGTTGTTCTCGATTTACCGCCTTCATTGGCTGACATATTACAAGGCCTTACACAGAAGAGTCTGCAGCGGTTATTTCCCGTTGACACGTCAATGGTGGTCATCATCGATGACCGCGCGGATGTTTGGGAGTGGAGCCCAAATCTGGTCAAAGTCATCCCATGTTAGAACTCTCTTCTCTTTGAGGTCGACGTCTTTGTTAATATACCTGCAGACGACTTTTTTGTCGGGATCGGTGACATTAACTCAACATTCCTGCCCAAATTGGATGCGTCGACGTCCAGTATTCCCCAGATGTCGCCAGCAACGCCCGGCCGGCAGCCGCAAACTGCCCCAGGAACCACACCCTCGACGTCTACTCCTAGTCCTTCAGCCGATGATTCCCAGTCAAGTACAATTGATGCATCTCCAGTTGATGAGGCGGTCGATACGGAAACTCTGCAGAAGGAAATGATAGCTCGCAACTCGCTGGCTCTCGAAGCACAAGTAGAGGAACGTCCCTTGGCTAAACTTCAAGAGGAGCTGCAAGAAGCGGCTAATGGCCAGCTTGAAAGCGAAAGCCCGGAAAGCAGTACATCGGGTCAAAGTGAGAATGCCTCAAAGCCATCGGAGACCCCAGGAGAAAAGCATCATCGCAGGGCCCTGCTCAAGAACGATGATAGAGAACTTCAACGAATTAAGCGGGTTAGCCATGTCTTTCTTCAGAATTTGTCAAAATCTGACGACTCTTTCAGCTGCTGGACTCAGTCCATCACCGGTTCTTCGATGCCTACGACAACCGGCCACCCGACAAAAGGGGAAAGGCCAAGTTTTTAAACAAAGCGCAGCCTTCATCATCCATACTTTACGACGTTCGAGTAAGTACAACAATCATTACACCAAACACATGGCAGGATCTCAGTTTTTTTTTGCACAGATCATCATTCCCGGGCTTAGGTTACGGACGTTTGATGGTCTACATCTACTCTTCTCCAGCGTAATTCCGCTAGATACCAGACCAGAAACTACAGACATATGGAACTTGGCTGAAGCCTTTGGCGCTTCCTGCCACACGGAGCTGTCAAGCGAAGTTACGCATCTTGTCGCTGCGAAGGTAACGCCTTTCCTTCTTGGTGATGCAATTTGCTAACTGCGCATGTGATGACAGCGAGGCACGGCGAAAATCGATCAGGCACGCAAGCGGGGTAACATAAAGATCGTATGGCTCGCATGGTTCACAGATTCCATTGCGCGCTGGGAACGCCAAGACGAAACGCCTTACCTGATGGATGAACCCCGGTCCTCGAGTGCCGCTGCGCCGGACACGGCGAGTTCTCCAGCGCCGCCTGACGCTCAACAGATTTCGTCTGACCCAGAGCCTGACGCAGATGACTGGGACGTCGAACCCGGGTCCCGGAAGGGTGACTCTGGGGCAGTTGCTTCGGGGGTGGCGGCGGCGCAGGGGGATGGTGGCACCATTGATGAGGACGAGCTGGATGACTTGAAGCGCATTGAGGAACAATCGCGAAACCTGGAACTGTCGTTATCGTGGGAAGACGTAGATGAGGAATTGCGGGAGTTTTTGGCAAGTGGGGACGAGGATGACGATGACGAGGATGATGACGACGACGATGGCGCTGCAAACACAAAGGGCGGTGTGAGTCGCAGGTCAGGGAGTACAGGCGAGAGGAATCGACGCGCAGGAGATGAGACGGGCAGGTGCGCGATTTGATTCCTTTTCGTCGCCAACAGTTTTTTGCTAACGTCGTTATTCTCAAAGTGGGCCCTCTACACCACGCATGAGGCGCAAACGGCTGCGAAGTCTTACTCCGTCAGAAGCTGGGTTGAATCCGAGCGACGACGACTTGCTCCGTTCGCCACTTTCCAAACGCAAGAAACTGGCCAAAAGTCGACAGAATGCCTCCAAACTCAAAGAGTCCATCTCTTCAGAAGAATTCGGCCGATATGCACTGCCTACGGTACCTAGTCCTCGTGAGGAGGATGAAGAGGATGGGGATGACGAGAGTATATTCGGCGATGACTTTGAAGATGATTTCTTAGCTCGGGAGCTCGAAGAGGAGATGGGATAGCCTAGTTTTTTCGCTCATATTGCTTTCAACCTTTTTTTATTGCTCTTTTGCTTGTTTAATTTGCATTCTCTGGCATTGTATTCAATCGTGGATAGCAATCCCAATAATCACATCCCCTCAACCATCACTCTCAGGTGCAGAAGTCCGACCTCCACCTCCCTTGCCAAGATGTTCCTCATACAACTTCCAAAGCTTGCTGACCTTACGACCCGTCACTGTTTTGAATATACGCTCGTCATATGGTGTGTTCTTCATCAACTCATTAATTTCTGGCACCGTGCCCTCGCCATAGCGCTCGGTCAGCCATTGCAGAAAGTAGGCTGTGACATGATAGCCCTCGTCCCATTTATCCCCGCCAGGCTTCCAATGTGGGGGCTCAAAACCGGAGCGAAGGCGAACCCAGTCTGCGGTGTGGGTGCAGCTCAGGATGAGGATACTCGGTGCAGGCAGATATACGCACCTGCAATACCCTCGATAAGACCGCCCGGACAGGCACCCTCGCCGTTGTACTGGTAACAGTGGACGACTTCGTGAACCAGAACGCCGTGGATCTCATCCGCGCATCGATCCGCGCAGTTCACGATGTGCTGGCATGCGAAGTGAATCTCCTTGGCAGTATGAGAGCCAGTTGTGTAGGCTACACCATCCATGGGTCGAAGGACGAGTTGTATGGTTTCCACACTGTAAGCGGGGCATTGGCAATTCCGTATTGCGTGTTTGGTACTTGCAGCCACTCACTTCTTTGGCGCTTTGTCCGTTGTCACGTACAACCATTGTAAGACTGCGACGACAGCGTCACGCATTACTGTGATGGGGTTAACATTATCAAAGAAAAGGTTGACTCCTGGGTGGGACAGGTCGTCAATTCGCAAGCTAATAGTTGGGATAGGCCAGTCCGGGCGGGGAGGTGTTGGTGGTAGGGGCATGGGAAAAGCAACGAGATGGGAAAGGCAACGAGATCTATTAGAGATCCATTTTGATCGAATGATGACGGAATCATGTGATATGATACATAATGCAGGGGATGCGCGGCCTGTTGGTTAAGAGCGTTCAGGACTACAATATGTATACGTTAGTGCAGTGCAGTGACCGGGAGGGTCGGGAGTATTGCAACGTACGACGAGGAATAGATAATACAGTTGACCCGGTTTCAGCCAGGACGGATGCCAGCGGCTGCTTCAACCAATTTGACCTCTTCCTTCAATGCTTCAATTCCCTCCTCTAACCAGTGGCAATATTCAACGGCACGGAAAAGAACACCACTTTTACCCTTTGTTCTGCCCTTTCCTCTACCTCCGCTACCTTTCGGACGACCCCTGGTAGGCATGCCAGTCCCGGGCGGGGCACCTTTCGGTGCAAGCAGTGTGGTCAACTGGGCATAGCCTTCCCGGATGGCGTTTCGTCGCTTCTGTTCTGACATGATGTGATTTATGCGTTTCTGAGGACTTGAGAGGAGGGGTTTATTGCGAGGAGTCGGAGGAGCCGGTGCTAGTGGACTTGGAGGTTGCTGTGGTATGGCATGACCTTGGTCCAGCTGCAGTTGGTAGGAGGGGGGTAGGGCGGGGGGTTGGGGAGATGAGGGGGCATCATAGGTAGGGGGTTGTTCTTGTTGACTTTCTGGAGGAAGGGGTGGTGCGTCAAACTCCCAGTTGAAATTATCGAGGAAGCCGAGCAGGTCGGTCGTCTCTGAATCTGAGAAAAGGCCGGCTGAAGGAGGTAATGGTGGAGGGGGAGGGAAAATGCCGTTGAGCGAAGGATCAAAAGAAAAGTCAAAGTCTGTGAATGGGGCAGGAGGTTGATTCGAGGCCATGATGTGATGGAGTTGAGTGCGATTCGCTGATCACCCCCGGGCTTGCGGGGGAAGGACGGCCGGCTGCGGGAACTCCCCGGTTACCGACCGAAAACCGGAACCAAACATCGATACATAAAGCGGCTCACGGCCTCACAGAACCTCTCGCCTGACCGGCCCCTCCGTCAACCCGCCATGTCCGACTCCGCAACCACCCCGGCCCAGGATACGGCCACGCCGTCGATCGACACCCAACAGCTTCAGCAGCCTCCGCCGCAGTCACTCGTTCAAGACCCCCAACTTCATGCACAACTGCACCAAAATTCTCAGCCAGCAATCTCAGATCCCCCTCGGAAGCGTGTGTCCTCCTTCTCCCTTATTCACAAGCTCTGCTTACCCTTGTTCTAAAAAAAATCCCAGCAAAGGCCCCAGCCGTAAGGCGTGCTTGCACTTCTTGTCATTCTGGAAAGACTCGCTGCAGCGAGATCCTCCCATGTCAGGTATGTACCTATCTATCTATATCCGTTTCCAAGTTTGTCAAAATCGTCACCTTATCACCTTCAGAGTTGCCTCAAGCGTGGCCTTGGTGCCACCTGTGCTTATCCGGATCCAGAGGCCCCGGTTGATCACTCACAGCAGCAAACCCCTGGTTCGTCTTCATTGATATCATTCGTGCCCATGTCGGCTGAGGCAACGTGCGTAGCTCCCGGCATCCCTCCGTTTCCAGCTGCGCCGATTTCTTATATGCAGCCCCCCAGTCTCACCCATCAACAATACTATGAGTACAATGGCTCCTTTACTGGGGCGTCAACTTCAACCTTTCGTCCTAATAAACGTCCACGGCCGCTCACTGAAGAGGAGGCTGCTGCTATCACGCGCAACTTCAGTCGTGGGGACTTCTATATCGGCACTTCGGCACCTATTCGGATCGACCCTCGTTTGCCAGTACGGCTCACTTTGGGGGAAGGAGATCATGTACACTTCACGATTGGCGAGACGCTAGTTTAAACCGTTGATGGATAGTGCAACCTTGATTTTATGGTATTAATAAGTGCTGTCAGTTTGACTTGAAACCTACGGAACGTAGTATCGATATCGTGCATGATGCCATAGAGAACCACTCTAATAGACATCATGTGTCTCAGATCACATTGAAAAAAAATGCTATAGGTAGAAAATAAATGACGAGAGTGGGATTCGAACCCACGCCCCCGAAGAGACCAGATCCTTAGTCTGGCGCCTTAGACCGCTCGGCCATCTCGCCGGACAATATCGTTGTTCAAAATAATTGAATGAATCTATACTTACGGGAAAGAGTCTATCCGAGTCGGACGAACGTTGATTGCTTGCCCACTGTTCTTTTCTGTCAAGAACACGGGGTCAAAATTTCCAGAGGTGAGTGGACGAGTGGACGAGAGAAATTGAGACAGGGGAAGTAGCACTGTGACGACCTTTTCCGGTTCCACCCACATTGACAACTCTCAACTTGTCACTCATTGTCTCCTGTCTCCCTGGCCACACGCTCCCTCCACGCCACTCCTCCTCCTCACTCTCCCACCCTTCTTCCGTCCTTTTATACATACCCTTTACCCTTGCATGTCCCCATAGTTCCCACTTTCAACCGTCTTTACCATGGATTATTCCGGCCAGCGTCCTCCTCGCCCACCTAGACCATCCTATTCGCAGTACTCCCATCAGCCTCTATCCCCAAATTCTCCCTCTCACGTCGATCAATCTGCTTCTCATAGCCCTTACAATCCCTCTTCCCCTCGCGACGCCAGTCACGGTGTCTCTTTTCAGAATACTGAACGAGGAGACCGGCGAGCCCCCCTCGATCAACTAGGCAGAGCACGACAGCACTCTGCTTACCAGAATGTTTTGTCACAAACAAGTCCTGACGCCGAATCTGGTTTCACAATGGCGGATGCGGCGCTCGTGGGTAGGAAGAAAAGCCTAGTTCGACCCGACCGGGAAAAGATCGAACCCGGTCATCGACAGTGGCACTATCGCAGTCATGCTGCAAGGCTCGAAGATGCCAATGCAAGCCTCGTTCAACCATCTTGTACGTTCTTTTTACCCCGTCTCACTTCTACCTATCGTAAACATTTCCACTTTCAGCTACTGGTAACGCCCCTCATCGTCCCCTCCGCCGCGGACAGTCTCTTTTGGGTCGTGAGGAAGATGTTCATGAGTCTGGTCTCGCGTTGTTCAAGCGTGGCACTATTCGAAGGAAGCGCCAATCTCCGACCGGCGCAGACGAAGCACTCGGGGACCGTCGACGCTGCTTTAGCAATATTCCCGGGCCACATAATGGCTGGGTGACGTATTGCTACCTCATTACAGCTTGTGCTCCTCCATTCTTGTTGCGAGCATGCGGTGAGCATGTTTTCCGTCTTTGACAACCCTGCCCTTGTTAACTCTCCTTTTAGGTATTCGTAGCCCTGAGCAACAGCGCGCCTGGAGAGAAAAAATGGGCTTAATCAGCCTAATTTTCCTTCTGATGGCTGGTGTCGGCTTTTTAACTTTTGGCTTCACTAAGGTCGTTTGTGGAAAGCCTCCCAATCGGTTCCATGGTGGCTTCATCGATACGGGTTCCGTTATAATCCATGGCTTCGACTATGACTTTTCCCACTTCAACCACCCCAAAGTTGGACCTTTCGACGGTCACAGTAACCCTCTATTCGAAGGAAACTGGAATGCTGCTGGCAATGATATCTCATTCATGTTCCAGAAAACCAACGGACCTTGTCAGGGGTATATCACCAAGGCATCAAACTCGAGCATTACCGGGAAAAATGGTCAATTGGACTGGTATTTCCCTTGCAACATCTACAATCAACATGGTACATCCGGGGTCAATCTTACGGGTTATGAGAGCAACACAAACTGTCATGTCAATTCGCAAGCGCGGTCACAGTTGGCAAAGATGAGTCCCATGGGGCAAGTCTACTATACGTGGGATGATGTCAAGAGCTCATCCCGGAACCTCGCTGTTTATCAGTCGTGAGTCGCGCCAAGTCCTTCACCGACTTCTTCATTTTAATGTTACTTGTAGCACCGTGTTGGATTTCAGCCTTCTCAAATGGCTAAGTAAAGGAGAAGTCAAATATCCAGCGATTTTTGATCGGTTTGCAAAACCTGACGGCACTTTCAACGGCAAAGATATTTCAATGTATATCGAACGCACGAAGCAAAAGACACTTGCCGACTGCCTACAAAATACCATCGCTGTTGGTTTCATTGACACAAACAGCCTCGGATGTGTTGCCTCGGACATCGTCCTCTACGTATCCCTCATTTTCATAGTCGGCGTCGTCGCCATTCGCTTTGTCATGGCCGTAATGTTCTCCTGGTTTTTCGCCACCAGGCTTGGTGTGTCCAAGCACGAAACATACGAACAACGCATGCAGCGAATGACCGCCATCGAAAATTGGGCTGATGACATTTACCGCCCCGCTCCCAGTCAGTATCGGCCCAATGTCCCGAAGAATGGGTACGCCCAGAAGAAGGAGAAAAAAGGCCACTTCCTTCCTCGTCAATCACGATTTACTCCCTCCGATAATGTCATAAAAGGCGTTGGCGCCCGACCAACTACCGCTTATGGTACGGTTGAAACTGTCTCTTACAAGCGTGGTGCGATGAGCATCTATGGTTCCTCTTCAGCATCAGGAAAGAACGGCAAACCTAGTCCTCAAGATACCTTATATCATGAATCCAGGAGTTCCTCATCCCTTAATGATTCCCGCCCGTTCCTAGATGTTGTGTGCCCTTTCCCCTTGAACAATGTCGTTCCTCAGCCCGCTCCAGACTACGAACCATTCGGCTTTCGACTCGCACACGCGATCTCTCTCGTAACCGCGTATTCCGAGTCAGTGGAGGGACTACGCACGACGCTTGACTCGCTCGCAACCACCGACTACCCAAACAGTCACAAGCTCATCTTGGTCATCGCGGACGGCATGGTCAAAGGTTCTGGGAATGATAAGACGACCCCGGAAATAGTCTTGTCCATGATGAAGGAATTTGTGATCGAGCCCGAAGACGTTGAAGCTCATTCCTACGTTGCCATCGCGGACGGTCACAAACGGCACAATATGGCCAAAGTCTACGCCGGTTTCTACGACTACGATGACGCTACTGTAGAGATGTCCAAGCAGCAGCGTGTGCCAGTGGTATTGGTTGCAAAGACAGGTAACCCACTCGAAGCGTCAGACCCCAAGCCTGGAAACCGTGGCAAGCGTGACTCGCAAATTGTCCTCATGGCCTTCCTTCAAAAAGTCATGTTTGATGAACGTATGACGACGTTCGAGTACGAGTTCTTCAATTCCCTTTGGCGGGTGACTGGCGTGAGCCCGGACCGCTATGAGCTGGTGCTCTGCGTGGATGCCGATACTAAAGTTTTCCCTGACTCACTCACGCGGATGGCGTCATGCATGGTTCAAGATGAGGAAATTATGGGACTTTGTGGCGAAACCAAGATTGCCAACAAGGGGGAAACCTGGGTTACCATGATTCAAGGTGGGTTCAACAATACCTCCTCTAAGCCACCTCTCTCAATGCTTGTTCTGTAGTCTTCGAGTACTATATTTCGCATCACATGACGAAGGCCTTCGAATCAATGTTCGGTGGTGTAACATGCTTGCCAGGTTGTTTTAGTATGTATCGCATCAAAGCCCCGAAAGGTGCTTCTGGGTACTGGGTCCCCATCCTCGCCAACCCCGATATTGTTGAACATTATTCGGAGAATGTCGTTGACACCTTACACAAGAAGAACCTATTACTTCTTGGAGAAGATCGGTACCTAACAACACTCATGCTGAAGACCTTCCCGATGCGCAAAAACCTTTTCCTGCCCTCTGCAGTCTGCAAGACTGTCGTGCCAGATACCTTTAGGGTCCTTCTTTCCCAACGTCGTCGTTGGATCAATTCGACAGTACATAACCTCGCCGAGTTGGTCCTTGTTCGCGATCTCTGTGGGACATTCTGCTTTTCGATGCAATTCGTTGTCGGCATGGAACTTGCTGGCACGCTCGTCCTCCCTGCTGCTATATCCTTCACTATATACCTCGTCATTAGTTCCGTCATCCCTGGGCACACGAGTACAACGATCCCTCTGGTCCTCTTGGCTGTTATTTTGGGTCTGCCCGGGTTGCTTATTGTTATCACCTCCCGCAAGGTCGCGTACGTCGGCTGGATGATAGTCTACCTCTTCTCGCTTCCTGTATGGAACGGTATTCTTCCCGCTTATGCATTCTGGCATTTCGACGACTTTTCGTGGGGTCAGACACGCAAGGTGACCGGGGATAAAGGTGGAAATCATGGCGATAAGGAGGGTGAGTTTGATTCGACGAATATTGTAATGAAGCGTTGGGCGGAGTTCGAGCGTGAGAGACGATGGAAGAGTGGTGTACAGTCGAGGGATTCGGCGTACTACGACCTTAAGACGAACTCCCCGAAGCGGTAAGAGTCTAGATCTTGATTCTCGTCGTGAGTCTGACGATAAGGACAGGCATTCTACGGTCTCATACGCCGAGACTGGTGTCACTCCCTCACAAGGGTTCGATGCAAGCACGACGGAATCCTTCGCAAATCCTGGTGGCTCTCGTCCGCGTTATGACAGCAATCAGTTGCTCACACTTCCCGCTCCACTCGCTTTGAGCCGCCCAGCAACGTACGGTGGTTCATCGTCGTCGGTTACTAAATCTAGCGAAGACGTGTATTCGGACCAATCTTCTTCCAACTACCGTCTTGTTTCCAGCCCTTCCTCTGAGCATCCTGTTGAAGACCATTACGGCGCATCATCCTCCGCCCCCTCGCGCCGCACTTCTCCAGGTCGCGGAAGCAATAGCCTTCAGAGCACTCGTACGGCTCGCCAATCGACAGCACCGGCTCCATTTCCCGGGGACGCGAATCCATTCCAGTCCAGCCACGAGAACTACTATGAGGATGTTCCAACACGAGCACGCGGAATCAGTCTGTCAGATAATGGGCCAGTCCCGTCCCCCGACGGAGTTCGTCGTGTTTCCCGTCCGTCGCGCCGTACATCGCAGCCGTCCCAGCAGAACAGATATTCGCGTACCACGTCTATCTATGCCAATTTGCCTCCTGGCGCCGCAGCGCCTAACCCCAACAGTGGTGGACATAGTTGATTATGGTGGTGGTATCGATCATTTGATGGACGAGGAACAATTACTATACATAATGTTTGAACATTTCCGTTTATTGACGGTTTTTTTACCCGCTTTAACAGGACTTTTTCGCTTGCGGTACAATCTTTTCTGTGCTCATACACTCGACATTTTTGCATGCGATTTGTACGGTTCCAGCTAGCTAGTTACGTTCTGGTCATCTTTCACGATACCAGGTCCGGTTTTTTCTATTCCTTCTAGAACACTTTTGGTCTGTTGTTGATTCATTGACGCTTTTTCACGCCGCAATATCACAATGTCCATGCTTTTGTGCACTCTTAGCTTAGCATGTTTGAGCTCTTCAATACGTGTCGTGCCTAAGCGCCCAACTAGCGAAGACAAACTGACCGTCTTTCCGTCTTCCCAAACCACCCATGTCGAACATCCAAACCCTCCGTTTTCGTCGGCCTATCGAGAAAGGTCAGAATGAATATGCACCCAAGTCCGTGGCGGCAAGACATACCGGGATCCTTCAGGACCAGCTCAGAAGGTGCGCACGTATGCGTATGCATCAATTTGCCATTCTTTCCTTCTCAAGCAAATATCCCAGAGCCGCACGCCCTCCTTGGGTGCCCAGGTTTTCTGTAGCGGTCAGGATATTACTCATTTTCCGTATCACAGCAGCTATGTATTCGAACATCCAAGACTGCGACGAAGGTCCGTGCATCTGGCGTTGATTAGGCCCTCTTTGTTTCTCTCTGAGTGACCTCCCCCTTCACAGTATTCAATTACTGGGAACCTCTGCATTACTTGCATAAAGGTTACGGCTTCCAGACATGGGAAACATCACCGCAGTACGCGATTCGGAGCTGGGCGTACACTCTGTTGTGGCTCCTCCCATCCAAGATCCCCTACTGGATACTGCGCGAGATGGGAAAGGTGAGCTCACTGATGCAGGTCCGATCTTAACGATTCCCACCCCTGCATTGCAGAGACCAGCTTTTTTCCTCGTGCGTGCTGTCTTGGGCACTATATGCACCATCTGTGAAGCCAAGCTATACGATACCATCCGGCTCAAGATCAACAACCGTGTCGCTCGTTACATGTTGTTCATGTTAGTTGCTAATGCAGGCATGTGGAATGCATCGACGGGTGAGTCTCGATTGGTCCACCATTTCTTTCGTTCGGAATCTGACTTATTCCTAGCCCTTCTCCCCTCATCGTTTGCAATGTATACCACGACGCTTGCGCTGTCGCACGCGTTCATACCGCCCAGCAGCTCGGATAGCCAGCGGACGCTTTCGGCAGTCGTGTATTTCACG
>Ga0137358_10000833_pt1 | contig 15411 bp, 21 predicted proteins | sample Mad1_20_16metaG_FD_105551 | JGI IMG/M metagenome (GOLD analysis project Ga0137358, IMG submission 105551) | Vadose zone soil microbial communities from Angelo Coast Range Reserve, California, USA - Mad1_20_16 metaG | ecosystem: Environmental > Terrestrial > Soil > Vadose zone | place: USA... | reverse complement strand
TTGATTCCCACCCGCAAGTCGTCAGGGGGTGTGGGTAAGTGTCCCAGACATCCCTCAATTTTTTTATTTTTTTTTTTTTTTTTTTTCACATCCCGTCAGAATTGGATTCTGGTTCTACTGAGCATAAGCAACTGGCAGAAAAAACAAATTTTACAGTAATTTTGCGAAAAAGACCGATTTGCGGCCTTGCAGCACAGTCGTATTTCGTAAACGCCACTTTGATGGCCTTATAACCCCATGAGTTCGACGGGGAGCGCGGGCGCCAAGGGTACAGTGTTTCTCTGACACGGAGCAAGTCGAAGGGTTGCTAGGGAGTGTATGTATGTAATTTAGTGCAGGATGCACCACGCGAGAAATTCCACGGAGGAAGGAGACGGAAAGGCAAACAATTGATAGTAAATGTAATTGCATCAAAGTCACGTCAGGGACGATCGTCGCTGCGGACATGCGTTGTTTCAGAGCAGGAACTCTGTCGGCTTGTGCATGTGTACGTTTGATGTAGTAGGGAAGGCCAATTTAACGCTATGCATTGGAGGAAACAACTGCGTCGCGTACGTATCACCACTGAGGCAATGCAATACAGAGGGCCTATCGTTACGGTCCTTCGCCACGGTCATACAATATTAATTTTTTAGTAACCGTGCATCGCCAAAGAGCGCCGCGTTGTTGTGGCCCATACAGTACCTCGCTCTGCGGAGACGTTCTGTTTTTATCCCCAACAACCTGAGAGCGAGCCCGCGTCACAGCTGATAGGACAACAGGAAAAAGAGACTTGGTTTCCCTAGTTGAGAGCGGACGGCATCTTGACCCATGTCGTCCTCCGACACTGGCTGTTCGATTTCCGTTCGTGGTCATCCTCATGACGACTGTTAATCGCAGTGCCTGCGTAACTAAAGAATGGTAAGTCTATGAACGCTTAAGTCGAGCACCGCGTTATCGACAATTACTGTAGTTGGCACGAGTGCCACGACAGTACCACCGTACTTGGTACTGATATGGCCATGGCAATACTTGTTTGACCCTTGAGTCCTGTTTTGATGGAAATTTTTGTTTCGACTGCAATTAAAACATGGCGTAAGCATCGGCACCGAAATACGCTCTTGTACTACCAACTGGGAGTCGGCACGGAACTCAAGAGGCCGTACACGAAACGCCGCGGGTCAGGAAGGTTATTCTACGTCCGGCCGTTTCAACCCATGAGATATACCATCCGCCGACGCCACTGCCGCGTCAGAGCTCTGTCCTCAATCTAGAACGGTTGGAGGGTATCACAAGAATCAGGGAGAGGAACCACGTTCGTTCTGGCCAGACTGATGCGTTCGCTCGGGTTGAATCTGGTAAAGAGAAAACGGGGGACTGAAATGAATTGAGACTACAATGCCCTCGAGATCAGTGGGCCTATGGCAGGCGGTCAGCATCGGATTAAAGTACGACGTGCCCCAACGCTCAACGTCACGACTGTCGTGGAGGCCACCGATAGCTTTCCGTCTTGGTTCGCTGTCCGGAAAGTGTATCACGAGCCTAGAGTCGAATTCCTTCGCTACATCGTCTTCTCAATCAAAGACTAATGATGGAGAGATTCCCCGCTTCGAAGGTAGAATAAAACTCGGAGGAGATGTATCATATCACTGCGGCGTCCCATAGGTGCTTCAAGTTAAAAATGTAGAAATGTCTACGTACGACCGTCGACTTACTACGTAAAAACATTAGAGTTACTTGTTGCACGTATTTTATATCGGAAGTTGAGAATGATGCCGGCAGTACTGCTATCAGTATCAGCCTCCACACGTTTTGCGCCGCAAGGCTCTGTGTCTAGTGGCCGGTCTTTCTCCATTTGTTCTTTGCTTCCCCCATGCGTTCCGTAGCGCGTTTCGATCGAATGCGGTCCTGTCTGTACCGTTTTTCGCGTTCTAACAGGTGCGCACGTTGCTCTTGTGTCGGCTGCCATTTGCCTCTGAGGATGCGGCGCACAGCCTCTGGGCTAATGCGGAACTTGTCGGCGAGTACGGGCGTAGAGAAAGTATCGGGGTCGTGCGCGTGCAGCGCGCGCAAACCATCCATTGCTGCTCGAGAAAGTTTGTGCGGAGGCGCCCATCCTTCGGGAAATTTTGTCTTCATCGAGACCCGGTGTTGTGCCCAGCGTGAGGGGGTGGGATCAGACACGGGGGAGTAGTTGTCGGTCTGGTATCGAACGGCCTTTTTCCCGCCTTCTTCTTCTTGCACCCCTTCATTTGGCTCCTCTTCGGAGAGTGCAGGTGGCCGGGACAAACGACCGACAACGCCCCAGTCCCGGTGACGCAGGGCGGGAGGGTTTCTCGAGTTATGTGCGAGTCTGGTGCAAATTCTCGAATAGGAAGCAACGAGATTTGAGACCTTTGAGGTAAGGTAGAAAGGCATGAACAGATCACGTGGTGGATTGAATTATGGCAAATAAGCAGCACAGCCACCGGGTTTCGACCGTCGTAACTTTGGTTGAGGCGTGGCGGTTTCAATCAACGGTTGCTTCCTGGTTTTCGCCTCGTACAAGGCTTGATTTTACTTCATTTCTCCGGGTTTTTCTCATCATGGCTGACGTGTCTGACCCCAAGATCAATGAAGGTGCTTTCGTAAATCCATCATGATGCGTTTTCAATTCCTCACAAACCCTCAGCGTACGAGGATGTTCGCTCAAACAAATCCGATGTCAACTGGGTTCTTGTAGATTATGAGGTTCCTCCGTGGATTTTATTCTGAATTTTCCTACTCTTCCTGATCATACGTTTGGCTAGGACGATCGTTCTGATAAATTGGTCGTCACAACCACAGGCACTGGTGGCCTAGCTGAACTACAAGAGAAATTGGATCCTGCTAAGGCTTCCTATGCCTACGCTCGTATCACTTACTCGAACGACAAAGAGTCGCAGCGCGAGAAATTTATTCTCATTACCTGGATCGGCCCTGGCTGCAAGATTATGAGGAAAGCGAAGGTGCGTCTTTTGGATTTTTGTACGTCTTTGGAATGTGCATTCTTTGATTTTTCCGGGTTTGTTGTAAATGATGGCCGATTTGTGAGCTAACGTTCTCGTAATAGATCTCAGTGCACGCTGCTGACGTGAAGTCGGTCTTCCGGGTATACTCCATTGACGTCGCGGCGAGGGAAAAAGATGACCTGAAGGAAGAGCCAATTGTTGTCCGGTTGCGCAAGGTCGTTACTCTCGCATTTGTTCTAGACGTCAATGAGCTGACTCTTCCATCCAAGGCCGGAGGCGCAAGCTACGATGGCGTGTAGCGCCGCGACTATACCCAGGGTTCCTGGAATTACACATTCTATTTCTATTGCACATCTCTCGGTCGCGTTACAACTCAATACCAATGTCACATTTTCTTGAAGAGAATTTTCCGTCTGAATATGTCGTGCGCCATTTCTACAGACATTCATTTTTACATCGTGATATTCTTCAAGTTCTCAATCCCCTCCTCCTCGAGACGCATGCCTAACCATTCATTTTGGGCCTTGGCATGGAGACGTTTCTCGTAAAAGTCAATAGAGGGCTGGTTCCACTTCGTGGCCGTGAGCACGGTTCAGCTTAGGCTGACATACGCCTAGAGGAACGCTACCTTGAGAACAGACCAATCCATACGAGGGCAGTCCTAGATCCACGATCATAGGTCAATTACACGGTCATGAAAATGGGGTCAACTCTGTAACCTTGTCTTGCGCAATTATGGCAAGTTCCTTGAACAGCGCCTTTCCTATGCCCTTATTCCGGTGTTGGGGTTTTACGTAGAGGTCTTCAAGCTATGACATACACCAGAATTTGCTCCAATCTCGATGCTTTCCGAAGAACAACGTACGTATAACCCCGGTCTACCTGTCCACGTTGAGAAGTTGAGAAAGTACAGCGCAAAACCGATCGCTTCTCCAGGAGCATCCAGGGACCCAGAAAACGCAAGAAGTGCGTTTGCAATGCGGGTTTCAAAAATATGCTTTCTGATCTACGGAGGATTGCCGTTATGGAAAGCTGCAGATCATTCTCTGATCTCGCTTGATATGCGCTCACCAGTGCGGGAGTCGCCACTGCTAGATGTGGTACCTTTTCATAGGCAGCCTACCACACCACTAAGGTATGAGTGAAGGCTATCGGCGATGAAAAGATCGAACCGTGCCAACTCGTAGATGAGCTGTACCACTGTAGGCTAAAAAGACATCGCTGTTTCATCTCCTTTGCAAGGGTTTTTCAGGACCTGAAACTTACTACATCTTCCGGTTGTACAGGTCTGATGAAATATGCAAAATCAGACATAACGGGACAAGTTGGGAGAAACTACTTGAGGTCAAGTTACCCGCTGACTTGAAATCTCCGACGGTCCCACGCTCTATCTCTTACAGAGGTCTAACCTCCGATCGCTCTGATAAAAACTCCCGTTTTACCTTGACCAGCTTGTGTGGGGATTGACCGTCCTCGATGACATGTTGCTTAAGTGCGCATGGAAACTTGAAAATATTCATTCCTCTCCCGAGTCGCAACTCGCAAGGGTGGGCATTTCCTTTGGTGGTCTCCCGCCCATATATGGGGTTATTTACTACTATTTGCCGGCAAACCGCGAAACCTTATTTTTTCGCCGAGACGCATCGACCAAAACCCTCGAAGGCGAAGGTCCACAGTCAATTCAACCATGGATCCCGCAAAACTGGCCAAGCTGCAGGCGCAGGCGGCCTCAAACAGGATAGGTATGTCGGGCCATGTCTCTGTGATTTGCATCTGTGCGTCTGTCTTTGTCGGATGGTCCGTTGACGCCCGGTGCGCGTTCAGGTGGAAAGGGCACAGTGCGGCGAAAGATAGTGCGCAAGTCGAAGCCTTCAAACACCCAGGACGACAAGAAGCTTCAGGGTGCGCTGAAGAAACTGAACGTGCAGCCGATCACGGGCGTGGAGGAGGTTAACATGTTCCAGGAAGACGGAAACGTGTTGCACTTCAGCGCTCCAAAAGGTGAGACTTGTCTGTGCCCTGGTCGGGGATGACGATTACATCGTGCGGTGTCTGACTTTGTTGGGAATGGCAACTCGTCAATAGTGCACGCTGCGGTTACTGCGAATACGTTTGCGATCTACGGTGCGGGGCAAGTGAAAGAGCTTACCGAGCTCGTCCCGGGCATTCTCAACCAGCTTGGCCCTGACTCACTTGCGTCGTTGCGCAAACTTGCCGAGTCATATCAGGCGATTCAGCAGGGACAACAAAGGGCTGGCGCAGGTGCTGCAGAAGATGACGACGATGACGTACCGGATTTGGTCGAAAACTTTGATGTGGAAGAGCAAAAGAAGGACAATACGCTCGAGGAGCTGAATTAAAGTCCTCACACCGCATGTAATTTTCGGTAGCGAGATGTAGGGATACATGTTTTCTCTCTAGGACGACCTATGCTTACTTTCTCTATTTTATTCATTCGCACTTTTCCAGGCATTTGCACCGTTTGCTGAATTATTATGTCTACCGTGCATTGTATGCTTGCAACCTCATCTGTATCTGATGCATTCTACTCTTTCGGATATCGGACGAGTCCGATGATGTCTACAACGCAAGAATAATGCGATTATCCCGCTACTCTTAACGGTAGGGATAAGCATACGTCGCCCGCCTTGCTGTGAACTTTGGCATGTTACAGCAACGACCCAAGTACTCAAGGTCCGCGTGATACCATTACATGCTCAAATTAGTGCGAACCTTTGTGATGGGCCGGCAAAATGCAACACTACATCACTTTGCATTAGCCCCTTTCCTGGCTTTCCTCCACGCAGAAACTTCCTTCAGCATGGTGAACACTAAAGGAACAGCTACTGGGGCGAAGAGAGGTGTGTACACGGCGTATTTGTGTTCAGCTGGGAAGTAGAGCAATGCCAACATCCCCGGGTTAAAGAAGGCGCGTGAGGCAAGCGTCAATGCCCGTCTTGAGTGTTGCAAAGCCAAAGCAGGAATATTCCAGACCCCGACATATAGCTTAAGCCTTTTTTAGACAGAGAAAAGGGTTGAAAGAGATATGACACACCACTTCAAGTGCGAAGAGCGCCTCGAGGACATCGTCGCGGACGTCTTGGCCGACTGGCATATTTGGTATCTGATCGACCAAATTGACGATGCTCTGTAACGTCTCCTTGCTGCTTCCCACGTTCTCGGATGCACGTTGGCGATAGAGCGTATCCAGTTGGAAATCGGTCAACGGTAGACTGGATTCAGCTGACCGCACTTCCGGGGGTAGCTCGGAAACTCCGATAAGTCTGAGCAGTTGGGATCGGAAGTCACTGAAGACGTGATCGAGCTCAGCTTTTGTGAGATGAAGCTTTGACGGGCCATCTGCTGGCAAGTTTAACAAGACTATGCCACCCCACTGTGGAAGTATGAATGAGTCGGAAGAGATGGGTTGACCTGGGCCTTACTTATGAGATCGCAGCCTGAAAAGAAAGTAACAAAACTCACTGGCATCGTCAAGTATGCGTAGTGGCGTGCGAGAGACGGAAGGAATGAACACAACAAAATGGAGAACAGGGTCGTTGGACACGCTAGACGCTGTAAAGATGTCGTCAACCTGAGAGTTTCCATCCCGTCTTCTCAGATGCATACCTAGTGTCCACTCGGCAGAATTAACAAATACTTTGAGGTTTTCTTGCGATAGTCCATATATCACATCTTGGTCATTGCTGAGGACGCGTGGTTCGAATGCTAGTGGGGCGTAGAATTGAATTTGGCTTTCCACAGTGAAATTATGAAGTTCGGAAGTTTGCTTTAGAACAGGGGAGATCCACCCTATCATTGAGATCAGTTCTTCTCGTTGCGTGGAGAATTAATGAAAGACCGACGAGAAATCATATCAGCAACGTCCCAACCAACCACAGCCCTGCCAGCTGCGGCATCCTCATTAAGAAGGGTGAATGCCAGGCGATAGCGAGGTGCATATTTTGCGACTAGATGGCGAAATGTCCCGGGTGGCGATGAAGTCCCGTATGGTGTCAATAGAGACAATAACAAGTCGGGAGCTTGGTTTGCTATTCATGGACATCTCGTCTACAAATGTCACAAGAAAGGTGCACAAAACTGACCGTAATGTGCTGGAACGGATAAATGCCTCCTTTTGATAGTAGGGAATTGAGCATCTTCAGTCAACGAGATGCTGTATGCATCTAGTGGCGCAGACTGCCCGGACCGGTGTTCAAGTCACAAGACATTCACGAAGCAGAAAACCACTGACTGACACCTCGAGATGAATCTACAGAGAACTCCAGATGGCTGTACAGCGCAGGTATATCTCGTCTTCTCAACTCGAATATCGTCCGTAGTTTTTCAACCAAATCATCCGAGGGTTTTCCAGGATTTGCAATGTCGACTGCAACGCTGATAGGTAAATGGAGCTGATTAACTGTTAGGCAGGGACACAGATTAGACATTTGGCCAGCAACTGACCTCTTTACTTCCCAGAGTGTCGACGCGAAATGTGGGCAACGAAAGCCGTTCTATACTTGTGGTTGACCACCAAAGCGGGAGGCCAAGGACTACGAGCAGTAGATAAGAGGTAAGTATTCTCACTCGTATACGCGGCTGTTCGAATGGCAACGTAGAAGGCTCTTTCAAGCCATGGTCAACGTAGTTGCTCATCGTCGGCCGTCATGATGACGGGTTGTCAGCACGGCAGAGTTGTCGGTGCTTTCCGGCGGAGTGTGAATATGTGGCAGGTTAGAGCACTCGCAAGCACCCCTTGTAAGTCTCCACACTCTGTTTCCCTCTGTAGGCACATCGCGCTCAGGTAGCATCAAAACGGCGCTCACTCTGCCATACGCGCGTTACCCTACTCCTCGATTTTACCTGCAAAGATAGTCCTGCATAGAGATTTCAGCTTCACTATACTCCTCCGGACGCTGGATTTGCATTAACCACCACCGTCTTGCTAGAGCTCGTTTGCGACACGTCCTCATCTTTAGGGTATTAATGTCCGCCTACTCCTTTCCTACAGATTGCTTTTGGAACTCACATAAAATCTTCATTCGATTTAGTATTCCGCAATGTCCAACCCCCCACTTCCTCAACCCCCTGGACCATCGCGCCCGCGCCCTAGTTATGGCGGGTACCAGTCTTCACATGGGAGCTCTTTATATTGGAATGGACCAGTAAAACCTGGGAGATTTCGTGGTGAATCTAGGCGATTCCAACCCTCACTTCGCCAAAGGGACCCCCATGCAGATCATTACGAACCTGGCTATGATAATGACAAGCCTCGTTTTGGGGGAGCGAATTATTCTCACTCCCAGGGCTATGATCCATCCTTTACTCCATGGTCGCGGCGCGACATCATGGCAGAGAGGATGTTCGAGCCATCTGAATCTTGGAAACATGATCATGTGTGAGTTGTTGGATACGCGCCTGCGGAAGTCCATTCCTTCTTGTTTACCCCAATTGCACTTAGACCTGATTCAGACCTGGGTTTCTGTGAGCGATTCTCCGAGGTTCGTAATCGGATGCCGCCACCTAGAGAAGACTACGTGTACCCTTATGGTGGCGACACCTATCGCAGTGGGCCTTCTTACATCTCAAGACGTGACTCGGTACACCCACGGGCCAATAACTACAGACCTGTCTACCCTGACGAAGGGCGCTGGAACTCTTCGTATTCCCCGGATGATACCTCAAACTCCTGGGCTCGCCAGCGGTCTCCGAGTAACACATCTCGCCCTCCCCGTGGGCGGCTGGACTATAGAGACGTGTCGTACGAGAAGTCTCTTAGTGGTTCCCCCCGTTCCTCCCGCTTTTCATCTCCGAGGCAATCTCGCACGACTGCCTCACGCAGGGCTCATTCCCCAACTTCATCTTCTATTCGCTCCTCCCGTGAGCGATCAAAATCTCCCCCCCGATCCCCCGAGCGTTCTCGATCGTCTGTTCGATCTTCTGCTGACTCTCGTTCCTATACTGCTGAACCTCCTGTGCGAGTGCCTGTTCAGCGAAGTCACCCTGTTGGCCAATTCCGTGGACGAGGTCGCGGGGGTCAACGATCTGGTATGCGCTTCCCGGCGGATGGGTTTCGGGACTCCATTGCGCCCCCTTTTGCTCCCCCTTTAGCGTATGTGAATCCAAATGAATTGAGGCCTGAGGATCACCCTGCCCTTCATCCTTCTCTCCCTCAACGACCATCCCCGCCTTATCTCACCCAGGGGCCTGGTGGACAACCTCGATTACCTGAACGTGGATTTTCCGGCCTTGTGCAGAGTAGATATGATGATTCCCAAGCTGATAGAGGTGAAATTTTGGGAAACTACCGGACTCTGTTGGGCGCTAATAATAGTGCAGGTAATTCGTTTAATCTTGATACTACTCAACAGGAAAATCAGCTAGGGAGATCAAAAAGAAAGCGACGTGGAGGTGCGAATCGGAAGAAACGGGATAATCAATCGGCGTCAGTGGGGGACATTGAGGACCCAAATGCAAGTCCTTCACCGTCGGATGACCTAGGATCTCTTGGGTCCCAAATTCTATCCCCTGTGGATGAAATTAAGGCACCAATAGATTTACCCCTTCCTGTACTACCAGAACCTCAGGCGGCTGCTTCTGTTGTTATGGAAGAAGTTCCACCATTAACTCCCCCAGAACCAGAGATCAAACCCTCTCCAGCCGCAGAGAATGGACTACTCCCCTCGACAGCTCTCCTGTCAGAGGGTCCTGCACATGTTATAGCAGATACAAGTTCATTAGGGGTAGGGGGTACGTGCAAGCAACCATTCCTCCAGGATGTCAATCACGATACGTCATCATCTGTGATCGAAGTAGTCCCGGAGCTGGCGAGACTCGTTATCCCACCTTCAGACACCCCCATAGAACCTACGCTTACACAAGATAATCTTCATGAAGTAACGAAGTCCGACTCGCCATCTCGATCTCAGTCAACACTGTTTTGTCCAGTTCCTGTAGGAAGCACGACCCACCCGCTCCCGTCGTCGGAGCCTTCCTTGGGGCAATGCAGTCCACCACGATTTCTCCCCATCAACGGTCTACCGGAAGCCACAACGTCCTCCCCCGCGTCTTCTACGGCACCAACTCCGAGTCTACAGACACCGTCACCGCCTTACGTAGATCCCGTGGTTGTGCTGGCAATACCAACAGTACAGGAACCGGAAGGTGATCTAATGCCGGCTTCGCCAGTGTCATCAGCCTTACAAGCTGTTGGCGTACCTACAATTGTGCGCCCTGACCGTGATACCTTCTCTGCAAATGCAAAGGAGGCAGAATCATTAACTGAGGCTCTGCACATGGTGGTTAGTGCTCGGCAGCAGTTAGATGTCCAGACTCGCGAAGAGCGTATCAACCCCATCCTAATGTCCAACAGGGCCGTAGCCCTACCCCTCCCTGATGTCCTTAGTCCGTTGGCGGACACCCTTGCGCAAGAGGTCTTGGCTGGCCAACGTGCGGAGAACACAACCCAGGCTTTCGAATCTCATCTGCGGAATTCTTTAGTTGCAAACATGGCTTCCCGACAAGAATCTGTCGATGAGAAGATTGTTCGACTCCGCAAAGAATACCTTGCGTTTCACAGAGAGTGGATTGCACGCTGTACTGAATTGGAAAACTCGCACCGGGTCGATCCTACTGCTGGTGAAGTATCTGCGGTCCCCACGCGCACCACTCGTCGTTCTGCTGCAGTCCTTGGCGATGCCGTCCGGTCAGATCTCGAGATGGAACAGATTATTGCCAGCCTGGGCAATGACGAGCTTTACGATCCAGCCCACCTTGCACTGCGCAACGTTGCTATCATTCCAGACATGATTTCAGTGACGCGGGGCAAAGTCGATGCCGTCTTTGACGATACGAACAACGCTGTCGATGACCCTCAATCCTTTTTCGATCCTTCACCCGGTCTGGCCGAGTGGACTGATGATGAAGTGGAAACTTATAAACAGCGCTTCGCCAAGTACCCAAAACAGTTTGGTCACATTGCTGTGGGGCTTACGCACAAGACGCAAGCACAATGTGTTCAGTTCTATTATTTGCACAAGAAGGCCCTCATCGATTTCCGCGAGGCTATTACTACATATGGCCAGAGTAAAAGGAGACGTGGCGGACGGAGGACAGATAAGAAGAAGGGTGGCCTGCTCGCCGACATTCGCCAGCACGATGCAGAGGTGTCGAAGGGGCAAGATTCCGTTAAACGTCGGACGGGTGCGGTGGGCCGGAGGAAGCGCGAGTCAGCGAGGACAGCACCGCGCAGGAGCAGCACGGCTGTGCAGCAAGAGGAACAGACGCCGGTCACAACGCCAACGCCAGAACCAGAACCCGAGGCGGTGCGCCCCAAGCGCCGAAGAAATCCCCGCCCAGCTCCTGAAGCGGACCCTGTTGCAGTTGGAACAGGAACAGAGGAGCCACAACCCAAGAGGAGTAGACGAGGGCCGCGGAAGCCCAAATTAGCGCTAGTCCCAGAAACCTCAACATCAGAACCGAAGCCGTTGTCCAAGACGTCCATCGAAGTCCCAAGTCCATCCATCGAGGAAATAGGTGAGTCTGTGTGTGAGCATCTAGGTTTATCCACTGATGCATGCACAGCAGGCCGCTTCATAGCTCAATACGGAAATGACTTGAAGCGCATAGCTGCGTCTCTATCGAACAAGGTGTTTACTCTACTCTTTTTTTTTTTTCTATCTCACTTTGCTCTCTTTAGACGACCATTCAAGTGGACAATCTTTTCACGTCTAACCTCGAGGGATTTAGTTTGAGCACCATCACGGCGCAGGCTTCGGAACTCACACTAACGCCTGATACTCCCCGAGAAGACCAGAAAAATTCATCTGAAGTACTGCCCGACGTCGCGGATGGCAAACAGGACCGTCCGTTCCCGATCAGTGATGTGCCCCCGATGTCAGCAACCTCGCGATCCCACCTTATCGACCTCCAGTCTCATCCCTTTTCTATTCCCGGATCATCCACTGGTTCAACACTGCGTCTCTACTCTTAGTCTACACTTCAGCTTCGCTACCCACCTATCCTCTCTGATTTAGATGTAGACCTATTTCGCATCTATCGTTAACTGTATTGTTTACTGGGTTTTAGTGGCATGGCCTATTTATGTACCTTGCCCACCAGTCCACCAGATAATTGTCTGCATACTGTACGCCATTCTTTGCATTGTTTTTGGCAATCGGAGACACATGGATGAAGAAGGGATAAATACTCGATACCGCATGCCGAGGGAGCATACCAATTCTCAGTCGTGATTTAGCGCCTGCCCTCTACCATGATGATATGATAACCAAAATTCGTCTTGACAAGAGGTGAAAGAATGGGTTTGTCCACGGTAGATGGTTCAAGGGCAAATGCCGCATCTTGAAATGGGCCCTATCGTGTGACAATGGATGCGGCTTTTTGATCAGATGGATAAAAGAGCGCGTACCACCATCGATCCGCGAACCATCCAACCCAGACTACCGCCAGCTGCCAGTGATAGAAATAGGTTCAGGTGAGACTACATAAACTCAACAAAGTCACGATACAGTACTGTACCTTTGGCCTTGTCCTCCGAACATTCCTGAGCGACTTTATCAAATCGCTCCCCGGCCTGGGGGCGTAACGAGGAGATCGGAAGATCGCAGTAAATATTATAATGTGAAAAGCCAGCCACACGAGATGAGATACATATGTATAACGTACTTGGATACGCTGGAGTGCTTCCGTGGCCTTCGAGTGTTTCTCACAGAGAATGTGCCTCACGTTGACGGTCGTAGCGGCTTTCAACCCTTTACCCTGCCAGGCCTCCTGTTCAGCACACAAATCGGAAGAGAAGGGGTCAAGTATATTCATACCTTTCCTCCCTTGTCTGCCGTCTCTTCGGCTTTCCCTTTGCCTTTCTCGCCACTCTTCTTGTCTGCGTTATTTTTCTTGTTTTTGGGAGCGGCGGCGGCCTTTGTCATTATAGAGAGTATGAGCCAGCAGCACAGAATTTACAGCTTGAAGTGCTTTGACATAGAGCACCGAATCGGATCGACGGGATTTACACTGATCAACGCCACGTGGGCTGGGGACTGATATGGAAAGTGCGGGTCGTCGGGTCTGATGGAGGCGGAGACGTGGCCGACACCGTCGATTGTGTTTACTCTTTTCCATCATGGCAGACAAAATCACGCGTATAGCGATCGTCGATGACAATCGCTGCAAGCCCAAACGTTGCGCGCAAGAGTGTAAAGAAGTACGCCTGGTGTCTCCATCAAGCAGCAGGCGAATATGATTAATCAACTCTCGACAGTCATGTCCCGTCGTCAAAATGGGTCCGTACTCGTCGCATTGTCATGTGCCCAGTTTGAATGTGTAGTGTCATGCAGGCAAACTCTGTATCGAGGTGAAGCCCACCGACAAGATCGCGTTCATCTCAGAGTTCCTTTGCATCGGGTGTGGTATTTGCGTCAAAAAGTGCGTGCGGTGCCAGTTTTTCTGTGCGGTTCGCTTGAGCTATGCTTTCTAGATGCCCCTTTGAGGCCATTACAATCATTAATCTTCCTACGAATCTGGAATCCGCAGTCACCCACAGATACACCGCCAATTCTTTCAAGCTCCACCGTCTCCCCACCCCTCGACCAGGCCAGGTCCTCGGCCTTGTCGGGACTAATGGTATTGGAAAGAGTACTGCTCTCAAAATACTCGCGGGGAAGCTCAAACCGAACCTTGGCCGTTATGATGTGAGCTCTAACCTTCATCGAAGTTTTCGCTTCCCAACCCTCGTTTACCCCGGCAGGACCCACCAGATTGGCAAGAAATACTGAAATATTTCCGCGGATCAGAACTACAAAACTATTTTACGAAGGTTCTTGAGGACAACCTCAAGGCTCTCATCAAACCTCAATATGTTGACCACATTCCCCGGGCAATCAGGAATCAGATGACCGTCAGCCAAATGCTTGATTCTAAGTTAGAGCGCGACAACAAGCAAAGGCTATGCGATGACCTCGAGCTAAACAAGGTTTTGGAACGCGAGGTATCGCATTTATCTGGTGGTGAACTTCAACGATTCGCGATCGCTATGTCGTGCATCCAACGTGCGGACGTGTGCGTTCCTTTTTTTCTTTTTGGCGATGTCGCCTTAGTCTTTTCTCCAGATACATGTTTGATGAGCCCTCAAGTTACTTGGACGTCAAACAACGATTGAAGGCCGCCGAGGTTATCCGCAACCTATTGACTCATGATAACTACGTTGTCGCTGTGGAGCACGACTTGTCCGTTCTTGACTACCTCTCCGATTTCGTGTGCTGCTTGTACGGCAAGCCATCCATCTACGGTGTCGTCACGATGCCTTATTCTGTACGGGAAGGTCAGCAGAATGGCTTGTTCCTTCTCCGTTGTTGACATCACACAGGTATCAATATCTTCCTGGATGGGTTCATTCCCACTGAGAACTTGCGGTTCCGCGAAGAGTCGCTAACTTTCAAAATGGTGGAAACAGCAGAGGAAATTCTGGTCGATAAGACGCGGCACTATTCCTACCCGGCTATGACAAAAACGCTCGGCGGCTTCAAATTGACTGTGGAGGAGGGGTCGTTCACTGATTCTGAAATCATTGTCATGCTTGGCGAGAACGGGACCGGAAAGACGACGTTTGTGCGTCTCCTTGCTGGCGAGGAGCCCGACGACCCAACAGACAAGCAAAGCATGGCTGTGTCGCTCAAGCCGCAGACGATCTCACCCAGGTTCCCAGGCACCGTCCGCATGCTATTATTGAAACAGATCAAGGCTGCCTTTATGAACGCGCAATTCCAGAGCGACGTCGCGAAGCCGATGAACATTGAAAATATTCTCGATCAGGAAGTCAAGACGTTGTCAGGGGGTGAGCTTCAGCGCGTGGCCATAGTGCTGGCACTTGGAAAACCCAACGTGAACGTTTACCTCATCGATGAGCCCTCTTCGTACGTATTTGAGCGTTGTCAAGGCTCAAGCGAACTGAGCGAAAATCCAGCTTCTTGGATTCGGAGCAGCGAATCATCACAGCGAAGGTGATCAAGCGGTTCATCCTGCATGCGAAAAAGACGGCCTTCGTCATCGAGCACGATTTCATAATGGCAACTTATCTCGCTGACCGTGTCATTGTCTTCGAGGGCACTCCTGCTATCGCTGCCACTGCCACACCGTATGTTTCCTTTCTTTGTCCTTGTATTATGTATAGGAAATCCTGAATTGTAATCGTATCACTGCAGACCACAATCACTCCTCACGGGGATGAATAAATTCCTCCAGTCGCTTGAAATAACATTCCGTCGCGACCCGACAAATTTCAGGCCGCGAGTGAACAAACTTAATTCAGTCAAGGACAAGGAACAAAAGAGTTCGTACCCTGTTGACAGTTTTGCGATCGCCGTCTGATGGCTTTTTGTTCAGCTTCGGGAAATTATTTCTTCCTCGAGGAGTAAATGTCTTTTGGCCG
>Ga0137358_10000828_pt1 | contig 15458 bp, 16 predicted proteins | sample Mad1_20_16metaG_FD_105551 | JGI IMG/M metagenome (GOLD analysis project Ga0137358, IMG submission 105551) | Vadose zone soil microbial communities from Angelo Coast Range Reserve, California, USA - Mad1_20_16 metaG | ecosystem: Environmental > Terrestrial > Soil > Vadose zone | place: USA... | reverse complement strand
GTAAAGAAACCCGCGCCCATTACCCTGACCGCGAACGCAGTGACGAAAGTAAGGGAGATTATGGCGCAACAGAATCCCGTTCCTGCCGGTCTGCGCGTGGGCGTGGTTGGTGGTGGGTGCTCGGGCTTCTCTTACTCCATGCAGTTCGATAACAGCGCCGGCATGTTGGACCCAGTGTTCGAATTCGACGGCCTCAAGGTTTATGTGGACGCAACCTCGGTGATGTACCTGAACGGTTGCATTGTGGATTATGTCGAGACCCTCGAAGGTGCGGGTTTCAAATTTGAAAACCCCAACGTGAAGAGCACCTGCGGCTGCGGTTCCTCGTTCAGCGTCTAAGAATTCACCCAAGTATGCAAAAGGCCTCGTCCGCGGACAAGGCCTTTTTCGTTGTCACAGCACGGTGTACCGGCTGCTTAGTGCTGCATCGTGCTCGGGTTGGGCTGCGTTCCCGGACTCCCCATTCCTGGAGTAATTCCCTGGGTCGATCCAGGATTCATACCTCCCAATCCGTTTTGTCCGGGTAGGATCGCTTGCAGTGACGGTTGATAGGGCCCGGTTATCAATCCTCCGCGGTCCGAAGTCGGGTCGTAGATAAATTGCCAGTCGTTGTAGTGATTCTTCTTGTTGTAGATCCGGATCGATTCTTTCTGGCTCGTGCTGGCCACGCCGACAATGGGGCCGCCGCCAAATGTTTGTCCCGCAGACTCACCCGAGACCGTCGTGAACGGCGATTTGGAAGTCGAATCGTTGTTGCCCGACTGTTGGGACGAATCTTGTGTCTTGTCGGTCGACGCGTCCGACGAACCTGATGTTGCATTCGCATCCGTCGACGTGCCGGACCCGGAATTCAAAGTCCCGGTGATGGATTTTCCCAGCGTCTGTCCGCCCGCGATTCCCCCGCCGAAGGAGAGCTTCACATCCGTGACGTGCAGGAACTTGAAGTCCTCTCCGGTGACGGGATCTTTGTAGCGTTTGCGCAGGAAGTGCAGATTGTTGGAACTTTCCAGCAGATCGATGCTGGGGGGATAGCCTCCGAGTTTTCGGTAGTACGCACGCACCGCGCGCGAATATTGCACACCGCGATGCACCATCTCCTCTTCGCGGTCACGCTTCATCTGGAAGGTAAGTTCTGGGAGCACGGCTACCAGGGCCATCGCCATTAACGCGACGAACAGCATCAGCGTCACCAGGATGTAACCACCTTCCCCATTGCGCGGGCGTCGAGATTTTCGGTTGATGATCGTGCCTTCCCGCATGCGTATGTCCTGACTAGCCTTGGGGCCCTTGGGTCAGAGGGATACTCTGCCGGTTGTTGTACAGAACGTCTTCCACTTCCACCGAAGTAGGTGCGATATGGATGACCTTGTAACGGCGATCAACAATATCTCCCTCCACCGCAATGAATACATCCTCACCCTGCGACAGGAAAACCTTCTTGGGCTCGCCGGGCTTGTTGGCAAAGCCAAAGAATTTCAGGGGGATCTGTGGAGGCGGTGGCGGTGGAGGCGGGGCCGGTGGGCCCGACGACTCGGGCAGTTTCACGGGAGCGATAGCCGCGGGGATCACCTCGGCCTGCGCCACAAAAATGTTCCGACCTGACCCTGTGTACTTGGTCTGTTCCGTCTCCGCCAACAACTTCAGGTCTAGGGTGGGATCCAGGCGTGCCTCGGCCGCCAAACGCTCCTTCGCCCCATGTTTTGTAACGCGCTGGGCGGCGTGCGGGGCGACTCCGACGGGCGCGGGTTGCGCGGCCGTTACCGGAGCGCTGTGCGAACTGAACAGCTGGTACGCGAGCACCAGCAGCGCGATCGCACCCAGCCCGCCCGCCCACATCACCTTCTTACGATTCTCAGTTCCGATGTGCACTCAACTGCCCACCTTCTGGTACGTTTCCAGCTTCATCTGGAGTACGAGCCCGTTCTGTTCCGCCAGGCCCACGCTGTTCACGATGAAGAAGATCTTATCCCGCTCCAGCCCGTTCAGGAACTTCGCCAACGGCTGGTAGTCTCCCTGCATGGATGCTTCGATGACGACCCGCCGTAGCCCCACCGGTTCCGGATCTTCCCATTTGTACTTGAACGACTGAATTTTGACGCCGTTCTCCTTGGCCAGATTGCCCAGGGCTTCCGCCACGTCCGAGTCGTGGGTAGGGAAGCGCTCCTTGTAAAACTGATCGATCTGCTGAGTGGCCAGCGGGATCTTCTTATCCAACCCACGCAGCGGCTCCGCCTGTCGGGTCTTGATCTGCAACTGTTGCCAGAGCTGAGTCAGTTCCTGCCTGCGCGAATCCGTCGAGCCCACCAGGGGCGAGACCAGAATTCCCACCGCGAGCACATCCACCGCCACCATCACCCCGAGGGCGATCTTCAGCTTCCGGCGACTTTCTCCCAACTCAGGCATTACGGCTTGCTCCGTTGTTGTTCTCGCGGCACATACAGGGCGTTGATCGTGGTTTGCACCACATCCCCTTCCTTGGCCTGTCCCTGCGTATTCGTCGTCTGACTCTCGATGCGTGTATCGCGGAAGTGTTGCGAGCCTTCCATGCGCCGGGCCAGTTCAATAGCGCGTTCGGACGAGTCCCCAGCCACCACCATCTTGATGGCCAGCTGATTGTCCTCGTTCAGTTCTGGCGCGATCGAAACCACGTGCAGCCGCGGCGGCATCACTTTCTCCAAATCCTCGAATGCCTTGGTCCACGAGAAGGCTTTGCGTGCGATCAGTTCATTCAAATATTGCGACTTGTCGCGCATCGACCGATTTTCCGAACGGTTCAGCATCGCCTCCGCACTGGCGCGTTCGTGATCACGTTCAGCGATCTTCGCCTGCAATTCGGCGATCTTCTTGTGATCAATCCGAGCGTCGTACAGTCCGGAAATGGTGATCGCCACCAAAGCCAGGGTCGCAATGGCAAGAATTCCCAGGCCTGCGCCCCAGCGGAGCCAGAACCGGCCTGCATCCTCATAGCGGTGCGTTGCGAGATTGATATCGAGGCGCATGCTAGGAAATCAGGGCCCCCACCACCCCGGCCATTCTCCAACGGGGAACGGACGTACCGTTGCTCGTTCCCAGTTGTGAACTCGCGACCAGTTCGCGCACGTCGGCTCCGGTCTGGGCGCGCAAGGCGGGCGCGGCGCCTCCGGATTCCGGCAGACCGGCCACGTAAATCCGCTCAATATTGGTATGGTACGTGTCCTGGAAGAACACCACCGACGGATAGACTTCCTCGGCCAATTGCTCGCCCGTAATGGTCACGCCGCGGGTGTTCTCCAGCGTCCGAAACAGCAGCAGTTGTCCCGTGTCCAGGATCGCCAAGCTCGTGGTCCGTGCGTCCACCTTAAGCACCAGCGTAGGACGGTCCGCCTCGGCTGCGCCCAATGCCGCCAGCATCGACGGCAATACGATGCCCGCGCTGTATCCCGCGTCCCGGAAGGCCGATTCATAGTCTTCGACGACGCTGGCCAGTGCAACCGCGGCGACCACGCGCACCCCTGTCTGCGCGGTCTGAGTGTGGTAAGAAATTTTCGCCTTGTCTACGTCGAAGGGCAAAGACTTCTTGAGCCGGAACCGAACAACGCTCTCAGCCTCCAGCGCATTCGAAGGCAACGTATCGAAGTCGAGCAAGACTACCCGTACGGCGGCATCAGGCAAGACCGCAATGACGTCGCGCGAACGCCCCGCGACCGCGCCAATGACTTCATTGATTGCCTTGCGAACTACTTCGGATTGCCGGACATTGGCTTCGGTAAGGTCCGGAACCACGCTTCCGGGGGCCAACTCGCGCGCGGAGCAAGTCTCCACCGTGTTGCCGTTCTCTGCGATACGGCCGGCCAGCACACGATCCGCTGAGATCTCGCAAGCCACTTTCGGCCTGGCCCGGTTCTTAGATGTAATGCTCATTTCTGATTCAAGCTGCCTGATTCAAACTCGACACGCCTTGACCTTTAGGGCAAACGCGCCGATGCCCCCAACCAACCCTATCCACACATTATAGGAGAAGTGGTTCCTACCGCATCGCCTCGATGAAGGTGACTTTGTTGATCTCCTTCAGCGTCGTGATTCCCTGCCGGACTTTGTCCAGGGCTGACTCACGCAGGAAGCGCATGCCCTCTTCCCGGGCCGCGCGGCGAATTTCAGAGGTGGGCTTCTTGGCCAGAATCATTTCCCGAATCCGGTCGCTTAGATCGAGCAATTCATGGATCGCGGATCGGCCGCGGAACCCGGTGCCCGAACACTCAATGCACCCCTGGCCCTCATAGAACGAGACCTGCGCCCACTGCTGCGGATCCAGCCCACTAGCTTCCAGAACCTCCGGCGCATAGTGCACCACGGTGCGGCAGGAGTCACAGATTACGCGCACCAATCGCTGGGCCAGAATGCAGTTCAAGGCCGAAACAAAGTTGTAAGGCTCAACGCCCATGTTCAGAAAGCGGCCAATCACGTCCACCACGTTGTTGGCGTGAACGGTGGTGAACACCAGGTGACCAGTCAGAGCGGAGTTGATGGCGATCTGCGCCGTCTCCATGTCTCGGATTTCGCCGACCATGATCTTGTCCGGGTCGTGGCGCAGGATAGACCGCAATCCGCGGGCGAAGGTTAGTCCCTTTTTCTCGTTGACCGGAATCTGGGTGATGCCGCGCAACTGGTATTCAACCGGGTCCTCGATCGTGATGATCTTGTCTTCGTCAGTCTTGATCTCGTTGACGGCGGCGTACAGCGTGGTCGTCTTGCCGCTGCCCGTTGGGCCCGTGACCAGCACCATGCCATAGGGTTCTTTGATGTAGCGCCGGAACTTGCGCAGATCCTCTGGATCAAAGCCGACGACATCGAGCGTCAGCGTGCGGAACTTCTCGCTCATCGACTCTTTGTCGAGCACGCGCAGTACAGCATCCTCGCCGTGAATCGAAGGCATGATGGAAACGCGGAAGTCGATCGCGCGCCCGTTGAATTTGACCCGGAAGCGCCCGTCCTGCGGCACGCGCCGCTCGGAGATGTCCAACTCGCTCATGACCTTGATGCGGGAGATGATGGTGGAATGGTGTTCTTTCGCGATGGGCTGCATCGCTTCTGAAAGCACACCGTCAATACGGAACTTGATGGCGACCGAATCGTCGCGCGTCTCGATGTGAATATCACTGGCCCGCCGCTGCAGGGCGGTGAAAATGGTCGTGTCCACCAGTCGGATGATCGGGCTGATGTCGCCCTGGGCCGTGAGCTTGTCGATCGAGATGGTTTCTTCGCCGGTGGTCTCGTCTTCACGGATAACGTCGAGCGCGAAGCCTTCGCTGGCTTCTTCCAAAACGCGCTGCGATTGTTCGGTTTTCTTGAGGATGTCGCTGATCTGCTTCAGCGTGCAAACCTTGGTGAGAATCCGTTTGCCCAGCAACAGGCTGATCTCGTCGATCATCATCAGCTGGCTGGGATCGGCGATGGCGATCGCCAGCTTCCCGTCCCGCGTTTCTTCCAGCGGTACGAAGTTGTAGCGGAACATCAGGTCGACGGGCACCTTCTTGAAGAGTTCATGCTGCAACTGGAAGCCTTTCAGATCCACGAACTCGCAGCGATAGCGGCGCGCGACGTCCTGCGCCCGATCGGTCTCCGTAACCGGTTTCTCGGGAATGACCTTCCCGTTGCCTCCGTTGCCGCCACTCACGACGATTGGTTTCTTTTCCGCCATTCCCAAAGTTCCCATCTACCTTTCGGCGGCTCGTCCGGTTTCCCGGCGCCCGCCTCCCCAGAACCTAGTGCACCCCAGCGCCCAGCGTGAAAATGGGCATGTACAGCGAGATCAAAACGCCACCCACAAAAACTGCCATGAAGATCAGGAGGATCGGCTCAATGAGCGCCATGGCTGCACCCAGTGCGGTCTGCACGTCCTCCTCGTAAAATTCCGCAACCGAATTCAACATCGCGGGCAAGGCCCCGGTTGATTCTCCAACCTCCAACATTTCCAAAGCCAGATCCGGAAATATCCGCTGCTCTTCCAAACTCTTTGCCAGCCCCTGACCTTCCCGCACTCGTCCCGACGCGGTGGCGATTCCGTTCAGAATGCGTCGGCTGGTCATGGACGCCCCGGCCGTCTCCATTGCCGGCACCAGGGGTATGCCGCCTTGCAACAGCGTCGAAAGCATCCGCGAAAAGCTTGCCACTTGGTATTTCAGCCGAATGTCGCCCAGCACCGGCATTCCAAGCAGCACCTTGTCGATGCGTTCCGCCCCCCCGTCGGTGTTCTTCCATCTCCAGATCAGGAATGCGATCGCCACCAGACCAAACAGCACAAACACCGCATACTTCTGGGCTGCGATGCCAATCGTCAGCATGAACACCGTAATCGTCGGCAGTTTGGCGCCCAGATTGTCGAACAGCTTGGCAAACTCCGGCACCACGTAGGTGACCAGGAAGACCACCAAGATGAGCACCACAGAAACCAGCAAAGTCGGGTACACGAGAGAAACCAGAAGCTTCTTGCGGAATGTCATCGCCACGCGCTGAAACGCGATGTAACGGCTGAGAACTTCTTCCATGTTGCCGCTTTTCTCGCCCGCCATCAGCGTGGTGGTGTACATCCGCGGAAACATGTTCTGCGCTGTAAACGCTTCGGAGAGTGATTCGCCGCCCTTCACGCGTTCGCGAACGTTATCCAGCACCGCCTTGAGCGAGGGGTCTTTCTGCCGTTTCAACAAAAGTTCAAGCGCAGTCAGAATTGGCAAACCGGCGTGGATCAGCGTGAGGAACTGCTGGTTAAACACCAGAAATGAACTCTGCCGGATGCGCCCACCGCGGCGCTTGCCCGCGCTGAACATCCCGCGCGGTTTAACCCAGTAGACGAGATAGCCCTGTTGCGAGACGCGCTCCCGCACCTCATCTTCCGAGTACCCATGCTCCAGTTGCTCGGTCAGGAGCCCGCGTTCATCAGCTACTTTTACGAGGAATTCCGCCATGCCGTAACCAGTTACCTACCGCCTCTTCACGCCAAGTCTAACACCGCGGAAATGCCCAAAGTTGCCCATCTGATCACTCTAAAGGACTTGTCGGAACGTACTTTGATTCGACAACAGCCTCACCGTTGTGGACGGCGCGCCACCAATCAATCGCTTTTATATCAGCACGATGCAACGATTTCTTGAAGTTGACGATCCTTTACTGCCCCAGCTCGCCGTCGATTGCTTCCACCCCTGGGGGAGGTGTGAAACGAAACCGTTCATCCGCAATCCCCACATTTTCCTTCTGCTCGCGGAAGCGATATTCGGTGGTCGAACCATCCACCTCGTCAATCACGATCCGACTGATCCGGTTATCCGGCGTAATCTCTAACAGCACCTGGATCACCCGCTCTGCCATGTTCTTGGGAACGCCTCGCAACACCCTGTTGCCCGGGGTCACGGGAGCGAGATCCGGCGCAAACCCTAAACCCTGCAATTCCTTCTCCAATCGGGTCTTGCCAAGCAAGAACCCCAAGGGTGATCGTAAGTCCTCTAGTTTCCTTACCGGCGTCTTGCGAGCCTGTTTGTCGCCCGGCAGGTAAAACCATGCGTCCTTGCCGTCGCTGAGAAACAGCTTGTCCCTGGGAGAACGATATTCCCACCGCATCTTGCCGGGTTTTTTCAGCCAGAGCGTACCCGATTCCGTGCGGTCGATGCCCGCTCCCCGATAGATCTCCGTGAACTCCGCCCGCAGGCTGCGCAGGCGGTTGTAGTGCTCGTCCACGGCCTTGGCGACCGTTTGAAGGTCTGGGGCCGCGGCGTACGCGGTCGACACCACCAGCAACAGCGCGATGTACAGGGCAATGGATTTCTTGATCACAAGCTGAGTGCTACGGTCTCTACTCTCCCACAGACACCAGGATGCAGCGGGCGGGAAGTTTATTTCCCGGGGGCTCGACGGCCTGCTGCCAAGTCCATTGTATGCCTTTCGTCCCGTCCATGGAATGTGCGTGCGCGGTCAACATTCAGGCACCCTCAGACCGGCTCATACACCGAATACTGATGCGTTCCACCCGTCCGTTTCAGGACGAGACTCGCTGCCAACACATGCTCGAGAAGGGGATTGTGATAGATAACCAAGACTTTCCGGGGATACTCGCGCAGGGATCGCTCCAGATTCTGCACGACCGTTCGAAGACTCGCTTCCGGAAACGGATTGAAAAGATAGAGCACGATCGGATCCGCAGGGAAGTTGAACTCGCGCGCGTCTCCGCACCGAGCTTCCAGGGTGCGGCACGTCTGCTTTTCACTCGCATACTTCCGCAGGTTCTCGGACGCAACCCGATGCAGCTCAGGCAAAAGTTCGACACCGATGATTTTTCGGAACGGATAGTCCGATGCCATCAGCAGCGTCCTGCCTTTGCCCGAACCTAGATCGACGAAAGTGAAACCAGTGAAGTCCGTCGGTAGTGACTGCAGCATTTCGTGAAACAACCCAGGCTCGCTCGGCTGGTACGGAGAATGAAAGACTCCCAGCAAACGTTCCCGCCAACCGACGGTTGCGCTGGTCGTGTCGACGCCATGATCCCAGTCGTACTCGACATCTCCGTAACGGCGTCGACGCTGCTCGGGCATCGACTCAAGGACGAATCCCCACAGCTCAGAGAGTAGAATTCGCAGGGACGCTGCGAATCCATCGCGCGGGCGCCGGTCGGCCCACCAGTTCAGTACCGCTTGCCGAAGTTCGTGCTTACGCCCGGCGGATCGGCCCATGATCCGAGAATCTTAGTTCAGGATGGGCTACCGGGATTGTTCCTGCAGTTGCATCTTGTAAAACTTCTCGAGCTTGGATGGCTTAGCTATGTAATCCGGCGGGAGGCCTTTCTGGATAAACGGAAAACTGTCCGGGTTCTGGACCTCTACCCGGCCATCCCGCAGAAGCTTGAATGGATGTCCATCCGGATCAAGGGGAATTCCCGGCAGGAAGCCTTTGGCAACCAGAGCGCCCAAGCTGGCGGGGAGCCTGCCGGTTTTTTGCCCATAGAGGGTGACGGCATTTTCCACTTGCGACACTGCATCGTCGATCTGCAGTGCTTCCAAGTGCGCCAGAGCGTTCGCGCGCACATCTTTTTCGGGAATCGTCTTGTAAGTCGTAATCCAGAGCATTCTCGCGGTTTGCGATTCCCCGGCATGTTGCGCAGACTGGGCCGCGAGCACTTTCATGAAGGGATGCGCTCCCGGAAGCCCGGATCCTGCCGCAAACGTTTCCGCAGCCTTAGCGTAGTCCTTCAGTTCCAGGTAGTAGATGAAACCCAGGGAGTAAAACAATTTTGGTTCCTGAGGGTTTTGCTGGATTCCGAACTCCATCAGGCGAATCGCTCGGTCCGGCATCCCCGCCCCATTCGGCGACGCGGGCGCTAAGAAATTCGCCCCGAACTCGTACGCGACTCGCAAATGCGGATCGAGTGCGGTTGTGATTTCCAGCAAGGGCGCCAACCGTTCATATCGCCCGGTCTCGAAAAAGTGATTCCGGCCAAAGTACTGGATGGCCCGCGTCCAGTACACGTCCGCCAGCAATCCGTCATAGCCGAGGGCCATCCGCTTGACGGCCTTGGGGGACGTGATGTACAGCACATCGTCGAGCGTTGCCCCCGTGCGAATTTTATCCAACCGCCGCAGGAAGAGACCTGACCCCGCCATGCAGGCAACCAGCAAAACGGCCGCAGTCAGCGTGATGGTCCGGGAAGCTTTCATTTCAGATTCCGCCGCTCAAAGATTAATACCGCGCCACATAACGCCGTCGCTGCATACAAGAGCGCGTACGCGGTGTTATTCAAGATCAACTGCGCCGACACCGATTGCTGATGCGCGACCGAGCTGATCACATTCAACGACGAAAAGTTGGGCAGGACATAAGCCAACCCCGTCGCCAGCAATCGCGTTATACCTTTTGTCATGGCAGCAAAGTTCCGCAGATCTTCGGCGAAGCTGCCGATCACGAACAGCGAAAAGGCAAACACCGCCGACAGCAGTGGGGACGAGAACGACGAAAAGAACAGCGCGATGGCGCAGATGATCAGGAACTGTAGGATGATGAAATACAGCGCGACCAGGATCCATCCATCGGGCTTTTGGAATTTGTGGGCCACATACAGCAGCGCCGCGAATACTCCGATGGCCATGAAGAAGGTATTCACCACCAGCGTTCCGGCCAGTCCGAAGAACTTCCCGACGATGAACTCCCAGCGCCGCACCGGCCGCGACAGGACCGTGTAGAGCGTGCGCCTCTCAATTTCTTTTGACACCAGTTGAATGCCGATGAAAATTGCGATCACGATCCCGAACAGCGATACCGCCGTCAATCCCATGTTGACGACGACCAGCCGCTCCACGTCCATCGAGATCTGTCCCACCAGGATCGCCGAGCCCGAAAGCAGAAGCGCAAACGCGATCAGGTTGTAGAGCACGCGGTCGCGAACGGCTTCGCGAAATGTGTTGAAGGCAATGTGTCCGATACGCGCGTTCATGCAATCGCTCCCGCCGTTTTTTCCGGCTTGCGCAGTTTCTCCACGAAATATTCTTCCAGCGTCGTTCTCACCGGCACCAGCGAGATCAGGCGCAGGCCTTCACGCCGCAAGGCCTCAAGCGCCGGGTCCTGGCTCTCTTCTGGAAACACCGCGCGCACCGTGTCGCCAGTGACGTGACACTCACCGCCCAGCGCCTTCAGCGAAGCCGGAACCTTGGTTCCTTGCCATACCAGCTCGACGCGTCCGCGTACTCCCGAAGTCAGGTCCGCCACCGCACCCACCGCCCGCAGTTCTCCCAGGTAAATGACGGCCACCCGATCGCACAGGGCTTCCGCGTCCGACAGAATGTGGGTGGAGAAAAAGACCGTCTTGCCCTCTGCCTTGAGTTGCTCCATCAGGTCGCGCACCTCGCGCCGTCCCATCGGGTCGAGTCCCGACATCGGCTCATCGAAAAAGACGACTTTCGGCTCGTGCAGAATGGCCTGGGCAATGCCGACCCGTTGCAACATCCCTTTCGAGAACTTGCGCAGTTGCAGCCCACGCACATCCCGCAGACCCACGCGCTCGAGCATTGCCTCCGCCCGCTTGGGGAGATCTTTGCTGGAGACGCCCGAAAGGTGGCCGTAATACGTCAGCAGTTCGTGCGCGGTCAGATAATCGTAGAAGTAGGGTTGCTCCGGCAGGAACCCAATCTGTGCTTTTACGCGCGGATCGTTCAAGTCCATTCCCAGGATGCGAGCCGAGCCGCCCGTGGGATACACCAACCCCATGAGCATCTTGAGAGTGGTGGTTTTGCCCGCGCCGTTAGGGCCGAGGAAGCCGAAGATTTCCCCTTCTTCGACGGTCAATTGCAAGGGGTGCAGGGCGCGCTTGGGCCGCTTACGCCAGAACCCCACCTGATAAGTCTTCTCTAATCCTTGAATTTCGATAGCAGGCATGGTTGTTCACGCTGAAGGAAGTGCGCGAATTCCCCAACGGAATTCGCAAGCTAATTATATTGCGATTTTGTTTCGTGAGAACCCTTTGCCAGATTACGAAGGTCACGACGGGGACGTCGGACAATCGTCGGGGTCTACCTCACTGCGCGACGGGATAGGCCAGGCAATTCGCCAGTGTGCTGGCGGGAGCTCCGCCGGCAGCGGGCCGGTTGCGGAGTGCGCCGTCGGTCACCGAACAGAAATCTCGAGTCCCGGTCGTACTAGAGCCAGTCGGAGTTCCTCCTGCAACGAACTCACCGTTGACGGGGCCTCCAGAATTGATGCCGGTGGCAAGGAACTGATAACCACTGTGTCCGGTGCTCCCCGGAACGGCGTTGGCAAGGCTGTCGTCGAGCAGGCAAGCATGCGCCGGTGTCGGGGTGCAGGCCGGCGGGCGCCCGAGATCCTGGATTTGAGCCGCGTACCCGATGGTTGGAAACGCGGAGGAGTATGCCGCTTCAGCAGCGGTAATGCTTCGAATCGAGGCCGCCGCCGACGACTCATTGCTCGCCATCCTGGCCCTCAGCAAGTTCGGAATCGCGATCACCGCGATAGTCAATATGATGGCGACCACGATCAGCAGTTCGATCAAAGAAAAGCCGCTCAGTTTGCGATCGCTGTTCCCCAAAGTCCAAGCTCCCGATGACGACAAATCAATTTATGGATGGCATTCGCAGGGCCGTTCTCTACCGGGCTTTCGGCGTGTTTTGCCAAAGAGACCCGGAACCACTTCTCCCCCAGGCTCCCGAATTGACAAAATCCGTCAGTCAGAGGGCGATTTGCGGCGTTTGGTTTCTGCGCGTGAAAAAAAAAGAAGCATCGGATTGCTCCGATGCTCCCATTCGATTTACTTCGTGCGCTTTCGCAAAAACGATTCTTACTGACCGAGAACAGTCACCGTACCGGTGCACGCTGCAATCGCACCAGACGCTTGGAAACGGACCACTGCATCCTCGAAGGAGCAGAAGGACCGAACACCCGACTGGTTCGGTTGCGTGGCCACGTTCCTTATTTGATAAGCAACAACTGGCGCGCCAACGGTGTTGCCGTAGGTATAGGTGTAGCCCTGCTTAATACCATTGGCCAGAACACTGTCAATCACGCAAGAAGCGGCATTGGTGGGCGGAGCCGGGCATGGCGTGACAAGGCCACCCGTGCCGAGCACCACAAGAGTAGCTGAATAGCCAAACGTCGGGAAAGTATTGGCGTACGAAATTTCGCCAGTGTTGATGGTGCGGATGCCGCTGGCGGCAGCCGACTCGTTAGCTGCGATTTTCGCGCGCAGCAGGTTCGGAATAGCGATCGCAGCGATGATCAGGATGATCGCGACCACGATCAGCAACTCAATCAGTGAAAAGCCCTTCTGTTTCCGCATCTCTATGTCCCCTCGTTTCCAGTGTTCGGTTCAATTTGTACTAACCGACTCGGCCTGAAAGATTGCATTCGGAAGACCAAAACCAAAATGTTACTAAAGTGAGCTGCCATGGGGCCGAAACACCCTTCTTTTTCAACTATCCCTTGTTCCGCGGTAACATGCAGCGATCCGCCTTTTTCGGGAGAACGCCGCGTCCCTGACAACTTGCGTCGATTCGGCTGACAGATCGTGTCACCCGAAAGTGGGGGTTTTGCGACGCCCCTGCGAGCATTTCCACCGTCTACCAGGCGTCCCGACGTGGAGTTCAGCGAAGCTCTGGCCAAGGAACGAAATCGCCGCAAAAAAGAAAAGCAGCGAAAGTTGCCTTTCGCTGCTCTCCGGCTGGTACCCTCCCCCAGGTACTTCGCCAACTCTATTTCAAAGATCTCGAACAACGCCTTTCTCTATGGCACGTGCCCTGCCAACGCGGCTTGGGTCTTTTGGAAAATTCCGCGCCCAGGCGCCGCTTGAGAGAAATCATCAACTTACGCGCCGTTCGACTGTCGCTCTCCCTACCTTCGTGATGCAACAGAACGTCGCAATTGACAATTTCCGTCTGCCAATTTGTGTCGGTCACGCCGTAACATCGCGCAAAGTCCTGAATGATCGTGTGGCGCATTAAAGAAGACTCACAAATCCAGTGAGCCGACGGCATCGATGCCGAATCCGAAATGGCATCCGCCGCGGTCAGCCGACCGTTGGCTGGAGACTGGCGACTTGCGACTGACGACTGCCTTACAATACCCCGAACCCATGACCCTGCTCGACTCCCTGCACATCGACGCCGACATCGCCCGTGCTTGGACCCTGCCCGCCCCGTTCTACCTCGATCCCGATGTCGCCGCCCAGGAAAAAGATCGGATTTTTTACCGCACCTGGCAAGTGGTCGAGCATCACGATCAGGTCGCCCAGCCGGGCGACTACTTCACCACCCAGTCGGTCGGAGAACCCCTGCTGATCGTGTGCGGTTCTGACAATCGACTGCGTGGCTTCTTCAACGTCTGTGGTCACCGCGCCGGACCGCCCGTCGAAGGTTGTGGCTCCCGCAAGCTTTTTCGCTGCCTCTACCATGGCTGGACCTACAACCTCGACTGCTCTCTGAATCACGCTACCGAAATCGAAGGAGTCGAAGGGTTCAAGCCGGAAGACTTCGCCCTTGCCCCGGTGCGCTGCGAAGAATGGTTCAACCTGGTATTTGTGAACCTCGATCCCGACGCCCAGCCGCTGCGCGAAAGCCTGGGAGATCTCCCGCGGCAAGCCAAACGCTTCCCCTTCCCGAGCATGAAGCTCTTCGAACGCCGCACCTACGACATGAGGTGCAACTGGAAGACCTGCATCGACAATTATCTCGAGGGCTACCACCTTCCCACCGTGCATCCCAGTCTGAATCGCGAACTCGACTTCAACGCCTGCACAGTCGAGCCTCACGAGCACCACGTTCGCCAGTGGAGCCCGATCCGCGGTGCGCAGCCCGCCGACACAACTCCTCGCCGTTACCAGGAAGCCCGCGAAGATCTCACAACGGATTACTTCTGGACGTTCCCCAACTGGATGCTGAAGTGTTATCCCGACAACGTTTCGCTCAACCTCATCCTGCCGCTCGAACCCGAGCGCAGCCTGGCGATCTTCGAGTTTTACCTTCCGGAACAAGACTTGGGCACTGCCGCCGCCAAAGAGTCTGTCCGCTTCAGCGACGAGGTCCAGCGTGAAGACATCGCAATTTGTCAAGCAGTGCAGAAAAACCTGCACTCGCGCAGCTATCAGCGCGGCCGTTTCAGCGTGAAGCTGGAGAAAGGCGTCCATGCCTTGCACCGCATGCACGCGAATGCCATGACCGAGTAGTTTGTGGAGAGACGGGCGTCTCGCCCTTCCAGCCGAGCAAAGCTCGGCAAGTTTCTTGCTTTCGAAGGAGAGGAGCCTTTTGAAAACCAAGTCAGCCCTAGTCGCAACCTGCCTCCTGCTGGCATGCTCGGCCCTCGCCCAAACCCCAGACTCCGTCGACCAATTCATCCGTTCCGAGATGCAGAAGCGCCAAGTCCCCGGCCTCGCCCTGCTGATCATCCGCCACGGCAACATCGTCAAAGCCCAGGGCTACGGTTTCTCCAACGTCGAACTCCAGTTCCCGTCAAACCCGAAACCGTCTTCCAGTCGGGCTCAGTCGGCAAACAGCTCACGGCAACCGCCGTCATGATGCTGGTCGAAGACGGCAAACTCAGCCTCGACGACCCGTTGACCAAATTCTTCCCCGATGCGCCCCCAGCCTGGAAAAATGTGAGAGTCCGCAACCTTCTCAGCCACACAGGCGGATTCACCGACTATCCGAAGAATTTCGACTACCGTCGTGACTACACCGAAGACGAGCTGTTGAAGATCGTCGAAGGCATTGCCCTCGCTTACCCACCCGGATCAAGCTGGAGCTACAGCAACCTCGGCTATCTGACGCTGGGCATTCTCATTCACAGAGTCACCGGCCAGTTCTATGGCGATTTTCTGCACGATCGAATCTTCCAGCCGCTGGGCATGAACACGCGCATCATCAACGAAGCTGACATCATTCCCAATCGCGCCGCCGGCTACCGTCTGGTGAAGGGTCAGCTGAAAAATCAGGAATGGGTTT
>Ga0137358_10000826_pt1 | contig 15466 bp, 16 predicted proteins | sample Mad1_20_16metaG_FD_105551 | JGI IMG/M metagenome (GOLD analysis project Ga0137358, IMG submission 105551) | Vadose zone soil microbial communities from Angelo Coast Range Reserve, California, USA - Mad1_20_16 metaG | ecosystem: Environmental > Terrestrial > Soil > Vadose zone | place: USA... | reverse complement strand
CCCACACCGATTGCCAGAACGTACGCTCCTATAAGTGCGATTCCAGACCACCGTCCCATTCGGTGCAGACCAGCCCTTGGGCCCAAGAAAAGTACGGTTGTCGAAAGCAGGAGTGACATCGCGGCTGCTGCCGTCGACATGTTAATCGCGTAGCGCCCCACTCGACGAAATCTCTGGAAGCAGAGCAAAACGATTCCGCACAGGACGCACAAGAGCCACATGGGAACGATGAGAAAGAATGGCATCGTGGCAGGATTGTGCCACAACCTTTGCTCCCAGGTGCTCAAGGTCCGGATGCTTCAAATGGCCTCGGAACAGACCAGATTTCACAATAAGCGTGATCGCCGGGTGTTCCAGTTCCGCCAGATCCGACGTACGTTGTGTTTCACGTGCGCCACCTCCGTCAACTGTTCTCGTCGAATGCGGCTCCCGTTGTTGGCATTGGCATCGACGAAGCTGCCATCTACCGACGGGTTGTCGCCTTCTACGAGTCTGGCCTCCCAGCAGCGCGCCACGATCTCTTCAAACAGTTGTTCGAACAGTTTCGACTCCTGGAACCGTCCGTGCCGGTTCCTGGAGAACGTGGAGTGGTGCGGAATCTCCCTGATCGAAGCCCAGACCGGTAAACCAGCGCCAGGCCAGATGGATGCGCAGCTCCTCCACCAGCTTGCGTTCGCTGGTGATGCCGTACAAATAGCCGATCAACAGGATGCGCAGTGCCAACTCGGGACCAATCGAGGGCCGCCCGGTCTCGCTGTAGCTCTGCTCCAGTCGCTCGCGCACAACCGGCCGCGTCAGAAACAGCGATCCCTTCTGGTTCAAGACGGTCGGCTCAAACGGCGGGACGGGGCCGCTCGATCCGCCATAGAGCACCATATACCCGCGTGGACGAAGCACGTTCAATCCTTTATCAAACGTAGTCTTGCCGACCGAGTCATACAGCACGTCGACGCCTTTACCTCCGGTCAGCCGTTTGCTCTCGGCTTCAAAGTCGACTTGCGTGTACAGAATGACCTCGTCGGCGCCTGCCTGGCGCGCCAGCTTGGCCTTCTGCTCGGTGGACACCGTTCCAATCACGAGCGCGCCGATGTTGTGCGCCATCTGCACCAGCAGCAGTCCAACACCGCCGGCGGCGGCGTGCACAAGTGCGACCTCGCCCTTTTTCAGCGGATAGGTGTCATGCGACAGGTAGTGCGCGTCATCCCCTGCAGCATGGCAGCGGCTGCGTGTCGATAATCCACGCCTTGGGGAATTTTCACCAGCCGGTCGGCTGGGACGGCTGCATACTCGGCATACGTGCCCATCAACATGGTCCAGGCCACGCGATCCCCGATTTTTACGCTATGCACATCCAAGCCCACCGCCACTACCTCGCCCGCGCCTTCTTGTCCCGCAACAAAGGGAAGTGCCGTCGTATAGCGGCACTCGCGATAGTAGACGTCGACGTAATTCACGCCCGAAGCCGCGATCTTCACGACCGCTTCGTTCGCCTTGGGTTCCGGAACCGAAATGTCCACCAACAACTCCAACACTTCCGGACCACCTACGCGTTTACCTGAATCGCTTTCACAATCGATCCCATCCCACCCGCAGATTCCGGAACGTGCTCATCCCGATGGGGAAGCTATGACTTAGAGTGCCAAGAAATCCGAGCGGTGACATCAAAAAGAAAGGCAGCCCACAGGCTGCCCGATCCCTTCTACGTTTCCACTTCACATCTACTGCGGCTTCGCAGGAGCCGACTCAGGTTCCGCGGCTTTCATCTGGTCCTGCCGTTTCTGTTGCGCGGCCTCTTGCATCTTCTTCCATTTTTCCTGCTGCTCCGGGGTCAGAACCGCGGCGATCTTAGGACGAAACGATTGGCGGATCTCCATCATCTTGGCGCGCTTCTGATCGAGGGGCACGTGTTCATCCAGGCGTGCCACCCTCAACTGTTCGCCCTCTTCCATAACGATCGGCCGCAGTTTCTCTTTCTGTTCCTCGGTGAGATTGAGCTGCTGGCTGAGCCAGCGCAACTCGCCAAACGCCTCCATCGTGCGGCGCCCGCCACCGGCCGGGTGTCCGCTGCCCGCGTTCGGGGTTGAAGGCGGAGCCGACTGCGGGGCCGCGTCCTGCGCCGCAACCGTCAAGCACCCGCAGACCACCACGCTAGCCAGTGCGCCGATCCAAAATTTCCAACCAACTTGCATAGCCTTCTCCTTTGAATCTCTGGAAAACTGGCTTCCAGACGGAAGGAACGCGCCCCGGTGCCAACAATCCTACGCCTGCGGACGGGAGGAACTCCAGCTGGCGATTACATCGTTGTCAGGGCCCAGGACCGTCCTGGCCAGGGAAGCGGGTTCCTCCGCCCCCACTGCGCTCCGCGTCGGAATGACAAGAGCGAGGAATTTCGGAGTGCCGTGTCCAGTGACAACAACTGAGGAATTGTCAGTGCGGGGTCCAATGCGGGTTCATCGTGAACAGCCCATCGACGAACCCAATGTGGAAAGTCACAAATAGGCCGAACGCGATGCTAATGACACCGGAGGCCAGGCCGAGTCCGCGATTCAAATCCTTAAATCGTCTGCCCGTGTAGGCGAATGGAGCACCCAAAATCATTGTGATCAGCATCATCCCGGCAATCGTGCCCACTCCGAAGACGAGCAAGTAAGCCACCGCCCATCGTGCATCCCGAATGGTAGTCAGCACCAGCAGCGTCACCGCAGCCGAACCGGCCAGCCCATGTACGATGCCGACCGCCAGCGGCCGGAGCAATTGGTAAAGTCCCACCCGCTGCAAGAATCTCTGCACTGGCCCATGAGGTTTCTCATCCAGATGGAGATGCACGTCCGGCTGATGAGAATGCACATGGACGTGCTCGACTTCACCATGACGATGGGCGTGCGTGTGAATCACAGCTCCCCGGCCGTGCATAGGCGTAAACCGCTCGGTAATCCACTGGGTCGTGCCGGTCAAATTCAGCACACCGAGCAGAATCAGCATCAATCCGACGGCGAGTTCCATCGCGAGACCGACCCGTGGGGGAATGACCAGGTTGAAGAGGATGATGGCCGTGCCGACTAGAACGATCGTGATGGTGTGTCCCACGCCCCAGAGGACTCCGATCAGGCCGGCGTGCCGGATATTCTGCTGCCGACTGACGATTGTACTCACCGCAATGACATGGTCCGGATCGGTGGCGTGCCGGATCCCCAGCAGAAAACCCACGCCAATGACCGTCAGCAGATTGATCATGTGGACCTGCCGGAGCGAAACCGTAGACGGCGGGTTGCCAGAACTATACCATCGGGTCGGTCGCGGCCTCCGGGGTCCGGATTCTTCACCCGAATCCCAGGGAACAGCCGGATTCAGAGATACCCTCGAGCTCGGATCGCAAGTATTTAAGGTATCTAAAGGTATCTAAGGAAGGCTAAGGAAGGTTAAGGAAGGTTACTGCCTTGTAATCTGAGCCGTTCGCAGGTAATATCCCCGCCCGGCGCACAGCCCATTGGGAGCACACCCTTTGAGAATTGACCCGCGGAAACCTCAAAGAGTACCATTTTAGAGTTTTTCGCATCCAAGCTGTGCAGGGGAGTCGATCACGGTAACTCATAGAGAAATATGAGAGTTCAAAGACTCTATGTTCTGATCGCGTCCTTGGCCGCAGTGCTTGCGAGCTGTGCGTGCCATTCTGCCCAGCGACCGGTTACGCTGCTTTCGTCCAAACAGGCGCGTCCTCCGGCCATGGTTGCGCCGACCCAGGCGGCTACGCCCGCTCCTCCGGAGTCGATACCCCAGCCACCGGCACCTGAGCCAGCGCAAGTCGCCAAAACGCCCGATCCGGTCGATGCTCTCATCGCCCAAGTCGAGAAGGAATACCAGGCTGGACAGGAGAATTACAAAGCCGGCCGCCATGAGGAAGCTCGCAGGAACTTCGACCGCGCCTTCGACCTGTTGCTTAGCAGTAACCTGGATATCAACTCGGATCCACGCCTCGAACGGGAATTCGATCGAGTTCTTGAAACCTATAACAGCTTCGAGATGGTCGGCCTCCGCCCCGCGGAGGGTTCGAGTGAGCAGAAATCCGAGCCCGCACCCATCGACGAAGCCAATGAAGTCACGTACCCGGTCGACCCCAACATCAAGGCCAAGGCAGAAGCCGAAATCCAGTCCACGCGCTCCGACCTGCCGCTGATGATGACCGACCAGGTCGCCAGCTACATCAATTACTTTTCGACAACGCGCGGTCGCACGATCCTCGAGAACGCGCTGATTCGTTCTGGCCGTTACGACCAGATGATGCGCAAGACGCTGAAGGAAGAAGGCGTCCCTCAGGATCTGATCTACCTGGCGCAGGCTGAATCCGGCTTCCACCCGCTCGCCCTGTCGCGCGTGGGAGCGCGCGGCATCTGGCAATTCATGGCCAGTCGCGCTCGTGGGTACGGCTTGCAGCGAAGCTTGTGGGTCGATGAGCGTCAGGATCCTGAGAAAGCTACCCGGGCGGCCGCCCACCATCTGAAAGATCTTTACCAGCAGTTTGGCGACTGGTACCTGGCGATGGCGGCGTATAACTCTGGTCCCGGGACGGTACAGAGCGCGGTCAAACGCACCGGCTACGCGGACTTCTGGGAGCTTTATCGGCGCAATGTGCTTCCGCGGGAAACCCGGAATTACGTTCCCATCATCGTGGCCGTGACCATCATGGCCAAGAATCCCGCGCAGTATGGGCTGGATCATCTGGAAAGGGAAAAGCCTGTCCCGTACGATACCGTCACAGTCGACAACCCCGTCGATCTGCGGCTGGTGGCGGAATGTATCGACGTCTCCCCGAGCGAACTGCAGGAGCTAAATCCGAGCCTGCTGCGCATGACCACGCCTCAGGCTCCCGGGTTTAAACTTCGCCTGCCAGCGGGAACCAAGGAAGAATTTGAGGCCGCCATCGCAGTGATCCCGCCGGAGATGCGGGTCTGGTGGCGTTATCACAAGGTCGTACCCGGGGACACGCTCAGCTCAATTGCCGGTACCTATCGCAGCACGCCCAAGGCAATTGCAGAAGCGAACCATCTGGAAGATTCCGCATCCCTCGCTCCCGAGAGCAAGCTCGCCATTCCGATCGTGCCGGGAAAGCATTCCACGACCGAAGATGGCGCCACCTACGCCCGCCATGCCACCCGTTACCGTATTCGCAAGGGAGACACGGTGCAGTCGGTGGCTGACAATTTCGCCGTGCCGCCGGCGATGGTTCGTCGTTGGAACCGCCTGAAAGGCGAAAGCCTGCGAGGCCGCAGCGTGGTCTACGTCCATCTTCCGATTACACCCAATGCAGATCGCGTCGCGAGGGCTTCGAATTTCTCTAAGTCGAGGCAGAAAAAGGCCGTTCAGGCTGCCCAGAGTCCCAAGAACCCGGTTGTCCGACACAAGGTGAAACAGGGTGAAACCCTGTATTCCATCGCCTCCGTCTACAAAACCACGGTCGACGCGTTGAAACGGGATAACCGCAACGTGGCAACCCTACGGCCGGGAATGGTACTTGTGATTCGTTAAATTCAGGTCTTGGGTCTCAGGTGTTAGGTCTTGGGTTCTTCCCCCGACAGTTCCTCTTTGAATTGCACCTGCTCCTAATTGAATTGCACCTGCCTTACTGTCGCGTGAAAGACGAGGCACCTTGAACTCAGGGGGCGCTCAAAACCTAAGACTTAAGACCTGCTACCTGCTTCCCCATTCCTGTCGCGCAAAAATCTCTGTGCTATAATCGCGCCCCGTTCAGCGGACGAGGCAGTTCTGCAGTAGTCTTTCTAAATCTTTCTGCGCGCCGGCCATGCGCCGGCGTGCCAGCTTTGAAAGTGGGCAACCCCAGGAGGAGCAATGACCTTTTACGACGAAACCCTCTACGGACGTGACGACGAGATGGATGAATTCGGCGAAAGCGGCGCCTACGGCGAATCGCCCGAAGAGATTTTAGAGGAAGAAGAGGAAGAAGAGGAAGAATCCGGGCTGCCCGAGATCCGGGAGTCCGTAGCCGTAATCGAAGTAGAGGAACCTGCGCCCGCTCCTCCCAAACCGGCTGGCGGCGGCGGAGGTTCGAAGCCCGCCAAGAAAAAAGCAGCCAAGAAAAAAGCGGCGAAGAAGAAGCCAGCGAAGAAAGCCACCAAGAAAAAACCGGCGAAGAAGGCTGCAAAAAAGAAAGCGCCCAAGAAGGCAGCGAAAAAGAAGAGTGCCAAGAAGAAAAAACGGCGTTAGGGCGCGTGCGGGATGATGGTGTTTTTGGGGTGCGGATGCTCGCCCCCAACTGGCAAAACCGAAAGCCGCGGCATAATGCCGCGGCTGTTTCTTTTACAGCAGACTTCTAGTCGAACATTCCGACTCGTGATCCCGACGGAGTGACAAGCGTTACCAGCTCTTGCGGGCGATGAGCGACGATGCTGCTCATACGATTACCCTGGTCAGGTGACTCGCCATCGGGCGATTATTTCTTGCCAACCGCTTCCAGGCACTTGCTGTAGAGGGTCAGGAGGTGCGCGGCGTATTCCTCGGGCTTGGCGGCTCCGCCGCTCGACTTTTCGAATCCGACTCCTCCCGCCGGCGATGCGGTCTTGCCATAGCCGGTGGTCATGGCGACGAACTTCATCAAATCGAGAGCGATATCTTCATTGCGGCGCGAGCCTGCCGCAGGAGTTGCGGGTAAATCCATGAATGCCTCCCCAGTCCCGGAAATAAACGGAATTTCGTCCTCTTCTTCGAAGTGCATACGTCGCTAGCGATGATAGCAGGAGCCTGGTCTTGGGTTTTAGGTCTTGGGTTTTAGGTCTCAGGTGTCAGCTGTCAGGCCTCGGGGTCAGCCAATTTTCCCAGCGCATACGCGTTGCGCTGATTCTTCTACATTCACATTCAAACGTACGCAATCCAAATTTGCTTCTGTCGTACGTTTCCAAGATCAAAGCTAGGCTGCGCGCAAACGCTCGGCCACATCGGAATGGCCTTTTTCTTCGGCAATCTGCTCGGCGGTGCGGCCGTCGTCGTTCTTGGCGTTGGGATTTGCACCGTACTTTAACAGCAACTCGACCATGGCGCCGTCTCCGTGTTGCGCGGCCGCGTGCAACGCGGTCCATCCCTGTTGCTGTTTGGCATTGACGGGCGCGCCGTGTTCGAGCAACGCGCGCACGATCGCCAGATTCCGGCCGGCCGCGGCGGAGTGCAGCGGCATCACTTTCATGGGATTGTCTGCCACCGCGCCAGCATCGGCATGGTGTTCGAGCAGCACACGCGCAACGTTTTCGTGACCGAAGAATGCGGCGAAGTGCAAGGGGGTAAACCCGTCGCCGGAACGGGCATTCGCCAGACGGGGATTGCTCTCAATCATGTCGGCCACAAGGTCGCTGCGACCGATGCTGCTGGCTTCGAAGACGTCGAACTCCAAATTCGCAGCGCGCAGCAGATCGACCATGTCTTTGCGCTGGCGATAGAGCGAGTGCATCATGGCGGAGACGCCGCTCGCATCCCGGGCTGTGGCCAACGTACGATCCTGTGCGAGTAGGGACTTCAGTTGCTCCGCATCACCCGCTTCAATTGCCGCGATAACTTCCTGCTTCCCATCCACGTTCCACCTCCCGCCACGCGCCCGTCCACGCCGAACAACATCATAGCGTTTTGTCGATCGCTGGGATAAGGCGTCTGTGGAAAAGGCGATTCCTCTGCGCTCAGCGGCTGCGCTCCTCCGCAGCGTGCCTCGGGGAACTCGAGTATCACTGCAGCGAGCTCACGATCTTGCGGTACTCCGATTCCGTAAACGCCTTGAGCGTCTCTGTGGCTATATTTCCCAGGGCGCCACTCGCCAAGGTGAACTTGGCAGCTGCCTCGTCTGTGGGAAATTCTGAGATTAGAACAGCGTCGTACTGCCCCATGGTCAAGTACCAGCCGTGAACCTTGCCTCCTCCGGCCTCGGCTGCTTTCTTCGCGGCGTCCAAGCGTGCCGGACTCTCCTTGATCTTGGCGATCCCCTGCTGCGTGTAGTGGACCAGTGTCACAAAGTGCGGCATGATCGTTTCCTCTTCATTCGAGACCGAGACACTAATGCGCTTCGGGGGCGGCAGTCAAGCCGGAGGATCGGCTGAGGGCTGAGCAAAGCTGGCGCCAGCGCACCCGCCTCGATGTTCTAATGTTTTAGGTCTCGATACCTACGTAGCACACGCGACCCGTCAGGTAGTCGGCGGCGGTCTTGCCGTCTTCCATGGTCATGACTTCAATGGGATAGGCCTGGTTGTGGGGGCGCAGGATCAGGTGGTTGCCGGCGACTTCCACGTATTTCACGGTGCAGTCTCCATCTTTGGCTACCGCGTACATGTTGAACTCGCCTTTGCGATATGGTTTCAAAGAGTTGTAATGGCGATCGACCAGCACGGTCGTACCGGGGAGCAGGCGCGGATACATGCTCATGCCTTCGCGGCCATCCACCTTGATGAGGACAAAGCGCTCCCAGTTATCGCGGTTGCCTTCCAACTCGGGCTTCATCTTGCGCAAGAAGCTTTTTTTGAACTTGAGGATCTCGCGAACATTCATGCTCATGACAAGCGGTTCAGTGGCGGCGACGCTGCCGTCGACCAGCAGCACGTTATCGAATTCGTCATCGGTTGGAGGCAGGATGCTGGCGCGTTTGTTGACCTCGGTCGGCTCGAGCAAGTCGAGCACCGAGAGATGCTGCACATTCAAGACTCTATCCATGCCTTCCAGGCTGAGGCCGCGCTTGCGATTAAGGAAGTTGGAGATGTGGGCCTGCTTGAACCCGGTCTGCTGGGCGAGGCGAAGTCCCGTCAGTTCGCCTCCTTCAATGCGTTCCCACAGGGTTTGACGCAAATTTTCCTGCAGTGCCTTGAATTTCATGCGCAAAGTATAGCACGCGTCTATAGCACGGGGATATTTGTAATACAAATGTAACATCTGTAAGGAAATAGAGTTCTGGGCGAAAAGCTGCCCGCTCTGGAGCATTGATAACTCACACTGGCTATTGCTCGGAGTCATCATGGAATTGATAGCAAGCGAAAGCGAGGAGAGGAACTTCGTGGACTTTCGCCGCAAGGTGCGCTCGGCAGCTATGGAGCGCCTCTGTCGTCGCTTCATTTTACGGGCCGGGTCAGCATCGTGCTGCAGAATGGGTGCGCGCTGAAATCAGGTTGCGAGGAGGGCTACTTCCGGTCGAACGTCAGGTCTTAGATCTCAGGTGTTGGGTCTTAGGGTGGGTTGCGACAGAAGGTCATCAACCACGTAGGCGGGGAGGGGATGGAGATGGTCAAGACTACGACCGGGGAATGCGTGAAGGTCGGGAATCTGAGCGCGTTGAAGCACCTCTTCGAGGTGATCGGTTTATATCCACCGAGCGCGACGGCCAATGGGGAGCATGCGGACAGTGACGATCTGACGAGGAAACTTCTCAATCGGCTGGAGTTTGGGCAAGAGGCGGACGCGGAGGATGGAAAGGCCGCGTGTCCGGCCGAAGTGAGGAGTGATTCGGTAGAATGAGAACCTCCGATGTCAGCGCAGGTTTCCCGTCCGTGGCTTCCAGGCGACCAGGCCGAGGAGCGAGTTCGGGTATCTCTGCGACGCAGTTTCTGGATGGCATATTTTGGCCTGAGGATGGGAACGGCGCGATGGATATGACGTGGGTGACGGGCCGGATCGCAGTTGGAGGAGGGATCTGGAACGAGGAGAACATGGCGAAGGTGGCACGCGAAGGGATCTCGCACATCATCGACATGCAGATCGAGTTTGATGACACACCGCTGGCGCAGCCTCACGGAGTCGAGGTGTTGTGGAACCCGATCGACGATGATTTCCAGCCCAAGCCGGCGGCGGTGTTTCAGAGGGGCGTGGATTTCGCGATTGAGGCGCTGGACCAGCCGGGGACCAAGGTGTTTATTCATTGCGCGGCGGGCGTCCATCGCGCGCCCATGATGGCGTTGGCTTTGCTTTGCACTTTGGGATGGAAGCTGAAAGATGCGCTCCGGCTGATCGAGACGCGGCGGCCGCAGGCGGATTTCGCTGTGGTTTATGTGCGCAGCGTGGAGAGATTTCTCGAGGGTTATGCGGCTGCCCGGAAGTGAGAAAATCAAAATCGATAAAGTCAAGGGCTTTTAACCGCGAAGGTCGCAAGGACCGGCGCTAAGGACGCGAAGAGAAAAACCTACAACCGCAGTGGACGCGGAGGAAATCCGCAGAGTACGCAGAGCAATTCGCGAGGAACAACCGGGACTGAACCGTGGCCCGGCTAGGGCTAGGGTCTGAAAGAGCGTGGCAATCGTTGGATTGAGTGGGGGCACAGCAGGAGAGCATGTTGGACGCGCGGCGCCGCCCGATGGGGCGGTTTTTTTATTGTTTGCTTCCGATCTTGCCGGTGTGGGCGGTCGTGCATAGGTCGATGGCGGCGGGCACAGCACCGGTCACCACTCAGGTCAATGATGTGGTGTACCGGGCGGACGGCCCCGTTGACTGTCTCAATTCATCTAGCCGGGCACGCGCGAAGCAACTGTAAAACAGCGCTCCAGAACAGCTCGGCATCACCGCACGATAAGGAGTTGGTATGTCTCATTTCTTCGCGACCTGGGCAACCCACATCGTCAAGGGAGCGCGGACCGCGGGAGGTGTTCTTTGAAGGTTCAGAAGGCAGAGCCCGAAATTGAGTTGCTCAGCGGCTTGATTTTTCCCCCGGCTGTCGAACGAGAGCGCGGCGCTTTTTGCTTTGCTGGGCAGGGCTGCGCAGAGCGCGAGTGAGGCCGGGGCCGTGGCGTTCGAACGTGGTGCTCGACGCACCGTTCGCGGCTGATGTGAGGGCACTGATTCAGACAATTGAGCAGTACGCCAAGTCGGCCGAAATTCCAAAACCCGCGCTGAAGTAACCCCGGTTTGGGCTAGCCAAGAAGGCTGCGGATCCTAACCGGTCTCGCAGCCGTTTGTTTCTCGGGTTGCGACTATCCGACTTCCTCGCTCCAGTTTTCCAGCGTCTTCTTCACCAGCGCCATGAACTGATCGGCAACGGCGCCGTCGATGAGACGGTGATCGTATCCGAGCGTCAGATGAACGACGGAGCGAATGGCGATCGAGTCGTTGCCTTCCTTGTCGGTGATCACCATGGGCTGCTTCGTGATTCCACCTACACCCATGATGGCTGAGTTTGGCTGGTTGATGATGGGCAGTCCAAACACGGCACCGAACTGGCCAGGATTGGTGATGGTGAAAGTTGAGCCCTCGACGTCCTGAGGCATGAGCTTCTTGGTACGGGCGCGCTCGCCAAGATCGCTGATACCACGCTGCAATCCAAGGAAGTTCAGTTCGTCGGCGTTCTTCAGGACGGGCACGATCAGCCCCCAATCGAGAGCCACCGCGATTCCGGCATTCATGTGGCGGTGGTAGCGAATGTTCTCTCCTTCGAGGGAAGCGTTGACGATCGGGAACTGCTGGAGAGCAATGATCGCGGCGCGGACGAAGAACGGCATGAACGTGAGGCGCGCCCCGTTGCGTTGTTCGAAGGCTTGCTTGAGTTGATTCCGCAGGTTCACGATGCGGGTCAAGTCCACCTCAAACATGCAGTGAACGTGAGCGCTGGTGCGGCGGGATTCGATCATGCGCTGAGCGATGATCTTGCGCATCTGGCTCATCGGAACGAGATCGCCCGGAATAACCGCTGGAGCAGCAGGCGGACGAGGGCGCGAGACTGGAGCTGGCGGAGCGGGGGATGCGGGCGCCGGGGCAGCCGGCGCGGCACTAGATCCCTTCTCGATGTAGGCTGTAATGTCTTGCTTGGTGATTCGCCCACCGATGCCGGTGCCGGTTACCTGCGCAAGATCGACGTTGTTCTCGCGAGCGATCTTCCGTACCAGCGGGGAGGAACGCACATCCTCATCGTGCGTCTCCACTTCTGGATGCGCTGAAACTGACGGTGCCGACGGCTTGGGAGGTTCCTTCTTTTCGGACACTGACGGAGTCTGAGGCGCCGGTGCGGATGTTTTCGCGGGAGCCGCCGACTCACCATCTGCGGAGATCGTTCCGACGATTGTGTTCACCTGCACCGTGTTGCCTTCGGCGACTTTGATTTCCTGAAGAACACCCGAAGCTGGGGCAGGGATTTCCGCGTCCACCTTGTCAGTAGAAATCTCAAAGAGTGGCTCGTCACGCTGGACTTTATCCCCCGGCTTCTTCAACCACTTGGTGATGGTTCCCTCAAAGATGGACTCGCCCATCTGGGGCATGATGACGTCAGTCGGCATAATTCCCTTTCACGGGGCCTACTGGAACAAATTTCGGGCCCGGCACAAACCAATATTATATATGGTGGTGATCTTAGGCCGTTCTGGCCGACGCCGACTGTGCCGCTCGTTTCAAAGGCACTCCCGCGCGCAACGAGACATGGACCTAGGCGTCAGGATCTATTGTCTCCATCCGCGAGAAGGCTTCCCCTCAGTGCGGGTCGTGCTCTCCGTGACCGCCCTCAGCGGCGGGAGGAGCAACACCGAACGCGTTTTTCCAATAGTCCTGCGCGGCGGCGGGGAGCTTCTCCATGTGGGACAGGAAAATCGTCACCTTCCAAATATCTTCTTCGCTGAGAGTTTTGTCCCAGGCAGGCATGCCCGTGTACCGGATTCCATTGCGGACCACGTAGTAGTTGTGCCACTCGGGATCGTCGGGCGGATCAAGAACCAGTTGGGGGACGGGCGGGTAGAAAGAACCCCCAACCACGGCCGCCTTTTTGTCAAGGCCTCCATGGCAGCCGGCGCAATTCATCGTATAGATTTTCATACCGTCGATAAGGTTCTGGTCGGTAGCCGGCACCGGGCCGGACGTACGCGCGGCATGGCGGTCCACGGAGGCATCGACTGCGCTCATCGCAACATGCTGCTCAAACTTCGGGGGAGTTGAATTCGCGTTCGTAGGTATGAATCCGAGCAGGGCAATACCCAGGCCACCGAGAATCAGGACGGCCAAGGTGACCAGCACGCCCAGAAAGAAGTTGCGCATGAAACCTCCGGTTTCGTTCGGCCGTTTGGCGATGCCACGGTACGGCCTGTCATCGGTAAAATAAAGATGGGACGTAGTTAAAGCCAGCGTACTCCATGATAAATGAGAGCGATGGCGAGCTCAGTCTGCTCCCCGAGGATATGCTGGCCGCAGGCGGACTCTCCCGTGCAGGCCTTGAGCCTTCAATATACCAGTAACTTCCGCGCTTCCCGCACGACGTCACTGACTTTCGGCAGAAAGTATTCCTCCTGCGGAGGAGAAAACGGTACGGGCGTGTCGAGAGCGGTAAGACGCACAATCGGACCATCCAACGAGTCGAACGCTTCTTCATGGATGATCGCCCCGACCTCGCCGGCGATGCCGCCGGTGCGGACGTCTTCGTGCAGCACAATCACTTTGTTGGTGTTGCGGACAGTGTCAGCGATGGCTTTCCGGTCAAGCGGAGAAAGCGTGCGCAGGTCGAGGACTTCGAGTTCGATCCCTTCCTTGCTCAGCAGTTCAGCTGCATCGAGCGCGACGTGCACCATAGCTGCATACGTAATGATGCTCAAATCCCGCCCCTCCCGAGCCAGCCGAGCCTTGCCGAGTGGCACGATGTAGTCGTCGGCGGGCACATCTTCTTTGATCCGACGATACAGATACTTGTGTTCGAAGAAAATCACCGGGTTGTTGTCGCGTATGGCGGCTTTGATCAGTCCTTTGGCATCGTACGCAGTAGCCGGGCAGACCACCTTCAGGCCCGGCGTATGGACGAAATACATCTCTGGGTTCTGCGAGTGAAACGGTCCGCCGTGCACATTGCCGCCGCTGGGGCCGCGGATGACCAGCGGCGCCGGCGCACCCCAGCGATAGTGAGCCTTGGCAACCATGTTGGTGATCTGGTTGAAGGCGCAGCCGATGAAGTCCATGAACTGGAACTCCGCCACCGGACGCATCCCGGTGAGTGCAGCGCCAAAGGCTGCCCCGACGATGGCTGACTCCGCGATCGGTGTGTCGATGACCCGTTCGGGCCCGAAGCGATCGATGAAGCCATCGGTGACCTTGAATGCTCCGCCGTAGATGCCGATGTCCTCGCCGATGCAGAAAACAGTCGGATCGCGCTCCATTTCCTCCCGGATTCCCTGGCGGATGGCTTCGAGATAAGTGAGGGTCGGCATGTTTTGCTATGCAGCTGCCCACTCAGGTCCTACCTAGATGGCGCGGGACGGACTGCTCACTTCAAGTGTACCGCTGCTTCGCTTTGCTTCAGGCGGGCGGATTTCGACGTCCCGAACTTAGGCATCGCGTACTTAGGCTTAATCTCATGACACCCGCCTTCGCAATAGGCTCCGCCCGCCGCGCTCTCCGCGCCCGGCATCGGTGAAGCAAGGGCGAACTCTCGATCCGCCTCAAGTTCTGCCTCCACCCCGGCAACCAACTTTTCGTTCTCCTCTGCTGTCAGCCATTTCTTCGCTCTTACCAGGTAGTCTTCGAAGCGCATAATCGGGTCGCGTTTCTTCCAGTATTCCAAGAGCGGCTTGGGCACGTACTCCGCAGCGTCATGGATGGCGTGTCCCTTCATGCGCATCATCTTGGCCTCGATCAGGGTTGGACCTTCGCCACGGCGGGCGCGTTCGCAAGCCTCGTGCGCGGCATCGTAAACCTGGCACGCGTCCGTGCCGTCCACAATGATGCCCGGAATCCCGTAGGCGATGGCCCGTTCTGCCAGATCTTTCACGCGAAACTGCATGTCGGCGGGCGTGGAGTATCCCCAAAGATTGTTTTCGACGAACAGCACCAGGCCCAGGTTCTGCACGGCGGCAAAGTTCAGCCCTTCGTACGTCACGCCGGTAGACTGGCCGCCATCCCCTATGTAGGTCATAACCGCGATGTTTTTCCCCTGCAACCGTGCGCCCAGCGCGACACCCGCCAGCACCGGAATCAGATCGCCCAAGGTGGAGATGGGCGCGACCACGTTGCGTTCATAAATATCGCCGAAATGCGACGACGCATCCCGACCCTTCGTGGGCGAGCCTGCCTTCGCCATGTACTGCATCATGACGTCGCGGGCCGAGAAGCCGCGCACCAGCAGCGATCCCTGGTTCCGAATCAGCGGTCCCAGCCATTCTTCCGGTTTGAGCGCGTAGGCCGAGGCGCAGGAGCACGCTTCCTGCCCGAGGCCGAAGTACACTCCCCCGACCACTTTGCCCTGCTTGTAGAGATTCTCCAGCACCGCTTCCATCTTGCGATTGAGCAGCATCCAGCGATAGATCTCGATGCATTGCTGCTTGTTGAGATATTTCGAGTCGCGGATGGGCGGGACCGGCGCGCTCAGTTTGCCGGAGACTTCGTAACGAACGGTGTCGCCGTCCCGGACCTGGAGTAAGTCGAAGCGTGGTTTCTCCAGCCGATAATCGAGAATTGTGTAAGCGCGCTGATGCGACGAGCCCGGTATGGCGAGTTGGTGAGCAGCGAAGCCTTTTGACTGTGGTCGAGAGGCTTTTGG